>Ga0307425_1001829_pt1 | contig 12371 bp, 10 predicted proteins | sample SalMarWE160330MG_FD_202152 | JGI IMG/M metagenome (GOLD analysis project Ga0307425, IMG submission 202152) | Salt marsh sediment microbial communities from the Plum Island Ecosystem LTER, Massachusetts, United States - WE1603-30 | ecosystem: Environmental > Aquatic > Marine > Intertidal zone >... | reverse complement strand
TCCGGCGACAGGAGCTGGCTGTAGTAGTATTCTCTGAGGCTGCCGATATCCACAACGATCCGAGTGAACGAGGGGTGAGTGTGATAGCGGAGGTTGTAGACCTCGATGCGGGAGTCTGATTGTCCGGAAAGCGTGAGCGCCAGCAGCAACAATAACCCAATTTTGCTGAAGAGCAGGGTGAGTCGATTCATCAGTTTTGCGCCTATACCCTATGAATTCTATATAATCTCTGTATTTCTGTCAACGATGTCTCACTTCAAACATCCCTTGCTTCAGAATGAGCTAAGCCGCCACCCCACTCGGGCGTGCACGCAACAATAGCTCTCCTTTCAGCTTGAGGTCGGAATGTTGGAGTGATAACTATAAAGAATTCATTTTTTTTAGTCAATTTCTTAAAAAATCAAGGAAGGCTTTTCTTTTTACGGGCCCTCTGATAAAATTCGGTTATGAATAAAGTCCTGGTGCTCGATTTTGGCTCCCAGTATACCCAGCTAATTGCAAGAAAAATAAGGGAGTTAGGTGTTTTTTCAGAGATCGTTCCTTATGATTTTTCTCTCACTCGCATAAGGAGGGATGCGCCAGGGGCGATCGTTCTCTCTGGAGGGCCTCAGAGCGTGTATGAAGTTGGAGCACCCCACATCTCTGCAGATGTTTTCCGGCTGGGCATTCCTGTCCTGGGAATCTGTTATGGGCTCCAGCTCATGGCGCATCTCCTGGACGGAAAGGTGGTTCCATCCAGACACAGGGAATATGGTTTTGCCTCCCTGGAAGTCACACAGAGAAGGGGACTCCTTCGAGGAGTCAGGAGCGGAAGCCAGGTTTGGATGAGCCATGGCGATAAAGTGAGTGTCCTCCCACCGGGATTTATAGCTTCTGGATTTACATCCAACTGCGAGACTGCAGTTGTCGAGAACAGGGAACAGACTCTTTTTGGAGTTCAGTTTCATCCCGAGGTCATCCACACCAAACAGGGAAATAAAGTTCTCTCCAATTTTCTCTTCGAACTCGCAGGCCTTAACAAGGATTGGACCATGGAGTCCTTTGTCGTGAACAAAATTAAGGAGATCCACCACCAAGTCGGGAAGAGAAAGGTGATTTGTGGCTTGAGCGGCGGAGTGGATTCCTTGGTGACGTCTTTGATCGTCCACCGTGCGATAAAGGATAACCTGCACTGTATTTTTGTGAACAACGGACTTTTACGGAAGGGGCAGTATCATGAATTGATGGCAAGTTTCCGCAAGAAATTTGCCCTGAATGTGATCGATGTCGATGCATCAGAGGTGTTTTTGAAAAAGCTGCAGGGGGTCTCTTCGCCCGAACGGAAAAGAAAGATTATAGGCAGAGTCTTCATCGAGATTTTTGAGGAGGAAGCAAAAAAACTGGGGATAGTCGATTTTCTCGCTCAAGGGACGATCTATCCAGATGTGATCGAGAGCAAACCGGTCAGAGGGCCCTCCTCAAGCATCAAATCCCATCACAATGTCGGGGGCCTGCCTAAAGGGCTAAGATTCAAACTGGTTGAACCTCTCAAGGAGCTTTTCAAGGATGAGGTGAGGACTCTCGGTAAAGAGTTGGGTATAGATCCCGATTTTATTCATCAACATCCCTTCCCAGGGCCTGGACTTGCTGTCCGAGTGATCGGAGAGGTCACTGAAGAGCGACTGCAGATATTGAGGGAAGCGGATGCCATTCTTCTTGAAGAGATCTGTAAGGCGCGCCTGTATCATAAGTTGTGGCAAGCTTTTGCCATTTTGCTCCCCGTCAGGGCTGTCGGGGTCATGGGAGACCGGCGGACCTATCAGAGGGTCGTTGTCATCCGTCTCGTTCAGAGTGTGGATGGAATGACGGCGAACTGGTATCCTGCAGAATCGCATCTTCTCTCGCGTATTTCCAATCGCATTGTCAATGAGATCGATGGGATCAACCGAGTCCTCTATGACATCACCTCGAAGCCCCCAGGCACAATCGAGTGGGAATAGTTTTTGCGCACAGGCTTTTTGGATACTCCAGTTGACTTTTCCGGAGTAGGTTTTAGATTAATAGTGTTTGGAAGACAATGATGGAAACGACATTCATTCACCTGCACACACACTCCGAATACAGCATCCTGGACGGGGCGCTGAAGACAGCCGCTTTGGTCGATGCGGCCTATGACAATAAGATGCCTGCCGCTGCCCTCACCGATCACGGGAATATTTTTGGGGCTGTCAATTTTTTCAAGCAAGCCAAAGAGAAGCAGATCAAGCCCATATTGGGATGCGAGATCTATGTGGCACCCCGCAGCCGGTTCGAGAAAAAGGCTGAAAAAAAGGGACCCATCCACCATCATTTGGTCCTGCTCGTGAAGGATGACAAAGGATACAAAAATCTCTGTGAGCTCATTACCAAGGCGTATCTTGAAGGATTCTACTACAGGCCTCGCATCGATAAAGAGCTTTTGGCCAAACACAGCGAAGGGCTCATCGGCCTCTCCAGTTGCCTGAAAGGAGAGGTGAGTTCTTATCTGACAGTGGGCCTTGAAGACAAAGCCGAAGAGACTGCTCTTGAGTATTCTGCCCTCTTTGCGGAAGGAGATTTTTACATCGAACTCCAGGATCATGGCCTCGAGCTTCAAAAAGAGATAAATCCACGGCTTGTCCAGCTGGCACATAAGCTGAATCTCCCGTTGGTCGCCACTAACGATGTCCATTACTCCAGAAAAGAAGACAGTGAAAGCCATGATGTCCTCCTCTGCATCCAGACCAACAAGAAAGTGACAGACCAGGAACGGATACGTTTTGGGTCAAACGAGTTCTACTTCAAATCGAGTGAGGAAATGGTTGAGCTGTTTAAAAATGTCCCAGAGGCAATCCTCAACACCACCAGGATCGCGGCCAAGTGCAATTTCGATTTTCCGACTTCAGGATATTTCCTCCCCCAGTTTAAAGCTCCTGAGGGAACATCACTGAGTGCGTATTTTGAAGATGTCGCCAGACAGGGATTTCAGGCTCAGATGGAAAGAATTCGCCACAGGATCGACAACGCAGAGCTTCCAAGCCTCAAACAATATGAAGAGCGTCTCAAGAGGGAGATCAAGCTCGTCCGGGAGATGGGATTTGAAGGATACTTCCTTATCGTTTGGGACCTGATTCGGGAAGCGAAGGCGAAGAATATTCCTGTGGGTCCGGGGCGGGGTTCAGCAGCCGGGAGTCTCCTGGCTTTCAGTTTGGGCATCACGGACATCGATCCTCTCGAGTATGACCTTCTTTTCGAAAGGTTTTTGAACCCGGAGAGGATCAGCCTCCCGGATATCGATATTGATTTTTGCGGGAGACGGCGGGACGAGGTCATCTCTTATGTGACCGGCAAATATGGACGGGACAACGTTTGCCAGATCATCACCTTTGGGACTATGGCGGCACGGCAGGTGGTCAGAGATGTGGGGAGAGCTCTAGAGGTGCCACTTCCCGAGGTCGATCGGATCGCGAAAATGATACCCCCTTTTGGCCCGGAAGCCACGATCGATGGGGCGTTGAAAAATGTACCTCAGTTGAAAGAATTGAGAGACCAGAAACCCAAGATCGCGAACCTGCTTGCCGTTGCCCAGAGGCTGGAGGGGCAGGTCAGGCATCCCTCGATCCATGCGGCAGGAATCGTCATCACGCCCAAGCCTCTTGTCGAATTCATGCCTCTTTATCAATCTGTCAAAGGGGAGATAACCACACAATTTCCCATGCAGGATATCGAAACTATAGGCCTCTTGAAGATGGACCTTTTGGGGTTGCGGAATCTGACCGTCATTCAGGATACAGTGGAGCTCGTAGAGAAGGACACGGGCAAGACGATCGATGTCAAGAACATCCCTCTGGATGATGAGACAACGTTTCAGTTGTTCCAAGCAGGGAATACAGACGGCGTATTCCAATTTGAAAGCCAGGGGATGAAGGATTTGCTCAGGAATTTCAAGCCGGAGAGCTACCGTGATCTTATTGCTCTAAACGCCCTTTACAGGCCAGGCCCTCTCAAAAGCGGGATGACGGATGAGTTCATAAAGTGCAAGAACCACCCCGACCGGATAAAGTACGAGTTCCAGGAACTCCAACCTATTCTTGAAGAAACCAAGGGACTGATCGTCTATCAAGAACAGGTCATGAGGATCGCCACAGAGATCGCAGGATTTTCGATGGCCGAGGCGGATATATTGCGTAAGGCCATGGGAAAAAAGAAGACGGCTGTGATGAAGGCTCAAAAACAGAGGTTTATCCGTGGGGCAAAGGAAAAGGGGATCAATCAGACAAAGGCCAACAAAATATTCGAGCAGATCAAATACTTTGCCGGATATGGATTCAATAAATCCCACAGCGCCGCTTATGCATACCTGGCGTACCGCACTGCATTCTTGAAATCGCATTACCCTGTCTATTTTCTCGCTGCCCTCTTGACCTCCGAAGCAGAAAGAGGGGCGACTTCACAAGTCGTCAAATACATCAATGAATGTAAGGAGATGGGGATCAAAGTCCTTCCCCCTGACATCAATAAGAGCGGAGTGAATTTTACAGTCGAGGGGGAGGGCATTCGTTTTGGGCTTGCAGCCATAAAAAATGTCGGGGAAGGGGCTATTGGGGATTTGATCAGGGTCAGAGATCAGAATGGAGAGTTTGCCTCACCTTTTGATATCTTTCGTGGGAGCAGCCCCAAGTTCGTCAACCGAAAGCTGCTCGAGAGTCTGATCAAAGCGGGGGCCTTCGATTCTTTGGGATGGAAGAGGTCTCAGCTTTTTCATCTTATCGATAAGATGATCGAGTATAGCCATGAGCTCCAGAAAATGAAAGCCTCCAAACAGAGCCTTCTGTTCGGCTCGGGTCAGGTTGAACCCCCACCCATACCTCCAGAGATACAAGAGATGCGAGAATGGAATGAGCCTCTTTTTCTCTCCTACGAAAAGGATGCCCTGGGGTTTTACATCACGGGACATCCTCTAGCTCAGTACAGCAAGAGCTTGAACCGCCTCGTTACGTGTCCCATTAGCAAGTTTGACGAAGAAAAGGATTTTAACACGGAGGTGTCTGTTGCCGGGATCATCACATCTTTGAAACCTTTAAAGACCAAGCGAGACGAAAGAATGGCCACTTTTATCCTGGAAGACCTGAGCGGACGGATCGAAGTTGTGGTTTTTCCCGACAGCTACACCAAGTATTTTAATCACTTGAGTGAGGATCAGCTTGTGTGGGTGAAAGGAAAGTTCCTCGGCGAAGGGGAAAGCCGGAGGATCCATCTTCTCCAGATCATGTCTCTCTCAGATGCCCTTGAAAAACAGGCGAAGAGGATGTGTTTAAGGATTTTTCTTCCGGGGATCGAGGAGTCTGTATTTAAAGAGTTAAAAACCATTCTAGAAAAACATCGGGGGAATTGCCCCGTGTTTTTTGAACTGGTGACACCTCATTCCTACCGAATGGTCGTCCAGTCTGTGGACATTGATGGAGTCTTGCCGTCTGAAGACCTCAGCAGGAATATCGAAGAATTGCTTGGCGAACAATCTGTATATATTGAATACTGATGCCCTTGTTCAGCCTTTAGGGATTCGAGGAAGCATTCCCATTTCACAGAAAAAGGAGAGAGTTGCAATTTTTTCTTTCTAAAGCTGGGGCTTTTTGTTATTTTATACACGTGATTGGCCTGGATTATTCACGAGTCGAGGTTGCCGTAGAGGAAAGGCGCAAAGAATGCAGCTGTAGATAATCTACCGCAAATCCTTTGCAACGAAGCGACCTCCCTCCCACCCTGCTATCAAGGTGGGCTCGCCTGAAAGGTAAAGAAGGTCGATTAAGCATAGAAAGCACATTGAAAACGGAAATGGCAAGGTGATTTACTGGATGAATAATGGTAATGATTGATTTTACTTTTGTTGAACAAAGTATCGACATTTTTTATGAATAATTCAGGTTAGCCGGATAGGTGAAAGATTTTCGAGGCCAAACTCTGATGCCGTACAAGTTGCTTGTCGCACACCGCAGCCCTTCTGTCCTCAAAGCGATCCTGCTCGCATTTCCAGAGTCTGGGTATGAGGTTTTTGCCTTCAAAAACGGGGTTGAGGTCATGCAGGAACTTAACCAGATCTCCCCCGATGCCATCCTTCTCAGCCTGTCTCTTCACCAAGAAAATGGATTTGAAATCGGGCGATACCTGAAGAGCCAGGAAAAATTTAAGCAAATTCCTCTTATCTTATTCCATGGGGCATTTGAAACGGTGGATGAGGGGAAGGCAGCGAATTTTGTCTATGATGAGCTGGTGCAGGAGCCCTTCGATTCGGGAAAACTCGTCCGGACAATAATCGAGCTCATCGAGAGGAAAAAAGGGCCGCAGACACTGCCGGAGGAGCCAGACTTGGAAGGGATGTCAACCATAGACGAAAAGCTTGGATTGGACGAGAGCGTCAAAGAATTTGTGCGGAAAGAGGTCTATGAGGCCGAAAGGGAGTTGGAGAAAAGAATTCGTGTGCGTGTCCTTGCCGATCTGAAGGAGTTTTTGAGAAAGAAATAGGATATCGCAGGGCAGCATTGGAAGATGTTTTCACTCCGATCAGATTTATCACGGCAATCCCCAAGCGTTGAATCTTCAGAAGAAGATCCCTATCAATTCTTTGCCCCGGTGGATGCAAACCTGAGTGCGTTTATGATCCATCTGCTTCTGAGGTTTCGCTGTACGAATGTCGCGCCTCTCTATCCCTCTCCTGCTCATTCCGGACTCGTATCTCCGCTGGCTTTGAAATGATTTTGAGTTCTGTTATTCAGCTTAGCATGCATATGTATGGTAAGATATATGTCATCAATCACAGTTTAAGTGATGCTTCCGACAGAGAGGAGGATGAGGATGCTTTTAGCTATTGACATAGGGAACACCAACATTGAAGTGGGCGTCTTTCGAGACAGAGAGTTGTTCAAACACTGGAAGATCAGATCTGAGAGGGGAAAGACGTGTGATGAATACAAGATCACTCTTTTAAACCTGTTTTCTCTGTCAGAGCTCGAAATCTCAGAGATAGAGTCTATCATCATAGCGAGCGTTGTTCCTCCGCTGACTCCTGTCTTCAAGGAGTTGAGCCGGGCCCTCTTCAATGTCAAAGCCCGAGTGGTCGGTCCGGGTCTAAAAACGGGAATGCCGATCCTGTATGAGAGTCCTCAGGAAGTGGGGGCGGACAGGATTGTGGCTTCGGTCGCTGCCTATGAGAAGTACGGGGGACCCACGATCGTCGTGGATTTTGGAACGGCGACAACATTTGATGCCGTATCTGCCAAGGGGGAATATTTAGGTGGAGCCATCGCCCCCGGAATTCAGATCGCCGCAGAGGCTCTTTACCTGAAAACGGCAAAACTGCCCAGGATCGAGATCGCAAAATCCAAAAAAGCCATTGGACGGACCACAGTGGCCAGCATGCAATCGGGACTTTATTTTGGCACGATCGGCCTCGTTGCCAATATTATCAAAACCATCAAGGAGGAGCTCGGAGGAGATGCAACCGTAGTTGCGACTGGGGGGCTTTCTCCCCTCCTCTGCGGAGAGATCGATGTCATTGCCCATCAGGCTCCTTTTCTGGTCTTGGAAGGGCTTAGGATCATCCACGAGAGGAATGTCAACTGATCGGAATCGGCGGGGGATAAGGAGCTCGAAAATTCTCATGGCGGATAGAGACCGGATAGACAGGCGCAGCAGCTACTACAGGACGGTCGCAAAGTATTTTTTCGAGCAGCGCGGAGCCCCTTTTTTCCTGTCGTCGAAGGAGTTTAACAGGATCTGCCAATGGGAGGAGATGGATATTCCGCTTCGCGTTGTTTTGGAAGGACTGAAGAGGAGTTTTGAGCGGCGCAGACGCAGAGCGGGGGGGCGACGCAAAGCGCATACTCTCGATTACTGCCACCTGTATGTTTTAGAAGCCCTCCAGCAGTATACAGAGAGACGGGTGGGGAGTAGAGAGAAGGATTCTTGTGGCGGGAGAAAAAACCGAAAAAAAAAGATTCTTGTTGAGGTCGAGAGATTTCTCAACGAGATCCCAGCAGAGATGTGGGCACTTAAGCCTGTATACTCTCGACTCAAGAAGAAACTGGCCACTGGGACCATCTCCGAAGAAGATCTCGAAAAGGCCGAGGATACAATTGAGCGCCTTATCACAGAGAATGTTTCTCCAGAACAGAGAAGAGCCATCACCGCAGAGATCGTTGAAGAATTTGGGGCCTGCAGCAACAGAGAATTCGATCAGATCTTCGGGATAAAGGCGATAAAGGCTTCCCGGGAAAAATATAAAATTCCTCATGTGTCCCCCTTCTATTACTGAGGACCTTCTGTCTATGCGTAAACGCATCTTTTCCCTTCTCCAAAAGAACAAACAGGGGTTGACACTCCACAAGATCGTGCGGAACTTTCGCCTGTCTCCTGAAGAGAAGCCACTTCTTGTCAAGACCCTAAAGGAACTCGAGAGTCAGGGAGCCATCCTCAGGGTCAAAAGCAGGTATTTTGTGCGTCAACGCTCGAGCCTCGTCAGAGCAAGGCTCATCTCTGTCCATCCCGGCTACGGTTTTGCCAGGCCCGAAGATGCACTGCTCGAGGATATATTCATCCCAGCCCGCTATTCCAGAGGGGCTCATCAGGGAGATCTGGTCGAAGTCTTTTATAAAGAAAAAGCAACGAGAGGGAAATATGAGGGGAGAGTGACCAGGATCCTGGAGAGGGGACAGGAGACCATGCTCGGTGTCGTTAAAGAGCTAAGGGGTCAATTTTTCCTGGCCCCCTACGATTCTCCTTCTCCTGAGGAATTCCCGCTGGCCAGCCCTAAGAGTCAGCGATTGCAAGACGGTATAATCCTGAAAGTTGACAGGAATACCCTCGCGATCATAGAGATTCTCGGGTTTCCCGAAGACGAAGGCGTCGATACTCAGGTCGTCATCCAAAGATTTGGGCTGAGCGCCGAGTTTTCTGAAAAGGCTCTGACTGAAGCCCAGCAAGTCCCTCTAGATATCGGGTTCAAGGATTCGGAAAACCGGAAAGATTATCGGGATTGGGTGACTGTGACCATCGATGGTCCTGATGCGCAGGACTTTGATGATGCGGTGAGCGTCCGCGCTACAGACACCGGGAATTTTCTTTTGGGAGTGCACATTGCGGATGTCTCCCATTATATCCATGAGAACTCCCCTCTGGATGAGGAAGCGTTCCAGAGGGGAACAAGCGTGTATTTCCGAGATCGGACACTCCCCATGTTTCCCGAAAAAATCTCCAACACCCTCTGCAGCTTGAGGCCGAGGGAAGACAAACTCACCATCTCTGTTGTGCTCGAGATCGACCGAGGAGGCCATGTGATTCAGGCTGCCTTCCATCCGTCCCTCATCCGAACAGCAGAACGGATGACGTATGATTCAGTTCACAAAATTTTGGAAGGAGATGGAGACGAAAAACGCAAATTCCCCCAACTCGTCCCGCATCTTCAGCTCATGGGCGACCTGGCACACTTATTGAGAGAGAATAGGCGAAATGCCGGGAGCCTGGATTTCGACCTTGTGGAGCCTGAGCTGGTTTATAAAGAAGGCAAGCTCTATTCTGTCATCCCCTCAGAAAGAAACTTCGCCCACCGCATGATCGAGGAGTTTATGGTTGCGGCGAATGAAGCAGTGGCGGTTTTTCTTCTTGGGAAAGAAGCCCCTTTGATCTTCCGCATCCACCCTCCCCCTCGATCAGAAGATTTGCGGAGATTGCGAGAGATGTTGTCGCATTTTGGCATCTCCCTGCCCGAAAGCAGGAAGTTGAGGGCCAAGGATCTGCAATCCGCGTTGGACCAGGCAGAAAATAGACCCGATAAGCAGTTTGTGGGGTTCCAAGTTCTCAAGAGCCTTAGGTGGGCTCTCTACTCTGAAGAAAACCAGGGCCATTTCGGTCTTACGAAGAAGGTGTACACTCATTTCACTTCTCCGATACGGAGGTATCCTGACCTGGTCGTGCATCGGATCCTGAAAAAAGTCCTCAAGGGCGAACAGGTATGCGCCTCTTTACTTGCTTCTGTGGCGCAGCACAGCTCTGACCAAGAAAGGAAAGCGGAAAAAGCTGAAAAAGAGCTTGTGGAGTGGCGCATCTTCCGTCTCCTGAAAACCAAGCTCGGGGATGAGACAGATGGAATCATCGTTCATCTATCGCGAGGGGGACTGGTAGTGGAGCTTAAGGATTTTTTTGTTGAAGGATGGATCCCGTTTATGGACCTTTCAGGGGAGTATTTCTACAAGAGAGAAGAGAGGTCCTTAGTGGGACAGAAGACGGGGCACACCTATTCTTTAGGGGATAAGGTCAGGGTTGTTCTTGCATCGGTCGATACATTCCATCGGAGGATAACCCTTGCTCTTTCATGAGCTCCTTAATTCGGGGGTGATCAGAAATGAGCCGGATTTCAGAGTTCAGAATGGTGGTCGGAATCAGGCAATGAAAAAGAGCGAGATTTTATCCTGGATTCTCTGTTCCGGATTCTGTATTCTTGGGTTTGAAGCGTCTGCACAGAGGCATTATGTTTTTGAGTGGAAACCGTGAGTGAAGAGGGAGATCTGTCGAAAGTGTTTGATTTTGACGCGGTCGTCAATTCTTGGCCCGCAGCCGCTCAGAAATCGATCAGGGGGATCTTGATTCACAGGGGGGGTGAAACCCCTGTTTCTGTGCATCGTTATGAGGAAAAAGGGAGAAAGCCCCTCCATGGTCCATTTTTTGTCCGAATCCACGCTTCTCATCCGGTAAACTTAAAATGGATGGACCCTTTTCAAATTCGGGACCAAAAGAGAGGGGCTATATGTGTGGAGGGGATAGCCCTTTCTCCTTGTGAAGGTGCGATCAAACAGAGAGAGATAAAAAAAAGGCTGGAGTTCTTGCAGGAACTTATGGGTGGGGAGAAAGAGATGATACTGGCCAAGGCTAAAGCCCTGGGCGTCAAGGGGCTCACGGAGAAAGAATTGTCCACTTTTTCTCCCCTTTCCAAAGACGCCCTCCTTTCGAAGAGCAAAGAGCTGGAAGGAGATGGGGAGATCAGAATCCTCTCCTTTTCCCCTCTTTTTCTTCTCTCCCAGGGTAGCTTTGATTTTCTCTGTACGAGGATTTTGGCCTTTCTTTCCGAATATCACAAGAAGCATCCCGAGGACTTCGGCATTTCGCCAGAAAGAATCCAAAAAAGGTTTGGACTATCTCAGAGGGTTTGTGCTCTGGCGTTAAAGCACCTCAGCCGGGCCGGACACGTATTGTACGAAAAGGGAAATGTGGCTCTGGTTGATTTCCATCCTCACCCTTCCCCCGAAGAAGAGAAACTCCTCGGAGAGATGGAGGAGATGTATTTTGAGGGAAAGCTTCGTTCTGTGTCGATGGATGAGATTCAGAAGCGCTTTCGCCTCTCAAAAAAGAAACTCAACAGGATGCTGACTTTTCTAGTAGAGCGACAGAAGATCGTCCTCGGGAAAGATGGATTTTTTGTCCATTCCAAGTGGTTGGATGAGGTCATTCTGGCTATCCGCGAGTCTAAGAAAAGTGATCTCAGTGTTTCTGATTTCAAGAGAATGACGGGGTTGACCCGAAAATATGCCATTCCCCTTCTTGAACTGCTCGATCAGATGGGGGTGACACGAAGGATAGGTCCGGCACGGGAGGTCATACCAGATGTGGGCAACAAGGGATGACAGATGGGCCGCGAATGGGAATGCGGCGAGGTGTTATAATTTGCCAGTTTTGGCCGGGGGGACTAAGATCGGAGATCGGAGTTCGTAGATGAATGAAGGGATTAAACGCTTTGATTCAGGCATAGGGGTGTTTTGCCTTGATGGTCTCTACGAACTCCGAACAACGGACTCCGAATCTTTTTCATATTTTCTCTGCAACGATAGCTAAGCCGAACAAACCTCCTGTAACAAAGTAGCCGACAAGGGCTACTGTCCCAAACCCTGACCATACAGACCCGATCGTGACCCAGGATGCAATGACCCCGAAGACACCGATCACCCTGATATTTCGTTTTAAGATTTTTTTGAGTTTCATCCGCTTCAAACCTTGGCTTATATTTTTTTGCCTTCCTCTGTGATACAGAGCAAGTTGCATGCCAAATGATATATTATTGATATTATTAGAGTTACAGAATCTGAAATCAATTTGTGCCGCATATTTTAGACAAATATTGTTAATTTTTTTCAAAAAATGTCATATTTTTGTGGATGCCTCGCTAAAAATTCGCGGAAACACATAAAATTATGTCACGATTCCCAAATCTCTGGGATTCCGCGGAAAAATCAAGCGTGGAGATTCTGCGCTGGGGCGATCCAGCCCTGGACGCCCTCTATACGGATTGACAGAGAGGCTCGGTCAAGGGGTTTTATAAAAGACTTGTC
>Ga0307425_1001827_pt1 | contig 12382 bp, 11 predicted proteins | sample SalMarWE160330MG_FD_202152 | JGI IMG/M metagenome (GOLD analysis project Ga0307425, IMG submission 202152) | Salt marsh sediment microbial communities from the Plum Island Ecosystem LTER, Massachusetts, United States - WE1603-30 | ecosystem: Environmental > Aquatic > Marine > Intertidal zone >... | reverse complement strand
ATTGGGGCTTCAAGCAGGAGGATACTTTCGCCAGCACGGGCCAGAAACTTATCTACCACGGTCCGCTCAAACCTCTCGAAAAATTACTCCTGCAGAGCCCGCTCGTCCCATGGTCATACTTCGCCAGCAACTTCTACCATAACGTCTACTGGTACCCCTTCGTGGGCCGCAAACGGGTCGAAGCGGCGCTTGACACCCGCTGGGGCCGGCTCTTTCGTGAGTATGGCGATGGGGGTGTCGTCATGCCAGGCATGGAGCCGAAGACGGTCCTCCAGGCTTTGGTCGGGTTGACTCTGCTGACCGTGCTTGCCGTGGCTGGAGTTCGTTTGCTGCGCAGTTCATGAACCCAACCTTGCGCCGCCGGCTCCTGGCCGGGCTTGCTTTCGGTTTCCTGGTCGTTGTTGGTCTCACGTTAATCAGCGATATTCGGCAGGTCGGCGATCATCTAGCAGCATTCCGCTGGCTCCTGCTGCCGCTCGTCCTGGGCGGCACGCTTTTTAACTACACACTTCGTTTTCTGAAATGGCATTTCTACCTGGGTCAGATTGGCGTACGAAACCTGCGCTGGCAGCGCAGCCTGAAATTGTTCGTGGCCGGCTTTCCGCTGGCCGTCACACCCGGCAAGGTGGGCGAAGCCCTGAAAGCCGTCTGGCTCAACCAGGAGGTTTCGGTACCCTTCGCACGTGGTGTGACGGTCGTCCTGGCCGAACGTATCAGCGATGGATTGGCCGTCCTGGCCCTCTCCACATTCGGCGTGATCTCCTACCCACGTTACTGGCCGGCATTCGCCAGCGTGCTGGTATTCCTGCTGCTGATTGTGCTCGTGTCCCAGGTCCGTCCGCTGGCGCTCTGGATCCTGGGGCAGCTGGTACGCCTGCCGCTGATCGGCCGCCTGAGCATGCATCTGCTCGAATTCTACGAAGGAGCTTACGCCCTCTTTCGCCCCCGCGTCACGCTCATCGCCGTCACACTAGGCACCATAGCCTGGTTTGGTGAGGGGCTCGGCTTTTACCTGGTGCTGCTCGGTCTCGGCGCTTCGTCCGGCATCAATACGCTTTCGATCGCCGTCTTCACGCTTGCATTCTCAACCGTGATCGGCGCCGTTTCGGCCTTGCCCGGAGGGCTTGGCGCGGCCGAGTTGAGCATCACTGGAATGCTCGCCCTGCTGCTGGGCCTGGACGGCGGGACCGCCGCGGCAGGGACTCTCATCATCCGCTTCGCGACCCTCTGGTTCGGTGTAGGCCTGGGATTATTGGTCTGGACCCAGTCGGGCGATTGGCTGCTGCTTGAAGCAGGTGAGAGTGAAACATCCACACCTCCATCCGGATTTTCGCACAGTGAAAATGAGGCTTAATGAAGACCTTCAATGTTGAACTGCACTGCCATACTTATCACTCCGGGGATTCCCTGATGCTGCCCGAGGCAATCCTGCGGGTTTGCAAACGGCGCGGCATCGACCGGGTGGCAGTTACGGACCACAACTCAATCGCCGGCGCGTTGGAAGCGGCGCAGCTCGATCCTGAGCGGGTGATCGTAGGCGAGGAAATTCTTACGACCGAGGGCGAGATCCTGGGCTACTTCATGCAGGAAGAAATCCCTGCCGGTCTCCCACCGCAGGAGGTCGTCCAGCGCCTGAAGGACCAGGGAGCGGTGATCAGCGTCTCGCACCCCTTTGACCTGACGCGCGGCTGTCGTTGGAACCCGGGCACGCTTAAAGGATTGCTGCCGGTGCTCGATGCGCTGGAAGTGTTCAACGCCCGCTGCTGGTCGGATGAGCCCAACCATAAAGCGGCGGCTTTCGCAGCCGAAGGCGGGAAACCCGGTACGGCTGGTTCGGATGCCCACTTCCCGGCCGAGGTCGGGCGTGCCTATATAACGATGTCAGCCTTCGACGATGCAAAAAGTTTCCGGGCAGCACTGGCCGGGGCTCAGGTCGTGGGGCGACGGTCCTTCCCGTTGGTCCACCTGCTATCACGCTATGCTGTCATCCGCAAATCGCTCGGCTGGAGCCCCCCCAAATCGGGAGATCGCCCGTTCGCCTGAACGGAATGGCTGTACACTTAAGCTGGTAATCGGTATCCATTCTGAATGTCACGACCAATGGAGAGCACGATGAGGTTGCGCTGGCGGGAAGTGTTCGGCTTCGTCATGTTCGCATCAGGCACATGGATCGTCCTCGCCTTTCGATTAATAAACCCGGCCGTCTTCTGCACGGCCGGGTTTGTTTCCATCCTAGGACTAACAGTTCTGCTTGTGAGCCTGAGCGAGAGGCTGCCTTACCGCTCGCGCCCCAGGAGCTTATCCCGCCAAGATGACCTGAAAGACTTCTTTCGCGGCTATCCGCGTTGACTAGTCGGCATCCTGCGTAAACACGTGATTACTCTTCTTTGCTGCGCAGATGCGGGAAGAGGATCACCTCACGAATCGTGGTCTGGTCGGTGAGCAGCATCGCCAACCGGTCGACACCCATGCCGAAGCCGCCGTTGGGGGGCATGCCGTAGCGCATCGCCCGCAGGTAATCCTCATCCATCGGATGGCGTTCCTCGTCATCAGCGGCATAGGCTCGGCCCATCTCCAGGAAGCGCTGTTCCTGGTCGGTGGGATCATTCAGCTCGGTAAACGCGTTGCACAGCTCCAACCCACCGGCGAAACCCTCAAAGCGTTCAACCGTGTTCGGATCTTCTGGGGTGCTCTTTGCCAGCGGCGAGATATCACGCGGGTAGTCGTAGAGAAACGTGGGCTGGATTAGCTTCGGTTCAACCTGGCTTCCCAACAGGCCATCGATCAGCTTGCCGCGGCTCGCGTCGGCCGGGGCGTCGATGCCTTTCTTCCGCATCGCTGCACGCAGCGAATCCGCCTCGGAATGTGCATCGATCGCGATCCCCGTCTCGGCTTCAATTGCCTCGCTGAGTTTGACGCGCTTCCAGGGTGGTGCAAAATCGATCTCCTGCCCTCGGTAGATGATGGCTGTCGAGCCGAGGACCTCTTCCGCGACATTGGCGATCATCTGCTCGGTGAGCTCCATCACATCGCGGTAGTCTGCGTACGCCTTGTAAAACTCGAGCTGGGTAAATTCCGGATTGTGTTTAAAGGAGACTCCTTCGTTCCGGAAATCACGCCCGATTTCGTAAACGCCCTCGTAGCCTCCGACCAGCAGCCGTTTCAGGTAAAGCTCGAAGGAGATGCGCAGGTAGAGATCTTGGTGCAGCTGGTTGTGGTGGGTGACAAAGGGCGTGGCGGCCGCCCCACCATAGATCGGCTGCAGGATCGGTGTCTCGACCTCAAGAAAGCCGCGCTGATCGAGAAATGCCCGCAGCGAGCGGATAATCTGCGCCCGGGTTTCAAAAATCGCCCGCACTTCCGGGTTTACCGCCAAGTCGGCGTACCGTTGGCGATAGCGTGCCTCCTGGTCGGCAAAGGCGTTGTGAACCACACGCTCGCCATCGACGAGCTCCTCCTTCGCAGCCGGAAGGGGTGTGAGCGCTTTCGCCAGCATCTCAAACTCTGCTACCTTGAGGGTAATTTCACCCGAGCGGGTGCGGAACATCGTCCCGCGCGCCTGGATAAAATCGCCCAGGTCGAACAATTCGGAAAAGATCGCCATACGCTCGTCGCCCAGTTCGTTCAGGCGCAGGAAGAGCTGCAGGCGACCGGTTCCGTCCTCGATATGGGCAAAGGTCAGCTTGCCCATCTCGCGCACCGCCCGCAGCCGCCCGGCGACGGCTGCTTCGACCGGCGATTCTTCAGCCTCTGCTTCATGCAGCTCGAAGGCTTCGATCGCGGCGGCATTCGTGTGGGTGCGCAGAACCTGGCGCGGATAAGGATCCATCCCAAGCTGGCGTAACCGCTCGAGTTTCTCCTGGCGCACACGTTCGAGTTCGTTTAATGGAGACATCATCTCATACCCTGTCTTACAGATTCGCGGCGGGCGTGGCCGCGGCCCGTAGTTTACACGAAAAACGCCCCGCGGTCTCAAACCGGCGGGGCGCTGAAAAAACGCTAGGGAGATTACTTGATCTTTACGATGCGGAACTTCAGCGTCCCGTCCGGGGCCTGGACTTCAACTAGATCGTCGACCTTCTTCCCGAGCAGCGCCCGGCCAAGCGGCGATTCGTTCGAGATCAAGCCCTGTTTGGGATTGGCCTCCGCCGCACCGACGATGGTATATGTCTCGGGTTTGCGGTTGCCTTCCTTGATGACGACCGTAGCGCCGATTTCGACCTGATCGGATTTTGAATTATGCTCGATGATCTGAGCCTGCGAGAGCATGCGGTCCAACTCTAATATCCGGCCTTCGACGAAGGCCTGCTCGTTCTTCGCCGCCTCATACTCGGCATTGTCGATCAGCTCACCGTCCTCCATCGCCTCCCGTAGACGGATGGCGACTTCCTGCCGGCGCACATTGCGCAGGTGTTCGAGTTCTTCCTCGAGCTTCTTCAAGCCCTCGGCGGTGAGATAGACTGCCTGGTTGCTCATAACATTCCCTGTGAACTTCTCGTCTGAAACCGGAATACCGGGGCCGGGATGAAAAAGACTGAGAGCGATCCTCTCAGCCTACGACCAACTTTGGATGTGCGGATGATAGCATATATTGAGGGACCTGTCCAGACGATTGGCGGCAGCCGCGAGGACGGCTAGCGATCTGGCTCAAGCAGTTCGACACCACCTTTTTCAAAGACAAAATCACGCAGCTCGTTGAACAAACTATCCTCATCCGACCAGAAAGTTGATAGCTGGGTCCCGTATTCCAGGATCGCATCGTCCCATGCCTGGATCGCCTCGTCCGTGATGGGGTAGATGCGCCAGATGCCGGGAGGGTCGCCCATGTCTTCCGGAATTACTTCGCCGCGTGAGGCGTAGGGAAACTCGCGGTAGTAGGTCAGGGGTTTATGTAAGGCTTCGGCTGCCAAACGAACCAGGCGGTGGTCGACATGCCCGCCGATCCCTAATGGGCAGTAAAGCCGGGCATCTTCCAGGTCGAGACCCCCCAACGATTCGATCAATCCGTTCAGCGTATCCGCGTCCTGCACGTCAAGTGAACCGAAGATAGCAGCCCGGTCGGGATAGAGCGGCCGTTCGCCGTCACCCCGGCGGTAGATCGCCTCTAACAGGTCGAGGTGAACGACTGAAGCTCCCAGCCGGCCTGCCGCGAGACGGTCTTCTGCCCGCCGGACGGCGATCGGCGGTCCGGGTTTCCCCCAGCGAGCGTGCAGTTCGGCAGCGAAGGGCGTGATGCGCCAATCGGGCGGATCGCCGGCGAATGCGGTCAGGATCGAAATCGGTTCATCGCGTCCGTCCTGCATTGCGATCAAGCCACCACAGGAGAGTACGGCATCATCCAGATGCGGTGAAAGGTAGAGATGGGCGACCATACGAGACATTATAGACTGAAAAATTGCATACTTATGTTAAGAAAAGCTTGAAGAACTCCTTTTCGGCCCGAATCCGTTGACGGTCATATAAGCTGAGTGTTACAATCCACCCTCGCGCGCCGTTAGCTCAATTGGCAGAGCAGGGGCCTTTTAAGCCCAAGGTTTAGGGTTCGATTCCCTAACGGCGCACCTGGAAGAATGGTTCAAATCCCGCATAAGCAGCGGGATTTTTGCTTATGATATTTTCTCTTTCCATAATAAGAGTTGTCAATTCCTCATTAAAACCATATTTGAACGCGTCCGCCTCTCCCCGGAAGCGGTGGCTGATTTCTAGGAAGAAGGCTGCCCTGTCTCCATCCTGACTAATCCCTAGGCTGTCAAGGCCTGGAATGAAAGCCCGAACAGAACCATCGGCTTCTTTAATATCGCAGTAAAACCTACTTCCCCTTGACTTAAAGTATAGTTTTCTATACACTTTGCATAGTAAACTATACTTGGATAAACCACTGGGAAGAAATATGGAACTGGGAAATAATTTAAAACAGCTTCGATTTGATTATGGCAATCTTTCCCAGCAAGCCCTGGCCAATTCTGTGGGGGTAACCCGCCTGACTATCCATTCGATAGAAAACGGGAAATTCAATCCCACTACTTTGCTAGCTTTAAAGATCGCCAGGTTCTTTGGCAAATCCCTTGAAGAAGTCTTTTTTATTCAGGAGGATTGATCCTCAAGCAGGTTTGGAGAATACTATGCCTCGTTTCCTGAAAAGCTTCCATCTCATCACACTCAGCCTGGGATTTTTAGCAATTGTTGCATTGATTTTCAACCTCGGGATCTTCGCCATACTATATCCCCAAGTGACCCAACTAGTTGAATTCGATCCCAGCTGGGAAAGTTACGGAGTTGTAGCGGCTATCAATATCATCACCATCGCTATCTTCCAACTATGCGGCGTTTGCACACTGCTCGCTCACATGATCATTCAGAAGAAAACCTCCACCTTGGTGATCCTTGCCATTGTCACCGGGATCATTTCTGGCCTTATGGTCCTGAGTGATATCACCCTGCTTTCTGATATCGGCAAGGAGTATGCCCAGGGCTGGCAAACCCGGGGAGAATGGAAAATACTCTTCAACAGCTATGGGCTCCATATCCTCAGCCTCGTCCTGGCAATGGTCTCAATCATCAAGAACCTGAGAGACGACAATAAACCAGCTGAACAAGTGATGAAGGATGAAGTCCTGTTTTTATCCCTGCACACAACCGGTTTGATTTGCGGCGGGTTGGGTTTATTAGGGGTAGTTGCCGGGTTATTTTCAGATCTCTCCCTCTGGATGATGGAGCGGATCGTGGTAGTTATGGGATTGATTGTCCTCTCACCCTATCTGGTCATTCTCGGGATCTGGATCTTCAGACGAAATCTGGGCGGTGTCACACCCGGGCTGGACGAGAAGCAGTTCCAGGACCAAGCCATCGCCGGACTCTGGACCTTGATTTTCACTCTGCCCTTGATGCTGCTTTTCTTTGGACTGCAACTCTCCTCTCTCGCAAAGGAGTCCTGGTCTGCCCTCTGGTTGCCCCTGCTGGTCTTCTCTGCACTGATTTCATTCTCATCACTCACTCTGAGATATTTCAGAGAATACCGCTAACCAAAATATCAAAGTAAGTGTTGTTGCAGCGGTTCTAGCCCACATCCATGAGGCAAATCAATTCAGTAGTTTGGATTAATCAAGATTCTGCCTAGAAATAGGACCAGCCCCTCCCTCCGCTAGATTAACAACCCAGTAGCACCAGGGCTTTTAAGTCCAAGCTCCTTCAAGCCGATTCCTGTTCAGCGCACCTAGTTATTAGGTTCAAATCCCGCCTGAACAGCGGGATATTACTTTCGATATCCATCGGTACCATGACAAGGAGCTAAAGCATTCGCTGTATTTCTTGCACAAACGTCTTAGTACACTATACTCACGCAATCCAATTACTACACATAGATGAGTCCCATTTGAAAGGGGGTAAATTTTGCCAATCCATCTTTGGTCCTATTTGCGTGATTGCCCTGCCCGGGAGATCGAAAATCGCACTGAAGATTTAGCAAGCCTACAGGGCAGCAATGATGGATGATCAACCCAACTCTGCAAATCATAGATCTGGGGAAGACTCGAGGTTCAATCACTCGATCATTTCATTGCCCGCCGTTATTGTCTTCATTTTTATAGCTTGGGCCATCTTCTATATCTACCACATATCCGGAATCGGAATAGATGGCAAACGATACTATTCGTTGTTCGACGATGCAATGATCATGATGAGATATGCGTGGAACCTAGTGCACGGGAGTGGTCTCGTCTGGAATCCAGGTGAGAACATCGAAGGATACACAAGTCTCCTTATGGTCCTCATCATGAGTCCATTCAATGCTGCGTTTGCCGACAAACGATGGGCAGTTCTTTCGATTCATCTTCTCGGCGTCATCACAATGGTAGCAATTTCACTGGCCTCGAGATTTGTTTTTCGCCAAGTCTCTGAGCGGATTCCCTATCCTCTGCGCAAATGGGCTGAGCCCCTCCTATTGCTCGGCATCCTATTCTATTACCCCCTGATGTTCTTCTCTCTGATGGGTATGGAAACTGGAATCCTCACCCTTCTGCTTTTATGTGCTGTTGGTTTCTGTCTCCGTGCTCTAGACCATTACTCGCCTAACAATGTATACGCAGTAGCTTTCTTACTTGGCCTTGCTTTCCTGACACGCCCAGACTCGCTAATCTTCGCACTACCTATACTGGCGGTCCTCTTCATTGAAGGTCTACGTAAACGCAATACAGATCGCAACCTCACCCATCTTGCAGCTGCCGCAACTCTCTTCGTGTCAATAATAGGTTCCCAAATCATCTTTCGGTGGGCGTACTACGGAACACTCGTTCCGAACACCTATGCCCTTAAAATCGAAGGGTTTCCCCTAGCTCTTCGCATTAAGAATGGACTTGCATATCTAAAACCATTTGCAACCGAGTTTGCTCCGTTGTGGGCATTATCAATTGCGGGAACTGTTATTGCCCCCTCACGCAAGAGAGTACTGATTGTCAGCTTGTTCCTAGCCGCAGTCACTTATACCGTGTACAGCGGGGGTGACGCGTGGCGAATCTGGCGCTGGATTGTGCCGACTGTTCCTCTCATCATGTGCATTGCACTAGAGGACATCTCCTTGGTTGCTGTAGCTCTTGGACATCTTCTGGAGAAAATAAAAAGCCTGCAAACGTGGGCGCTTAACGCTGGACAAAGAAACCTTATCCGAGGTTTACATTTATTGCCTCGATCTCTCAAACGGGAAGTCTGGGCACTGATAACGGGCGTAGCCACAATATTTGTCGCCTTTGTAGTCGATCCCTTAGGTTTGAGCGATCCGGGAATTGGTGAGGAACAGAAAGTCCTTCTGGTCCTTGGCATCGCATTCCTGTTCGTAGGGATCCTTCTTATCAGTCGGCGCCTCGTGCCTCGACACTCTCCCATTGCCCTGTTGTTCTTTGTCGTCATATGGGCAGTGGTCATCGGGGTTATCAACCAAAGATTTTGGCCGGTGATCACCTTTCGCGTGCGACCTGATGATGCAGATTTTAATTTAGCAAATCTGAACGTAGCGATTGCATTGAACAACTCTACGAAGGATACTGCCGTGATTGGTGTCAAGAACGCTGGCACAATCCCATATTACACAGGTCGAATTGCCGTTGATTTCCTGGGTAAGGTTGACGCATATATCGCACACCTTCCAGCCGACGTTTCTGGTGGCGTGGCGAGGGGGTCGATGCTTACATGGCCAGGGCACAACAAGTATGACCTGGAGTACTCAATCGATATCTTACGCCCTACCTACGTCCAGACTCTTCAATGGGGGCAAGACAACTTGCTCAACCTTCTCGGCGACATATACGTTTCTTCTACCTATCTCGGAGTAAGACTTTACTTCCTCCGAGAGTCACCAGATGTACTGTGGGATCGCGTCACTATCGAACCCTAGCATCTTTGATGGCTTAGCATTACCTAGTAGTAAAAACCAGCACTATGAATCTCTCCCGAAAACCGAGCATCATGAAACTTCCTCCGGGCAAGAGAACCCTTTTCAATCAATAATCTCCAATTGGAAAAGGTCGGGGATTTGTTTTGCCCGTGACCGGCGAGAGACGTACCACTTATAGTTCAAACCCCGCCTTCCAGACTGCGAATTACGAATAGGACAATCACCTCTGTTGACAGGCTTAAAAACCCTTCAGACAAGAACTTTCAAGCCCAAGCAACTCAGGTTCGAATCTCCCTACGGCGCACTCGCTCGAAGAGCAAAAATCCCGTACAAATAGCAGGATTTTTGCTACCGATATCAAGTGTTTCTCGCTCCACGAAAATAAGAAGCGCCCCTCGGGGCGCTTCTTACGTCATGTTGGGAATTCCGGGAGAAACTAGTCCAGCAGCTCCATTGGTATATTGCCACCGTTTTCGGCAATTCTATGGAGCACTTCTTTGTGAAGCCATGTGTTCATCTGTGCCGAATCATCCATCTTGTCAGCCGGGCATCCGAGCTCAACCGCCAATTCCTTGCGAGCTTCATAACTATGGTCTAAATCGAGCAAGAAGAGCAGATCGGCGATCGAAGTCTTCCAGTTGGATTTCATGGGCTTTTCAGCTGCCAGCTTCTCAAGTTTCGCCATCACATCCACAAGGGGTATTTCCCTCGAAGTTTGTGATGCGCGAATCCGCTGGAGTCGATCGGCCCGCTCAGCAGCCGTACTCGTAGCAGAAACCGGACCCGTGGTTTTTACGACGGGCTTTACTTCTGGGGCAGCTTCCACTTTCGGTTTCGTAATGCCTAACTTGTCCAGTATCTTGCTAAAGAGACTCATTTTGTATCCTTTCCCTGATACATTTGCGCGTGTGAGCTGCGACGTCAATGTAGTGCTTGCTTCTTAAATCTAGTCTGTTACAGCAACAGGAGAATGGCAAGAGAGAAGAACGAAAAGAGTGAGTTGGGACTTATGGGTCTGTCAAGTTCTGCGGGGTCCCAAATGATTTTTCTACAGCCTATGTCTAATAATAACACGTTCTCAGGAAACAACCGGCCTTTGCCCGAATATTTCGGGCAAGAACTTGTTCCCGAACAGGGATCATGCCGCGAGCTGTGTATCTATCAGCTCGTTCACAGCAGGGTTGATAGTTATAGCAACTCAGGTTCGATTCTTGTCCGGCGCATCTGGTCCATAGGCTCAAATCCCGCAAAACCAACGGGTATTTAATGCTTCCTGCCCTGAATTTCACCAGTGAAGCGTAAGAGCATTTGGATCCCGAAAGCCAGGCGATCATTCCCGCGCCCTCGGACCACCCGTTCGCTGTCACCGGACGGTAACATCCCGCGCCTGGTCCGTAACCCCGGTGCCACGCTCCGGATATACTCTCCAGGGAAACTTGTTGAAATGAGCCCGCTCCCCCAGCCAATAATAAAAATCGGGGCGCACTTTCGGAGGTATGCATGACGAACCATCGATCGTTGTTATTTATCGTAATTCTCTCTCTATGGCTGCTGACCGGGGCATGCGGGACGTTGAATCTGGCGGTTGAGGGCGCCGGGGACGAAGCGGATCAGGCCACCGCGCCGTCTGCGACCCCGACATCTCTTCCCTCTGCCGTCGAAACGCCCTCGGCCGGGTCCTCCAGTGAGGATTCGTCAGGCTCGGCGACGACGCTTCAAAGGTTCGAGGAACTGGGCATTTCGCTCGAGGTCCCGAACGACCTGCATGTCACCAAAGAACCCGTGGTGAACTTGGACGATCCCAGCCGGTTGGACGCCTACCTGTTCTACATCCAGAACTACGGCGGGAACGAAGGACCGGGAGTAGACTACTTCCAGATGTACGGCCACCTGCAGTACGGTCTGCCCCCGGAGTCCTGGGAGGACTTTTCACTAGTCCAGAACAACACGACGGAATATGCCTATATCAACCCGATCGAAATCAACGGGGCGAGAGGCTTCGAAGGGCAGTTCTCGGGCACACGTAACCGTTTCATCTACTTGTTCTACCTCGACGGCCGCGTGCTCACGATCGCCGTCGCCGATCCGACGCCGGAGAACAAGGTTCTGGCCGATGAAATCATCCAAACATTTCAGCTGCTGCCGCTTGGGTTGAGCGATGCCAGCGGCGTGGTGCCGGTGGTCGACCCGGGCGGGGCCTTCACGGTCCTGCTGCCTGAGGACTGGAGCTATAGTTTCAATCCAACCGCCGGGATCCGGCTGGCCGAACTGGAGGCCTCTTCGCCCGGCGCCGCGATGCGGGTCGATGACGTGAACGGACCGCATTCGAACATTTACTACCAGAGCGGAGTCTTCATGAGCCTGGTCGTACTCGAGGATGACTCTGCCACTCTCGAGCCCCCCATGGCGACGATCGAGAACCGCCAGACGGTCTACTTCAACGGGGTCGAAGGCAGCGACTACACCTTCGTCGAACCCAGCACGGTCGAGGGCACGCTGCGCGAGGTGCGCGTCTACCACGCTGGCCGAAGCTACCTGCTGCGATTCGGCTTCGCCGACGACGCAAACCAAGATGACCTCGACCGCATCATCCGCAGCCTGACTCTGGGGGAGTGACTCCTGCAGTGAACCAACCGTCAGGCCGCTGTCTGGCAGGGGGAAGCGGATTTAGATCCAGCTTCGAGTATCCTGTCTGTATGGTGAGCGATGGAGAAACGATCCGATGAACTCACTCGTGCTCTATGATTCGCAGTTCGGCAACACCGGCCGCGTGGCCCAGGCCATCGGCGAGGCGCTTGGGGATACAGGCCAGGTGGCGGTCGTTCGCGTAGGCGAAGCCAACCTGGAGCAGCTGGGCGGCCTCGATCTGTTCGTCGTCGGCTCGCCGACGCAGCGCTTCAGTCCAACGCCTGCTGCAACCGAATTCTTAAAAAGCATCCCTGCCGGTTTGCTGGACGGCATCAGAGTAGCGGCATTCGACACCCGTTTCACGATCGA
>Ga0307425_1001824_pt1 | contig 12385 bp, 8 predicted proteins | sample SalMarWE160330MG_FD_202152 | JGI IMG/M metagenome (GOLD analysis project Ga0307425, IMG submission 202152) | Salt marsh sediment microbial communities from the Plum Island Ecosystem LTER, Massachusetts, United States - WE1603-30 | ecosystem: Environmental > Aquatic > Marine > Intertidal zone >... | reverse complement strand
AAAGCCTGACCATTCCGACTATTATGGGAACAACAAAGAAGACCAGGAGGGTCAGCCTATAATTCATAAGGAAGAGATAGCACAAAAACACGATTGCCGTGAGCGGATGCTTGATGATCCCAATGAGAACGTCTGCAATGAGCCCTTGCATCACCGTTAGGTCGGCCGTGGACCTGGCGACCAGCTCGCCTGACTTCTTATTATGGTAAAATCCCAAGGGAAGCGCGATGAATTTACTAAAAAGGTCTACCCTCATGGATTTAACCGCCCTGTTCGAAAAGGCGGCGCCTGCAAGGCTGGCCAGATAGATCGTGATCGCCTTGAGAAGTACGGATGCGAAGGCCACAAGTGTCAGCAGGATGAGGAGGCGATTAGGGGATATACCTTCTACAAGCACTAAATCAGTCCTATGCAATGACAGCCACGATCCCTGATCAAACGCAATCCATGGTATCTTCCAGACCACCGGGCTTGACCCTGTCTTCATTCCCCCGTCCACAAAGGGTTGAAGAAGATACGCCGGGACCACCACAAACAACGACGATACAACCGTAAGCAACAGGCAGCAGACTACTAAGCCCCGATGTCGCCTTACATATGAGGCAATTTCTTTGCCCAGAATAAAATTTAACATGAGAGTCGCATATAGATCAGATTATGCTGTTTATGGGCCATTGAAAATTTTGGGGGCTCCAAAGGAAGGCTTGCCTGAGGCATGAGGCCCAGAGGATACTACAGTGCCCCTATTAACCTTGAGATAACGATACGCTGCACCTCTGACGTCCCCTCGCCGATTTCCAGAAGCTTCTGATCCCTATAAAACCTTTCCACATCATACTCTTTCATCAATCCGTAGCCCCCGTGGAGCTGAACGGCATGATTCGCACACCGATACATGACTTCAGAGCAGTAAAGTTTGGCCATAGCTGCTTCCTTTGAAAACGGCTTCTCATTGTCTCTCAGCCAGCAGGCCTTATAAAGCAGGAGGCGGGCGCATTCGATCTCAAGGGCCATATCGGCAAGTTTAAAGGCATTGACCTGAAAATTCGAAATGGGTTTTCCGAACTGGACCCTTTCTCTGCCATATTTTATGGCCAGCTCCAAACAACCCTGTGCCCCTCCGAGTCCCATGGAGCCTATGGATAGGCGACCTCCATCAAGGGTCTTCATCATCTGATGGAAACCATGTCCTCTAGGGCCTAGAAAGTTTTCTTTTGAAACGCGGCAGTCATCAAAATAGAGTTCGCTGGTATTAGAGGCCCTCCACATCATCTTTCCATGCATTACCTTTGCCTCGTACCCGGGTGTGCCCGATTCCACCAGCAGGCAGGAGAGTTCCGGTCTTCCGTCTTCTCTCGTGCCAGTACGGCAAAGTGAAGTAACACCGGTCGAGATCTCCGTAGATGCATTTGTGATAAATATTTTACTCCCATTTATGATCCATTCATCGCCCTCCGGGACCGCGGTTGTCTTGGAATTGCTCGCATCCGAACCCGCATTTGGCTCGGTCAATCCGAATGCCCAGAGTGCCTCACCCCTGCAGAGCCTTGGAAGGTATCTCTGTTTCTGTTCTTCATTTCCAAAGTAATAGATAGGGCCTATCCCCAGGGAATTAGCGGCCGCCACAGTGGCGGCATGAGAACCGTCCACCCTTGCGATCTCCTCAGTTGCAATGATATATGACAGATAGTCCATGGCCTGACCGCCGTATTTCTCCGATACAAACATCCCAAAAAGTCCCAGATCCGCCATCTTGCGCATGGTGTCGTATGAAAATTCCTCTTTTTCGTCTAACTCTCTGGCTACAGGCCTAATCTCTTTCTCGGCAAAATCACGTACCGAGTTACGCAAGATCTCTTGTTCCATGGAAAGACCAAAATCCATCACATCTCCTCACCTTCATTGTTAACTGGGAAACCCCCGCTACGCAAGAGTCAGAGAAATTTGGCTATGCCATACCAGAAATCAAGGTCATGAAATGAGTCCCGCCCCGGGCGGGATTAATGTAGAGCTTGGCTCTTCTATTCAACACAATGACATAAAATTCCTGTAGCAGTTTAGCCTTTTCCCAAATAAATCTCTATTTCAGGCGAATGGCTATGCCTTTTCCAAGTGGCTGTCGGGAGGGCTCCAAAAAAATGGCCGGCCTATTCTGCCACGCCTCTAAATGATATGGCCCTCTATATATAGACACAACCAAGATATTGTCAATTGCAAAAGTAGGAGGGTATTTTGTTTGACTTATTCAGAAAATCGTAATAATTAAAATTCTCTCAAAAAAAAGACGCTCGACTTCCGCCGAATGGTGGTTTCTTTTATGAGTAACCATGGCGAGAGCGTTAAGGTTTGCCTGAACAGATTCGGTAACGCCTTGAATCACTCTTGTCCAAAAACGGTTGCAAGGTTTCAAATTTCACCACAGAGGCGCTGAGCACGCCGAGAAGTTTGTTCTTTTAAATTGTCGTGAGAGGCGACAATTTAAAGACTACTCCGTCTTATGTAAATGCACTGCATCCTCGACTGATAATCATAGCGCAAAAAAATACCCTAAGCTTTGCGTTCTTTGCGCCTCGAGTGAGCGAAGCGAACGGGCGGTGAATAAAGATGACAACCTGATTTTTGAAACGATATATGTGTTAAGGAGTTTCAGACACTTACCCAAGAAAATATCGCAATTTGAATTTATTTTGGACAGCAATTATGGCGAACAATCAAAGGACAGAAAGGAGTGAACTCAATGATCAAATTTAGCGAACGACAGCTTAAGACACCCAAATTATTACGGCCAGTTTATCTGGTTACGGCGGGCCAGTCAAAATTTGGCCGCGCTATGCCTGAAAAAAAGACGGAGGAGCTGTGTATTGATGCCTTTACCATGGCCGCAGGTCTTATTGATAAGACCCCAGCGGAACTGAAAAGTTACATCCACTCCGCCTATTATGGCCATTTTGCTGACCACTTCGGTGATCAACTCCTGGGTGAAGCGGTTATTCATGATCGTCTTGGTCTGGACCCTTTGGGGAATATCGGCGTCAAAACAGGAGGCGCCACCGGTGGATCAACCCTGTGGGAGGGGGTAAAGGCGGTTGCTTCCGGATATTCTGACTGTGTCCTTGCCATGGGCTGGGAACGAATGGACGAGGTCCCAACCGATGAAGGAAACCATCTGATTTCCTGCGCGGCCGATAAGGACTGGGAGACACCGCTTGGTCATATTTATACAGGCTATTATGCGGTTATGGCACAAAAATACTGGCAGGTGTTCGGAAAGGAGGAGGAATCCTTTCGTCGCACTCTGGCTGAAATCTCTGTAAAACACCATGGCTATGCACGGTTCAATCCTTTTGCACACGCGCCCATGAAGATTACAGTGGACGATGTATTGAAATCCCCTATCGTGGCCTACCCCTTGAGGGCCCTTGACTGCTGTTTAATGAGTGTCGGAGCGGCCTGTGCTGTTATATGTGATGAAGATACTGCCATTGAACTGACAAAAGATACCAAAAACAAACCATTGAGGATCTGGGTAGCTGCCGGCTCACACACCCTTAGGCCGGCATGTCGCCGCGACATGGAAATCCCATTGCTCCCCCATGAGACGCCCGATCAGTATGCCGATCTTGGCGAGCGTTTCCCTGGCGGCGAGCGTTATCCGGGCTTTACCGGCTTCTTGGCCGCAAGGATGGCGGCCTATTACGGCTACCGCATGACAGGCATTACAGACCCCGTGGAAGACTTGGATGTCATAGAGCTTCATGATGCCTTCACTATCAGTGACGTACAGACATATGAAGACATTGGACTGAGGCCGTACGGATATGGAAGGGATTACGTAGAATCCGGTGATTGCTATCACACCAATCCACACACCGGCGAACCAGGGAGATTACCCTCAAACCTTTCCGGCGGTCTAATCGGATGCATGCATGCAGTAGGTGCGACCGGCATTATGCAAGTCTTTGAAATCGCGGCTCATATTTGGAATCGTTGGGCTGAAATACATGGGGATCCCAACCTCTGGAAGCAATTTGATCGAGAAAAACCAAACGACTGGACCGATCTTCAGGTCAAAGGCGCTAAACGCGCACTGTCTATCAGCCACGCCGGAGTGGGATCTCACGTGACTGCTACTATTCTGATGGATCCTGACCATCTACCGAAAGAAGATGCTTAGATCAAGGAGGAACAACAATGAGTATATACGGAACCGTACAGGTCAAAGACGGAAAATATAGGATAAAAGGCGACTTCCATAACATCACCCCCAACATGCCCATCAGAAAAGCGGATGAGGGATGGCGTCTTGTGGGGGTAACCAACCCAAGGGATATGATTTATATCCACAGCTATGGCGGAGAAGCCGTATTCTTTGAAAGCCTCTCAAAAGGAAAAATCCACGCATCAAGATGCGATAACCCGGATTGCGAATTCAAGGGGTCCATTTTCCTGCCATTCCGGATCCACTGTCCAGACTGTCTTGGAAGAAATACGGTCATAGACCACACCGACATTTGCAGGAACACGGCAAGGGTACATACCTTTATGGTATGTGAACGGTCAGGGGCCTTCAATACCCTGGATAAACCCATAAAATTCGTCAATGTGGAGTTTGATGGCGTTTGCACCATACTTATGAGCTATCTTTCTATTGGGGAACCCAGGATCGGCATGCGGGTCATCCCCATTTTCAGGACCATCAGCCCAACATATACGATCACCGATCTGTCCTGGGTCCCGGAAGGCACCCCGGCGGGCGACCTCCCTGAGGGATTCACCTTCGGGTAATTTTATTATATCTCCGAGGTCATGTCTCCACATGCATCATAAGGTAGATACCCAACAGCAAAAATATGAGGTTCGCCAGCCATGCGGCGAGGGCTGGGGGCAATATCCCGGAAAGGCCGAGGGATCGAGCAATACCAAGGTTGAGCAGATATAAAAAACACGCGCCTATGCCAAGGGTTACAGCTAGGGGCGTCCCCCCTTTCCTCAAGGCCAGGGATATGGGAATACCGATCAAGACCATAATGAGACTGATCACAGGAAATGCCAGTTTTATGTTCATGTCGACCAGGTATCTCGTGGCGTCATAGCCCTCAACCTGAATCCTTTTGGCAAATCGCTTCAATTGCCAATAGCTCATCTCCTCTGGCTTCTTGGCAGGTATAAGGAAGGCCTTTGGCCTCTCAGGTAAATTCAGGTCAATTTCTCTGAATTTAGTAAAATTGTATCCATCTCCATCCAGGGCCACCTGAATCACACCATCTTCAACTCTCCACCGGTCCTTCGCCCATACAGCCCTCTTCGCCTGGATCCTTTTTATTAAATGAAAAGAATCATCAAAGAAATACAAGGTGAGGTCCTCCATGACCATTCGCCTTCCATCGAAGTGCCTGACCCAATATATCGAGTTGGGCCCCTTGATCCAGATGCGATCTCTGCTGTAAGTTTGTGCCTGACCCTGCCTGCCGACCTTGCTCTTCCAAATGGCCTGACTTTTTGAACTGGCATATGGGACAACCAATTCGCTAAAGAGGAAGACCGCAACTGCCAGACACACAGAAGCGAATATCACGGGGAGCGAAATCCTAAAAATGCTCATACCACTGGCCTTGAGCGCGGTTATCTCATTCCTCTTCCGCATCAAAGAAAACATGACAACAACTGATATCAAGGTCGCCGCCGGCACCATTTGTACTGCCAGATATGGGATCTTGTAAAAGATATACGCGAATATCGCACCTCTGGGGGCGTGGACCTCCATAAAGTTATCTATCTTTTGGACGAACTCCACTACCATATATATCGCCATAAATATAAGCTGGCAAATGGCCAATAGCTTGAAGAACTCTTTCCAGAGGTATCTTGCTAGTATTCCCATATCTTAGTGAAAAAGTTATAACACTTTAGGCCTGTTACAAGAAAGTAAAGAATCCGGGTCCAGAGGGGGCTGAGTGACTAAAGTGATCTAAAATGTCTAAAGTGTCTAAAGTTAAGGAATTTCAAAACCTCGATTTCTAGACCTAATTAAAGCCCTTGAGATCTTACAAAAAAACGGGGCAAAAGCTTGACGGAACGCTCATTGGCAACACGTCGGAACAGATAGATGCAGGAGATTAACAGAAAAAGGTCAGGGATCCATACACCGATTGCAGGAGATATTGCCGCCGTTTCACAGATACTCCTAGCCCCTGCAAGGCACATATAATAGACAAAGAAAACGCCGAGACTGACCCTGACACCGGCAGATCGACCCTTCGACTTTATCTGTGCGCCCAACGGCACGCCTATTATTCCCATCAAGAACACTGCTAGTGGTATGGCAAACTTTTCCAAGAGATCGATCATCATTTCATTATATCTCACATCACCCTTTTGTGTTTTCCCTAGTTCCTCGATCAATTCACCCACCGAAAGCTCCTTGGGCGCCTTTTCCCTCGATGCAAGGGCGGCCATGATATCTTTTAGGCCTATATTCAGGTCATATGTGTTGAACCTTATGGTCCTCCCTGTTTCCAGGTTGTTCTCAGCCACAAAAATTGTTCCCTTCAAGAAATGCAGCGTGATGATCCTCTGTTTTGGCTGGGGAAAAATCATGGCCTCTTCTGCTATTATAGTATTCGTTATATCATTATCACGCCTGTCCGCCACAAAGACTCCCTTCATTACCTTTTCCCGGCTTGAAAAGCTGTTGATATAAAAGATCACATTATCAAAGGGCTCACAAAAGATTCGTTCCCTTATACCCAGATCGGCCTTTGACTCAGCAATTTTGAAAACAAGGTTTTTGAAGGATTTGTTACCCCAGGGTACCGCTGCAATGCTCACTATAATTGCAATTAAGAAACCCAAAAAGGCAAAAACAACCACGGGCGGCAGCATCTGATAGATGCTAACACCGGACGACTTCAGGGCAATTATCTCGCTGTCGGAAGATAGACGCAAAAAGGCTACTACAACGGCTATAAGTGTCACGGCAGGAAGGGCGAAGGTAATGATATCGGGCAGCAGGTAGATAACCATCCTGATTACCTGAACCGCACGCACACCTCGAGATATAATCAGCTCTGTAATCGGGAGCAATTTCGAGGCAAGGACGATGAAAACAGAGATAAATAGGCTGGCCAAAAAGTTAGGCCATATCTCAGAAAGGATGTACTTATAAAGGGTCAGTTTCAATGCAGACCAATTCTCCCCTTTTCCCATACCTTGACCCGCAGACGTCGCAGATGGCCCTGTCACCATCAAAATGAAGCCTGATGCCGCACCGGCACATCCACCCCTTTACCTTTGCCGGATTACCTGCGACGAGGCCAAAATCAGGGATGTCATCGATCACTACCGAGCCCGCGCCCACAAATGCATATCTGCCAATGGTGTGACCGCACACAATGGTGCAATTTGCACCCAAGGTAGCCCCTTCTCTGACAATGGTACGACGAAGCTCATCTTTACGTGGTATATGGCTTCTTGGGTTATACACATTTGTAAACACCATAGACGGCCCGCAAAAAACGCCGTCTTCCAAGGTAACGCCCTGATATACAGATACGTTATTCTGGATTTTGACCTTATTCCCTATTATAACATCAGGACCAATCACCACATTTTGACCAATATTGCAATCACTTCCGATTTTGCTTCCCTTGATCACATGGGAAAAATGCCAAATCTTGGTCCCTGATCCTACCTCGCAGCCAGGATCGATCACGGCGGACTCATGGACCTGAATCTCGGGCCCGTAAGAGCTGTGAAAGGGTTCCTCCACCGAGACAAGCCTACCCCCCTGTTCCAGAGACTCTTGACATGCCTGGAGAACCCTCAAGACCCTGAGCGCCTCCCTTCCATCTGTCCTGGGCCTAAGATTTTCTGCGATACAGTTCACAAAGTGAAGGCACTCCTCCCTGAGTGGTTCCTTCTTCTCAAACGAAATCTTTTCTGCCTCTTTCTTGTCCGGGATAGGGATTTGATTCTTCCATTCAATCCTGTGGGGGAAAAGCAGGAGCTTGTCCTCGGGTTCCACATCATCAAAAAGGGCCATTTTCCTGTCCCCTACCACGACCAGTCGTTGCTCCTTGTAAGGGTGAAGCCAGCTTACAAAGATATGCGCCTTTACCCCTGACGGAAATGACAGGCTGCTCAGGGTGACATCCGCGACTTTTTGGCGCAGATAACTACCTCCCGAGCTTATCACACGATCAGGGACCTCATCCGTTAACGAAAGTATGACCGAAATATCGTGGGGGGCAAAGCTCCATAAGATATTCTCTTCCGTTCTTATCTTCCCTAAATTTAGCCTATTAGAGTAAACATACTGGATTTTACCCAGTTCTCCCTCAGAAACCAGTTGCTTTAACCTGACAATGGCAGGATGATACTGCAAAAGATGCCCCACCATGAGCACCTTTTCTCGCCCCTCGGCCAGTTCATTCAACCGGGTCCCCTCATCTTCTGTTAAGGCAAGAGGCTTTTCCACAAAAACATGTTTACCTGCCAGGAGGGCCTCCCTCACCATCCCATAATGGGACTCGGCAGGTGTGGCAATGGCTACGCCAATCACAGATGTATCTTCCAATACCGACCTGAACGAGTCTGCGATGACCACACCAGGATAACGATCTGAAAAGGACTCTTGGATCTCCTTTCGATTGTCGCATATGATACCCAAAACTCCAAGGGCGTCGAAATTCCGGACCAGATTTTTGCCCCAGTACCCTGCGCCTATGACCGCAATATTCCTCTCTCTATCCACTTGTGCCTCCTCATATCATGAAAGAATTACTATGAGATCTTTTCCAGTGCCCAGTCCTCAATCTCTACTGCCAGTGATCGGTGCAACAGGTCCACGGACACGACGACCTTATCCGTTTGACCCTTGTGACGAAGATAAAACCCGATCAGTCCCTTCAGGGATCCCTCCATGATCATGACCCGGTCGCCTTTTTTCATATACCTACGATTGTGCACAGTTCGATCCGTACCGTCCAGAATCATCAACGACGATATCTCTTCCTCACTAGCGGAAACAGGCCTACCCTTGAAGCCAACCAAACGGACAACACCGATAGTCTTAAGAATTTTTAGGTGCTCCTCAGCCCCAAGGGCAGAGCGCACAAACACATAGCCAGGCAGCATTGGCACAAGGATCTTCTTCCGGCGATCTCGCCTCCGGCTCATAACCTCGATCCTTGGCAAAAAGGCCTCTACGGCCTTTCCACAAAGGCCATCATAAACCTTTTGCTCGAAATGGCTCCTGGTATGAATCGCAAACCACTTGGCAAACTCCTGGTTCATGGGATAATAAGGCTATCCTCCCTTCTCATACAACTACGCTCTGGAAAACGGAAATCGCTTAAGATGTCCAATAATTGGGCACCAAGTTGCTGTAATCTTCAATTATTAAACAGGGTTGTCAAGCAAAAAGTACCCGTGACTTTATAGAATCAATCTGGTAACGTTAGATATAGATAGAAGGTAACAACATCGGCTGAAGCCGACGGCTTTTTCCCCATTCCCCGAGTGGGACAATAGAAAAAGGAGCGTCTCAAATGGAATGTAATCAGGAAAAAAACCTGGAAAGATGCAACTGCACTTACGACCCCTGTTCCAGGAAAGGGATCTGCTGCCAGTGTCTTTCTTATCATCTCAAATTGCGGGAGTTACCCGGCTGTTGCTTCCCAGAGGACGCAGAAGCCACCTTTGATAGGTCTTTCGAACACTTCGCACGCCTGGTGCAAGGAAGAAAGGGATAATCTTGGATGAAACAGAGATCAAAAAGCTCTTTATGAGCGTGCTCCCTGACCCTAGGCATGATACAGACGCCACACGGAGGGTCTTCTCAATCTTGGTAGAAGCCACCCTGAGATACAGAGATGATATGCTCGCTTCTAAAGGCACCGTAGTTACTGTTGGGGATGTACGCACCTCCCTGAGCTGGCTGGTCCCGGTGCTTGCTACCGGGGAGATACCCGAAACGGATAACCAGATAAGTCTGGGGCTCTTAAAACTTTGGATACAGGAGCTATAATAAAATGCAATCTCCGCAAACTTATCGTAGGGCAATTTCCTTAAACGGCAGGCCGATTGTCTCTGCCAAGACCTTCAGGTCCTCCTCCAGCGTAACCCCGGCCCCTTTTTCTTTTTTCACTATCGTGTTTTTATCACCCACAACAAAAATTTGAAGCCCTTCCGGGTCCAGGAACTTACCGGCAAGATACCTGAGCCCGCCTCTTTTAGCGTTCATGTAAACATCCTGGATTTTTTCAAGGGTATCAAGAGGTTCCTTGCGCAGATAGTAACGACCATAAACCTCTACCAGTTTCTCCGGGGTGTCTACATTGAAGACGAAGCCGTTCAGGGCATCAAGGCGTTTTTGTTGGAAATCCTGTTTTGGAATATCTTGATGTAATGCCTTCATGATCTTCACTGTCTCACCAATTGCCTGGCTCGTCTTATCACTTCTACAACCTATGTATCCGACAAGCATGCCGGCCCGCCATTTATATGTCTCCACAAAACCAGCGACATAGGCGAGCCCCAGATCAGACCGTAAGCGATTAAACATCAGGGAATCACTGCCGCCAAAGATATCCATAAGGAGTCTTATGTTCCAGTAATCCGGGTGATTCCGTTTAACGCTGGGCAGAATCAACCGCACCTGGGCCTGAACCTGCCCTGGCTTGTTAATAAGGGCCATAACAGGCGGGGTCTTGGCAGGCTCGTCAAGCCTTCGCTCCGGCGCTTGCCTTTGCGGAAGTGCATTGAGCAATCCTCTCACACCTTGGATGGCAGAGCTGTTATCGATGTCACCGGCCACGGCTACTACCATGTTGGACGGCACAGAATATCTATTCAAAAAACCCTTCAGATCCCCCCGTGTAATAGTGGGGATAGTCTTCATGCCATGTAACGGATCACGGCCGTAGGGGTCTCCCTTAAAATGCCACATCATGGCTTCCCGTCTGCACACTGTCTGGGCATCACCTCCTTCTCTCTTAAGATCGGCAAGTATCTGTTCTTTGACGGCGTTGAGCACGGTGGGATCAAACCTGGGACGAGTTAGGATCTCCTTGAGTATGGCAAGACCTTCCTTCCAATCCTCCTTCATAAGGGAGATTCTCACGGTGGTCGCCTCCTCCCCTACCGACGCGGATAGCCGAATTGCGTGTTCATCAAGGACCAGGGCAAGCTCTGAAGGAGTATATTTGTCGGTCCCGCCGCGTACAAAAGTGCCATTTAGTATGCTGGTCAAACCCATCTTGGCATCTGCGACATCTACGACGCCGGCCTTAATCAAAAGGACTATATCAATCAGGGGGAGTTCTCTATCCGGCAGATAAAATACCGTTGCCCCGTCTACCTTTGAGATCTCCGCCTTCGGGAATTCTATCTTTCTAGGTGTCCTTGCAAACGATAGAGGATGTTTCCATCCATCCGGTGTGGGATAGATTGAGTTGTTTTTTGAGGTGTCGGTCTTGATCACCGCCGCCGCCGCCGGTGTGCTGAGAGAACGAACTTCCGTGTAATGCTCTGGCGGACGGTCAGGGATGCCGCCAGGGATGATATATACGCTGGTCTTATTGTCATCTCGAATATACCTTCTGGCAACATCTCTGATCTGCTCCGGTGTTACCTCAGAGATCTTTTTCAGATAAGTGGTCAAATAACGCCAGCCTACCTCGACTTCAAGTGTTGCCAGCGTGCTGGCAAGCCCCTCGTTGCTCCGCATTCTGTCAAGAAATTCGCGTTGACTGAGCTTCTTGATCCGTTCGACTTCGCGGTCTGATACGAGTTGTGTTTGCAGTTTCTTTGCTTCATCAAGCAGGATTTCCTCCAGCCCTTCGCAGGCCTTCAGATAGGCCTGACGTTCATCCATGTCTGAGAGCCCTTTCCCTTTTTGCCCCTTCGGTTCATTGGGCGAGCCCCCCAGCATGACCATCCCTGCATACCGATTGTCAGGGTTATCAGCCCATGCCTGAACGGCCAGGCCCTTATTGATAATATCTTGGGCCATCCTGGAGCCCCGGCCTTCGCCCAGGACCATTGTCATCGCATCGAGGGCGCAAAAATCGTCCGTATTCATACGGGCGGCATGAAAGCCAAGCCAGACAAGGGGTGTTCGTGCGCCTTTAAGGTAGCGAATGCTCTTTCTAGGACCTTGCTGCGGCGGTTCCTGTGTGACCTCCTCAGGCGCCCGTTTGCCGGCCGGATACCTGCCGAAGTAGATCTCCGCAAGCTCCTTGGCACTTTTTACCTCAATGTCTCCTACTAACACGCAAACAGCGTTGGTGGGGTTATAGTATTTTGAATGAAATTCAATTGCATCCCGGGTATTGAATTTTTCCATATCGGCCTTCCATCCGATGGTTGGATTATGGTATGGATG
>Ga0307425_1001822_pt1 | contig 12389 bp, 10 predicted proteins | sample SalMarWE160330MG_FD_202152 | JGI IMG/M metagenome (GOLD analysis project Ga0307425, IMG submission 202152) | Salt marsh sediment microbial communities from the Plum Island Ecosystem LTER, Massachusetts, United States - WE1603-30 | ecosystem: Environmental > Aquatic > Marine > Intertidal zone >... | reverse complement strand
GCGGGCTGATCGATACTGCCGATGGTGATGTGCAGGATGCCTACAGCCTGCGCTGCATTCCACAGGTTCTCGGTCCGGCATGGGAGGCACTCTCGTTTCTGGAAGAGAAGCTGAAAATAGAGATGAACTCGGCCACGGACAATCCTCTCGTTTTCGCCGACGGCAGTGTACTTTCCGGCGGCAACTTCCATGGAGAGATCATCGGGCTGGCGTTGGAGATGACGACGATGTCGCTTGCCGAGATCGGTAACGTGTCGGAGCGGAGGACGAATCAGCTCCTCACTAGTCCGAACCGCGGCCTGCCCCTGTTTCTTGTCGCGGATGGAGGAGTGAATTCCGGCATGATGCTCATCCAGTACACGGCTGCCTCGTTGGTGAGCGAAAACAAGTGTCTGTGCTATCCTGCGCTCGTTGACTCAATTCCGACTTCTGGAGGCAAAGAGGATCATAACAGTCTTGCTCCCATATCTGGAAGAAAAGCACTTGCAGTGATCGACAATCTGGAGAGAATCGTGGCGATAGAATATGCGTGCGCCGCCCAGGCGATCGATTTTCAGGACCACTCGCGATTGGCGCCGGAAACGGCTAAGGTGTATGAACGTGTGCGCGAAATCGTTCCGCATCTCGATCACGATCGCTACACCGCGCCGGAGATCGGACGCCTCGCAGCCGCAGTGTCACGGGGAGGGTTGGTCGATGGAATCCTTTAAGGCTGGGATAGTCGGCATATTGGGGCAAACGAACGTCGGCAAGTCGACGTTCCTGAACGCGGTGATGGGAGAGAAGCTCCTCATCACTTCCCCCAAGCCGCAAGCAACGCGCAATCGCGTTCGCTGCGTGTACACAACTGCGCAAGAACAGGTTGTGTTCGTCGATACCCCCGGACTTCATCAACCGTACAATCGCTTGAGCCGGCACATCCTGCGAGAGGCTTTCCGGGCTGTGCGCGAGTTGGATGTAATTGTGTATATGGTCGCACCGTGGGGAAGAGTAAGCGGCTACGACCGTACGCTGCTCGATCAGCTAAGCGAAGACGGTCGGCCGTTGATCCTATTAGTGAACAAGATCGACCTTGCGAGAGGGAATGCACTCGAGGAAACGCTGCTCGCCTACGAGCGGACGGGCAAGTTTCGCGAGCTGGTACCGATTTCGGCCTCGCAGGAGACCAATCTTGACGAGGCGCTGCGCACGATCGTCCAGTATCTGCCTCACAGCACCCCCATCTTTCCGTCCGACATCAAGATCGACCGCCCCACCGAATTTCTGATCAGTGAGGTGATACGAGAGAAGGTCTTCGCCGCTACGTTCAGAGAAGTTCCCTACACAACCGCCGTCCGGGTGAAGTGGATGAACACCCGTGATGACGGCCTGGTTGAGATAAGAGCGGAGATTGTGGTTGACAGTACCTCTCACAAAGGTATAATAATTGGAAGCAAGGGGAACGTAATTAAGCGCATTGGCAGTGGTGCGCGACCGCGAATCGAGGCGCTCCTGGGCGCGCACGTCTATCTTGAACTGATGGTGAAAGTCATCAAGGGCTGGACTAAGGACAATCGAGAGATCGAACAGCTGACCGGAGAAGGGAGCGTGCCGCGGTAGATGTCAACTGGAGCAGCAGGGCGGATACTTGTCGTAGATGACGATCGGGATTGGTGTGTCATTATCGGCAAGATTCTCACCGGATTCGGTCATCGAGTCACGGCGGTGGCAACCGGGGAGGCCGCGCTTGCGGCGCTGGAGAAAGACCGCTTCGATATTGTCTTCCTCGACATCAGCCTTCCCGATTTGTCCGGTATGGATCTGATCCCGCGCATACGCGCCATGCGTCCCGAGATCATGATCGACGTCTTTACCGGGCAAGGAGCGCGATACAGGGCGGTGGACGCGCTTAACCTGGGAGCTGATCGGTACATTGAGAAAGAGGCCGACATCAATTCCCTGCGCGATACTGTCGAGCGCACACTCGAGCGGCAGTGGCTTGTTCGTGCACTCAATGCGCAACGCACACGCTACGAACAACTGATTGGAAACGCTCCCATCGGCGTATTTACCATCGATCCCAAGGCCGGCACGCTCACGTACGTGAATAGGCATCTGCTTGAGCTAACCGGATATACCGAAGCCAATCTCATTGGGCATCCACCGCACGAGTTTGTTTTGGAAGAAGACCGAGACAGGATGACAATGAGACTGACCGACAGGATCAGCGGCGAGAGCGTAAGCGGCGGAGAAGGCACGTTCTATACGCTGTATAAGGCGGACGGAACGCAGTTTAGAGGCCAGATTGAGACGCATGCCGTCGAATTGCCTGAAGGAGCGGTAATCGAAGGAACGTTGCGCGATGCGACGGCAGAAGCACGCCTCACGCGTCTTCGACAGACTGTTATTCAGCTCGGACAATGGATCCTCTCGACCCGCGATATCGATCATATCCTGCAGAGCGTTCTGGATGGAATAACCGAACACAGCGGATTTCAGCGTGCCGTGGTCGCGCTGTACGACCTTTCAGCCGCCGATCCGCAGGCGGGTGACGTATATAAGATGCTCGCTTCCGGCTTGAGCGATGAGGAATTGGCGGCATTGCGGCACGTGGACGCGATGAGCCCGGACGAACGAGAGGTTGCATTCTCGGAGCGATTTCGCCTCGGAGACGCGTTCTACATTCCGCACGACCAAACGCCGTGGGATGGCGAAATCGGATTGGAAGGTCGAGTCTCCATTGACGGGTGGGATCCCGATGATTTTCTGTTCATTCCGCTCCGCGGCGAGACAGGGATCATCGGACACATATCCGTGGACGATCCGATCGATTGTTCCGCGCCAACGGTGGAGACGCTCGAGCCGGTGGTTGCGCTCGCCAATCTGGCCGCGCTTGCAGTCGAACGCACGTATCGATTCAGTCAGCTCGATAAGCAGAAACGAAGACTGCATGGGCTGACCCAGTTCAGTCGCGAACTGGCGCGGGCACAGGACGTGCAAGAGATGTGCGATCTCGCCGCTCGCCGGCTCCAGCGCGACATGAGCTACGAGTTCTTTGGCATCTGGATCCATGACGCCGACGATCTGGTGCTAAACGCCTTTGCCGCTCAAGAAGGGTATGTCAAGGTCGGCGCGTTGTATCCGGGGCTGCGGATGCCCGTTGAGGGTGTCGGATTTACTCGATGGGTATTGGATAAGCAAGAAGACATAATCGTTCCCGATGTCTCGGGGGATGAGCGCTACCTCGAGTGGAGCGACCGGACGCAGTCGGAGATCGATGTCCCCATTGTTGCGAGGAAAGGGGCGCTCGGCGTGATTAGCGTAGAAAGCAGTCGGAAAGGGGCGTTTGGCGATCAAGATCGAGAGATCATCACCGCCCTCGCCAGTCAGCTGTCAGTTGCCGTCACCAACCTGACACGACAAAGGTTGATGTCTCAGGTTCGTTCTCTCGGGCACATGCTCACCGAAGCGTCGACGGTGGATGAGTTGACTGAAAGCACACTCACCTTTCTCACCGAGCAGTTTGCCATGCAGCACAGTGCCATCTTGCTGGTCGATGGCGAGGACCTTGTCTTGCGGGGCATCCGTAGACCGTCCACTGACGGAATCCTGGCAATAGGTGAGCGGTTTTCTCCCGGCAAGGGGATAGTCGCCTGGGTGGCGGCGCACAACCGTTACGCACTGGTCGGGGATGTGGCATCCGATCACCGCTATGTGGAGGGATTCGCAGGCATTAGGTCCGAGCTCGCAGTGCCGGTGAGCATTGGCGACCGCGTGCTCGGCGTGTTGAACATCGAGAGTCCGCGGGAGACGTATTTCGATGATGAGGATCGGCGATTGCTGGAAGCGGTCGCCGCGCAGTTCGCGATCGCGTTATCGAATCTCGAGGCGCAGGATCAGCTGCGGCGACAGGCGGTGCGGGATTCCCTCACTAATCTGTTCAACCGTCACTATTTCAACGAGGTGGTCAAGGCTGAGCTTGAACGCGCCGATCGCTATGAACATCCGATGTCGTTATTGATGCTCGATGTAGACGGGTTCAGACGCGTGAACAACACCCTGGGGCACCTGCGTGGCGACGATGTCCTGCGGCAGGTGGCGCGGATTCTTGAGGCAAGTGTTCGCGCTTCAGACAGCGTAATTCGCTACGGAGGAGATGAATTCCTGATTCTGATGCCGGAAACCTCGGATGAGGAACCGGAGCTGGTGGCACGTCGTCTGAAGATGTCTATTTCCCGACTGGCGGAAGAAATGGAACTGGGCGAGTCGCTTATCGGCCTCAGCATAGGCATCTACATGCGGAACCCGCATGATAAGCTCTCCGTGGAAGAGATACTGGAGCAGGCAGACAAACGGATGTATGCCGACAAACGGGCTACCAACTGCAAGCAGGCGGATGAGTATCGCTATTAATCGACTGAAGACACCGTATGAGCTCGCTTTATGTGAGGCCATCCAGCGCGAAATCATCGGCGATGGTGTGGCGATGTCCGTGTCCGCATTGACAGCAGTCAACCGCAGCGGCGGCCTTGTCCTTGCCGGGAAGGATGCCGAATCACAGCAACCGTGCGGGACGATGGTTGATGTCACCTGCAATGACGAAGGTGTGGCATCTTGGTTTACGGCGTTCTATGGTGTGAAAGAGCCATTCCGGAATCAAGGCGTGGGAACCGAGTTACGGATCGAAGAGAGGGAGATCGGTCTACGCCAGGGAATAACACGTATCACATGGGCGATCGACCCATTGCGCAGTTTGGACGCTCATCTTGCGTTCAACAAGCTGGGGGCGATCGCCGTCGGATATGAGCGCGACCTGTACGGTGAACTGGACGATCCTATCAATCGCGGACTGGCGACGGATCGACTCATCATAGAATGGTGGTTGACATCGCCACGGGTATTGGCCGTCGTCGATCATCGTGCGCTCCCGTATCACTTTCACCTCGGTCTTGACCGAATGGAGGTGGTAACAAGGACCACGGCCGCCGATAATGGAGAGCGGCGCCTTTCAGGGTTCAACGATGAGGCACGCGGAGAAGTGATACTCGTTGAGATCCCGGCGAAGCTCGACCGGCTGCGGGCGCGGGATCCCGATCTGGCCCGTGATTGGCGCCTGAAGACGCGCGATGTGTTTGAGCAACTGTTTGAGGCAGGGCATGTCATCACCGGCTTTGTGCATGAAGGGGGACGCAGTTTCCATCTACTGGAGCGTGCCAGGAAAGCGAAGATCCTTGAACGAGAAGCCGGCTCAGACTGATCAGGAGGAATAATGAGAAAGAAAGAGCTTGCTCGGATGATTGACCACACACTCCTCGGCCAGACGGCGTCGAAGGAAGGCGTGGAGAAGCTGTGCGCGGAAGCGAAAGAATATGGATTCGCTTCGGTCTGTGTGAATCCGTGTCACGCTGTGTTGGCGCGTAAGCTCCTCGAAGACGGCAAAGTCAAGGTATGCGTCGTTGTAGGCTTCCCGCACGGAATGTCCACGAGTGAGGCGAAGGGTTGCGAGGCGGAACGAGCGATTGCGGACGGCGTCGACGAGCTGGACATGGTGATCAATGTCGCGGCGCTGAAAGACGGCGACTATCGTGCCGTGTCCCGGGATATCAGCGCGGTTTGCACTGCCGCGGCAAAGGCGCCGCGCTCGGTGGTAGTGAAAGTTATCTTGGAGACGGCATTGTTGACAGACGCGGAGAAGCGGGCCGGCGCTGTTCTAGTCAAGGCGGCCGGCGCCGATTTTGTCAAGACATCGACCGGCTTCGCGTCTGGGGGAGCGACCGTCGAAGACGTTTCGTTGCTGCGAGAGACAGTCGGCGCGGAGATGGGTGTCAAGGCGGCGGGCGGCATCCGCGATTACGCAACGGCTATCGCGATGATCGAAGCGGGTGCAACCAGGATCGGCGCAAGCAGGAGCGTCGCTATCTTGGAGGAAGCGCCGGAGTAGAGTGGCCATCGAGCGGGGGGAGGCATTTGTCCTCCGCGTTCACAACTACGCTGAATCCGATCAGATTGTTACACTGTTCACCGAACGCTGGGGAAAAAGGGCGGCAATCGCCAAGGGCGCGCGACGTTTTAATTCGCGGCTCGGCGGGACATTCGACCTGCTCAATCGGGTTGAGGTTGTGTTCTACGCAAAGCCGCGCCTCGATCTGGTCAGTCAGGCATCGCTTGTTGAGAGCTACGACGGGCTGAAGGGAGATTATGCCGTTGTTGAGGCTATTCTGGCTGTTGGGAAGCTGCTCGATCGCTTGCTACCACTTCATCAGGCGGAGTCACCCGCATACGACATCTTCACGCGCCTGCTTCTCCTCGTGGAGAACGATCGCTCAGGATGTAGCGTCACGGTGTTGGCTGCGATGCTCAAGCTCCTGTCCGTACTCGGGCATCGTCCGCGGCTTGCGTCGTGCGTGCGTTGCGGCGGGGATCGCGGGCCGCTGATGTTCTCACCGACACGGGGAGGAATCGTGTGCGCGAACTGCGGAGACGATGGCATTGAACTCACGCGCGGGTTGTCACTGTCTCTCGACGCCCTTGTCGAACGGCCGCTGTCGCGTGCCGGCATTGTCCGCATTTCGCAGCAGGACGTCCAACGGGCGCGCGAGATACTAGATGTTTACGTACGTGCTTTGGCCACCTCTCCTTGAAGTGCGTCAGTCTCTTTACCTATAGTCTCCCTCTAGGAGGGAAAGATGCATTGCGAACTACGGTCACCGGAGCGAACGCTCTACACCGGTGAGGCGACACTGGTGGTTGCGCACAGTCCGGAAGGGGAATTTGCTGTGATGGACAGACACGTCCCTCTCCTTGCCGCCCTTGCCGCGTCTCCGTTGCGGATCAAGGACGAAGAGAACGAACATGTATTCGCGGTGAGCGGAGGTATACTGCGAGTCACCGATGCAGGAGTGACTATACTCGCCCACGAGGCGATCTCGGCGGACGCGATTGATCCCGCAATGATCAGGACGCGACGGGAAGAAGTTGAGAGTGCGATCGCTTCTGCTGATGAGAAGGGGATGTTGCAGCTGGAACTCGATTATCTCGACGTACAGGAACGTTTGCAAGGAGAAGCATGAATAGGCGGGTCGTCGTAACCGGTCTTGGACCGATCACACCGATCGGAATCGGCAAAGAGTCATTCTGGGAAGGCCTGTGCACTGGGAAGAGCGGCGTGCGCTGCGTCGATGATCTCGTTGATCTATCGGACATCAGCGTCCATATAGGCGCGCCGGTCGATGGGTTCGATCCTCTCGCCCACATGGACAAGCGGCGGGCGCGCCGGATCGATCGCAGCGCTCAATTCGCGCTGGTGGCGGCGGGGATGGCGCTCGATGACGCAGGGCTTTCCATCGACAATGGTCTGTCTTCCAAGACGGCTGTAATAGCTGGAACCGGCATCGGTGGTTTGGAGACAATGGAAGACAACTTCACCGTGCTCACAGAACAAGGCCCACGACGAGTGAGTCCGTTCTTCGTTCCCAGATTGATGCCAAACGCGATCGCCGGCGAGATCGCGATCGAATACGGACTACGTGGACCGAATTTCGGCGTTGTGTCAGCGTGTGCCAGCTCCGCGCACGCAATCGGGATTGCGAGTGAGCTTGTTCGCTCCGGCTGGGCTGATCGCGTCATCGCGGGTGGCGCCGAAGCGGTTCTGTTGCGGATTGCCTACGCCGGGTTCACTCAAATCGGTGCCTTATCGCGACGGAACGACGAGCCCCAGCGAGCCTCGCGCCCGTTCGACCGCGATCGCGATGGATTTGTGATGGGAGAAGGAGCGGGATTCGTCATCCTCGAAGAGCGGGAGCAGGCAATTGCACGATCGGCGCACATCTACGGCGAGGTTGCTGGATTCGGTATGAGCGCCGACGCAACGCACATAACCGCCCCGGCCGAAAACGGCGCGGGCGCGGCGCAAGCGATGCAGATAGCGATCGATCGCGCCGGACTGTCCGCCAAGGATATCGACTACATCAACGCACACGGTACATCCACGGAGCTGAACGACCGAGCGGAAACGGCGGCAATCAAGACGGTGTTTGGCGAGGCAGCACATGCGGTCAAGATCAGCTCGACCAAGTCGCAGATCGGGCACCTGCTCGGGGCTGCCGGCGCCGTAGAAGCAATCGCGACCCTACTATCGATGGAGAACGAACTCATCCCGGCGACGCTGAACTACGAAACCCCCGACCCGGAATGTGATCTTGATTACACTCCCCAAACCACGAAGATCGCGATTCGTACCGCGATATCGAATTCGTTCGGCTTCGGTGGGCAGAACGCGGCGCTCCTTCTTAAGAAACACGAGTAACAGGCAATCCGAATTGCCGCAAGCGCTTTCGCCAACGGTCCGCCGCGGCCAGTCTGAATCGCAACGAGGTCCTGCAATGATCATTAGAGAGCTGCGCCGAGAAGAGCTTAATGAGATCTGGTCGATTGATCGATCGGAGAAGATCGAGAACATCTACCGCCTCGAAGACGGCCGGCTCGTTCTCAAGCCGGAACACCATGACATGAAGGGCTGGCCGCCGGGAGAGGCTGAATCTTACGGGCCATTGATGTTCGACTGCTTTGATCGTGGTGGCACGTTTCTCGGCGCCTTCGAGGAAGGGAAACTCAAAGGAGTCTCCGTTATCGAGAGCCGCTTCATCGGCCGAAACGGGGACCGTTTGCAGCTCAAGTTTCTTCATGTCGCTCACGGTTATCGCAAGACGGGACTTGGGCGCACGCTGTTTGAGCGTGCTGTTGACAAAGCGAGAAACCTTGGTGCGAACACCCTGTATGTATCCGCCACGCCATCGGAAAACACTATCGACTTCTATCTGCACATCGGATGTCGAGTGACCGATGAGGTGGATCGGGAGCTTTTCAAACTGGAGCCCGACGACATTCATCTCGAATTCACGATCTGAGCTGAGTCCGCGCGAGTCTTCGTGTGAAGAGATGTGCGTGAAACTCAGCCTGGCGGTCGAATGCGCCCGATGAGGTTGGGTGTCGCAGGGGAGCAAGAGGCAAGTTCTGGTTTCCAATTCGACGGCGTCCCATTGCAGCGGGCAGCGAACGCATCTCAGACTTGCAGCTTGTCGCTAACTGCCGCCCGCTGAGGGCTCCCCTCGTCTAGTAGGGGCGAACCAGGCGAACCAGCCGACCTCTGAAAGGGCCCGCGATCGTTTAAGCGAACTCAATCAGTGACCCTGGCGGCTCTTTCATTCATGCCAGAGACTTCGGGCCAGATTCGGCAGACGGTAAGGCGATTCCAGGGTTCATCCAGGCGCGTTTTGATGCTGCTTCGCAGCATTGCGAAGCAGCTTGAACCCGCGCCACAACGATGTCGCTCCTGCTCTCCTCGTGGGTTGAGGATTTTGTCACCGAGGTAGGTGTGAATTCAGATAGTTCGAAGCCTCAGGGCTCCCAGAGTGTTCGGATGGGCACAGCGTGAAGTCCATCGCCGAACCCAGCGCTCATCTCCCCGTCGTACAAGACAATGCCTGTGGTAAAGCGTCTCCCCGATGCCTGCTTCAGCTTTCGTAAGCCGCGGAAATCCCTGCTCGTAACTGTCGCAGAGGCCTTCACCTCAATACCGGCCACTTCGTGCGCGGCACGTTCGAGCACGATGTCCACTTCGCAACCATCCTTATCGCGGAAGTGATGAAAGCGAATCTCCGTGCCATGCCAGCTGGCCTGGCGGCGCACCTCTTGGAATACAAAGGTCTCAACAAGATGGCCAAGGGTCTTGCGGTCGCGGCTGAGATTTTCGGCATCGAGCCCGAGCAGCGAGCACGCCACTCCAGTATCCCCCACGTGAACCTTGGGTGTTTTGATTAACCGGCTTGTCCTGTTGCTGTGCCACGGTGGCAGGATATCCAGCAGGAAGATGCGCTCAAGCAATGTAACATACTCACGGATCGTCGGGCGGCTTAGTTGAAAGGGGCTTGCCAGATTGGAGACGTTGAGTAGCTGGGCGGTCTGTCCGGCTGCGAGCGCAAGTAGGCGAGGAAGCGCATCCAGGGCACGGATTCGAGCCAGATCGCGCACATCGCATTGGATGAGGGTCTCAACGTAATCTCGATACCAAGCACTACGGCGGCGGTGCGTTGGTCGGGCAAGCGCCGCGGGATAGCCACCCGAAACGATGCGTGCAGAAAGATCTTCTCCCAAACGTTCGTAGGTTCTTGTTTGGAAGGCTCCGTCAAAGAGTCTGTCGAGAAAGGAAGGAAAGTTGCCGGCAAGCTCGCACTGCGCTAACGGGTGTAGCCGGAGGATTTCCATCCGCCCGGCGAGAGAGTCGGCGAGCTTGGGCACGAGAAGCGTATTCGCCGACCCAGTAAGGATGAATCGCCCAGGAGTGCGATCGCGGTCCACGGCAAGCTTGAGTGCGGTGAACAGCTCGGGCACGCGCTGGACCTCATCCAGAATAGCTCTTGCGGGCAAATCGCCGACGAAACCTGATGGATCGGCTTTTGCGGCGGCAGCGGCTACATCATCATCGAAGCTGAAGTAATCGTATTCCCTTGTCTTGCCAAACGTTTGGGCCAGTGTCGTCTTGCCGCATTGTCGCGGTCCGTGTATGAGCACCACGGGAGTATCTGACAACGCTTCAGCGAGCGATGTCTCTACGAAGCGTGGGTAGTAGAAGGTAGCAATCATGTCGGCTGATTGTAACTTTACAGGTCGGCCAATTGCAAGTTTAGTTATCGGCTATTTGAAAGGTTGCGCATCGGCAGACTGAAACGTCTGACGAGAACTCCAGGCACGCAATGCAACACAATAAGCTCCGGCTGTGGCATGATTCGCCCGGCATCATGCCGCCAAGAGGTATTGCGATGGAGACTTGTATCCTCCTCCCGCGACCAGCAGCGCAGTTCTCGCGGGAAAGAGTCGCGGATATAATCGCGGTATGAATATCACCAGCAATGACGAGCTGCGTGAGAAGCTCATCAAACTAGGAGCAACGCGACTGGCGGATGCGCTCCTCTATTTTTCTTTGCGGATGAACGGGGTCGCCGAATACGTTGAGGCGTTGCTCCTCACCGCGGAAGAGACCCAAAAGCGATTCAAGACCAAGTTGGCTGGCCTTAAGAGGAGGCGGAAGTTCATCGACTGGCAAGCCGCTCCTGATTTTGCCCGCGAGCTTGAACTAATCCTCGCTACTCTACGTGAAGGGATGCATGACCCAAAGGTTGGATTGGAACTTGTGGGGGAATTCTTTTCATGTGATCGTGCGATCTTCGAGCGGAGTGACGACTCGAGCGGTTCGATCGGCGACGTCTTCCGCTACGACGCCCGAAACCTGTTTGTCGCCTACGCATCCAGGTGCGCGGACAAAAGCCTTGTCTGCGATCTCCTTCTGCGGCTCTATGAGCATGACGACTACGGGGTAAGGACGGAGCTCGTGGCTAAGGCTTCGGAGTTCTTGTCTTCAGAGGAGATGCGCCCCATCGCCGCTGAGTTCTGGGAGCGGGCAAAGGGCGAACTGCCGGACTCCTACCAGGCGGGCAAGTGGTGGATCGGAGTGGAACTCCTCGCTCGCCAGATGGGAGACCCAGGCCTATTCGAGAAGGCGAAGCTGACCGCGAATCCCAAACTGTCCTCTCCTACCTGTATGGAGATTGCTGAAGTGTACTTGGAGAACGACGACCCCGAGATGGCGCTGTTCTGGATGGAACGGATCTCTCCCACGGATCGCTTCCGCGCCGATGTGCAGGATCAGCTCCTCTATTCGATTCACGAGCGACTTGGGAACCGCGAGAAGATGGGAGAAACGGCGTGGCGTATGTTCCGTGACTGCCGTAGCCGCAGTACACTGGATATGCTCTTGCGGGCTTTGGGAGAATCCGAGCGGGAGCGGGTAATCGAGGAGCAGGTGGCGCTGATCATGGAAAGCGCGACTCTATCTTACGACGATGCGGCCTTTCTGGTGGACATGGGCCGGCTGGATGACGCCTCGGAGTACGTCTTCCGCCATCGCGAGCAACTGGATGGCGACCTGTATCAGTTCCTCCTTCCACTGGCGAAGACACTGGAGGAAGGGGAGCAATTCATGGGGGCAACTCTGGTTTGCCGCTCGTTGCTCGAATCGATCCTTGGGCGCGCTCAATCGCGCTACTACCACCACGGGGTTCGTTACCTAAAGAAGCTGGATGCCCTCTCTCCTGCGATCGATGACTGGCGCGGTCTCCTTTCCCACGAGGATTACAAGGAGAGCATCCTTGCGGCCCACAGCCGCAAGCGCAGCTTCTGGTCGAAGTACGGACTATGATCTGTATAGATTGCGCGACATTCCTGCCAAACCATTGCGGCGCGCGGCGGACGCATCTCAGACCTGCAACTGTTACTGACTGCTGATCGCTGACAGCTCCCCTAGAATTGTGTAATGAAACGCAGGTCGTTTCCGAAGAAGAGACGAATGTCGTCGA
>Ga0307425_1001817_pt1 | contig 12406 bp, 11 predicted proteins | sample SalMarWE160330MG_FD_202152 | JGI IMG/M metagenome (GOLD analysis project Ga0307425, IMG submission 202152) | Salt marsh sediment microbial communities from the Plum Island Ecosystem LTER, Massachusetts, United States - WE1603-30 | ecosystem: Environmental > Aquatic > Marine > Intertidal zone >... | reverse complement strand
ACTTCCGAACTTCCGCCCCCAGACCCTCGGCCGCGTCCAACAACCTTTGGGCCAGCAAGGCGCTGTTCCCCTCGGGTCGGGGACTTCCCACCACGACCACGATTTTCATGCTTGAATCTCCTGAGGTTCCTTAATAAGTTAAGCTACCTAAAAATAACATAGCCTTGGCGGAGTCTGCTTGCTTTTTTCAAAAGCCACGGGAAAATATTCGGATCATATCTTCAGTTTTCAGAGGCCCGATGACAACTGAGGGGTTTGGCTATGACCAGAATCTTATCAAAGCTTTGAAAATTTCCCCTATCCGGAACATATCGAAACATTGAGCTCATCAGCTAAGGCACCAGCCTGTAAAGGTTCGGAAACCTTCTCACTGGGTCAACTCGCCCCGGTTCTGATATCAAAACCAAACCTAGAATTTTTCACATCTCAGCGATAATTTCCTCATCTCGCAAGCTAGTCGCTAACCAGTCGTTTAATAGCAAAGTGCCATAGGAGGAGATGATGAGAACCAGCAAGATGCACGGCTTCTTGTGGATGTGCCAAGCGAAGAAATTCTTATGTGCGGACTATAGATCCAGGCCCTTCCCTCAAGCCCTTTTGCAACAGGTTAATAACAGATCCCTTTCCCTGGTCTAACTCGAATAAGTTCGCCGATCTTTGAACATCCCGTACTGGACTGCAAAGCCGAAGCCTCCCAACACCAGCATGGCCGCGACGGAAAGGAAGTGGGCCCTCCCGGACCACAAAGCAAGCGCCGGGAAGACTAAGTCCAGGCCATAGACCACTTGGACTGCGCCATTGAAAGCGGTAGCCAGCATCACGATGAGGTCCCTGGCGTGATAGAAGAGGAAGCCTAATGCCGCGGCGCCAAGGACCCCTAGCCCGATCACGGCACCCTGGGAGGCATTCAGGGCGGCGCCGATGGAACCCAGGATCATGAAGCCCAACGCCGCACCGATCACGATAACGCCGATGCTCCAAAGCGGATAGGCAAGCAGGGCTAAGACGACTGCCGCTCCAAGAGCGATCGCCAGGGATAGCGATGGATGGCTTGCCGGCAAAAAGGAATGGCCGAACAGGTAGCCATAGGTCAAGCCGGCCAAGATCAAGAAAATGCGGAACAGTGGATAGCCATAAAAACAGCCAGCCAGACCAACGAGGATAGCCGCGATCCCAAACCATGCATCCATGGATATGTTTCCTTTCCAGGTTTTAGGGGGAACTTTTATCTAAGATTAATTATTCAGAAGGCCTAATGCAAGGCGGCTTTATGTCGACAAGGTCACCGGCTTTCTTCTGTTCCTGGCTCCAAGAATGTCCCCATCATAAGAGTCCAATTGTCGTATCCGCATCATTTTCATGGCCTTAAGGATAAGCACTATTTGGCAAGATTATAGGCCTTCCCTACATAGTCATCAGCCACGGTCCTCTAATTCTATGATGAATGAAGGGAAAGGCATAACTAACTTGATTAATCAATGTTTTCAACTCAAGTTCGATTGCCAAAACTTACCAATAAGACAGGCAGGACGATCAATACCAGGGGTAATTGAATGCACAACCCTGATATGATGGCGATGGCGAGAGGTTGTTGCATGGCCGCACCCTGGCCGATACCCAGGGCCAGGGGCAAGAGAGCCAGGATGGCTGCCAGGGTGGACATGGCGATGGGCCGCAAGCGGGTTTTCCCGGCCAGAATCAAGGCGGCGGAGCGCTCAAGATCGCCCGGCAAGGCATGATATTCCGAAAAGTAAAAGATGGCTACCTCCGTCACAATCCCCACGATCATGGTCAGGCCCATCATGGAGGAGATGTTGATCTCGGTGCCGGTGAGCCATAACCCCACGAACACGGCGCTCAAGGCCAACAGGGTGGTCAGGAGGATGGCGAGGGCTCCCCAAAACCGCTCATACAGGAACAGCAACAAGACAAACACCAGCAGCACGGCGGTCACGAATACCTCCAGGAGTCCGGCGAAGGCGATCTGCTGTTGGGCATAGAGGCCGCCCAGGCGGTAATACACTCCCGGCGGTAGCAGGCCCGGTTGCTGAAGGGCGGTTTTCACCTGGCGGATAACCGAACCCAGATCCCGACCGCTGATGCGTCCGGTCACGGCCACCATGCGCTTCAGGTCGTACCGCATGATTTGGGGTTGCCCCGTGATCACGGTAACCTGAGCGATACGCTGCAAGGGAAAAAGGTGCCCATCCGCCGCCCGCAGGCGCAGGTTTTCCAGATCCCGGATAGTCTTACGGCTGTCCGGCGGGGTCCAGACCCGCACCCCCACCATCTTGGGCCCTTGCTGAATCTGGGTGGTAACCAACCCGGTCATAAAATTGGCCACCATGGCGGTGACCTCATTGGGATTGACCCCTTCCAGAGACGCTTTATCCCGATTTACCCGGATGTCCAGGGCATCTCCAGCCAGCACGATACCGTTATTGACATCCACCACCCCGGGAATCTTCTGAATTACCGCGGCTACCCGGGGGGCCAATTGCCGCAGGAGTCGGCCGTCATCGGAGAAGAGCCTGATTTCGATGGGCTGGGGGACCGCGGTGAGGTCGCCGATCAGGTCTTCCATCAACTGGGCCATTTCCACGTGCAGGCCGGGAACGGCATGTTCGATGCGGCTGCGAACCTCATCCATCACGGCTTCGATGGGATGCCGGGGGAAAGGTTTGAGCCGCACAAAGAAATCGCCTTCATTGGCTTCGGTGAGACCGACGCTGCCCAAGCCTAAGCCGGTGCGCCGGGAATAGGTCTCCACATCTGGATTCCTCTGCAAGATCACCTCTACCTGGCGACACAGGCGGTCAGTTTCCGTCAAGGAGGTGCCGGGGGGCGCATGATAATCAATGACGAAGCCACCCTCGTCCATTTTCGGCATAAAGCCCGATCCCAGATGCGCATAGGCCAGCCAGCCCAAGAGTAGCAAGGGGACAATCCCCAGGAGCACCAGCCAGTGTTGCTTGAGAACCCGGTGCATGAGGGCTTCATAAGCCAGGAAGCACCGCAGAGTCCAGACGCCGCCGTCCTCATGGCGGGCGTCTTCCGGCCGCAAGAAATGAGCCGCCAGCAGGGGCACCGCCAGCCAGGCCATCAGGAAAGAAATGGTCAGGCTGGCGGCCATGGTCAGGGAGAGGGATTTGAAAAAGGCCCCGGTAACCCCGGAGAGGAAGGCCATGGGCGTAAAGATGATGATGGTGGCCGCGGAGGACCCGGAAAGGGGCTGGAAAAACTCCTGCATAGCCGCCATCACCCGGGCGGGGTGGTGCTCCCTGGTCTCCCGCATCCGACGGACAATCTGCTCCTCCATGACGATCATATCGTCAATTATGAGCCCCACCGCCGCGGCCATCCCTCCCAGGGTCATGATATTAAGACTCATATGCAGCACATAAAGGAGAAGGATGGCGGCCCCCAGAACCGCGGGGACAATCACTGCGGCAATGAGAGTCATCCTGACGTTGCGCAGGAAGAGCCAGAGAATCAGGACGGCGAACAGTATGCCAATCACTATGGCGTCCCGGACGCTGCCGGCGGAAGCCAGGATCAACCGGCTCTGGTCGTACCAGTTGGCAATCTTAATGCCGCGGGGCAGATGGGCGCGGAAGTCGGCCAGTTGCTGTTTGATTTCCCTGGCAATTCGCACGGTATTGCCCCCGGGTTGCTGATAAACCTGGAAGAGGACGGCGCCGTGGCCGTCCGCGGTTACCCGGGTCCACTGGGGGGCGGTGGCACGGCTGACTGCGGCAATGTCATCCAAGCGCACCAGGCCATCTTTGCCGGATCGCAACACGGTTTGCCGGATCTGATCCACGTTGTGAAAGCGAGTGTCGGACACTGCCAGATAGAGCTTGTAATGGTCCTCTAACCGGCCGACCGCGGTAATCACGTTGGCCGCCGAGATCGCCCGGGCCACTTCATCCAGAGACAGATGATAACTGGCCAACCGGGCCGGATTGACCACCACGCGGTATTCCGCCCGGGCGCCGCCCTGCACCCCCACCCGGGCCACCCCCAGGACCGTAGAAAGCAACGGCCGCAGTTGATACAAGGCGATATCCCGCAGTTCCACCAGGGAATGGCTGTTTGAAGTCAGGCTATAGGCGAGCACCGGGAAAACCGTGGGGTCCATACGCCGCACCCGGAAGGCGGTCCCCGGCGGCAGGTTAGGCATAACCTGGTTGATGGCCGATTCCACCTGGAGCATGGCCGCCACCATGTCCCGGCCCCAGGCGAAATAAATGGAAATGTCGGCGCTGCCCCGGCTGGTGGCGGAACGGATATGGCGCACCCCAGGGACCCCGCGGATCGCTTCTTCCACCGGATAAGTAACTTCGATGGCCATCCTTTCGGCCGGGCGATCGCCGGCATCAAGGTTTACCTCAATCCGGGGGAAATTCACCCGGGGAAAGAGGGACACCGGCAGGCTGAAGCTACTGGCCAATCCGCCCAAGGCCAACACCGTCATCAAGAAGAGCAGGGAACGGCGGTGGGCTTGAATCCACTCGGCGACTCTCACGGCGCCGCCTCGACTTTGACCGCCATGCCGTCCTTGAGTTCATAATTGCCCAGGATCACCACCGGCTCCCCGGCCTGTAAGTTCGGACTTTTGACTTCTACATCCCGGGCATTCTCCAGACCGGCCTCAACCAGGTGCATGACGGCGCGGCCGTCCTTGACGGTGAAGAGGCTGTACCGGCGGCCGGCGGGGAGAACCGCGGTCCGCGGCACGATAAGACCTCGGGACACTGCAATGGTGATTTTCCCGGATACGGGTTCATCCAACAGAAAATCAGCCTTGGCCGGCAGGGAGACGAAGACATCCACCAGCCGGGTGTTGGGGTTGACCCCGTAGGAGATTTTGCGGATGTGGCCGGTCACCGCGGCTGCCGCCGGGACATTTACCCGGCTGATGAGAACCGGTTGGTTGTCCTTCACCCGGTTAATATTATCGGGCTCTACTCCCAAGCGGACTTCCAGGCGATTTTGGGCCACGATTTCCATCAGGGGGTTACCGGCGGGCACGATGGCGCCCTCCTGCACATAGACCTTCTTGATTAACCCCCCAACATCCGCATGAATGATCCTGGGAGAGCCTATGCCCCGCTTTTTCATACTCTCCAGACGGAGTTGCGCCTGCTCCATGGCTTGCTTGGCTTGGAGGAGCTGATCGTTGGTGGCCAACCTGAGATCGAACCGCCGCTGCATGGATTGGAAGCTTTGCCTGGACAAGTTATAGGCCTGGCGCGCCTGTTCCAACTGTAGATAGGTATCGGGGCTGGGCTTGATCTCGCAAAGATCGTTGCGGCGTGAAACTTTTTGGCCGTTGCTCACCATGATCTGAACTATCTGACTCTCAAAGGGGACCGAAACGGTTTGCACCGCTCCGGGGGCGGGAATGACCGCCCCATAAGCGGTAGTATCTTCGGTCAGGGCCCCTTCTCGGATGGGGGCGGTCTGCACCAGGGCCACCGGCCCCTGCACTTCTCCGCTGGCAGTTTCTGCCGGTCCCGCCAATTTTTGCAGCCGCCAGATGGCCGCGGCCAAAACGGCGATGACGATCACCAGGAGATAAAGCGCTCTTTTCATTTCAGGTCTCATTGCGGTACCACCTGTGGTTTCCCATTTCCCAGATATTCTCCGGCGGCGATTTCCAGGGCGATCCTTTGATTCGCCAGATTGAGCTTCAGGTTGAGAACATCAAGTTGCCGGGCAATTAATTCGTCCCGGGCGTTGTAGTAGGTGAGGACGTCGGCATTGCCTTCCAATAAGGCGTAATAATAGGTGGTCACCAGGTTTTTTAAGGTGGGGATGGATTGTTCCATGGACCTTATCTGCTTCTGGATGGACGTCATATCGGCCAGGAGTTGGGCCACGTCAGCCCGGGCGGTGAAGAGGCGGCTTATATATTCGTCAAACAATTGTTGCCGGGTCGCCCGGGCGATGGCGATTTTCCCCTGGTTCCGATCGAAAATGGGCAGGTCGATGGCAATATTGAACCCGGAAGTGATGACGTGGGTGGTATCGCTGGCGTGGAGAAAGCCGATGGTGATTTTCGGAATCTGGGCCAGAATCGCCTCCCGGAGCCGCTCCTCCTGACTCTGGTAACCCATTTTCAAGGCCAGGAGGTCCAGGCGCCGCGCCTGAATGCCTTCCAGGAGAGGTGTCAACGCAGGCAGGGATTGAGACACCGGGACATCCATAGAAGCTGCCAGGGGTAGGTGCTGCTGCGGCGGCAGGCCCAGGGCCTGATTCAGGGCCAGGCGCTCCCGCTCCCGCTGCTGCGCAATGGCGAGTACCTGGGTATGCACCTTTTGCAAAGTCGCCTGCGCCGCAGCCAAGTTGACCACCGTGACATAACCCAGGTCCAGGGCCTGCTTCACGGTATGGACGTTTTCCTGCAATCCCTGCTCTTCATCCCGGGCCACGGCCAGTTGCCGGTTGAGGAGCGCCAAGCGGTAAACGTGCAATCGGGCGGCCTGAGCCACCTGCCATTCCTGCCAGGCCACGTCCAGGTCCACTGCGGCGGTCTGGTTCCGGGCGGCGGCCATCTTCGCGGCCCGGGTAATCAGGGACACGAGGTCATAGCTCAAGCCCAGGCCGTAGGCCTTGACGGTGCCCGTAGTGGCTCCGGCCATGGGGATATCGAGACTGTAGGAAATCTGGGGGTTGGGCAGAATACCGGCCTGGAGCAATTGCGCCTGGGCCAGGCCCTTTTGGTCCCGCAAAGCCCGGAGCTTGGGGTTGGCGATGACCGCCAGAATGGCCGCCTCATCCGGAGAGAGCCCATCCCGCAGGTCAAAGTTCACCGGCCGCAAGAGCGGGTGGTGGATCATTTTGGCCTTTATGGGGATAGATTCCAGGGCTGGGGGAGCCAAGGCCTTATCAACCGCGACCTTATCCAGCGGCATGGGATGGTAGGTGGCGCAGCCGGTCAGAGTCAAGGTCAAGAGCAGGAGCAATCCGAGCATATCGTTTACCAGACAGTGAAGTTCGCAGTACTCAGAAGGGCCTGGTGCCCTTGCCGCAACTTGGCCCCGGGGTTTCATCGGCACTCAGCCATCCGGGTTGACAATGACGACGGCAACGAGAACGGTAAACCAGCAGTCCTCCCCAAAGGCCCAGGATCAACAGGGGCACGCCGATGGCCACCGGCAAGACCCGGCCGGCGACGAGCGTCGCCTTGGGTTGAATCTCAAAAGGCACCAGGTCGCTGACGATGGGCCGGCTTTCCCGGGGGTCCACCACCGTCAGGGCTACCCCGTACTTGCCCGACGCAATGAGCCGCATGCCCCACTGGCGATAATCCGTAGCGCCGGGATTCAATCGGTCCAGGCGCACCGCTTTCTGGGCCGACCAGTCTTCCAGGTCCACCGGATGCTCGTGGCCGGGGGCCAGGGAAACCAGGGAGAGATAAACCACCAACCCCTGAGCCGGTTGCGGACCGAGATTCGTAACCGCACCGAGGAAATTGGGAGTGTCGCCCATCTTCAGGGCGCCCGCCGGGGCCTGTAATGACACCCGGATAGCCGGACCTATTCCGGCCGAGGCGGCCATTGGACCGGAGATTAACCAGGCGCTCGCCAAGACGATGATGAGCGCCAGCCCTTTTAAACGCAGCATTTTCATGGTTCCAGTCTCCTGATGGCCCTATATAACCACCACAGGATAACCAACCCATAACTCACCATGACGGCCAGGCGAAGCAGTTGCCAGGCCAGCCCCTGGCTATCAATGATGACGCTGTCCAGGATATTCAACGCAGCCGCGAAGGGATTGGCCAGGTCCAGCACCCGCCCCACCGCGCTTTGCCGGAGGGATGGCCCCAGCAGCACCGGACTGGCTGAAAGCAGGAGCATGGTCAGCCCCAGAGACAGCACGGCTTTGCAAGTTTTCAGACGGGCGGACAGAGCCAGGGCCGCGCCGCCAAACACCAGGACGATCAAGGTTCCGGCGAGGAACAGATACAGTATCGCCGCAAAGAGGTTTTGCCCGGTGCTTCCCACTGCCCAGAGATAAGGAATCGCCAGGATAAAGAGAATGAGCCAGGAAAATAGCAGGCCGCACAGCTTGGCCGCGGCCAGCCCGGGGCCGTTAATGGGCGCCAGCAACAGCGGCTCCAGGGTCTGCCGGTCCCGTTCTCCGGCAAACCCATCACTGCCCCGGACCACCGCCACCAGCGCCGCCAGGGCGATGATGATGCCGGCCATCATATATACGGCCTGGGCATTGTCCAAGAGGCTCAGCTCGGTATTGCTTACCAGTAAGACGGCAAAGGCGCTCAGCACCAGGGTGGCAAGTACCAGAAATGCCAAGCCGCGGCTGGCCTTAAAGTCCTCCTGAAATTCGCGCTTAACCAATATCAGCCCTGGGTTCATGACGCCCCTCCCGTGGTATGGTCCAGGTAGAGGTCTTCCAAACCTTCGGTGACCGCCGCGGCCTCGACCATAGGCAGGCCGCCCGTGATCAGGGTGTTAATGGCCTCCGTTGGCGATTGGCCCTCGATCGTGCAGGTGATCCAGCTATCCTTCCGGTCAAGCAAAGAGATCCCTGGAAAGTTCCAAGGTGAAGGAATCACACCTCCACTTCCCAGGTGAAAGCGATAACGTAGCAGCCGCCCGGCCTCGGAGTGCACCGGCCCTTCATACTGCACCAGACCGTGGTCCAGGATGGCGATGCGGTTGCACAGCCGCTCCACATCGTCCAGGATATGGGTGGAGATCATGATGGTCAGGTTTCTTTCCCGGTTAAGCTGCAAGAGAAGATCATGGATCTCCCGGCGGCCTCTCGGGTCCAGGCCGTTGGTGGGTTCATCCAACAGCAGCACCTCCGGGTCGTTGATCATGGCCCGGGCGATGCCCAGGCGCTGCTTCATGCCCCGGGAAAAGGCCCGGACCGGCCGGGAATCATCGGGGTCCAACCCCACTTGCTGCAAGCGGGCGCGGTAATCGCCGCCGCTAAACTCCATGCCATAGAGCTGCCCGAAGAAGATCAGATAGCTTAGCGCCGACATCCAGCCATACAGGCCGTGGGATTCCGGCAAGGCGTTGACTCTCCGGCGCATTTGGGGGCCGGAGGCGGTCGGGTCCAACCCCAACACGGCAATCTTGCCCGCATCCTGGGAAATAATCCCCAGCAGAATGCGCAAGGTGGTGGTCTTGCCCGAACCGTTGGGCCCCAGGAAGCCGTAGATATCTCCATGGCTCACCGTCAGCGAAACGCCGTGCAGCACCGCTTGTCCCTCAAAGCTCTTTTTTAATTCTTGAATTTCTATGGCAGGCATAGCTTCCTCTCCACAGGGTTCCGGGGGTTCCGGATAATCTCGGCGCCCCCGGAAAAATTGCGGGTTAGTCATCCTCTTCACGACCCTCGCGGCCTTTGCGCCCTTCCTTGCTATCCGGTTCTTGGTGGACCACCTTGCCGTTGCCGGCGTCCACCTTGACATCCATACCGTTGCTCAGGACCACGCTGTAAACCAGGCAGCCGTTTTCGTTGTCCAGTTCCATTTTCTTCACCGCGGTCCCGGGGAAGGCGGCCTGGGCCGCGGCCATGGCCTGGTCAGCCTTGATTTTTGCCAGGGTGGATAAATCCCGGGGTTCCGGTTCGGGTACTTTAATGCTGCAGGTATAAGTGGGCACCTGACTATGGGCATGTTGTACTGCGCCGCTCTTGGCCCCCGGAGTCTGACTGGCGGCCAGCGCCATCTTGCCGGCCCCGACTCCCGTGATCAGCATGGCCATAGCGATGCTCCCTATCCACAGCAGACTAGAGCTCTTTTTCATGGTTGCTTCCTCCATTCTTGGATTTCATTGGCAGTATAGGTTGGGAAGATTACCGGAACCTTTCCCCCACATTACAAATCGGAAAGGTTTATGAAATTGTCAGGGTGGGGTTAGACGGGAGGTTATTGAAGCTGCTTGGGAAGGTAGACGGCAAATACTGATCCGGCGTCGGGCAGGCTGGACGCTTCCACATAGCCTTGGTGGGCCCCGATAATGGCTTTCACCAGACTTAAACCGAGCCCCATGCCCCGCTGGGACCGGCTTTTATCGCCACGGTACAGGCGGTCCCAGATCTTCGGAAGGTCTTCTGGAGAAATCCCCGGCCCGCTATCCCTCACCAGGATAATTACCTGGCCCGGTCTTTCGGAAGCTTCGAGTTCCACGTTACCGCCGGGGGGAGAATACTTCAGGGCGTTATCCAGGAGGTTGCCCAGCGCCTGGCTTAACCGGTCGCGGTCCACGGCCAGGTGAAGCTCCCGGGGATAGGCGGTTTTCAAGGTGATATGCTTCTCCTCCGCCACGTAACGATACAGGTCGATGACCTTGTCCATCAGATCTGGGAGATTCACCGGTTCCAGGGTGAGCTGCATAGTGCCGGTCTCAGCCTCGGAAATATCCATCAGGGTGTTCATCATTCTGAGTACCCGCTCAGACTCTTCCAGGCAATCGGCCAGGGCTTCACGGTAGGTCTCCATGGGGCCCTCCCCCTGCAAGGCCATCTCGGCCACCCCCCGCAATCTGGTCATGGGCGTCCGCAAGTCGTGGGCCACATTATCCAGAGTTTCCTTCATGCCGGTTATCAGGGCGTCGATTTTCTCCAACATCTGGTTGAACAGCCTGGCCAATTCATCCAGTTCATCCCGGGTCTGCCCCACGGGCATCCGGGCCGCAATCTTGCCGGTATCGGCAATGGCCCGCACCGTCAAGATAAGCTGACGAATCGGCCTCAAGGCCCGCACAGCCAGAAATTGCCCGCCGATCACCCCCAGGACGATGACTATAAGCGTCACACTGGCGAAAACCCCCCGGAAGGTCTCCAACAGGTCCTCCCGGTTCTCCGTGGTTTTGCCGACTTGCAGGGAACTGCCATCCGGGAGTTTGGCCGTGGTAATCTCTAAGACATTTTCATCGTCCTTGGCTCTGAGATGAATCCAGGCCTTCTCCTGAATGGCGCCACTTTCCAAGGGCTTCAGGTCAAAGTCAGCCCACTGGTCCGGAATATTCAAGAAGAGGGTGCCATTGGCGGGGCTGGCCAGCCGGACAAAAAAGTAGTTGGGTTTCCCGGCATATTTTTCACTGGCGAGCTCCTGGCGAATCGCCCTGATACCGCCGGTGCGGTACTGGGCCTGATACTCTTGCAGCCTGGAGAGAATCATTTCGTGGTCTTTTTGGCGCAGGGACGAAGCCAGGAAAAAGTAGGCCAGTATAACCATGGCAAGAGCACTCAGGATGAAGATGGCGGAATACCATAGGGTCAGGCGGAAGCCAATGGTCTTCCGGAGGCGGTCAAGAGGCCTTAAGGACATAGCCCACTCCTCGAATCGTCTGAATCATCTTGGGTTCGAAATCCCGATCCACCTTGGTGCGCAACCGGCAAATCAGCACGTCCACCACGTTGGTCTGGGGGTCGAAGCTGTAGTCCCAGATATGTTCCAGGATCATGGTCTTGGACACCACCCTTCCCGGCTGACGCATCAGGTATTCCAGCAGGGCGAACTCCCGGGGTTGGAGATCGATTCTGCCCCCGCCCCTGATTACCTCCCTGGTTAGCAGGTCCATCGCCAGGTCTCCCGCCGTCAGCCGGGTGGGATGCGCCGCGCCGCTGGTCCGGCGAATGAGGGCCTGAACCCGGGCCAGGAGTTCGGAGAAGGAAAACGGTTTCACTAAATAGTCGTCGCTGCCGGTTTGTAACCCCTTGACGCGGTCGGCCACGGTCCGCCTGGCGCTCAGGATGATCACCGGGGTACTGATCTGATTCCGCCTGAGTTCGGCAATGAGACTCAAGCCATCCAATTTAGGGAGCATAAGATCGATAATGGCGGCATCATAGGCCTCGCTCAGGGCCAGGTGCAAACCGTCCTCACCATTGGCCGCATGATCCACGGCAAAGCCGGCCTGTTCCAACCCCTTGCTGACAAAGGCCGCGATCTTGGCATCATCCTCCACCACCAATAGCCGCATTGACTTCCTCCCCTGAGCAGAATTAATCCGGCAATGAACCCCAATGCCCCCCATACTTTTGATGCCAGGAACCGATTCGCTTTGGCCTCAACCCTAAATCACGTTGGCAGGAAACCTTCAATTTAGTCAAGGACCACTTCACCTCCCAACACCATTTGGCCATAGTCTTTTCTTGTAACTTTATTATATCGAAGATGCGGGAAAATATCTTTTTAACGCCTATACCTAGTTATGATAGGTGAATCACGTCCAGAATTTACAGCCGGCCGCATGTGACATGCCCTACCGACGGCATAGATCAATCCATTTCGGTATTCTGAAAAAGTTCCACTAACTGCTGAGGCTGTCGAAAAAGCTAACCCCTTCGATCATTTCATTCCTGGTTTTTGCCTTCATCAACCCACCCAAAAATACATATAACCAATTATTATCAT
>Ga0307425_1001815_pt1 | contig 12420 bp, 9 predicted proteins | sample SalMarWE160330MG_FD_202152 | JGI IMG/M metagenome (GOLD analysis project Ga0307425, IMG submission 202152) | Salt marsh sediment microbial communities from the Plum Island Ecosystem LTER, Massachusetts, United States - WE1603-30 | ecosystem: Environmental > Aquatic > Marine > Intertidal zone >... | reverse complement strand
ACGCGTTTTAAAAGCTGGTTTGCCTCATAATGAGTTTTATCCCAGTCTATTATTTTATTTTTTGCTCGTTCATTGCCCAGAAATATATTTTCAGCAATAGACAGATACGGCACCATTTCCAACTCCTGATGAATAATAACAATTCCAACATGCTCGCTGTCTCTTATAGTTTTAAAATGACACTCCTTGCCATAATATATAATATCCCCTGTATAAGTACCGTAAGGATGTATGCCGGAGAGAACATTCATGAGTGTAGATTTTCCTGCACCGTTTTCACCTACAAGAGCATGGATTTCCCCTTCAACTACATCCATGTTCACATTATCCAGTGCTTTAACGCCAGGGAAAATCTTTGTTATATCTTTCATCTCAAGAATCGTTGATTGCATTTAATAAGATCTCCTGTTTAATGTTTTTATAAACTGCAGGCCGAATACTCTTTTTAAATATCCGACCTGCAGTCTTTACAATAAATAGCTTACTCTTTTTTGTCCATTAATTACTTCGTAAGCTGATCTTCTGTATAATACCCGCTGTCAATCAGAATCTCTTTGTAATTATCTGCATTTGCAAATACGGGCACGCACAGGAATGAAGGAACTATCTTAACACCGTTGTCATATGTGCTTGTATCATTTACCGGTACTTCCTCGCCCTTTATAATAGCATCTACCATATCTACTGCCTGTGCAGCCAGTGTACGTGTATCTTTAAACACTGACATCGATTGCTTACCATCAATCATTGCAAGTACGTTTGCTATGTCGCAGTCCTGTCCGGTTATTACTGGATATGGTTTATCTGCGCTTCCGTAACCAACGTTATCAAGTGCTGCTATAACACCTATTGCAGTACTGTCATTCGGACAAAGAACAACATCAAGCTCTGTATCGCCTGCATAGTTTGCTGTGATAAGGTTATCCATTCTTGCCTGTGCTGTTTCGGATTTCCATGCAGGTGTAGCTATTGTCAGGAAATCAGTCTGTCCGCTTACTACTACCAGCTGACCGCTGTCAATATATGGCTGTACAATGCTCATTGCTCCGTTAAAGAACAATGTAGCATTATTGTCATCAGGAGAACCTGCAACAAGTTCGATGTTAAACGGACCATCTCCATCTGCCAGACCAAGAGCTTCTTCAATATATGTTCCCTGTAATACACCTACTTTAAAGTTATCGAATGAAGTGTAATAATCAACATCCTCTGTTTCCATGATAAGTCTGTCATAAGCAATGGACTGTATTCCTGCATCTACTGCTTTACTTAGAACTTCAGATAAAGCGGAACCGTCTATGGAAGCAATTACCAGAGCTTTACAACCCATTGTGATCTGGTTTTCGAGCTGGCCGAGCTGTACGTTTACGTCATTTTCTGCATACTGAAGATCTACGGTATATCCCTTTGCTTCAAGCTGCTTCTTCATATTGTCACCATCTTGATTCCAACGCTGCAGGGATTTTGTAGGCATTGTTACACCGATAAGTTCACCAGCTTTCGCAGTTTCTTTTGTTTCTCCTGCATCCTTGCAAGAAGTTCCTATAAATAACATTGAAACCATAAAAACTACAACTAGACTAAGAATCAATATTTTTTTCACTTTTTTCATCTCCTTTTAAATAAATTATATTTTGATAAAAGATACCCGAGATTTTTTTAAGATAAAACCTCCGCAAGGTCCTTAAACAAATCTCCTATTTTTTTTCATATGCACCTCCTCGGATATTTTCTTTTTTTATAATTGTTTAACCTACTTTTATGTTACTGTTATAGTCCCCGCGACACTCTTAAATCCTTTAATAATGAGGACTTTTCCTTAAATTAAATTCTTATATTATTGCTGATGCCGTTGCTATTTTGGCTTTTAACTATTCTAACTCATCTGTAAAGAGACCTAAAGGAACTTGTTTTATTAAAACTTCTATACAATCTTTAATTTAGAATAGCCTTTATATCAATCTTCTTGGTGCTGTGCAAAACTATATTTCTATTAATATAAAAAACCTATTTAATACAATTCAAATGGCTACAAAAGTGCTTATCCGCATGCTCGTGCTCTTCAATCAACTTCCGGATAATTAATTTAATTATCCGTAAAATTCTAATAATTGATATGGTTTATATTTTTAGAAAATTCGGATATGTTCAATTTTTCCGAATTTCAAAAAAATTTTAAAATAACTTTTCTATTTACCTGATTGAATATCTTTTGCTTTTTTACAGGTATCACCATGCTAAGATTATTTTGAGTTCTCTAATATAATATTTATGTTATTATAAAATGAAAATATTAGTTAGTCAAATCAATTATATAACTATTTTATATAACTAAAATAGTAAAATTTTTTATAAAAATTATAAAAATATTTATTCTTTTACCTAAAACCTCTTTATTCTTAGCTTATTTTTACTGATGTGAAATATTTTTTTCTATTTTTTATTTCTTTTATATCGCCTATTATTTTAAATTTTCCTTCTAAATGAATATCTGCAGATGAACTTCCTACCATTACTTTTATTTCTCCGGGTTCTATTACATATCTCATATCTTTATCATAAAAACCAAGCTGCTCCGTCGAAAGAGTAAATATAACTTGTTTTTTCTGTCCCGGATCCAGGGTTATCCTTTTAAAGCCCTTCAATTCTTTTAATGGTCTTGTTACTTCGGACCGGGTGCCGTTGATATATAATTGTACAACTTCATCACCTTTACAGCGCCCTGTATTTTTTATATCAATGCTTATTTCGACATGACCTTCCGGAGATGCAGTTCCCGGTTTAATAAACATATTGCTGTACTCGAAATCCGTATAACTTAGACCATAACCAAATGGAAACAGCGGTTTGCTGCTCATTTCCACATAATCGCCTTTCCAATGTGAGCGCCCTCCCGATGGTTTATGACTATAATATAAAGGTATCTGTCCTACAGATCTTGGAAATGAAACAGGAAGTTTTCCTCCGGGGTTATAATCTCCGAATAGCACATCTGCAACTGCATGCGCCCCTTCTTCACCCGGCAGCCATGCTTCTATAACTGATGGTATGTTTTTGACAATCCAGTTGATTGATAACGGTCTGCCATTTATAAGAACAACAACTACAGGGGTTCCTGTTTCATATACCGCTTTTACAAGCTTCTCCTGTATCCCCGGGAGATTGAGATCAGCCCTATCTCTGGACTCGCCGCTTGTACAGTCCTCAATGATTCCTGATTTGTCACCCACTACCACAATTGCCACTTCAGACTTTTTTGCTGCATTAATCGCTTCTGTGAAACCGCTTCTTGATTCGTTTCTTATGCCGCATCCCTTTGCATAATTAATTTTAGTCTCTCTGGAGATTTTTTCTTTTATTCCTTCCAATATGCTTGATATCTTTACAAAACTGTCAGTCATCTCTATTTTTTCAGGTACGGGAGTATTAAATATTTCTTTATCCTTACTCATCTCATTTAATGCTTCCACATGGCAGGGGTATGCATAATCCCCTATGATATTTCTTACATTATCTGCATTTGGGCCTATTACCGCTATTGATTTAATATTCTTTCTTAATGGAAGTAAATTTCCATCATTTCTAAGAAGTACAATTGATTTCTGTGCTATTTTACACGCAAGTATCCTCTGCTCCGGAGTATCAAATACCTTTAAAGATTTTTTTTCATCTACATAAGGCTCTTCAAAAAGACCAAGTAAAAATTTCATTTTGAGTATTCTTGAAACTGCTGCATTAATTACCGATTCCTTTATAAAGCCTTTTTTTACTGCATCCCTTAATGGTTTTCCGTAACAATCTATGCTGGGAAGTTCAATATCGATTCCTGATTCAATAGCAAGCTTGGCCGCATGATTCTTATCCTTTGCAGTGTGATGGTATTGGTACAGCATATTTATACCAAAGTAATCTGATACCACCAGCCCTTTAAAATTCCATTTACTTCTAAGGATATCCTTTAAAAGCTCTTTTGAATTATGACAGGGAATACCATCCAATTCGTGATATCCCGGCATTATTGATGCAATTCCCGCTTCCCTGACAGCCGCTTCAAAAGGCATCAGGAACACTTCATGCAGTTCCCTCTCTGGAATATGCGGGGGCGCCCAGTTCATCCCTCCTTCGGAAGCTCCATAACCTGTAAAATGTTTTCCGGTTGCCATTATGCCCCGTTTCCAATCTTTATCCTGAATCCCCTTTATGTAGGATGTTCCCATTTTTGAGACAAGATAAGTGTCTTCTCCGAAAGTCTCTTCTACCCTTCCCCATCTTGCATCTCTGGAAATATCAAGAACCGGGGCAAGTGCCTGATGGGCTCCTACTGATCTCATCTGTTTTTTTATAACGGAACTCATTTCTTCTACCAGTTCAGGATCCCATGTACTTGCTACCCCTATGGTTTGAGGAAAACAGGTAGCTTCCCTGGCCATATATCCGCTGCAGGATTCTTCGTGTATAATAGCAGGAATACCGAGACGCGTATTTTCTACCAGGTACTTCTGTATGTTGTTTGCCATACTTGCAGAGACCGTCGGATCGAAATTACTCGCACCGCCAAGACGGGTTATCTGTCCCATTCCGTTACCCAATAGAACACCTGCTTTACTGGTTGAAAATTTTTTTCCTTCCAATATCTCATATACCCAAATACTATTGATCTGTGCAATTTTCTCATCAAGTGTCATAAGAGATAAAAGATTTTTTACTCTTTTTTCAACAGTTTGATTTGTATTTAAAAAAGATTCTTTTTTCGTTCTGTATTTTCCTGTCATTTTAAAAGCTCCTTTTATTAAAAATTTTATTAGAATACATTTTTTACCTGTTAATTAATTGCTGCGTTTCCTTTCATACATGCCTTTAAAGTATATAATTACTTAATCTTTTTTAATATACGGAAAATCTACTTATTCTACCAGTCCCCTACTGCTGCAATCTGCTTAATTCTTTAAAACTGTCTTTCAGGTCCGTATACAATGACTTATAAATTGAATAAATTTTATTATACATTTCCACATTTTCAGCTACCGGATTATTTTCCTTTTCCTTATATATCATCCTGCCGACCGCTTCTTCAATGCTTGGAAATATACCGCAGCCCACACCGGCTATAATTGCCGCGCCGAAAGCAGGACCTTCTTCCACATTTAAAGTGACGATATTAGAATTCAGGATGTCTGATATAATCTGCCTCCAGGTACCGCTTTTTGCACCGCCTCCGAATAAAATTATCTTTTCCGAATTTATGTTAAGTCCTCTCATAAGGGAAAGGCAGTCCAGCTGGCTGAAAGCCACTCCTTCCATAATTGACCTCACAAAATGATCGGGCCCGTGCAGGTAGGATATTCCAAAAAATACTCCCCTTGCATAAGGATCGGCATAAGGTGTTCTTTCACCTGACAGATACGGCAGGAATATGAGGCCGTCCGAACCCGCAGGCACTCTCTCTGCCTGCCTGTCCAGTAAGTCGTATCCATCTATATCCGGAAAGTCTTTTCTTATATCTCCGGTCGGTCCGAACTTGTTAAAATACCATCTGAGTGATCCTGCAGCTGATAGCGTTACCCCCGTAAGGTGCCACTTCCCTGAAACGGCATGACAGAAAGAATGGACCCTTCCCTCCGGATCATACAAGGGCCTGTCACTGCTGGCAAATACCACGCCCGACGTTCCTATTGAATCAGATATAAGGCCATTTTTCACAATGCCGGATCCAACTGCTCCTGCCGCATTGTCACTGCCGCCTCCGACTATGGGAGTACCTTCGGTCAGCCCGGTAATAGCAGACGCTTCACTGCTGACTTTTGCAGTTACTACGCTGGATTCAAAAACTTGGGGCAGAAGGTTTTTTTCAATCTTCAGCCCTTCCAGGATTTCATCGGACCAGTTTCTGGAAGGTATATCCATGAGAACCGTGCCTGATGCATCCGATACCTCGGTTGCATAAGTATTTGACAGCTTATATCTTATGAAATCTTTGGGCAGAAGTATTTTTGATACTTTTTTATAATTTTCCGGCTCATTTTCGGCCAGCCACAGTATCTTGGGTGCGGTAAATCCGGGGAGAGCCCTGTTATATGATAGTTTTATGAAACCGCTGTGGCCAAATATTTTATATATGGTCTCACACTGCCTGTAAGTTCTCTGGTCGCACCAGAGTATGGCAGGTCTTATTACATCCCCGCTGCTGTTAAGAAAAACACTTCCAAGCATCTGTCCTGACAGGCCGATGCATGCGATATCTCCAGGGGCAGTATTTGATTTTTTAATGACCTCTTTTATTGTTTTTACAGAAGCGGCCCACCAATCATCCGGAATCTGCTCGGCCCATCCGGGTTTGGGGGTTATTAACTCATATTCGCTGGTGCTTGAAGATACCAGCTTGCCGTTTTCATCTATCAGCAGAGCTCTGGTTGAAGTTGTCCCTACATCAAGGCCTAGAAGAAATTTCATAGTTTTAAAAATTACTACCTTTCATAATTTCTGTTTTTATTTTGTTTTAAATCTTTTTTATCTCATTCTTTCTGCAAGTATCGATTCAATACCTCCTCTATGATTCTCGGGATCATAATATGCCTCCAGTATTTCTTTATGGGGCAGATTGTTAATCCTTTCATTCATAATATTTAATACTTTGGAATTTATCTCAATGGCTTTCTGTACAGGCATTCTTTCGGGATTTATATCTATTCCGAAATATTCCTTATATCCCGCCATTTTTAATGCAAGAAGAGAAGCTTCTGCCTGATGCCATTCTACAACACCGACATTCAAGTCCTGATCATAGTTGCCCATGGGCTGGCTGTTCCAGTGGGTATGGAATAATCTGCCCTCGCGTGTTGCTCTGCTGAATGCATAAGGAGCATCTTCGAATCCCATCCTGATATGCCCTATCTCGGGCTGCATTCCAACAAGCTTTAAGCCCCTGTCAAGCAGTTCCCTGTTTTCTCTGGATTTTAATTTTGATTCAATATCATGGCAGGCCAGCAGTCCGTCTGCGGTGGTCCTGTAAATATTATTCGGAGCAGGTTCATACGGTTTTGGTTCTATGGCAACCGGTACCCCCGGAACCTCATCCATGGCACTGGCCACTGCGTCTTCGAACCTATCCCACATATCGTAGTAATTTGTGCCCATAGAGTAAAGATAGCCATCCGATCCCGGCCATATGCCCGCATGATGCAGGCCCCTGTCTTTAACGAATTTTAAGCATCCTACCAGTGTCTCTATCGCTTTGTCCCTGTATTTATCATGTGGGTTTGAAAGTGAGCCGAATTCATATTCTTTGGGATAAAATATTGAAGGATAGCAGCTCAGCAGCTTTATTCCTGTTTCTTTTTCAAGTTTTTCATAAAGATGATAATTTTCTTCATTTGCTTCTGCGGGATAATGGGCCTCTATTGCCTTGACCCCGTATTTTACCATTTCCGCGGCCATTTCTATCCTTGAAGGGATATCCTTATTATCTATATAAGCTTCATGGAAACGCCCTCCCGTCGGAGTAAAGTACCATATGCCTATGGAGATTTTAAGATCCAGATTAAATGTGTCCAGGTGCTTTATTAATTCTTCTTTGTTTCTTTTTATTCTCTGGTATTTTATGTCTATGATATCTTTCATATGTCTCCTCCTGCTAAATAGAAATTTTTTATTTTATAGACTTTAGTGTTTAATAACTATTATAAAAATAAAATATCAGTTAGTCAATTCAATTATATAACTAAATTTATTAACCAGATTCCGAAAAAGAATATAGTCTTTTTTAAAAAGATTATATCATTAGTGAAGAAATAATTGTGTCTTTAAAATCCAACTTGCCGCTAAAAATTGTAAGCATAAAAAATTTTTTTATTTATATATAAATAAGTATAAAAAAGAGGTAATATTTTGTATTACAATTTCTAGAAGTGTTGTAAGATTAAAAATGAAGAATAAATTTTCTATTTACCCGTACTTCCGAATCCGCTCTCTCCCCTGCTGGTACTATCCAATTCGTTTACAACTTCCAATTCTATTTTTTCAATTTTTTTTATTACCATCTGGCAGATTTTATCACCTTTATTTATATTAAAAACATTATGTGGATCAAGATTTATAAGAATAGCGCATATTTCTCCCCTATATCCGGAATCAATCAAACCTGGGGCGTTAACCATACTTATGCCATTCTTTAAAGCTATTCCCGATCTGGGCTGAACAAAACCGGCGTAACCATCCGGGATAGAAATTTTTATTCCTGTGGGAATCTTTTTTCTTTCAAAAGGGGCTATCTTGCAATCAACAGCACTGAAAAGATCAAATCCGGCATCTCCTATATGAGCATAATGAGGTAATGGAATTGATTTATCCAGCACTTTTATTTTAACGGTTATCATTTACCTTAAATAAAATTTTTTTATATAAATACTATTTAATTTCAATTACTGGAATAATTATAGTAGCACTTCCAGGTATATAATCCAAGGTATCCATATCATCATTTACTCTTTTAATTTCGCTTAAAAATTTTGTTTTAGTTCTGCTGTTTGAATATTTATTAGCAAGTTCACTTAAGCTGGTTCCATGATCAATTACTATTTTCGTATATCTCATTGTGTCCATTTCATTAAATTTATGCCTGTTGCAGTAAAAAGCCGTAATAATTAAGAAAAACACTATAATTATGAGAATATAAAGTAATATTTTTTTAAAATTTATCATAAACATTTCCAATTATTAAACCCTCCCAACAAATTGCATAAAACTTTCTAATTTATTCTTATATACAAACATATGTTTGCTTATATAATACTACCGAACATATGTTTGTGTCAATAAAAATTTATTGATTATTTAAGTTTAAATTCTATATAACTTTTTTAAATAATTTGTTAAAATGATATTCATAAATCATTTATAGAGTCTCCTATTTAAATTTAAATATTCTATGTAATAAATATATAAAGGAGGAACGATGGTTGAAATTTTTTATGATAAAGACATCGATATAAAAATCTTAAAAGGAAAAAAAATTGCTATAATCGGATACGGCAGCCAGGGACATGCTCATGCCCAGAATTTAAGAGAAAGCGGAATGGATGTAATAGTTGGCGAATTGGAAGGAAGCAAGCCATGGAAAAGAGCATCAGAAAAAGGCTTTAAGGTATATCCTGCCGGTACTGCTTCCAAAATGGCAGATGTTATAATGTTTCTTACCCCTGATACTCTGCAAAAGAATATTTATTATAATTACATAGAACCAAATTTACAGAAAGGCAATGTCCTCTGCTTTGCTCACGGTTTTAATATACATTATAATCAAATAATCCCCAGGAATGATATTGATGTTATAATGATTGCCCCCAAGGGACCGGGGCATATTGTAAGAAGGATGTATGAAGAAAACAGTGGAGTTCCAGTAATTATAGCCGTATATCAGGATTATTCAAATAAAGCAAAAGATTATTGTCTTGCTTATGCCAAAGCCTTAGGTGCAGGGAGAGTGGGTATAATTACCACTACTTTCAAGGAGGAAACGGAAACAGACTTATTCGGAGAACAGGCGGTTCTTTGCGGAGGGACAACAGAACTTATAAGAGCCGGTTTTGATACCCTGGTAGAAGCCGGATATCAACCTGAAATAGCGTATTTTGAGGTCCTGAGTGAACTAAAATTAATAGTAGATCTTATATACGAAGGCGGAATATCATGGATGAGATATTCAATAAGTGATACTGCGGAATATGGCGACATGGTAAAAGGCAAAAAGATTATTACTGATGAGACCAGAAAAAATATGAAAAAAATATTGAAAGATATACAGGACGGTAGTTTTGCAAGAGAATGGATACTTGAAAATCAGTCCGGCAGACCTGTTTATAATGCTATCAAAAAAAAGGAAGAGAACCACCTTATAGAAGAAGTAGGTAAAAAACTAAGAAAAATGATGACCTGGATAAAAAAGGAAGAAGAATAAAACCATTGAATAAAAGGGCGAACTTATGTTTGCTATAATCTTATATTTTTGATATAATCTTTTTAATTTAAAAATTTTATTATAACTTTATAAAATTATGGCTGAAAAGATTAGTTTCAGGCAGGAAAAAATATTAAAATTTATAAACCAGAAAATCAAAGAATCTGGTTATCCTCCCTCTGTTAGAGAAATAGCAAAAGCCGTTAATCTTAGCTCTTCCGCTACAGCACATTCCCACTTGAAAAAACTTGAAGAAAAAGGTTACCTTAAAAGAAATCATTCAATGCCCCGCGCTATTTCTTTGCTTTCTCATAGCGAAGACGGTACAGACAACAGCATTAATAATAATCTTGTATACGTTCCGGTAGTCGGGAAAATAGCAGCCGGTAAACCAATCCTGGCAAATGAAAACATAGAAGATTATTTTCCCCTTACTACTGATTTTATTAAGGGCAAAAAAGATGTGTTTATGCTTCATGTAAGAGGAGATAGTATGGTTAACGCCGGGATATTTGATAGGGATTATATTATCGTAAGAAAACAGGATACCGCTATAAATGGTGAAATAATCGTAGCTCTGCTTGAAGATGAAGCAACAGTTAAAAGATTTTTTAAAACGAAAAAAAAAGTAAAATTAATGCCCGAAAATGATTACATGGAACCAATAATTGTAGATAATGTTAAAATACTTGGAAAAGTAATAGGTGTAATCAGAAAATATTTTTAAATTACGCTACGGACTCTATTATCCCTGGCCCCCTCTGTATATATATTTGGAAAGTACGGGACAATATTTTGAGTTCATAATTAAATCCATTATTGTACAATCTTCAAAATTTCTCTTTTTTAAAACCTGGCAGTTCTTATAAATAAAAGATACTACTCTGTTTTCATCATAAGGGATTTTAACGGTTATATTTATATACTGTTTTCTAATTATATTTTTTACACCGTCATATAGTTCAGATAATCTATCTTTTTTTAAAGCAGATATAAATAAAGAATTTTTATATTTTATTTTTATCCTTTCTGATTTTTCTTTATTTATTTTATCTATTTTATTAAAAACCAAAATCATAGGTTTTTTATCTACTTCGATTTCTTTTAAGACTTCTTTTACGCTGTTTATATTCTTTTCGAAATAAGGATTACTTATATCGACAATTAGTAGTAAAAGATTTGATTTTTTAACCTCTTCAAGTGTAGATCTGAAAGCTGCAATTAGCTGATGGGGTAATTTTTCTATAAATCCAACCGTATCTGATATTAAAACTTCAGAATTTGGAAATACATCTAATTTTCTCGTAGTTGAATCAAGGGTGGAAAACAACCTATCTTCTACATAAACATCCGATTCAGTAACAGCATTTAATAATGTAGACTTACCGCTATTGGTGTATCCGACAAGTGCTATTTGAAATATCTCTTTTTCTTCTCTCTTTTTTCTCTGTGTATTTCTTTGCGTGCCTATTTGTTCTATTTTCTTTTCAAGCAGGCTTATTCTTCTCCTTATTTTTCTTCTATCCGCTTCAAGTTTTGTTTCTCCGGGACCCCTGGTACCAATTCCGCCACCCAGTCTTGACAGTACTATCCCTTTTCCTGTTAATCTTGGCAGCATATAATTCAACTGTGCAAGTTCTACCTGTATCTTACCTTCTCTGCTGTGTGCTCTCTGAGAAAATATATCAAGAATAAGTGCGGTTCTATCAAGAACTTTGATATCAAGTGAAGATTGGAGATTTCTCTGCTGGGTGGGAGTTATTTCTTCATTAAAAATTACCAGATTTATTTTACTACTTTTTACAAGATGTTTAATTTTTTCTAATTTACCTGTGTTTATGAAATATCTTGGATTTGGCTTTTTTTGTTTGAAGCATAGTACCTCTTTAACATCTGCTCCGGCACTCATGGTTAAATTTTTTAATTCTTCAGTGTTTTTATCAGTATTCTTTTGATGAAAATTTTCATTTCCAATATTTTTTTTAAAGTCTTCGAAACTAATAAATACCAGAAGAACTTTTTCTCTTTCCATAAACTATTCCGGTTATATCACTCCTTAACAGCACGTTTTATTCTGTTTAATGCTTCTTTGATTCTGATGTCATTTATAGTCAATGAAATCCTGAAAAATCCTTCTCCATGCTCTCCGAAAGCATTACCCGGCGTAACTACTACATTGGCTTTTTCCAGTATAATTCTTGAAAATGATTCAGATGTAAATTTTCCAGGAACTTTAGCCCATACATATATGGTAGCATCAGAATTATAATAATCAATTCCAATCTCATTCAGGGCCTCTTTTACCATCACTCTTCTTCTTTTGTAAATTTGATTATTATATCCGGAATATTTTTTATAATTGCGCAGTGCCTTGGCGCCAGCATATTGAACAGCATTAAAAATACCTGAATCCACATTCGTCTTATATTTACCCAGACTTTTTATTATCCTTTCATTACCTGCCGCAT
>Ga0307425_1001813_pt1 | contig 12433 bp, 12 predicted proteins | sample SalMarWE160330MG_FD_202152 | JGI IMG/M metagenome (GOLD analysis project Ga0307425, IMG submission 202152) | Salt marsh sediment microbial communities from the Plum Island Ecosystem LTER, Massachusetts, United States - WE1603-30 | ecosystem: Environmental > Aquatic > Marine > Intertidal zone >... | reverse complement strand
TACTGGGGGCCATTCGCAGCCGTCTTTCTCACAGTTCATCGCTCCATGCCGTGGTTGATGCTGCTGCTTGGTGATTGATGTGCTCCTAAAATAGCTATCTGGGCAGAGTCTTTCGGCCCCGCTTTTTCCATTTCTGCCTGTTTGGATAGCTGTTTGAGCAGGAATTTATGAGACTGAGTTTATGAGATATCCGAATAATACATAAGCGCAGGATAAAAATTATTTGGTTGTATAGGTGGCAAGATCAGTCAGGTTTGGGGATGTGGAGAAAAACTTCGAATAAATTGAAATCCAACCCAAGTTGATACCAATTCAACACTCAATTATACTCCCAAAAAAAGAAAAGACCTTTCAAATTACCTCCAAAATTCACACTATCTTGGATCAAGAGAGCATCAAAAATGAAGTGCCCAAAGTGCCAGTCGGAAAATCTGGAGTCCCGCAAATTTTGCCGGGAATGCGGTGCAAAACTCATACTGCTCTGTCCTCAATGTGGCTCAGAAAACTTACTAGCAGACAAATTCTGTGGTGAATGCGGAAGGAATTAGAAGAGTTATCTGTTGATGAGGTAAAAACCCTCGCGGAAGTTGAAGCCGAGCGAAAACATGTTACAGTACTTTTCTCAGATCTATCAGGATACACGACCATCACCGAGAAGCTTGACCCTGATGAGGTTAAAAAAGTGATGAGTCATATCTTTGGAGAGATCGCCCAGATCGTAACAAAATACGAGGGATTTATAGAAAGGTTTATCGGCGATGCGATCATGGCCATATTCGGTTTTCCCAAAGCCCACGAATACGGCCCGTTACGTGCCATCAGAGTAGCAGTAGAAATCTATGAACTGGTAGAAAGCCCCAGCCCCCAATTATTTGTCGTGACAAACCGCTGTATTTTGCTCCCGAGGACGCGCCGGCCGGGATTTTTTTGCCCAGACGAGTGCCATAAACCAATAAGATTGGAAATTCGAAGGGTTGCCAGCTTTCCCTGGATGTAACCTTTTGTGTAAAGTCCAGGTCAAAATACAGTGACTCTCCGTAAAGTGTACAACAGCATTGACCCTATTTCCCTTCACTTGAAAGACGATTTGGTGATATAGTTAATTACTGAAATTTAAAAAGGGTGTTAATCCTTTCAGTTGAGAATCAAACCAAAGATAAGGAGGTAACACCCTATGAAAGCCCGAAGGCTACAACAACAAGATGATATTGTATTCGAGGTTATCGAAAATTTCCAGGAAATTATCTGGAGCAAGATCGCTTTAAAGGGCGGCCCTGGAGAAGAAGTCGGCCTCAAAAGAGGGGATCTCATTCTGGCAATCAAAAAGCAACCGGTGTCCGGCGTTGACTCCTTTGTCAGCATGGTCAACAGCTTGCCCCGTCACCAAAAAGTGGTCTTTCTCGCTCTGGATCACCGGAGCGGCAACACCAGCTACATGCAGGTGGAGGTGAACTAATAGGAGAGACGAAACATGCACTATTTTCCACTTGTGTTACCCTTTCTTCTGATACTTTTTTTTCTCTTTGCTTTCCTGATCCTTTTGATCGAGATCGGAATCCTTGAATATGCTTACGAGAGGATAGGGGTCGACAGAAGGTATGTTTTTCTTTTGCTCTTTCTCTCGCTCATAGGGAGTTATGTGAACATTCCTGTGGCGGAATTGCCTGCCGAGCAAGTGCATTCGGGCAGGGTCGTCACTTTTTACGGGATGCGATACGTGATCCCTATGGTCGTCGATTGGCCAAAGACCGTTATTGCGGTGAACTTAGGAGGCGCAGTGATCCCGGTGTTGCTTTCACTCTATCTTATGGTGAAAAAAAGCCTTTTTGGAAGGGGTCTTTTGGGAGTTGCCATTGTCGCCGCCGTCTCCTATTTCATGGCCCACCCCGTTCCCGGGGTGGGCATTGCAGAGCCCACTTTCATTCCTCCTCTGGCGACCGCGGCTGTGGCCCTTATGATTTCCAGGGAGTATGCCCCACCCCTCGCCTATATTTCGGGGAGCTTGGGAACGCTGATCGGCGCAGACATCTTAAACCTTGGCAAGGTCCGTGGCCTAGGCGCCCCTGTGGCATCCATCGGAGGAGCGGGTACTTTTGACGGGATCTTCCTGACTGGAATCGTCGCTGTGCTGCTTGCTAGCATTGTGACAGGAAAAAAACCTTCTGCGTCTTAAATCTCGGTAGCCTGGGGTTGTGGGAGATTCTTGTGAAAATATAATAGTTGGCAAGACCGGGCTTCATCCTCGCCCAAGACCCCGCCTTGGGCTTCTTGGAATCAATATTCTACGATTCAAGGAGAGAATCGAGAACCAGAGACTCCGTCTGCCCCTATTGAAAATCAAAGATTTAGCTGTTCTCTGCTCTCTGTGTCCGCACGAGTACTTTGCCGGAACCCGCGTATGGGAAGCCCGGCCATTCTTTTCCCTGTTCTCTTTCTGGAGGTGGCTGAGGGCTTCCTTTGAAGCTTTTTACCTTGTTGAAATAAAGGCCGTCGGCAAAGACCGGATGATCGGGTTTGTAGGGCTCTACAATTTGGAAATAGGGCAAAGAGTCTACCTCTCAGCGGTCCTCTTCGATCCTGAAGATCGAAGACAAGGGTGTGGTCGTCAAGCGTTGACCCTTCTCTTCAACTTTCTCAAAGAAGCGGGTGTGATAAGAGAGGGCCGTGCCCAAGTTTTTAAAAACAATGTGGTCTCCTTGGCATTTTTGCAGACGTTGGGTTTTGAGGTCCTTGCTGATCAGGGAGATCAATTCTTACTGGTCAAGGCCGGTACAGGGAAGTGAATGAGAGACATGATATCCGGTTCTCCATTGAAACGAATAAAACAGATACTGCGTCTGATTTATTCGAAGGAGCATTCGGAAACCTACTTTTCGAACTTGAAGAATCTCATGGACCTATACGGAAATGATGGGGTTATCACCGAAAAAAGGGAAAAATACGAGCACCGGGGACTTCTCAGCGAAAAGGACGCTTTTGTGATTACCTATGCTGACAGCATTTACCGTATGGGGGAGAAGCCCCTTCGCACCCTTCACCGGTTCCTGAAAAAGCACGTAAAGGACAGGATCACAGGAATTCACCTTCTCCCCTTTTTCCCGAGCAGTTCGGATGCCGGGTATGCGGTGATCGATTACAAGAAAGTGAATCCGGATTTCGGCTCCTGGGAGGACATCGGAAGCATCTCAAGGGATTATCGTCTCATAGTGGATCTCGTCCTGAATCACGTTTCGAGTCAGTCGGAGTGGTTCAGGGCCTTCCTAAAGGGAGATAAACGGTACCGCGATTATTTTATCTGGAGCAACAAAAGGATCAAAATGCCTGAGATTTTTCGCCCTCGTGAGTCCCCTCTCTTTACGGAATTCCCCACCGCCGGTGGCAAAAAGTACCTCTGGACCACCTTCGGCCCCGATCAGATCGACCTCAACTACAAGTCGCCCGAAGTACTCTTGAGTATGATTGATGTACTTTTGTTCTACCTTTCAAAGGGAGCTGAGGTCATACGCCTCGATGCGGTCGGCTATGTCTGGAAGGAACCCCATACGAGTTGCGTTAATCTGTCCAAGACCCATCAAATCGTGAGACTTTTCAGAAGTGTCCTCGAGTATGTGGCTCCCTATGCACTTATCCTCACTGAGGCGAATTTTCCATACAAGGAGAACATCTCCTATTTTGGGGAAGGCCACGAAGCCAACATGGTGTATAGGTTCTCCCTCCCCCCTCTTGTAATGGATGCTTTTGCACGAAAGGACGCGTCCTACATAAGAGCCGTCACTGAACGAACCCGAGAGGATCTCCTTTTCTTTGACTTTCTCGCCTCTCATGACGGGATCGGCCTCATGAGCGCCAAGGACATTCTCAAGAAAGAGGATCTTAGAAATCTCCTCCGAGTTACAAAGGCTCATGGCGGATTGATATCCTATAAAGGCACCGATGGAAGTAAAGCCCCTTATGAGCTTAATATCAGCTACTTCGACGCCATTAACGACCCAAACCGGCAAGATGATAGCCTGGCGGTCAAGAGGTTTATTGCCTCCCAGGCGATTATGCTCGCCCTCAAGGGGGTCCCGGGGATTTACGTACACAGTTTGATTGGCTCCAGAAACGACCACAAGGGCGTGAAGCAGACCGGGATAAAACGCATGATCAACCGAGAAAAACTTTCAGAAGACCGGATTGAAGCGGACCTTTCGGACGTCCGTTCCCGGAGACATCAGGTGCTTCAGGGCTTTCTCCACCTGCTGAGGGCGAGGGAGGGCATCCGTGCTTTTCATCCTTCGAGCGTCAGGAAAGTGATTGACTGTGACAAGAGACTTCTGGCTATTGAGAGGTGGTATGCGGGTGAAACCGTGTGGGCCGTCATCAACGTGAGTGGAGACAGGGTTGCCTTCCCTCAATATAAAGGCAAGACCGATGCCGTCTCCCGCAAAATATTTCAGGGGCAAGCAGAGCCTTACGGGGTGTATTTTCTCCGATGAGAGGATTGCAGGGTTCGTGAAAGGAAAACTTACCCAGCCAACCGCTTTACAGGAAAATCCTTTCTTGGTATGGATAAACTTCAAAAAGGTTACTCAGAGGCCAATGCGGGGACCTTCTCCTTTGTGTGTGAATTTTCTCGACAGCAAGAGGACTGGTAATATGTGGAGAGCAATAAGCGTAGAGAGCCAAAAGGCTTGGTATGTGATTGGCGGACTCCTATTTGTCTTCATATGGCCGCTTTTTTATTATGTGCCTCATGCTTGGAGCCTTGAGGGAGATGTGGTGGAGTTGGAAACGACCGGAGTCTACAAGACGGAACAGGGGGATTCGGACCAACTGGCAGAGCAGTTGGCCCTTTTCCAGGCCAAAAATGCGGCCATTGAGACAGCTGTAAAATATCTTTTCAGCCGGAACCTCATTAATATTCATGAGTCAAGAAAAAGGGAAATTTATAGCCTTGCAGCGAGCCTCATCCCATCACAAGTATTGCAGAAGCAATGGAAGAAAGAGGGAAACAGCCGTGAGTGCTTCATCCGTATCCGTGCTTCCGTTGCCATTTCTGATATGATCAAGGCAGAGAAAAAGGACCAGAAACTTGAAGAAAAAGAATCGCAGGAGTCTTTTTCCGAGGAAATGGAGCCCAGTGTTTCCCATAACATTGATCCCGCCCGGGACATCACCAAAGCCTATCGACTGCTTCGGAGAAAAGAACGGCGTGTGGCTATGATCTACCTGGATGCTCTGGAAAAGAAATACCCTCACTGGGGCGACGTCTATATGGCTAAAGCGATCTTCTATTTCGCTGTTCGCGAACCCGGTGAGATGAAGAAAGCCTTGAAAAGAGCCTGCCGCTTCGGAAATAAAGAAGCGTGCAGCGACCTGGAGAGCATGAGCAAGGTGCACGGTATCGATCTTGAAGGTTGACCGGGAAAGCTCTACATGAACACCCACTCCGCCTTTGATTCTCTCACTTCCCTCGTCGCGCTGTTTCCGGCACCTTCCGGTAAATGACCCAGGCGCTGACTGCAAGCAATGAACCAACAAAAAAGAAAGGCAGGTGAAAGTCAGATACCGCCAAGAGACCTGCAATGAATGGCCCCGCTGCGATCCCCAGGCCGAATCCCGTGGTGATGATGCTCATCTGTCGGCCCTCGCTGCCTGTCTCAGTCAAATCGGCTGCCAAGGCAAAGGTGGGGGCTGCGATACCTGCTGCGCCAACACCCTGCAACACCCGTACCCAGATGAGTTGATGGGTTGATCCGGCTTCTCCCAAAAGGGCTGTGGAAATGGCCATCAAGACCAGTCCGCCAATGATAAAGGGTTTGCGGCCGAGCCAATCAGAGAGCCTTCCTAGGGGAATTTGAAGTACGAGGCGGCTGACCATAAGGGCACTGAATGCGATACTGAAATCAAGTGCTGTCTCATGAAGACGGGCGTTAAACTCTACCTCTAAAGGGGTCATCATGGTGATGGCGGCGGCCATCATGAAAGTGGCAAGACCTCCTCCAACGATGCCCCAATTGAAGAGACGCCGTTCAAACATATAAAAGGGACTGCCTTTCTTGGCTCTACCAGTGCCCGGTACATCTTTGACCAGGATTTGAACCAGGATGAAGGCCAAAAGGATAAAGAAGGCGGCGGCAAAGAAAGCCCAATGGAATCCAAGGTGATCGTGGAGGACGCCGCCCAGGAGCGGGCCCGAGGCAAAGCCTGTCATTCTCGCTGTGCTGTAGACACCCATGGATCCCCCGCGGCTCTCTGCATTGCTGGCCGAGGCCATGAGGGCCATTGAGGCGGGAATGGTCAGGGCCACACCGACTCCTTGGAGCATGCGAAGGAGTAAAAGATCCGCGAATCGTGTCGCCACTGTGAACGCCAAAGTGCTCGCCCCCATCAGCAGCAGACCGCCCTGGATGAAGCGCTTGCGTTCACCTGTCTGGTCACTCAGAAGGCCGGTAACAGGTTGGAGGAAAGCATTGACAAACCCATATATGGAAATAAGAATCCCGGCCCGCACGGACTCCGGCCATGCCAACCATGGGGCGGGCAATTGCGCCACATAGAGAGGGATAACAATGAAAAGAATGCTGTTGCCTAACGCATCGGCCAGCCGTGCAATAGACAAAGCCAGAACGGTCCGGTTTAGACCGAGGCTGTGTGAGATTCTTATCGTCCGACCCGGTGAAGTCATGAGTCCCCCACAGATCTCCTACCATTGATCATTTTTTCCTCTGGAGGCCAATGCCCCAAAGAATTCACTTGCAAGGGCACTCAGTTTTTCCAGCGAAGGAACATGTAGGTACATTTGGTGCCCCGCATGAAAATAGGTCAAGCGGTCGTTAGTCCCTATGATCGGTCTATAAAGTAAAGGGTGGAGCAGCCTTACAGTGTACTTTTATACCATGAGGGATGACAAAGCAAAAGAGGGTTATTCCTGTATCTTACAGCCTTAGAGCGTGTATTTTTTCCCGCATGCGTAAACATTTATACATTGAAACTCCGCGGAAATTCTAATATTTATTGTTCATGAAGAAAAAACTCCTTCATAGCCTCGGCGCCCTCTTTGTCCTCAGTCTCTTCGGGTTAGCCCTCTGGGCTCTTCATCACGAACTCAGGGCCTATCATTTGAAAGATATCCTCGACTCTCTGGACAGAATCCCGGCCGCCCATCTCCTCGTGGCTCTCTCACTTACTTTACTGAGCTACATCATGATGACCGGATACGATGTCCTGTCATTGCACTACATTCGGCGCCCCCTCGGATACGCCAAGATCGCCCTCGCCTCCTTCATCGGTTATGCCTTTAGCAACAATATGGGGCTTTCCATGGTGGCGGGAGGATCCGTACGATACCGTCTTTATTCCTTTTGGGGTCTTTCCGTTCTGGAAACGACCGAGGTTCTCGCTTTTTGCGGTCTGACTTTATGGCTTGGCTTTTTGGCCCTGGGTGGTGTCGTTTTCGTTCTTAAGCCAATGGTGATTCCAGATGCCCTTCATCTTCCCTTTGATTCCGTGCGTCCTTTGGGTGAAATCTTCCTACTTGCGGTCGGTGCTTACCTCGTGTTAACTATTTTTCGGCAAAAACCTCTCAAAATTCGTAACTGGAAGTTTCCTATTCCCTCCCCAAAGCTTTTCATTGCCCAGATAGCGGTTGCTTTCCTGGATTGGGTTCTTGCCGGTACAGTCCTGTTCGCCCTGCTTCCTTCATACCCGGATTCCTCCTGGGTTGGTTTTATGGCCGTCTATTTGCTCGCCCAATTGGCGGGACTGATAAGTCAGCTTCCCGGAGGTCTCGGCGTCTTCGAAACAGCAGTGGTTCTTCTCATGCCGTCCAGCTTGCCTACTTCTCAAGTTCTGGGGTCCCTCCTAGCGTACAGGGGTATTTACTATCTCTTTCCCTTCTTCGTAGCACTGGCCTTATTAGGAACTCGAGAGATCCTTCACAAAAGGAGAGCTTTCCAGAGAATCGCTAGGGCTTTAGGTCATTGGGGTTCTTTTGTTGTACCACAGATTTTGGCGTTCGGTAGCTTCTTGGGGGGTACAATACTTTTATTTTCTGGAGCGACACCCGCAGTGACATGGCGACTGAACTGGCTTAACACATTTCTTCCCTTACCGCTGATAGAAATCAGCCATTTTCTCGGAAGCCTGGTCGGGATAGGGCTTATAATACTGGCAAGAAGTCTATATCGTAGAATCGACGCCGCCTACATGCTTGCTGTCATTCTGTTGGGAGCGGGGATCGCACTCTCCTTGCTCAAGGGATTCGACTTTGAGGAGGCCATAGCCTTATCCATCGTGTTGGGTGCTCTTCTTCCCTACCGTCCCTATTTTTACAGGAAAAGCTCCCTTACTGCGGAGCGGTTTAAACCGGCTTGGGTGGCCGCCATCCTACTTGTTATGGTGTGTTCCGCATGGCTGGGATTCTTCTCTTATAAGCACGTGGCCTATTCAGAGAACCTCTGGTGGCAATTCACGCTTCAGGGTGATGCCTCGCGTTTTCTACGCGCCACACTGGGAACCATCGTGCTACTCATGAGCTTTGCCCTAGCAAAGTTACTTCGGCCCGCCTCTCCGAAACCAAGCGCCACATCAAAGGCGGACATTGATCGAGTCGTTCCCATTGTGGGAGCTTCACAAAAAGCCTACGCATATCTGGCACTTCTGGGAGACAAAACCTTCCTCTTCAACCAAGCGGAAAACGCCTTCATTATGTATTGTGTCGAGGGCCGTAGCTGGGTTGCGGTAGGTGATCCCATCGGGCCGTTAAAAGAGTGGCACGAGCTTCTCTGGCTCTTTCGAGAAACCTCCGACCGGTTCGGTGGATGGCCGGTTTTCTACGAGGTCGGTTCAGAAAATCTTTCTCTTTACCTGGAACTTGGACTTAGCTTCTTAAAACTGGGAGAGGAAGCCAAGGTTCCCCTTGAAAATTTTTCGCTGGAAGGGAGCGCTCATAAAAAATTGAGACAGGCCTTTAACAAACTGCACAGGGAGGATTGTGTCTTCGAGGTGCTCTCCCCGAAAGAGGTCAGCTCCTCCTTGGGGGAATTTAGATCGATTTCAGATGCCTGGCTCGCTACAAAGAACACGCGAGAAAAAGGGTTCTCTCTTGGATTCTTCAACGAAGACTATTTGAAAAGGCTTCCGGCAGGGGTTGTCCGAAGAGACGGCAAAATCATCGCCTTTGCGAACATTTGGAAAGGCGCCGCCAAAGAAGAACTTTCCATCGACCTGATGCGCCATGATTCCGACGCTCCCAGTGGGGTTATGGACTATCTGTTCATCCAACTGATGCTTTGGGGAAAGCGTGAAGGATACCAATGGCTTAACCTGGGAATGGCACCCCTATCCGGCATGGAATACCATGAGCTTTCTCCGCTATGGAACCGCTTGGGATCATTCATCTTCCGACATGGAGAACATTTTTATAATCTACAAGGGCTGAGGCAGTACAAAGAAAAATTTCATCCTCAATGGGAATCCAAATACTTGGCTTCGCCCGGCGGCCTCTCTGTGCCTCGGATACTTGCTAATGTGGCTTCTCTTATATCGAGGGGTATGAAAGGGGTAATCGCGAAATGAGACTTCATCCCTGGATGAAGTTCTGTTTGACTTCCCCGCCCGGTAATTTCAGTTTTGACAAGTTGGCAATCATCAAGAATCCACCGCCGAGTACCCGGAGATCGGGAAGACAACGGACCCATGTTATATGATCCTCTTTGCACCATCATCATTCTCCGCGCTTTAAAACCATAAGATTCAGTCGAAGTGATGAATAGAGGGTACAAATTCTCCTCCACTGGTCCACCAGAGGGTGAAGGTCAGAAAAGCTATCCGGATCAACCCCGGGACGAACACAGCCGCAACCCTGTCTGCCAGGGCCTGGACGAGATGTTCGGCGGGGTAAAAAATGAAAAAGCGACCCAAAAATAGGCACAATTTTGGACAAAATTTCCTAAATTTGGGTCGCCCACTACACTTAAGTTATTGATTTCATTAGGGCCGATTGCACTGCCCCCAAAAGTGATACCAATATTTAAGTTAGTCTTTAGACAATGTGCGTGTCTAACCCCTTGTTTAAGGAAATGAGAAAAGGAGTTTCAGCAACATAGTGAAACCGCTTAACTATTTGATATTTTTGTATTTGAAGTGCAGAAGCAATATAAAGAAAACAAGCAAAAAAAATAATTTCTGTCACATTTTGTTACATTTTCAGATGCCAAATTTATGAGATATCCGAATCATAAATAAACGCAGGATAAAAACTTATCTGGCTGCATTGGTGGCAAGATCAGTCAACATCTGACTTCGGCTTTAAAACACATTTTATATTTCCCCAGAATAATTGAAGTTTGCTAAATGATGCCTGTTTTTGACTGGTATTCTACTGTATACTTTTCTGGCCTTGATTTTTATGAAATTTCCTTCATAATAACGCACAGTTGTATTAAATTTTTTCATTACATTTATGAAGTCGGGTTAGCAGCAACGATAGGAACATGAGAGTATACTTGAGTCATTAGCTTTAGCAATTGAAAAAAACACATTAAGCAAAAAGATCAGTCGATCGGGCTCCGAACGGCACGGCCGCCTTTGTTCAAGACATGAGTATAAATCATTGTTGTGGAAACGTCTTTATGCCCCAGTAGTTCCTGCACTGTGCGGATGTCGTAACCGTCCGCAAGAAGATGGGTTGCAAAGCTGTGCCGAAAGCAATGGCAGCCGACCGGCTTGTGGATACCCGCGAGGGTTACGGCCTTTTTTAGGGCCTTTCGGACGCAACTTTCGTGTAGATGATGGCGCCGGATTTCTCCAGTCCGTGGATCTTTGCATAGAGATCTGGATGGGAAAACAAATTGCCACGCCCATTGCCGGGAGGCATTGGGATATTTTGTGGTGAGCGCTCCGGGGAGGTTGACATGACCAAATCCGCGTTTGCAATCGTCTTCATGAAGGGCCTTGACCTTTTTCAGATGCACCCGGAGAGGTTCGTGGACATTCATTGGCAGTACTGTCACACGGTCCTTACCGCCCTTTCCGTGACGAATGAGGATCTGGTTCATTGAAAAGTCAATGTCCTTAACACGGAGTCGCAGGCATTCCATGAGGCGAAGTCCTCTTCCATAAAGGAGTTTGAGTATCAGTTGAGGCTCGCCGGAGATCAGATCGATGATTTTAAATGCCTCCGGTTTGGAAAGTACGACAGGAAGCCTGGTCGGTCGTCTGGCACGTACTGCGTCAATAGGATCTGTCAGTTCGAGCCCGAGGACCTTTTTATACAGAAATATCAATGCGTTCAGCGCTTGATTCTGTGTGGAGGCGGAGACGTTGCGGTCCACCGCCAAATGTGTAAGGAATTCACTAATATGCCTGGAGCCCATTTCCGAAGGGTGTTTCTTTTTATGAAAGAGGATGAATCTACGAATCCAGAAGATGTATGTTTTCTCGGTCCTGTACGCGTAGTGTTTCACTCGAAGCGCATCTCTGACCTGTTCGAGCAATTTTTTGGGCTTATGAGTGGTATTCATTTCAATAAACGAGCTTTTTGGCGTGATATTATGTCATATTAACCTGTTTCCAACATGCCAACACATTTCAATAGGGCATATGTCATGCCAAATAAAAATAATAAACAAATTCATAATGTTAGGCAGATGGAAGCGAAAATGATCTGGAAATTTGCACAATTTTCAGGGTGGCTTTGCACAGGTTTCTGTGCAAATAATTGTTGCAAATTGCAACAGAAGGAGCCCAATAAATGAGAATTATTTCCGAATTATCCAATAAATACGAAATAATTCTCGCTACTCACTTGTTGTGTGATGAAAATTGAAATTCATTGTTAGCTGTAAGAGGTGCAGATGATCGTCCATAATGTGGAAATTGGAAAGCAAACATCGGAACAAATTTCGGACAGAGACCATAAGAAAATATATGTCGGATGTGCTGAATCTGACATTCGATATAGAGATATGTTGGTCAATGGCAGGCATAGATGGGAACTTTACTCTAAACCTACGATAGGTTTTCTCACCTTAGATCGGAAAGAGATGGAATTGGTTCAATATAAGCCAATCGTTGAGAAGGCTATTCGGGGGGTAGATGGTGTGATGATTATTGTTTCTGCTCAGACGTCAAAAGATCCCTTGGCCCTTTGGGAGATCGATTGTTCCCTGTCAAATAGTATTCCAATCGTTGGTGTGGATGTCCGTCGAAATTCCGAAGGCATTATACCAACGAACCTTGCAGGAAAAATGACTAAATATGGGTGGGAATGGTTCGCAGAGTTTTTTAATGGGCTATAAGAAATAAAAAAAATTGACACACAACCAGCCGCTCCACACGGACTCGCTGAAGCTCGCCGGTGAGCTAAACGTTATGTATCTAATGAAAGATATAAAATAGAAAAAACTATTCATGAGCGATTTTCATGACTAAAGAGCATAGCCCTACT
>Ga0307425_1001811_pt1 | contig 12447 bp, 6 predicted proteins | sample SalMarWE160330MG_FD_202152 | JGI IMG/M metagenome (GOLD analysis project Ga0307425, IMG submission 202152) | Salt marsh sediment microbial communities from the Plum Island Ecosystem LTER, Massachusetts, United States - WE1603-30 | ecosystem: Environmental > Aquatic > Marine > Intertidal zone >... | reverse complement strand
TCGGCATGAAAAATAATGCCGTCGCGGTCTATCAGCTCGAGCCGGGCGCCAAAAAAGCGAAATATCTTGGCGCCACAGAGGCCATACCGGGGCTCGATAGAATCTACATAACAGCAGGCTCACGCGTCTACGGCAGCGGCAAAGACGGCACTATTTTGGCGATCGATATTCCCGACAATAACAATATATCCGAAATCTCGTGGCAGACGAAGGTGGACGGCGAAGTGTGGAACATGCTCGCGGCGGACGGCAGGCTCTTTGTGATTACCCTCGAAGGAAATCTCTACTGTTACGCAGAAAATAAAATCGAGACAAAACGTTATGCTCGCCAGATTAAACCTCTACAGCGCGGCTCCGGTCAATGGGCTGAGAAGACCAAACAGATTTTGGAAATGACGGGTGAAAAAGAGGGATACTGCCTGTTGCCCGGTCTCGGCTCAGGCGGGCTTCTCTATGAGTTAATAAATCAATCGAATCTGCATATAATCGCTATCGATCCCGATGCGGAAAAGGTCGCCGGGATGCGCCGGGAACTTGACGAGGCGGGGCTGTACGGAAATCGAGTCTCCGTGCATGTCGGTGATATCACAACGATGCGGTTCGCCCCCTATATGGCGAATCTGGTCGTATCGGAAGACCTTCAAGCCGCCGGCGCCGGCAAGGGCGACGTTTTCATCGAGCGGGTCTTTCATTCGCTTCGCCCCTATGGCGGTACCGCCTGCTTTTCGGTCCCGCAGAGCAAACACGCGGCTATTTTCAGCCGGATCGCTGAGTTGAAACTGACCGGTCGCGAGATTACAAGCTTGGGCGATTTTCTGCTGTTGACCCGTTCCGGCGCCCTGGCCGATTCGGCGGATTGGACCCATCAGTACGGCAATGCCGCAAATACCGTGATGTCATACGACAAGAGCGTCAAAGCACCGCTGGGACTTCTTTGGTTCGGCGGACCCTCGAACGACAAGATTTTGCCGCGTCACGGTCATGGCCCATCGCCGCAGGTCGTTGCCGGCCGGCTGTTCATCGAAGGACGAAACATGATTCGGGCGGTTGACGTCTATACAGGCCGCCTGTTGTGGGAACGACAGTTTGAGGACCTCGGCAAGTTCTACGACAACACGAATCATCAGCCGGGGGCCAACGAAATCGGCAGCAACTATGTCACTGTATCCGACGCTGTGTACATTGTTTATGGAGACAAGATCCAAGTCCTCGACCCCGCTACAGGCAGAACGACGAAGAAATTCTCGATGCCGGGCCAGGACAAATCCCGCTTTGGCTCGCTGGCCGTCTGGGAAGACCTGCTTCTGGCAACTTCTTCGCCGCTTCATGTTCCGCTGATAGATGGAAAAGGACGCATAATATTACCCAAAGACAGCAAGCCGATTATTGAGAAAGGCGCCGATTGGCAATATTTTGCCGGTGCTAATCCGGGTAGCGGATGGCCCCAGCCAGACTTCAATGACGGCAAGTGGGAGACCGCCCCGGCGGGATTCGGTTACAACGACGATGACATCAAAACGACGCTAAAGAATATGAGGAACCGTTACTCGGTCGTCTATTTACGCGGGTCATTTAGCCTGCCTGAGCCGGAAAAGATCGCCGAGCTTGGATTGGTGGTCAAATATGATGATGCCTTTATCGCATATCTTAACGGCAGGGAAATCCTACGCGTCGGTGTCGCCGGCGGCAGCGGTCAAAGAGCATCCGGCGTCGGAACACACGAGGCTGATAACTGGGAATATTTCAAGATCGACAACCACGCAACTTTTCTGCGAGCCGGAACGAATGTGCTGGCGATTGAAGGTCACAACGAAAAGATTGGCGACAGCGATTTTTGTCTCCACCCCTACCTGGTTGCTGTTTCCGATGGAAAATCCGGAATCGACAGTACTGCCGGAAGCTTCGCCCTGAATAATATCACCGGCGTGACGCTGAACGCGGACTATGCTTCGGGCAGCAAAATGCTCGTTGCCATGGATCGCCACTCAGGCGAGGTTCTCTGGCGACGCAGCGCAGAACATTCCTTCCGCCACAACGCAATTGCAATGGCGGCCGGAAAAGTCTTCTGCATCGACGGTATGAGTGATGCCAAGCTGGCCACCCTAAGACGCCGGGGATTAAAATTCGAGGAAGGAAACTCGCTTTACGCGTTAGACGCCCGGACCGGAGAACTGATTTGGCAGGCAAACGATGGCATCTTCGGGACATGGCTGGCTTATTCAACCAAGCATGATGTGCTGCTCGAAGCAGGCAGCCGGTCAGATGACAGGGCGACAGATGAACCAGACAAGGGCATGACCGCTTACAGGGGTTCCGACGGCAAAGTATTATGGCGAACCGATGACAAATATAAAGGCCCACCCATACTCTATCACGACCGGATAATAACTCAAACCGGTAACGGTAACAGCTCAGCAGCCGCCGAGGCAAAGGTTTTCGATCTGCTAAACGGCAAATATGTAACCCGCGAGCATCCGATGACCGGCGAGACAATACCCTGGACTTGGGTCCGTTTCAAGGGTTGCAATACGGCTATAGCCAGTGAAAACCTGTTGACTTTCCGCTCGGCCTCAGGCGCTTTTGTAGACTTGACCAAAGGTCAGGGTACAGCCAGCATCGGCGGATTTAAGTCCGGTTGTACATCGAATCTGATTATCGCGAACGGAGTGATGAACGCTCCCGACTACACAAGAACCTGCACGTGCAGCTATCAAAATCAGGCGTCACTGGCACTGATTCACATGCCGGAGGTTGGGTATTGGACATTTGACTACTACCTGAAGCCGAGCGAACCGACCCCTGTTAAACAAGTAGGGATTAACTTCGGTGCTCCGGGCAACCGATACACTGAGAACGGAACGCTATGGCTGGAATTCCCCAGCGTCGGAGGTCCTTCTCCTGATATTCCAGTTCGAGCCAGTTATGAAAATCCCAAGTGGTTTCGCTATCACAACTCGCGTGTGGAAGGCCAGTTTAACTGGATCGCCGCTTCAGGCGTTACAGGGCTCAGGGAAGTGAATATTCGTTTGTTCATTCAACCTGGTAAGAATCCAAAAACAGTTGATGGTTTCGATAAGCACATCGAGAAGATTCCCACATGGTCCGAAGAGCAAATCAAGGGAGCTTTCGAACAGCCCCGACCTTATACTGTACGACTTTTCTTTGCCGAGACTGAGGAAAATGCAAGCGGCCGGCGTCTTTTCAATGTCTTCATTCAGGACCAGCAGGTCTTTCAAGCATTCGATATCGCCAAGGAGGCCGGTGGAGTCAATAGAACTGTGGTAAAAGAATTCAAAGGAATCAACGTAAAAGATGATTTGAGGATAACGCTGACTCCGGCGGCAGAAAGTCAGGCCGGTCCCCTGCTTTGCGGAATTGAAATCATTGCCGAAGGGTGGTGAGCCGAAAAAGAACTGAACAATCACAACCGGCTTAGTTTTCTTTTCCTGTGACACTTCTTGCTGTCGAAGTTATACACGGTCTCAAGTGAGAGGTCCCAGCAACGTTTTTGGTCATAATCAATTTCGCTCCTTTTGCCTGCATCTTGCGTAAAGCTAACTTCGCCTCTCTTTTGTTATGCGAACCCAGAGCATCCACAATAATACTTACCTTCTTGCCGCGATGCAGCAGCCCCAATGCCGTCGCCCTGACGGCGTCTTCTGTTCCGGCACCGATTAAAATAAACTCATCAGCCTCCACTTCACTAAGCAGCCTCTCTATTCGAGGTTCATCGAAAGGATCGATGCATCGCTTGTGTAGAATGACCTGTCTGTAAGCCAGCAGCACATCGGCCGGCAGAGCATTTTTATTGTCCGCCGGGAAACTCGCCCGATCATTCAGAAGTGTGCATGGAACTTTTCTCTGCCCTTCAGTACCGTCAAGGCAATAGCTGATCTCGCTGCATCCGTTATTGTTGGGGTATACCTCGGCGGTCGATATGACTGGGACTTTTCCACGCCTGGCCCAGGCCATTACCCTGCGAATGTTGGTCAAGACCTCGGCCTGGTTCCTGACACATGCTCGGCCGGTGGGGAGCAAAAAATCCTTTTGTGTGTCTACATCAATCAGGAGGTGCCAACGTTTTTTTTGGTGTAATTGCAAAATCATTTTCAAACTACCTATCACAATCACTCCCGACCCGTCCTTAACAGCTCATTTTCTATATGGCTCTACCTATATAGTGCCACCTTGCATGTCGCACGTAACACTATTCCTGACCTTAAGTTCTGAGATTCCGGTTATGAACATATTATTCGGATAGAGTAGATTAACAAAATGGTTAAATGAATATATTATAGGACTAATAAGTAATCAGGCATAAAAAACAATCGTTGTCTTTCGCAGAATATTACGCCAGAGCTTTATAGACATTGCGAATGTTATCAACGATATAATTATTGATACGCTCGGTGTATTTCGCGCCGACACGGACCTGGACAAAACGGTCGAAAATTCCAAGCGTCTGCCGGCAGCTATCGGGGCCATACTTGATCTTTTTGCCTTCCGTGCTGTTAAACGATGGCCAATCCGGATGGCGCGTCCGTTTGTTGATCACGGATTCCTCGATGGGCAGCAGAACCGAGCCGGTCATCGTGGAAGCCGGGATTTTTCGCTGCCTTAGTTTCTCGATACAACGGTCGCGTGCCACTTTGTCCTGCATTTCGAAATAGACGGCGTACCCGATGTCACCTTCCTGGTCAGGACGGTTTCGCAGGCAAATATCGTCTATGCTTTCAATGCCGTTATAGATGGCACCGGCATTACCGCGAAGCTGCGCCAGCATGGTATCGAGCTTTGATAACTGGGCTCCGAGCACAGCTCCGGTGAACTCGCTCATCCTGAAGTTCTCCCCGGCGAAGGTTTCAACCCGGCTCGGACCTGAGCGGTCAAGAAAGAGCCGCCGGATCGTGCCCATATCGTGGAAGCGGGCCGTACGTTCGTAAATGACAGGGTCGCTCGTGACCACGGCACCGCCCTCGCCCGAGGTAATCATCTTGTTGACCTGAAAGCTGTATATTCCAACGTCGCCGATGGATCCGAGTTTTTTGCCGTGATAAGAGCCGCCGACGCACTGCGCGCAATCCTCTAAGACAGCCACCCCGTGCTCGCGTGCGGTTTTCATGATCGGGTCCATATCGCACGGCGTTCCGAGCAGATGGACCGCAATGACGGCCCTGGTACGAGGAGTGATTTTTCGCTCGAAGTCCTTCGGATCGATATTCAAGGTGCGGTCGATATCTGCAAAGACCGGCAAAGCCCCGGCATGGACCACGCACGTATAGTCTGACCACCAAGTGTACGCCGGAACGATCACCTCATCGCCCGGGCCAATGCCCAACCCGGCCACGGCACAATCCAGCGCCGCCGTCCCCGATGTCACTCCAAGCGCAAAACGCGCGCCCATGTATTCTGCAAACTTTTCTTCGAAGCTCAGCACTTTTGTCGGATTGCCCGGGCCCCAATACCGGAAGGGAGAGCGGGATTCCAACACATCCAGCAGGGCCTGCTCTTCACGTTCATCGAAGAATTGCGGCCCAATGTATCCCGGATCGATGTTAGGCATTGCATCCGATGTTTTGCTCTCCCGGCCCGGCAGATTCTGTGCGCTCAGGGCCAAAGCCGTGCCGGACAGGGCCAGGCAACTTGTCGATAGAAATTCCCGGCGGGTAAAATTGTGGTTTCCGGCAATTTTAATAACATTTTCCGTGGTCATTTTCAGCCTCCTTATTCGACTGGTTACACTAAGTGACTGTTTCAAATCACTTCGTTACCGATTGAGCTATTGTTAAGCTACCCGGACAATATCATAAGTATACAATCAAGTCCAGCAGTTCGATATGAAGATTTTGAGTGAGAAAAAAGAAGCTCAAGTGTTTGATTTCCTTGTGAATTCTTAAGAAAATCATGAGAGATTCTGCATCTACTAAGATTAGGGGATAACAAGCAGGCTGATGCAATTATGAATTGTAAAGATTTCCCTGATTTATATAAATCTTTGCGAGATTGTTAAGGGCTATGGCTGCTTGTTCGTTATTAGTGCCTTGCGAGCTTTCCAAAACTTCCAACGCTTTTTGCAGAGCATCCTCGGCTTTGCTGTATTTCTTATTTATAAGAGATATACCGCTGCTGCTGAACATATAGTGCTGTCATGCTGCAGAGAACTCTTGTTGTATAAAGGTGATCGGGCCCATAGCTATTTTCGATTGATGCTATCGTTTCCTTAAAATCGGATTCGGCCTTTTCATAGTCACCCTGAGCGGCAAGCAGGCGGGCCATATCTACCTTAAATAGTGCAAGCTCCTGATCATCTTCAAGGGATGCCTGTCATGAAGCAGTACTCAATCAATAAACATTAAAATTGGTTTGACGGAGCTGACAATTTCAGCTATATGAACGTTTGTGCTTGAATGGAATAGAAATTTATGCTTAGAGCCCTGATTATTATTTCTCCTTAACAATATGAAAACAATAACACGTAGAATAGTTATAATCATTCTTACATCTTCATTCGTGTTGGCAACCGGGAGTTCCGGAATCACAGACAGTAAATCGGATAATGCCAATCTGCCCGAGCAACAATGGTTTCCCAAGGCACCCGCATTACCTCAAGCCAGGGAGCCGATCATTTTGGTCTCAGATGTTCGGGAGCTGATCCGGGCTATAAATCAGGCTGAGCCCGGTCAGACCATACTTGTTGAAGACGGTCATTATATGATGCCCCATTATGTCCAGATCAGTGCCGACAACGTCACATTACGCAGTGCATCGGGGCATCGCGAGCGAGTGATTATAGACGGCGCTGAGAGTAGTCACAGAGAGCTTTTGGGCGTCAGGGCCTGCTCCGGAGTAACCATTGCGGATCTGACTATCCAAAATATCCAGTGCAATGGTTTTAAGATAAATTCAGAGACGAATGTTCAAAACTTGACGATCCATAACTGTATCATTCACAATATATGGCAACGCGGTATCAAAGGCGTAAAAGTGCCCAAAATCAACCGTGAGGCAATTCGTCCGAGGAACTGCCGGATAGAGTATTGCTTATTCTTCAATGACAGGCCGAAACGTCTTAGCGACGATCCTACCGACATCGCGAAGGGCAACTACGTCGCCGGCATAGACGTTATGTTCGCCAAAGACTGGATTATCAGCGATAACGTGTTTGTCGGGATTCAGGGCAGAACTTATGAGGGACGGGGTGCCATTTTTATCTGGCATGATTCACAGGACTGTGTGATTGAACGGAACATAATTATCGATTGCGACGTCGGCCTGCAGCTCGGCAATCCGCACCGACCCAGCGAAATCCAATATCATTGTGTTCGCTGCACAGCAAGGAATAATTTTATCACCAGAGCGCCGGAGGCCGGCATTGTAACGGTATATACCAGAGACTGTAAGCTTCTTAATAATACTATCCACGATCCTGAAAGTAAGTTGCGGCGACTGCTTCGCACAGTTTTCACAAATGACGGCTTGCTTATCGCCAATAACCTGATTAGCGGGCCGGGAATACGGAACGAATCTGAAAGCAAAATCACATTTCTCAACAATCTCATTAAAGATGTTACAGATAGTTTTATTGATCCGGCACGGGGAGATTTGCATCTGAAGAGCACTGCAACCGAAGCCATCGATAAAGGCCTCGCGAGGACGGAAGTTGTTGAGGACGTTGATAGGGAGCCACGTGGAGCAAGACCCGATATCGGCGCCGACGAACGAACAGATTGACTGCGTTGTGAGAAGTCGGAGCAAGATATATTAAAGATCCCGCCCGTGAAAGCAACAAAGTGAATCTTGACGCTCTTGTAAATGGTGTTTATGATATTCAAAGCAGGAATAGGAATATTTAGGCGAGCAGTATTTGAGGAGTTGAAAAATGGCGTCCCTCTTTATAATATCCGGAGACCAGAAAGGCAGTTATTATCCGCTCGGTCATCGGACAAATGTGGTTGGCAGGAACGAGGCTCTCCCAATACAAATCCTGGATGATCTGGTGTCACGCAAGCACCTTCAGATTCGTTATGACAAGCAGCAGGACAAACATTACGCCGTCGATATGAAAAGCCGGCACGGTGTATTCATTAATGACAGGAAAATCGCGGAAGAAACAGCTTTGGTGGACGGCGACGAAATCCTTATCGGTCAAACCACCCTCTTGTTCACCGAGAAGGACTTTGACGACTGGGAAAGTGCGCTGTCGCACTTTAAAAAAGTTGGCGAGCGGATGCGTCCTACACATAATGAGTAAGTCAATAATGCATAACTAATGTAGAACGGTCATTGGCTACCTGACTTCCAAATCGAAACTCTCCGAATGGCTGTTAAACTCCGGTGCGTACATACACTGTATAGCGGCCATGCCTGTTTGGTATTTTCCCTTGTGCTGGATACGGGTACTGTATTCAAAGACATACACGCCCTTGGGTAGATAGTCCATGAAAAAGTGCGTCGCAGTATCACGCGTGCTCTCATAGTAGCCCAAACCGTCCTGATAACGATAGCGACTGAGAACGTTGACCGGTTCGGTACCGCTGCCCCGCTGGTCCTTCATGTGGACATATTCCATATCTCGGTCCACCCGCAACTCGATGCGTACAACCAGTTCATCTCCGACGGTAAGCGAATCTGTGATCGGATACAAAACCTGGCCCTGGGTGGTTGTTTTCTTGACGAACAGGGTCTTTTTGAGTTGCAGCGGCGTGCCTTCGTATGGCGTGACTTTGCTCATATCCTCAAGATACTGCCAGTGCACACTGCCCCAACTGACGCCTTCATCGACCTTCTTGACTGTGATATGGCCCATAGCGGGCTCGATCTCGCCGCGGATAAAACGCTCTTCATAGAATCCTGTGCCGGCCTCGACTTGTTCGGGCTGTATCCATTGCCCCCCAAGCGCCACTTCGACTATAGCGTCGGAGGCAAGGAAATCGGTGCCTCTCAGGAGCAATCCATAAATTGCATCGGCCGTGGCCTTGGTGGTCTTCCAATCCTGGGTCTGTTTCTGTTTGAGCAGCCAGACTCTGCAATCCTCGACTGCCTGCGCATCGCCTGAGACCTCGTCAAAAGCCTCAATCATCATGGCCTGCGTTTCAATCGGAGCGCGATACCACCACCAACTGCGTTCGGTGTCCCGCCAGTACATGCCAAGTTCTTCATCGGTGACGCTGTATTCCCTAATAGACTGCATAATCTGATCGGGGACCTGAAGATCGCCGAAGCGTTTTAGTGCGATGGCAAGGTGGGCCTGAGACTGACGCCACAGCGTGGTCCAGTACTGCCGGGCCTGTCCGAGCCAGTATTCGAGGGCTTCCTGATACTGGCTTTCGATCGGCTTGTCGATCAAAAAGAAGCTGCGCCCGTACAGGTAAAACGCGACTGTGGAGCTTAGATGGTTATCATCTTTATTACTGTGTTCGAGAATCCAGCGGTATCGCTGGTCCATCCAATTATCAAGGGCTCCCAGTGCCGTTATTGCGCAACTGACATCTATCTGACTGACGCCTAAATGACGCAAACGCCCGAATCCGGTTGTGATGTAAAGTGTAATATATTCGCTACCACTACAGCCCGGGAACCAGGGCCATAAACCGTCGCTATGTTGCATTTGTTGGAGTTTGAACAGGGTGCGTGACGTTTCGTCATTGAGCCGGTTCTGATCGAACAGGATCCCCACGTTCTTACGAGCCTCAGACTCATCTATCGCCTGCCTGACCCAGGGAGTCTCCTCCAGTGTTACAGACTTAAGGTCTTCGTTCTTTTCCAGCGGACTATCCAGGGCCGGCGTTGCTTTCCACTGGTCGAAAATATGCCGAATCTTCGGATCTGAATTCGCTATATAAGAAGCCAGTGTATTGGCATAGAGCCGGTTGAATATTTGCTCGCTGCACTCATATGGATATTCCATCAAATAAGGCAGGGCCATGACTGCATACCACGCGGGCTGGGAGACCATCTGTACAGTGAGGCTCTGGTGACGCAGAGTCTCCGACTGGCCTGATTCCAGAAGCTTTGTGAATTCGAATTCCTTCGTCTGCGGACCGCGTATGGGCAGGGGTAGAGATTCAATCACCAGAATCCGGCTGCTCAACACCGGCAGATATCCTTCCTCGCCGTCGCTGAGCCGGCTCGTGGCGCCAACCGCTTTGTACGTAAGAAAATCACATCCGTCCGGTATGGTCAGCCGCCATGAATAAGTGCGTGATTCCATGCTGGGCACGTCGAAGTCCTGCTCGGGAGACAGGTTGCCCAATGCTTCATCCCGTGACTCCAGGGTGCGCACATCGGAGAGCAAAAGGCCCACTTTGCCCGTCTGTCGGGCGGCGGATTGGTTGGTTACCTTGACCGTGAACTCGATAACGTCGCCTTCTCGCACGAACCGGGGGGGATTGGGCTGGACCATCAGGTCTTTTGCCGTGACGGTCGTGTCCGTTAAAAAGCCGCTGCGCATTTGATTATCGTGGGCAAAGCCCATAAACTTCCACTCGGTCAGGGCTTCTGGTATTGTAAACTCGATTCGGACAATTCCATCGGCATCGGACTGAAGGTGCGGGTAGAAAAACGCCGTCTCGTTGAGGTTCTCGCGTGCAGAAACCTGGCTAAGGTCCGGAGCCGGTTCCGAGCCGGACTTATCTTCCTGTCCTTGACTATCTTCTGAGTCAGAAGCAGTAGTCTCATCGCCACCACGGCCCATTGGCGGAGGAGGAGCAGCGCCGCCAGCACCGCTGGCACCACCATAATACCAGCCAAAATACGGATAAACAATATCATAAGGGAAATGACGGTAGATTAAATCATCAGAGATGTAATCTATATTCCAGTCATTAAGTTCGGTTCTAAACGAAATCTGGTTGTTCTCGAATCGGCTGAACAATCTTGAAGACTCGCTTCGAAAACCCCAGAAACTTTGTGGCCAGTAATGCTGCAGATATTGATCCAGGGATGCATCGTACATACCTGCTACCATCTCGGCGACTGCTTTGCTCGCATCCGGGCCTGTGATTATTGCCGTCCAGACTTCTTCCTGCCCCGGCTCCAGCAAAGATCTGAAACGCTCCCACTGGATGGTCAGTTGCTTATTTGTCCAGGGCACTTGCACGATCCGCTCGTTCAAATAAGCCCGGTTCTCTCGAACATACGTGACGCGTAATGTGAATCCGCCTCGCATATCTTCGGTGACTTGTTGTTCGATGACTTCCTGGGTCCGGTTGGGATCTGTCCACCATGCGCGCAGGAGCTTGCCGCGGCATTCCAGTTCCACATAAGCCTGGCCGGTATCATATCCGGTGCCCCACAGGGCCACGAACGTCTCACCCGGCTCAAGGGACCAAGCCGGAGCAGCGAAGTGATTGGCTACACGCACGTTAAAATGTTCAGCCTGGGGATCTACGACGTGAATCGTATGCTGTGCAGCGACCGATTTACCGAAACGGTCCTGAGTCTGCAGCATTGTGCGATAGATTCCGGCCTCTAAAGCTACAGAAAGTGTGGTCTGCCCATCGGCATCGGTTTGGAAGGAGTATTCGCCGACCATGTCCGCTAATTCCCATGTTTCCGGATTAGACGGATCCGGCTCTTGCCCTGTCGATCCCATGCTGGAGCGTATAACTCTATCAGGCTGTTTCAACGTATAAATCTGCACCGTGCCTTCGGCAGACTCAGGCTGATAGTCGATGGATTGAGTTGTGATGATTAATTCCACTGGAGTATCATTTGTCTGCCATGTATCGGCGGAAATCGTAGCTGTCAGTGCAGTATATCCGGCAAGCACAATATGCTCATCGGAGCGGGTCTCACCAGTAGTGTCGGTCACATCAGCGTGGACCCGGTACACGAATATCGGTTCATCTTCTTCGAGGATAGACAGATCGGGCTTGGCCGTGAAAGTGATTGAAAACGAACCGTTGGTTTCTGTGGTCGTCGAGCCATGGGCAATGGCCTGCTCATTTGCCGATGGGTAAATCCAGCGGGCCCACCAGCACCAGAATGGAAACCGTATCTGCCGTACAACGCGCCATTCGACCTTGGCTCCGCCGATGGCTGCTCCTGTATATGCAGTAGCGGTACCAGGTACCACGACTTCCGTATCGAGCCTTGGTGCTTCGTCGGGTGGTTCGAGTTGGACACGGAATTTGGGCCTCTTATACTCCTCCACGTTGAAGGATGCACTGCCGTATGGAACCTGTTGTCGGGCACCCTGTGGTACAGTCGTTAGAAACATTCGGCCCATCAGACGGTCACGGGGAGCCGTGAAGCTGCCGCTGAAAGAGCCGTAATCGTTACATATATGCTCCTGACTCGCAATTTCCTGGCCATTCGTATCCTTGAATACCACGGTTAATGACTGGCCTGGGAGCGTCTGGTAGTTATCGCTGACAGTATCAGTATGGATGCAGTTGCCCTTGTAGTGGATGGTCTGGCCCGGGCGATAAAGCGACCGGTCGGTGA
>Ga0307425_1001810_pt1 | contig 12452 bp, 12 predicted proteins | sample SalMarWE160330MG_FD_202152 | JGI IMG/M metagenome (GOLD analysis project Ga0307425, IMG submission 202152) | Salt marsh sediment microbial communities from the Plum Island Ecosystem LTER, Massachusetts, United States - WE1603-30 | ecosystem: Environmental > Aquatic > Marine > Intertidal zone >... | reverse complement strand
ATAAGAATAATATTATCTTGACTGTTAAAGATACAGGGATAGGAATATCCTTAAATGACCAAAAACGTATTTTTGAAAGGTTCTATAAAGTTGATAAGGCAAGAAGTATTTATGAGGGAGGCTCTGGTCTGGGTCTTTCTATCGTAAAAGAGATTGTGGATTTTCATAAAGGTGCTATTAAAATTAATAGTAAGTTAGGTAAAGGAACTGAAGTTACTCTATCATTTCATTCAATTAATAATCCATCATAAATATTCTTAATGAGAAAATTTTTCAAAGCTTATTCAATTTTTATTGGAATTATATTGATTGCATCAATAAGTTTTTCAAGAATATATTTAGGAGCACATTGGCCGAGTGATGTTCTTGCAGGTCTTGTAAGCGGTATTATGCTTCTAACTGTTGTCATTTTTCTGTTTGAGATTGAAAATAAATTCAGAAATACATAAGTCTAAAATTAATCTGCTTTTTCTTCCCCGCCTGGATCTTTATTTGCTTTTCCGGAAACAGGTTTATATCCATCTGTGCTTACGGTCACTTCAAATACCTTTGCACTCATAGTTGTAAAATAAATGCTATTTAAATTCACACTATAATGACCATCTCCATCTTTGTTATCAAAATTAATAGATTTAGTCTCACCACTTTTTAATATAAAATCCGGCAGCCTTACATAGTAAGCTTCTGTTTTACTTGTGTCATTGTCTTTGACGGTATAATATACTTCAAAACCCTTAAGTTCATTTCCTGATGTATTTTTCAATTCGATTTCCAGATGATCATCTGCCGCCTTATTAGTAATCGGATCTATATTATTTTCGACAAGTACCGAAGTAATTATAAAACCTTCGGTTGTGGAGTTATTGTTAATTGGATCCTCGGTAAATACTGGATTTTTATCCTCTTTATCATTTTGGCCGTCTCCATCAGTATCTTTATTATTAGAATCTGTACCCAGAGTCTTTTCAACTATATCAGGGAGGCCATCACCATCAGTATCTTTCTCGTTTGATGTCTGAGCATCTATATTTTCAGCAGCATTCCCATTATCTGCAATGGAATTTGAAGCGACGGCGGAATTCTTTTTGTTTAAGTTAGTAAGTACAAATACTACAGAAACAATTACGATTGCAACAATAATTATTATTGTGATATTTCTTTTTTTCATCTTAATCTCCATTTAAAATCAATCTTTTATTTGATAAAATAGCATATTCAATAAAATATGCTGCAAGTAGAAAAGAAAAAACCCAAACAAGATCCTTCCAACTATCTTTAATGATAAATCTTAAATCTTTACCATTATACTTTTCCTTTATACCAGTAATTGCAAAATTTAATCGTTCATAATGCTTTGTGATTGAACTTTCCTCAATTGCGTTCCTCGTAGTTTCATATGTGATAAACTTTGCCATAATCTCTTCTTCCCGAGTCTTATCAATGTTCATACTTTTAAAAAAGCCTCCGGGAATTTGATTGTCTGGATCCATCGTATCACCTATCTGAGGTATTATAAGCACAAAAATCAGCCAGATGATAAAACAGATTATGAGGGCATTTGAAAGTGACTTAAACCATAATGACAACATTGATGAAAGACAAAAGAAAAACATTATATATAAGTATGAAAATATGAAAACAAGCAGGAGCTTTACTACCTCAATTACATTTAGCAATAAACCGCCAATACCCCAAATAATAAAAAATGCAGAAAATAATCCAGCCAGCAATACAAGTAAAACCAGAAAACTGTTTCCAATAAATTTGCCGGTTATGATATCTGCAATTCTTACGGGTCTACTAAGTACAAGTTGTAAAGTTCTTTTACCCTTTTCTCTGGAAATACTTAAATATCCCAGTATTATTCCGATTATTGCCCCGATTATTTCGATATATTCAATGACTCCTCGCATAGATTTCAGGGGAAAAAATTGCGGCATAGACGGTATTTCGGAGGACTTTCCCATGTCCTCGAGGATCTTAACCGAACTCTTGTAATCTGCAACCTGGCTTTTAAAATCAAAAGATGAAACAACAATAGAGACTACTATCAGTATAATTAAAAAGCTTACCAGCGTTAAAAACAATTTGCTTTTAATTGAATCCCTGTATTCTTTCCTCGCTATAACTGCAATTATACTTTTTGAGTTATTCATCAACTTCCTCTTCACAGAAATCGAATTTTTTCATAGAAAATATGCTTCCATAGATTAAAAAACCAATTGAAGCAAGCATCAGCAATATTCCTGCAGAATTATTAATTAATATTTGTATGCCATTTGTATCTACCGGTTTTACTCCAAGCAGAGCGCTTCCCAGCTCTTTATAATTTTCTGACAATGAGAAAGGTTTTATTACTTCCTGTATAATTGCAAAGAACCTGCTATGCGGTACTGCCTCTTGAATACTTACAGGGTTTAAAAGTGCATTAGGATTCAATGCAGATGTAAGTTGTGGCAAAACAAAACTTATTACGATCCATATGATAATAGGTTTAACTAATGCAAGAGACTCGCTTCGAGAAGAAATTGCAAAAAATAGGCCAAGTATTGCAAAAATAATCAGGTAAGCTAAAGAAATCACATAAAAAATTAATAGTTTTATTGTCTCATTGCCCGAGAAAGGATGACCCGTGACTAAAATTATGGAAACATAGCTTATTATAAAAGATACCGAAATTATTAAAGCCAGGACATTAAAAATTCCTATTATTTTCCCTATAATAAATTCTTTTCTCGAGATAGTCCTTGAAAAAACAATTTTTGAAATTCCCGCTATTCTATCCCTCATAAAAGAAGAGTGTCCGATTATTATTGCAAGCAAGGAGCCGATTAAAAATATATAAACAATCATATTTTTTAATATTGACAATACCGAGGTAATCAAGAATGTATCCAGAGGCATCTCTGATATCCCGCTTTCCTTAAGTTTTATAACGGTTTCTTGATATACTTTTTCAATTGTATTTTTTGTAGACCAACCGATATAAGTTGAAAAAATTGTCATTAAAATAAATATTATTAATAAGAGGATAAAAGTCTTTTCTTTAAATAAAGCTCTAAATTCATTTCTTGAAACACTCCAAATCTTTTTCCACATGATTATTTCATTCTCTTTTCTGAATCAATATTAAAATATATCTCTTCAAGAGAAACTTCATCCTTGAATTTTTTTAAAGTGTTTTCGATAGAATCTTTATAAATTAGCCTGCCATGACTCAAAACGCCTATCGTAGAACATACTTTTGAAACTTCTGATAGTAAATGGGTGTTTAAAAAGATAGTTATTCCTTTTTCCCTGTTAATTTTTAAAATAACTTCACGAAGTTTTTTAATTCCCATTGGATCAAGTCCTGATGTTGGCTCATCCAGGAATAGTACCTCAGGTTTATGAATAATCGCCTGAGCAATCCCGACTCTCTGTTTCATGCCCTTGGAAAACTCACCGATTTTTTTATTCTCAAAACCTTTAAAATCAATAAATTCCAAAGTGTCTTTAATATTTTTATCCGTATCTTTTATTCCCGACAATTGCGCAAGATATTCTAAATTCTCGTAAGCTGTAAGATTTTCATAAAATTTAACATTTTCGGGTAAATATCCGATCCTTTTTCTTACTTCTATACTGTCTTTAGAAATATCAAATCCACAAATGGCCGCACTTCCTGAAGTTGGAGGGAGCAAGGACGTTAATATGTTTACAGTTGTAGTTTTCCCAGCACCATTATGTCCCAGAAACCCAAATATTTCACCTTTATTGATTTGAAGATTAAGGTTATCTAATGCTAGAAAATCTTTATATTTTTTTACAAGTATTTTTATATCAATTATTACTTCTTCTTTTTTCATATATGCTCTTTCACTTGTTTTTAAATTAATTTTTAAATTAACTATTCCCCTCCTATTTTTCCAGTTTGTATTAAATATTTTATTTAAAGTACGCATTATAACAGATGAAAATGAATATCTGATGAATAACGATATATTTGTCTTGTGATAGTTATTGTATTTTTAAAGTGATTATTTTCTAAGAGGATATAGTTACATTTTTTGTTATAATAATTGAGGTAATAAGATAAGGGAATTTTAAAAATACCTTGAATTTGAAAATAAAAAAGTTAAAATAAAAGCCCGCAAGCGGTACAATATTCAGTATTTGAGTAGTTCGGGGCGAATGGCGGAGGCAGTTCACCTAGCGTATACCTTAAAAACCCAGAGGATGTAGCACTAGTATTAATAGATTTCGAAGATAACCCAATTAATGTAGATCTTACATTTAAAAAGAAAATCAAAGTCATTTAAATATAAAAGCTCGGTATAGTGCCGGGCTTTTATATTAGAAAAAGGCTTAAATAGGAAGTCTTGTAATGAGCAGGGATAACTTAAGAGATAATAGAGAAAATATACGTAAAAAGCCTGGGCTGCCTTCCAACAATTCCAACGGCTCCCCAAACAACAAAGAATATAATTCTATCCCATCAGATAGGTTTTATACTTTAAAAGAAGAGGTAACCCTAAGATTTTACCAAACACCGAAAGCACTTTTTAAAAATCCAATATACGAGGGGCTCTCTCTTGGATCAAAATTGATGTATTCCATTTTAAGGGACAGACTGGACATGTCTATAAAAAACAACTGGAAAGATGAAAAAGGATATATATTTAATATTTAGTGGAGAAGAGCTTATAAATCTTTTAGAGGTAAGTAAAAATACTGTTACTAAATATAAAAGAGAGCTTGTTAAACATAGGCTAATAATTAATAAAAGGCTGGGACAGGGAAAATCTAATATGATTTATGTATTAAAACCAGAAATTAAAGAATTTCTGAATCCCAAAAATTGGGAATCTAGAATCCCAAAAAATACACTTCTAGAATCCCAAAAAATACACCCTAATGATACTAACGTTAATGATCCTAATTTAAATAACGTTAATAAGGTCGGTAGTGAAGAGGTTGTGGAAAACTCTGATGAGGAGATAAAAGAAAAGACAGAAGAAAATGAAGAGGACATTAACGATATTAGGAGAATAATAAAAGAATCCTTAAAAGATAAGGGAAAATGTAACTTTATAGAGCCTAAAGACTCTGGAAAGGACAAAAACACTGATTTAAAAGGTGAATACTTCAAAAGCAGTTTGGTAGAAGAATATCCTAAAATAAAAAGATATAGGCCCAGAGAAAAGGAGCTCCTGGCTAAAGAAATAGCAGAAGAGTTGAAGGATAATCACAGCCTGGGAGCATTTCGAATTGTAGTTGATAAAATCTCAGAACAACAGATAAGAATATTTTTAAGCATAATCAAGGATACACATCTCAGCAGGAAAATTAGAAATAACAGAGGTGCAATGTTTATATCACTTGCTAAAGCCTACGCTGTAAAAAATAATATAAATCTTAATTTCAGGTGAACCCACTTTATAATATAAAATTTTAAAGAAAAAGGATAAATATGATATTATTGGCTAAAAATGTTAACAAATTAGTAAACAAACCAGAAGAGAGCAGTCTAGAGATGGTTAATAGAAGACGGGATAAAGACTATATTAGAAAAGTTATAAGAATTAACCCAAAGTATATTGTGATAGGTGAATTTTTAGATTTTTACACTGGATATAAAGGAAAAAGCAAGTTTGAATTTTATAACGATTTATTTAATTATTCACTGAAAAAAATAGCTTAGAAAAAATGTATTTTCTTGAGAAAATAAGCTTTTTATAACTAGGGAGGGAGTTTATGAATTTTTATAAAGTAAAAACTTAAAAAAAGAATTAATGTTCATAATTTTATTCCTATCTATTATTTTTTTAATGTTAAGTCTTATTTCTTGCTCTGGAACAAGGAATAGTGCAGAATCACGTTATCAAGAATCAGCTAAAAACACTACAAAAGGTGAAATAGTAGATTCAGAACAAATAGAAAATAATTCTGAAAATATTATAAATATAGCAAGTATGGGATCCAATGACTCTTTTTATGTAAGTGAATTTAAAGTATATGATTTTAGCTATGATGGTAGTAAGGCATCTATTGTAGCATTTGACATATCCAGTGGTAAAAAGCTTTGGAGTTATAAGGATGAATGGGAAAAAGTGGTGAAAGGACGGAAAAAATGAAGAAGATAGTCATTATCGGCGCCGGAAGTTCCATATTTACAAAGAATCTATTGGGGGATTTACTTTCTTTTGATGACATGGAGATCAATGAGTTTGCATTGGTAGATATTAATACCGAAAAACTTTCTGTCATGGAAAAAGTGGCGGTAAAACTCTGCAAACAATTTGGCAAAGACGTAAAAGTAACCGCAACGGATAAAAGAAGAGAGGTATTGCCGGACGCCAATTATGTCATCAATACAATTGGTGTCGGTGGGGTGGAAGCGTATAAAAAGGATTTAGAGATACCTGACAAGTATGGCTTGAGCCAATGTATAGGAGATATCATCGGGCCCGGCGGCATGTTCCGTTTTTTACGTGCATATCCCGAACTATTAAGCATGTGCAGGGATATGGAAGAGCTATGCCCGGATGCTTACTTTTTCAATTATACCAACCCGATGGCGCCGCTTTGCCTAGCACTGAATCAAACGACAAGCATTAAAGTATACGGTTTCTGCCACAATGTGCAAAGCACGGCAAAGCAGTTGTCCGATTACCTGCAGGTTGATGAGTCAAGAATATCTTATTGGGCAGCGGGCATCAATCACATGGACTGGTTCCTGCAATACAAGGTGGATGGGAAGGACGCTTACCCAAGACTATTTGAAATATCGCAGTCAGAAGAAGACATTATCAAATTAGCCGATTATGAACAAGATTACAGCAGAATCGGCGTAAGGCTAGTGGATATCATCCGGTTCAAAATCATGCACAATTTCGGCTATTATGTTTCGGAATCCCCCTTTCATATATCTGAGTATGTGCCTTACTTCAGGAAGAACCAGAAGATGATAGAAGCCTTTCAAGTAAATAACCGGTGGTGGCTTGCCCATGAGATGGCTGTGGATGAGTATTTTGATGGGCTCAAAGGCTTGTTGGCAAAATCTAAGGATATCCCTTGCAGCAAGACATTTGAATACGCGCCGGAAGTCATTCATGCCAATATAACAGGTAAACCGTTCAGGGCAAATTTGAATGTCATGAATACCGGATTGATTTCAAACCTTCCAAGCAATAGTGTTGTTGAGGTTCCCTGCTATACAGATACGGAAGGGATACATCCATGCTATGTCGAAGAATTGCCATATGCTCTCGCTGCACTGAATGTAGCGAATATCAACGTGCATATCGGCATGGCAAAGGCTGTAATAGAAAAGAAAAAGCAATTGATTTATGACGCCATTAAGATGGATCCGCTTACGGCGGCCAAGTTAACGCTAGACCAGATCAATGACATGGTTGATGAAATGATCGAAGCAAATGCGGAATATATAACGGATTTTGAATGATTCAATAGCATTGGCTATGTCTTTCGGCTAATAAAATAGGTAATTTTGATTTATCGGTAACAACAAACTGGTCGTATAAAAAACCAAGATAAGAATCACATTATTCTATGTAATAATCACATGGTTCCATTTTACACAAAAAAGAAATGATGTATTGTCATGATGTATTATTACTTACTAATAAAATAATTAAAATCCTTAAGAAGTTATACAACAGAGGTCAAGACGATAAAATATTATATTATGCTTAGAACAGTTAGTATAATCTAAAAATAATAGAAACATATAAGAATGCTGGTAGAAACAAGAGGAGGTGGTAGCCATAAAATAGAAAGAGATTTGCTCAGGATGACTAATATAATATTATATTAGAACCCTATCCCAAACAAATCTCAAAAAAAATTTATCAGAAATAATTTAAAAAGTAAAGCGTTACAGGAGGTAGTTTATGGGGAAAAATATATGTATTTTTAATAATTGAGAGTTTTTACAAAGAAAGGATTTGGATATGAAAAAATCATTATTATGGATAGTAATGCTGTTACTGAGCATAACAATAGTTGCAACTTTTTCATTATACGGCTGTAAACCAGAAGAAGTTGCAGAGGAAGAAGAAGTTGCAGAGGAAGAAGCAGTAGCTGAAGAGGAAGCAGCACCAGCAGTTGAAGAAGTAACCCTTTCTTATGCACTTTGGGACGCAAATCAAGGGGAACTCCTTCGCACAATGGCTGATGAATTTGAAGCGGCCAACCCGGGGATCAAGATCAATATTGAAATTACCGGATGGACGGATTACTGGACGGCACTGCGAGCAGGGGCTACCGGTGGGTCGTTGCCCGATGTATTCTGGATGCATTCCAATGAGATTTACTTTTATGCTTCCAGTGGAATGTTGCTAAACCTGAATGATAGGATTGCGGCAAGCGACAAGATTGACATGGCGAATTACCCGGAAGGATTGGTGTCCATCTATAATTTTGAAGGAAACCAACTGGCTGTGCCGAAGGATTATGATACCATTGGTTTATGGTATAATAAGACGATGTTTGACGCCGCCGGTGTGTCTTATCCGGATGAGACATGGACATGGGATGATCTGTACGATGCCGCTGTAGCGTTAACTAAAGCGGATGGGTCGCAGTACGGGATCCTGACCCCCCTGCATAATCAGGAAGGGTACTACAACTTCGTCTATCAAAATGGCGGCACCATCATCACGGACGATAAGGTATCCGGCTATGATGACCCGAAGACCATTGAAGCGATGGAGTTTTATGTGAATTTTGTTAAGGAAGGCTTGTCTCCGCAGATATTTGGGGATGCGGAACGTGCCGAAGTGTTGCAGAATGGACTTTGCGCGATGGGATTCTTTGGCTCCTGGAATTTGTCGGGATTCACGGCAAACGAATACATGGCAGAGAATTTCGATGTCGCTGTACTACCTGCGGCCAATGACGGTGGAAGAGCATCTATCTTTAACGGTCTCGGCCACGTAATCGCCTACAATACGGAACACCCGGATGAGGCCTGGAAATGGGTTGAATACTTGGGTTCTGAAGAAGGCCAAGTCAGACAGGCAGAGTTGGGCATAGCCATATCCGCCTTTAACGGAACAGCGGATACCTGGGTTAATTCCAACACCACATTTAATATCAAGGTCTTCATTGACATGGTTGACTATGCGCAGATCAGGCCGTATTCTAATTCGACCGTTGCTTGGGAAGATAAGGCATATGAGGTGTTGCGCGGTGCATTTACCGGCGAGAAGACGGTGCAACAGGCTTGTGAGGAGGCTGCGGCAGTTATGAACGAAATCCTCGCGGAAGAGTAATATCTTTCGTTATTGTAGGATAGGATTTTGCGGCAACCAATCGTAGGTTGCCGCAAAATTTTTAAAGTATAATGCGGCTTGGGTGGATAAAATACGGAGAATATCTTATACCAAACACTTTGAATCAAATAGGTTTTCTTATTTGGGTGACATAATAAAGCTATCGTCCAAATAAGAAAACCAGCGAAAAATGTGAAAAAGGTTCTCTGTATATATGATGCAACTGTATTGCTGTCGGAAATGAGATGATTTGATATGCATAGGAAACATACAAAAGCAAAAATCAATGAATGGTTTTGGGGTTGGTTTATGATCGCTCCGATGATGATCGGGCTTATGGTCCTGAATATCATTCCAGCTTTTCAAACATTGTATTTGAGCTTTTTTAAGGTCGGTGCTTTCGGCCGGGGAAATATATTTGTAGGTTTCGATAATTATATGAAAATGATCCATGACGATCAGGTCTGGTATGCCGTAGGCAACACAATCAAATACACCCTTATTGTTGTGCCGGCTATTATTGTGCTATCCATGATTATTGCCGTTTTGCTGAACAACAAATTGAGAGGAAAACACATATACCGCACTATTTATTTTATTCCGGCGGTAGCCACGCCTGCCGCAGTCGCCATGGTGTGGAGATGGTTATACAATAATTATTTTGGTGTGATCAATGTATTCATAAAAAAAATAGGTCTGCAGTCCGTTGACTGGGTAAACGATCCGAAGATAGCCTTGTTCTCGGTGGCGATTATCGGTATCTGGAGTATAGTCGGTTATAATATGGTCATCATTTTAGCCGGATTGCAGGTAATACCGAATGACTATTATGAAGCATCGAGTATCGATGGCGCAAGTCCGGTATGCCAGTTTTTCAGAATAACGGTGCCGTTGGTATCGCCGGCCATATTCTTCGTGATGATCACCTCGATTTTTCAATCCATGCAGGTATTTGATATCATTTATATGATGATTGACGTGACAAGTCCCGCTTATGATAAGACTGTTTCTTTGGTGTATTTATTCTACAACAATTCATTTAAATATATGAACCAAGGCTATGGTTCCGTCATTGTCATGCTGTTAATTGTCATTGTCATGGTTGTTACAGTGATACTAGTAAAGATGCAGAGAAAATTGGTCAATTATATGTAGGGGGAACGCAATGGATATAAAGAGACGATTATTGTCAAGAACGTTCATACATGCTTTTTTAATTCTAGGCGCTGGCATTATGATTTTACCGTTTGTCTGGATGGTGCTGACTGCGTTCAAATCGGTTGCGGAATCCACATCGATGAATCCTTTTGTGTTTATCCCGAGAATATGGAGGATCGAGAATTTTGTAGAAGTCATTCAACAAAACAATTTTTTCTGGCTTTATTATAATACCATTGCTATGATATTTTGGAGGGTGGTTTGCGCGCTTGGGTTCAGTTCCATGGCCGCCTATGCCTTTGCAAGGCTTAAGTTCCCGGGGAGAAATTTTTTCTTCGGGTTGGTGCTGTTTCAGATGATGATACCTGTACAGATTTTCATCATTCCGCAGTATTTGATGGTAGATAAGCTCGGAATGCGCAATACCATTTTTGCGTTGGTGTTTCCGGGATTGGTCAGTGCCTTCGGGACCTTTCTATTGAGGCAGTTTTTTATGGGACTTCCAAAAGAACTGGAGGAATCCGCTAAACTGGATGGATGCAATATTGGACAAACCTTTGTGTGGGTCATGCTCCCATTGGTAAAATCCGGTCTGATTGCCCTGGGCATTTTTACCGCATTGTTTGCATTCAAGGATTTAATGTGGCCTTTGATCGTAAACTCAAGGTCCGAAGCCGCCACATTGGCCTCCGCATTAGCAAAAATTCAAAGTGCGTATTCGGTGAATTATCCACGGTTGATGGCGGCTTCCACGCTGTCTCTTTGGCCTATGATGCTGATTTATATACTGTTCCAAAAGCAATTTATACAGGGTATTGCTACAACGGGTGGAAAATTGTAATAAGATATCAGGAGAGTTTTATGCCAGTTATTTTCCATAAAAAGTCCAGAGAATTTCATATGTATAATGATGAGATCAGTTACATTATCCAGGTTTTGCAGAATCGGCAATTGGGGAATTTGTATTACGGAAAAAAAGTCCATGACCGGGATTCTTTTTCATACTTATTGCAGGGCAAACCAAGGCCTCTGACTGCCTATGTGCTCGAATGGGAGTATTTTTTATCGCTTCAGCACACAATGCAGGAATACCCCTCTTATGGAACCACCGATTTCCGATACCCTGCATTCGAATTGAAGCAAGAGAATGGGAGCAAGATTACCTGTTTTGAATATCAATCCCATCATATTTTCCCAGGCAAGAGAAAACTGAAAGGCCTTCCTGCAACGTATGTGGAAGAGGACCATGAAGCACAGACCCTTGAAATCAACCTGTATGACCAAGTGATTCAGATGGAGCTGATCCTCAGTTATACGATTTATAAAGAGTATCCCGTCATCACGAGGAATGCCAAGTTTATATACAAAGGCGAGAGTCCGGTTGTATTGAACAGGGCCATGAGCGCCAGCGTTGATTTTCCGGACAGCGATTTTGAGATGATTCAATTGTCCGGCGCCTGGGGCAGGGAGCGCCATGTGAGATGCAGAAGGCTTGAACAGGGCACCCAGGGGATCTATAGCATGAGGGGCATAAGCAGCGCAGAGCATAACCCCTTTATTGCATTGAAGCGGCCTCATACGGATGAGTTTTGCGGTGAGGTGTATGGATTCAGCCTGGTTTACAGCGGAAATCACCTGGAACAGGTGGAAGTGGATACCCATGATATGACCCGGGTGATGCTTGGAATCCATCCGGATACATTTGAGTGGACATTAAATAGGGGAGAGGTTTTTCAAACGCCGGAAGCAGTGATGGTTTATTCTGACAAGGGGCTTAATAAGATGAGCCAGACCTATCACAAATTATACCGGAGGCGATTGGCCCGGGGTCATTGGAGGGATCGGGCAAGGCCAATATTGATCAATAATTGGGAAGCGACGGAAATGGAATTTACGGAGGAGAAAATATTAATCATTGCAAAAGCCGGAAGAGATTTGGGAATAGAATTGTTTGTATTGGATGATGGATGGTTTGGCAACCGTGACAATGACAAGACCGGGTTGGGGGATTGGTAT
>Ga0307425_1001809_pt1 | contig 12457 bp, 7 predicted proteins | sample SalMarWE160330MG_FD_202152 | JGI IMG/M metagenome (GOLD analysis project Ga0307425, IMG submission 202152) | Salt marsh sediment microbial communities from the Plum Island Ecosystem LTER, Massachusetts, United States - WE1603-30 | ecosystem: Environmental > Aquatic > Marine > Intertidal zone >... | reverse complement strand
CCAACTTCTTGCCGCCGATGCGCAGCAGGGTGACCGGTCCAATCGGGAGTGCCCCCTGAATTCCTACGCCCAATCCCGACTCGAAGTGCGAGCGCAGACGATAGCTCTGAACGAGCGTGCGCGGGACGGTGCAGTGTGCCAGCCAGAGCGCGTTGCGGGCGCGATCGAGCTGCGCCGGGTTCGCCATCCATGGCGTAGCGCCGAGCAGTCTGTGCGCCCACAGCATGCCGATGGTGCTGACCAGGTCGCCCTCGCAGCCGGCGATGACGCCCTCATCGGTGAGTTGCGCCAGCCCGAAGCAGCCGGTGGTCTGGTGGTGCAGCACGAGGTCGAAGCAGCGCACGGCCAGCGCATCGAGGTTGTAATCAGCGGCCACTCGTTGCAGCGCGAGAGAGACTCGGGCGACCTCTCGCAGCTCGGCGGACGTGGGCTCGCTCACCTCGGTCGCGTCTGCAATGAACTCGTCCAGGTGCGGTTCGAGGTCGGCGTCGGAGACGGCTTGCACCGTCTCGACGAGCTGCTCCATATCCACCGGCACGATCGTCGGCCCCCAAGCGGCTCGGATCGTCGCAACGTCGGGGGTGCTGGCGACGAGCCAATCCGATGGTGCGCCCACCAGCCCGATGCGCGCCCGCTGCAGCGTGCGTCGCACGTCGATATCGTGCAGGGCATCCGCGATTTCACAGAGGCCGGAAGCATCGTCCGGCCCGTTGAGGTAGAAAATGCGGCCTTCTGCGCCGTCCTGCTGCAGTCGCGCCAGCACTTCGAGGGCGGCGGGCAGCGAGTTGTGACCCGGATGGGCGATCAGGAAAATGGGTTCGTCGGGCGCCGTCCTGCTGCGCTCTGCCCGCACTTTGAGGATGACCTCCTCTGTGCCGCCGGTGGCGACCAGAAAGAAGAGCTGTGCTTCGTCGTCGGGAATCGCGTCTGCGGCCCAGCGCTCGCCTCCCAGCGCTTCGAGCGCGCGGACGTAGTCGCCGGTGATGGCGTCAAACGCCTCTTGGCCGAGAAGTGAGCTCGGTTGAATGGGTATTACGCCGAAATGGAGAGACATGCGGGCCTCCATCTGTGAAATGGTACTGGAAACTGGGTGTGGGGGCCCGATACTCGGATATGCCGGCTAGACTCGGACAAACGGCGCTTCGAACAACCGGGTCACTTACGTATGGCTCCCAGAAGGCCGCCCGAGATCAACGCCGCGAGGTCGGCCAGCACGCCGGGTACGGCCCGCCCGCCCGGGCACACCAGATAGCGTGGCTGCCACTCGGGATCGAACTTGTCCTTGTACTGGCGCAGCCCCTGGAAGTTGTAGAAGTACTCGCCGTAGCGGTACGCCAACGAGGCGAGCCGATTCCACAGGGTCGCAAACGGCCCGGTGCGGAGTCCGGCGAGCGGCGCCATGCCGAGGTCGAAGTTCGCGAACCCATGATCGCGGCCCCATTCCATGAGGTTCGTGAACAGAAAGTCCATGACCCCCGGGGGAGCGTCCGGTGAGTGCCGCATCAGATCGATGGACAGCTCGCTGCCGGGCGCACCTGGCCACAGATTCGCAAAGGCGACGATGTGGCCGTGTTGGCGAACCAGGGCACACGGAAACTGGCGCACGTAGCCGTCCTCGAAGTGGCCTAATGAAAAACCCTTCTCACGGGAATGCTTATCCTCGAGCCAGAGGTCGGAAATAGCCCGAAGTTCGGGCAGGAGCGTCGGCACCGCGGCCGTCTCCACGACCTCGAAGGTGCAGCCATCCTTTTCGAGCTTGTTCCGTACGTGGCGCATCTTCTTTCGGGCGGGACCTTCGAGCGAGAATCGCTCCAGCGGCACCGTCCCCTCCTCGCCGATTCTGAGCACCGTGAGGCCGAGCTCAAGAAACAGGTTGAGGTCTTCCTCGCCGACCTCGTAGAACACCGTCCAGCCGCCGTGGCGGTCGCACAGAGCGTGAAAGCTCCAGACAAGGTCGACGTGCTCCTCCTCGGGCCCGATCGGCTCACCCATCGCGACCCAGCTCCGTCCACTGACGGCGTACATGATCATTGCCCGGCCACTGGCAGAGAAAAGGAAGTGCTTGTCCCCGAGCAGGGCGAGGTTGGCGGAGGCGTGCGGGCTCGTTGACACGATGGCGCGCACCCGATCGAGGTCGTCGGCGGACGCCTCGCGCTGCCGCGGCCTGGCCGGGCCGAACAGGCGCGCGATCCCGAATGCCAGCAGTCCCATTGCCACCCCGATGCCACCGCGCAGGAACCGGGATGCGTCTCCGTCAAGGGTGAACTGCCACCACAGCTCGGCCGAGTAGTCGACGTGGCGATAGGCGAAAAACCCGATCCAGAAGGCGCCCACAAGAACCATCGCCACCGCGGCAAGCCAGTTTGTCGACAGCGGCTCGCTGAGCAGCGGAGTCTTGCGGTAAAAGAAGCGACGGGTCGGGGCGAGAACAGCCATCATCGCCGCCAGCACCACCGCCTCCTCGTAGTCGGCCCCCTTGAGGATGGAAAAAGCAGCACCCAAACCGAGCACGGCCAGGGTCAGATAGTAAGCGCTCTCCAGCCTCCTCCGAAGGCCCCACGCCAGGAGAAGCAGCAGCACCCCCGCGACGCTTGCCAGAAAGTGTGAGAGCTCGAGCGCGGGGAGGGGAAGCATGTCACCGAGCCAGCGGAGGCGGCCTGTGACCGCCGGTGTGGCGCCGGAAACCAGCAGTACTGCGCCGCCGAGAAACGTCGTCAGGGCGAGCAGGTGCGGCGCGACCAGAGAAAGCCCGGTGCCGATTGCTCTGGACGCGGTCGTGACCTGCTGCCGTCGCTGTGCCAGCTCGTAGGCGAGCAAAACCCCGGCCGCGACCACGAGCGGGAAAAGGTAGTAGATCACGCGGTAGGCGACAAGCGGACCGAGGAGGTCCGACGCATCGACGCCGACGGGCAGCAGTGCGATGACCACCGTCTCGAAGACACCGAAACCCCCAGGAATCTGGCTCATCAGGCCGAGAATCTGGGCGAGCAGGAAGGCCGCCAAGAAGTGCGGAAACCCGACGCCGGCCTCGCGAGGCAGCAGCACCCACAGAACGCTCGCCGACACCGTCCAGTCCGCCGAGGATATGGCGAGCTGGAGGAGCGCAAGACGGAAGGGCGGAGGCTCGAGATCCCAGCGGGCGATGCGGATCGGCTTGCGAATCCACAGACAGGAGGCCAGGTAGGCCAGCACCAGCGCCAGAAACAGAATGCCCAGGGGCCGTAGAGAGGTCAGAGGGACGTGCAACGCGGTCGGGACGGAGCCGCCGCCGATCGTGAATGCGATGCCTCCGACGGTGAGCAGACCCAACCAGAAGGTGAGGCCGTTGAACGCCACGACCGTTGCCACCTCGACCGCCGACAGGCCCCACGCCGAGTACAGGCGAAATCGGATCGGCGCCCCGCTGACCATGGTCAGGCCGACGTTCTGGCTGACCGCATAGCCGAGGAAGGACGCCAGCGCCGAGCGCCGATACCCCAACGGCTGGCTCATGTAATACAGGGACAGGGCATCGTACCCGGTGAGCACGAAATAGCTGAGCAACGTCAGCCCGACCGCGGCCATGAGCGATGCCAGCGGAATCGCCTCGATCTGCCCCAGAACGTCGCGCAGATGGAGGTGGGCGAACTGACGATGGAGCACCCACAAGGCGAGCACGAACACCGCCAGACCGAGGAACGGGGCGAGCTTGCGCAGGCGCAAACTCACACCTTGCATCCTGATTTCTCGGCTAACATCGCCAATGTCTCCCCTCTTCGGAAGGTGTCTGCGAACCCCATTATCAGCGGCGATGGGGGACCTTGGAAATCATACTCGACGCCGGGGGAGACGGCAGGCGCCAGGAGGTCCCCTTCCGGGGGTGGGCAGTCCACTCGCGACTTTGGCATTATGCTGTTCGACAAGGCCGAGCTGGGGTCAACCCAGCGAAACGAGGCAGGAGGAGCCGATGGGAACTGCCAAGCAACTGATCTGTAGCGTCTGCGGTAGGGCAATGGGCCCGGACGATGGCCTCCCATCAGATCTGGTGCGGGACTCGGTCGCGGACCTCATCCGGCACGACCATCCGGAGTGGCAGCCGGGCGGCATGGTGTGTGCCGACGACCTCCACCGCTATCGGATGGAGCTGGTGGAGGACATGCTCGCCGCCGAACGCGGCGAGCTGTCCGAGCTCGATGCCGAGGTCATGGCGGCGCTGAAGCAGCAGGAGCTGCTCACAGCGGACGTCAACAGGGAGTTCGATGAGCGCGTCACGGCGGGCCAGTGGGTCGCGGACCGGGTCGCCCGGTTTGGCGGCAGCTGGGCCTTTATCCTCGGCTTTGGTGCTGTCCTGGCGGTGTGGATCATCGTGAACTCGACGGCGCTCCTCGCCGGCCACTTCGACCCTTACCCCTACATTCTTCTCAACCTGGTGCTCTCCTGTCTGGCCGCGATCCAGGCGCCGGTCATCATGATGAGCCAGAACCGGCAGGAGGCGAAGGACCGTCTGCGCTCCGAGCATGAGTACCGAGTCAACCTCAAGGCCGAGCTCGAAGTGCGCCTTCTCGGTGCCCGCTTCGACCTCCTCCTGGGCCGGCAATGGCGGAACCTGATGGAGATCCAGCAGGTCCAGATGGACCTCCTGGAAGAAATCGCGACCCACCGTCATGCTGTCGAGCCGACCACCGTCACCTCCGGTGACGCCGCTTCCGATGCTCCGGGGACTCCCACCTGACCATCACCCTGACCGATTGAACGATTACAGGTATGGCGATGCGAGCCGGGCCACGCCGTCCCGAAGCCTGGCTGCGAGCGGGCGATCATGCAGCTCCTGCAAGGTGACGGCGTGGGCGCCGGCGATCCTCGCTGTGACGAGCTCGCGGAGGGATCGTGCCAGCTCCCCGTCGTAACACTCGACGTTGAACTCGAAGTTGAGCTGCAAGCTGCGGGGATCCCAGTTGCCGGACCCCAGCAGGGCCCAGACGTTGTCGACCAGCATGAGCTTGGTGTGATCGAAGGGGGCCTGGGAGAGCCAGATCCGGCAGCCGTGCTCCAGCAGCGACGGCCACACGGTCGTCGACGCCCAGGCGACGAGACTCAGGTTGTTCTCGCTGGGCAGCACGATGTCGACCGCAACGCCGCGCATGGCGGCGACGTTGAGCGCGGTGAGCAGGGCGTCGTCGGGAAGGAAGTACGGGCTGACCACGACCAGCGACGATGTGGCGCAGCTCACGGCGCCCAGGAGGATCATGCGCAGCTTGTCGAAGTCGTCGTCCGGTCCGTCGACGATCCCCCGCGCCCACACCGGGCCGGCCTCGGGCGTGTTCGCGAACCACCGCGCTCTTTCGAGGGTTTTACCGGTGCAATAGCTCCAGTCGTCGACGAAGACCTCCTGCAGATGGGCGACGATTGGACCTTGAAGCTGGAAATGCAGGTCGATCAGGCGGTGGCGGGGAGTCGCGTCGGCCAGCGCCCCCTCGCGGATGTTCATGCCGCCGGTGAAGCCGACCGTACCGTCGGCCACCAGGATCTTGCGGTGATTCCGGAGGTTCGAGTAGCGAAATCGCCATGGCAGGGCCGTCGGCATGAACTTCGCGACCTGAATCCCACGCCGGCGCAGGGCTCGGACCATGGAAGGCCAGCTGTACCTGCTGCCGACGTCATCGATGATCACCCGCACCTCGATCCGGCGGGCTACCGCCCGGCCGAGCGCCTCGAGGAACATCGCCCCGGCTCGATCGTTGTCGAAGATGTAGGTGCTGAGCCCGACGGACTGCTCGGCGCGGTCGATCGCACCGATCATGGCCGCGAAGGCCTCGTCGCCGGTCGGTAGGGGCGTCACGAGGTTGCCCCGAAGCAGCGGCCGCCGAGTGACCTCGGACGCCAGACGGGCGAGGTCGTGAAGATCTCCGACCTCAGTCCAGCGTGGCGAATCGCCGGTTTCGACTGTAGAGTCCACCGATTCGCCGACGGGATCGGTGGTTGCTGCAACGGGGCGTCGTGACCTGGCACGGCGGCGGACACGGTTGACGCCGAACACGGCATACAACAGGGAACCGACAAGCGGCGTCAAACAGATAATCCCGACCCAGCCGATTGCCGCTCGCGGATCTCGTTTGAAGAGCACCACGTGCACGGACGCCATGCACGCGACGACGATATGGAGGACCACAACCAGATGGGGCCAGAGCTGAATGAAGGGATCGTGCACGCGTCTCCCCTGTATGATCGGACCAGCTTGTGGCCTGAAGGTAGCACAGTCCGGACACGCCAAAGCGGATAACGGGCGTGACGCTCCGTGCACTCTCGAGAGGGGTGGTGCAGAGTGTTGGTGCCGTTGCACACTGCACCTTGACCGCGCTCGATATCTGTCGTCGAGGGCGAGTGCTGCGCGATCGGACCGGGTCAGGCGATCGCTCGGGCGATGAGAAACGCTGCGCCCGCGGCCAGGGCGCCGACCAGTGCCGTCTGCCAGGCGCTGCGGAGAGGGCGGGCGGTGGTGAACCGGCCCTTGACGTAGCCGAAGGCGAGCAGCGCGGCCAGAGTCACGACCACGGACGCCGCGAGCGCGGAGCGCATGTGGCCGAGCAGCAGATAGGGGGAGAGTGGAATCAGGCCGCCGGCAACATAGGACAGTGCGATTGTGAGGGCGCTGGCGCGCGCCCGCCCCGGGTCCGGCTCCTCGAGCCCGAGCTCGAAGCGCATCATGAAGTCGACCCAGCGTTGTGGGTTCGCACGCAAGCCGACGACGACTTGCGCGCTCTGGTCGTCGTCGAGCCCGTAGGAGCGCAGAATCTCGACGACCTCGGCGGCCTCGACCTCCGGTACCTCCTCGACCTCTTGCCGTTCCCGCTCGTGTTCGGCGCGGAAATGCTCGGCGTCGGTCCGCGCCGCCAGGTAGCCTCCGAGACCCATGGCGATGGAGCCCGCCGCGATCTCCGCCATCCCTGCCGTCACCACCAGCGAGGTGGAGCTCACCGCCCCCGACAGGCCGGCGGCCAGCGCGAACGGCACCGTCAGGCCGTCGGACATCCCGATGACGACGTCGCGCACCGTCTCGGATGCCGTGAAGTGATGCTCCCGATGAGAAATCAACGCCATACCCTACCTCCTCGACTCCATCTCACGAGCCGTTACCAGGGTCGGCTCTACTTTCGCGTTCAGGTTGTACGAGACGGCGGTGCGTCGGTACACACGGCCGTCCCACTGCATGTTATCCAATCATGGCAGCGACCACAGCCAGTCGGAAGGCCGCATGATTCTGCGTACAGCGGAGATGTTGCAGTTCCCCGCGGACCAGGCCTATACCATCATCGTCGGAATGGCCCAGGCCGGCGGGTTTCGTGCTGAGGTCATTCTGAGGTGCATCGCGGCCAACCTGCGTCGTTCTCTGTCGGGGGGTGGTGCCGCGGGCGATACCAGGATCCCGGCCCTTTCTCCGTCCAGCCCGATCGCGTCCTGAAGCCTCCGCGGCAACTGACGCGATCCCTCCTTGTCAGCTCGTGAAGCTGTGGCAGGCGGTACACGGACCGTCTCCGGGATAGTGGTCCTTCTTGTCGTCGTGGCAGGTCTCGCAGAGAGATCGGTCAGTCACCTTCCAGGTGTGGGGTTGGTGGCAGTCGGTGCAGTCGGCGTCCGGGTGACCGCCCTTGGTGTGCAGGCCCGTGAGGTCGTCATGGCAGATCGTGCAGTCCACCACGGGCTTGACCTCCTGCTCCTGCAGGTGGCAGGTGTCGCAGCCGAGGTCTATCATCGGCGCCTGCGGGTTGATCTGGTGGCAGGCGGCGCAGGTCTCGGGAGGCCGGAAGCCTGCCGAGTGGCAGCGGTTGCACAGCATGGTGGCATGTTTGCCGGCAAGCGTCCACGGATGCCAGCCTTGCGAACTGGCCGGCATGACGGTCCCCAACGGGGCAAGCGGTCCACGCTGCGGCATCGTGTGGCAGGCGGTGCACTCGCGGGTCAGGACCTTGCCCCGGTCGGTCACGTGCCGGCCGTCGTGGCAGCGGAAGCAGCCCGGCCAGTTGCGGTGCCCGAGGTTGTCGGCGTAAGTCGTCCAGCTGACATTCATTGCGGGAAAGACGCTACGGTCGTAGAGTTCGACGGCTACGTTGACCGCTGCCTCGATGGCCGCCGCCTCGCGTTTGGCAAGATCCGGATAGCCTTTTGTATAGAAGGACGTGATCTCGCTTCGCAGCCCGCTGTGGGCGGCTACGCGGTCGGGGTAGTCGCGCACGATGGCGTCGACGGCAGTTTTCTTGATCCAAGGCAGCGAGGCGTCCATGAACCGTGAGGCCAGCGCCTCGTCCACCCCGGGCCCGGGCGCCGGATAGATGTGGGTCGGGCGGTTGTGGCACGCGATGCAATCCTCCTGGTGGCGGGGCAGAGCGGCAAGCTCCTCGGCCGACAGCGAGCTGTCCTGGGCAGTGAAGATCTCTTCGCTGCCGTCGTCGTGGGTCACCTTGACCCACGGTATGTGCTGTTGTTTGGCATCGGTAGCCGCGTAGGTCACGGTATTGTCGATGACCATGTGCCAGTGGATCCCGGCCTTCCGGCCAAGCCTGGGATCGCCACCCCCGGTCTTGAGGAGCAGGCTGATCTGCTCCGCTGTGTTGCTCTCGTCATAGTGAAAATGGGGAATCTGCATCAGCTGCGCGCCGAAAAACTTGTTCGGCCAGTGGCATTCCTCACAGGTCGCCCGTGCCGGCCGCAGGTTGGTGATCGGAATCGGGATCGGTCGCGGGTACGTATCGAAGATGGTCGCGACCACCTGCCGCGCCCCGGACAGCTTCGACTTGACGTACCACGAGGCGCCCGAACCGATGTGGCAGTCGACGCAGCGCACCCGCGCGTGCGGCGACACGAGGTAGGCGGTGTACTCGGGCTCCATCACGACGTGGCAGATCCTTCCGCAGAAGGTCACACTTTCGGTGAAGATGAAGGCGTTGTACGCCACGGAGCCGAGCAGGATCAAACCAAGAGAGCCGCCTACTATGGCGTAGGCAAAGCGCCGGCGTTGGTCCGGCTGGTTGAGGTCGAGATGGGGGTAGGGCGGCTCTTCAGGCACGCCCTCCCTACGGCGCCGCAGGCTCTCGCGCCGCATCCCGTAGAGGAAGACAATGACGCCAACGGACAAGAAGGCCGGGAACACCAAGTAGGTCACGATGCCCAGATAGGGGCTCGAAGCGGCACTACTGAACTCGAGAATGAGGGCGAACACAACCAGCAGCGCGGTGGCCGCCACCATGATGCCGCCAAAGTAGCTGACCGAGTTGCGGTAGAGAGCCCGCGTCGTGTTCCGCTTCGCCATGATCGGTCCCCCTTCACGCAGCCTTTTCTCGCGCCGATCGTTCCGGGTCCGCCCCCTCGGGACCGCGGTTGGAAGCCGGCCGCCAACCCGCTCACAGCTATCAACGATGGTCCGCCCGATCCCGGGGCACCACTATGTTCACAACCCGACGAGTCGGCTGTCGCAGTATACGCTGCGGGAATGAGAATGCGGATGCGCATTCTGCGGTTTGATTTGAGGTTGGGACAACTCAAGACAAGGTTCCGGACGGTTGCGGAGTGGCTTTCCTTTCCCGGCCTCGATACGCGTTCTTGCCCTTAGGGTGGAAGATGGTGAAATCCGCGTCCGGCCGATCGGCATGATGAGCTTGACCGATCAGGGCGAGGACGACGCCAATTCAAGAAAGACACCCTCAGCATCCGTGCCACATCGAGCCAGGATCCAAGATCCCAAGATAGGCGAGCTCCGCGAAAATCCCGAGAATGCGACAAGCTCCGAAGGAAGGCGACGATTCGGTTGAAGCTCCACGAAACCAGGGATGAAGAGATCTTAGGATCTGGCACCGTTGACGTGTCGGACTTTCTTGCCGCGAAGTCGTCGAACGACCGCTCCATTCTTCAGACTCTGGTGGTAAGGTATCGGGGTGATTCCTGGCGGGCATGAGTGGATGCCTTCGACGCGACGACACGTTGCGGCGGCCCGGCGGGGCGGCACGACCGCGGCGGAAGGCGATGAAACGGGGGACCTCGGCTGGGATGAGTTCGTGACGGTACCGTCCCTGCAAAATTCCATGCGGGGGCTCCCGTGAAGCGGCACTCCCGCCTGATTCTCGACTCGCTGGTGCTCGGTGTGGTGGGCGCCCTGGCTGCCAGCCTGTTCCTGCACCTCCTGCGCCTGGCCCAGGGGTTGTTCCTCGGCGGCATCGCCGGCTATCAGGCGCCGGTGCTGCCGACCGAGGGCGGGACGTTGCAGCAGGTGATCGGCAGCCCTGGCCTGTGGCTGATCCCCCTCGCCACCACCCTCGGTGGACTGGTGTCCGGGGTGCTCGTGTTCAGTATCGCCCCCGAGGCCGAGGGGCACGGCACCGATACGGCGGTCAAGGCGTACCATCGTGCGGGTGGGTTCATCCGTGCCCGCGTCGCTCCCATCAAGGCAGTAGCCTCGGCAATCACCATCGGCTCCGGCGGCTCCGCGGGACGCGAGGGCCCAACGGCGCTGTTCAGCGCTGCCTGCGGCTCTGTCTACGCCTCGCTCGGGCACCGCACTGACGCGGATCGCAGACTGTTGGTGCTGGTGGGCATGGCGGCCGGTCTGTCGGCGATCTTTCGGTCCCCGATCGGCACCGCGATCTTCGCCATCGAGGTGCTGTACAGCGAGATGGAGTTCGAGGCGGCGGCCCTGATCTACACAATGCTCGGCGCGGTCACGGCCTACGCGGTGGCGGGGCTGTTCGTGGGCTGGGGCCCCCTCTTCCGGGTGCCCGATGTGCTCTCCCTCCCCGGTGCGGTCGACTACGCCTGGTACCTCGTTCTGGGCATCATTGCGGGCCTGGTCGCCGCTGTGCTGCCGGTGGTGTTCTACGGCGCCCGCGACCTGTTCAGGAAGCTACCGGTGCCGCCGCACTTCAAGCCCGCCATTGGTGGGCTGGGGGTGGGGCTGCTGGCGATCGCGCTCCCCCAGGTCCTTGGCGGAGGGTACGGCTGGATCCAGCTGGCCATCAATGGCAAGCTGGCGGCTTCGCTTCTCCTGGCGCTGGTGGCCGCCAAGCTCATAGCGTTCACGCTCACGGTATCGAGCGGTGGTTCGGGCGGAGTATTCGCGCCAACACTTTTCGTCGGCGCGATGCTGGGTGGTTTCCTGGCCGACGTCTTCCACATGCCGGCGGCGCCGTTCGTCATCGTCGGTATGGGGGCTGTGTTTGCGGGCGCCGCACAGGTACCCATCGCCACCCTGCTCATGGTGGCGGAGATGACCGGCGGCTTCGCCCTGCTGGTGCCGGCCGCCCTGTCCATCATGGTCAGCTACCTTTTCCAACGCCAGCTCAGCGCCCGCTGGAGGTATAGCAGCCTGTACGAGGCGCAGGTGCTCGCGCCGGTTTACTCCCCGGCGCACCACGTGGATCACATCCGGGATACCCTCCGACTGCTCGGGGACCACCCCGTACTCCGGCCCGAGACCGTGGGCCACCTGGATCTGCCATCCCTTCTCGACTCCGGCATCCCGGTTGAGCTCGGCGAGGGCCACCAGCTCGCGCTGGTCACGCTGGAGGAGGGCAGCCCCTGCATCGGGATGCCGATCCGCGACGGCTGCCCCACTGCCGATGGGAACGATCTCGAGATGGTAATGGTCGTGCGGGAGCATCAGCTATTGCCGGGCACCTCGAGGTCGCCGTTGCAGGCGGGAGACCGGCTGCTGCTCATCGCCTCACCTGAAGCTCGTCGCCGGCTCGACGCCCTCGGCAGGCCGCCGGAAGAGCGGTCCCATGTTGAGTGACGATTTCTTGCCGGCTGCACGGGCGGGGCCTGTGCTCGTGCCTGGCCAGGAAATGATGCAGCCGATCGAGAGGTGGTGAGATGGCGGTGATCTTCCTCTCGCGGGGAACCATGTCGGGGGTGCGGAAGCTGGTGGGACGCCTGCAACACGAGTCGACGTTGCGCTTCGTCTCCCGCGAGGACCTGGTCGAGGTGGTGAACCGTCACGGCGGGCTCGCGACCCGAGTCATGGAAGAAATCACCACGGCCGATCGGGCCTACGAGCATTTTAGTCAGCTGCGGCGGGCGTACCTCGTGCTCATGCGCCAGGCGTTGTTGGAGGAGCTCACCGGTGACGGGGTCGTCTACCACGGCTATTCCGGGCATCTTCTCCTGCCGCGGATGCCGCACTTCGTGCGGGTGCGGATCGATGCTCCGATCGCAATCCGTCTGTCGCTGACCATGGAACGGCTGGGGTGCGACGAGGAGGAGGCACGAAACTACATCCGTGACGAGGACGGACGGCGCGTGCGCTGGGCGCGATTCATGTATGGCCAGGACATCAGCAACCCGCACCTGTACGACATCGTGCTGAACCTGCGGTGGATGACGCTGGACGCCGTATGCCGCCTCCTGATGAACGTCATGGCTGACCCGGAGTACCGCTGCGGGGATGATGCTCGACGACAGGTGGAGAGGCTCCGCCTCGCCACCGACGTGGAGG
>Ga0307425_1001807_pt1 | contig 12461 bp, 10 predicted proteins | sample SalMarWE160330MG_FD_202152 | JGI IMG/M metagenome (GOLD analysis project Ga0307425, IMG submission 202152) | Salt marsh sediment microbial communities from the Plum Island Ecosystem LTER, Massachusetts, United States - WE1603-30 | ecosystem: Environmental > Aquatic > Marine > Intertidal zone >... | reverse complement strand
AAAAGGTGCGCACGCGCGAGGAAGCCGTGGAAAAGCTGCTCGAGTTCGTCACCGAATTCGACGCTATCCAGCAGCTAGCCATCGTCAAGGCAAATGCGACGCCCGATCAAGAGACCGCACTCATTATCGAGGAACTTCACCATGCATTTCCCAAGATCGAGATCCCGATCCTCAGCTACGGCCCAGTGCTGGCGTCGTACATCGGGCTAGATACGCTCGGCGTTATCGTCCACGAGAGCTATGACCTCTGATTCTCTAAGGAGCCTATGACTGCATCGCTGGAAACACTGCGCAAAATGATCGACCTTGAGGTTGAGGGCCATTACGAGAACAAGGCTGTGATCGGTGGCCTGGATGGCGTACTCAACTGGTGGCCAGAACAGGCACGGCAGCAGTGCTCCTTCCCTCAGCAGCGCTCCCTGATCGAGGAGATCGTGGATCTGATTCGAGGCTACCGTGCACTGGATCGTGACGGGCGCATTAGTACACTTGCACAGATCAAGGACAGGCTGGCCGCTATCGCCACCGCCACGTCGAACGCACCACCCCGTGTTGCAGAAGCAGCGTCAAGCAAGAAGATAATGCCCGAGAAAGAGGTGCTACCCGACAAAGAGGCACCAACTGAAGCAATTGGCGCCACCAAGACAGAGGCCCGCCCCGAACCAGGGGAACCTGTCGATGTGACAAGTACTGACGACGCCAGGTCTGAGCCAGAGACTCAAAGCAAGGTCGCCGATCGTGGCTCCGGAGATGCGCCTGCCAGGGCGAAGCGAACGCGCACCACTAGCTACGCTCGCCAGGGGCTCGACTCTCCGGTGACAGCGATCTCGGGCATCGGCCCGACCCAGTTCAAGCGCTTGCGGCGCCTCGGCGTAGAGACCATTGGCGACCTGTTGTTCCTCTTTCCGCGACGGTACGATGACTATTCACAGCTCAAGCCGATCGGCAAGCTCGAGTATGGAGAGCAGGTCACCATTATCGGCACGATCCGTGACACGCGGGTGAAGCGACGCTCGGCTGGCGCGACGATCGTGAACACGATCGTCGCCGACGCGTCGGGATCCATTCAGGCTACCTGGTTCAACCAACCCTACCTGGCCAATCGCCTCAAGCGTGGCCGGCAGATCGTGCTAAGCGGCCAGGTCGACGAGTACCTGGGGCGCCTGGTCATGTCGAGCCCGACGTGGGAACCGCTCGAGGCGGAGCTCTTGCATACGGGCCGCGTGGTACCGGTCTATCCACTGACCAGCGGCATCAAGCCTCGTTGGCTGCGCCGCATTATGAAGCGCACCGTCGATTACTGGACCAAGCGCTTGCCAGATCACCTGCCGACGCCGATTCGGGAACGAAATGATCTGATGGCGCTGGAACAGGCCGTGTACCAGATCCACTTTCCTGATGATACAGACAGCCTGGTCCGTGCACGCCGGCGCCTTGCCTTTGACGAGTTCTTTGTTTTGCAGATCGGGGTGCTCCGGCAGCGGCAGGAATGGCGCGAGCAGGCGGGCATCTCTGTGCCGGTAGATCGCAAGGAACTGGAAACCTTTCTCGACGCGCTGCCCTATCGACTGACCGGCGCACAAGAGCGCGCCCTGGAAGAGATCCTGGCAGACATTGCCGCGCCGCACCCAATGAGTCGCTTGCTGCAAGGCGACGTCGGCTCTGGCAAGACTGCAGTCGCCCTGGCGGGCATGTACCTGGTCGCCAAAGCCGGCTACCAGGCCACGATCATGGCCCCGACGGAGATCCTAGCGGAACAGCACTATAGCACTGCCAGCAAGACGCTCGGCGGGCTTGGGCTCGGCGTTGCGCTCCTGACTGGAAGTGTGTCCCAGGAGGAACGGGAAGCGATCTATGCCGGCATCTCGTCCGGAGAGATACAGATCGTCGTCGGCACGCACGCGTTGATCCAGGATCAAGTTGACCTGCCGCGACTGGCGCTGGCGATCGTCGACGAGCAGCATCGCTTTGGTGTACGCCAGCGCGGGCTGCTGCGCGGCAAAGGCTACAACCCCCACATGCTGGTGATGAGCGCGACCCCCATCCCGCGGACGCTGGCCCTGACCGCATATGGCGATCTCGACCTCTCGCTGATCGACGAGATGCCCCCGGGCAGGCAGCCGATCAGGACAAAGTGGTTTGCGCCCGGCGAGCGTGAACGCGCGTACCGTTTCGTTCGATCGCAGGTGCAAAAGGGCCGTCAGGCGTACGTGATCTGTCCCTTGGTCGAAGAGTCGGACAAGGTAGAAGCCAAGGCGGCTACGGCTGAGCACGAACGCCTGCAGAAGAGCATCTTTCCCGACCTACGCGTCGGTCTGCTCCACGGCCGGCTCAAGAACGCCGAGAAGGAAAAAGTGATGCGCGCCTTTGGCGGCGGCGAGATCGACATCCTGGTCTCCACCTCGGTAGTCGAAGTAGGCATCGACGTTCCCAATGCGACCGTCATGCTGATCGAGGGCGCCAACCGTTTCGGGCTCGCCCAGTTGCACCAGTTTCGCGGGCGCGTTGGGCGGGGCGAGCACGAGTCGTTCTGTATCCTCCTCGCTGACACAACGACCGAGGTGAGTGAAGAGCGCCTGCGCGCTATCGAGGAAACGCAGGATGGCTTCAAGCTGGCAGAGCGGGACCTGGAGATGCGTGGCCCGGGCGACTTTTTCGGGACGCGGCAGAGCGGTCTGCCCGAACTCAAACTGGCATCTCTCGGCAATACGCCGTTGCTCGAACTGGCGCGCAGCGAGGCCAAGACTATCTTTGCCCAAGACCCAGCACTCGAGCACCCCGACCACCGTCTCCTGGCGCGACGCGTCGAGGAGTTCTGGCAAGGCGAAGGAGAACTGAGCTAGGCCCAGATTTTATGACTATAGCCATCTATCCGGGTAGTTTCGACCCTGTACACAATGGGCACATCGACATTGCACTGCGCGCTGCTGTGATCTTTGAGAAGTTGATCGTCGCCGTCTACGCACGGCCATACAAGGACGTGCTCTTTACCGTCACCGAGCGTGCTGAAATGTTTCGTGAAGCCTTACAGGATACATCCAACATCGAGGTCTGTGAATACGACTGCCTAACCGTCGATCTCGCCAAGCAGTTGGATGCACAGGCCATCGTGCGTGGCATGCGCATGTCCTCTGACTTTGATCTAGAGTATCAGATGGCCTTGACCAACAAGGCGCTGGACACCGGGATCGAGACCGTATGCCTGTTCACGAACCTGAATCGTGCGTTTCTGAGTTCGAGTACGGTCAAACAGGTCGCTATCGCTGGAGGAGACGTCTCTGGGATGGTGCCCGAGCACGTTCGACAAGCGCTAGCGTGCAAATTTCCCCGACATGATAAATCTACGGGGCACGAGGGGAGGTGATTGCCATCGAGATCAACTTGCTTCTAGACCGTTTGGAGGCCTTGCTCGTCGAAAGCCGCCAGTTTATGCTCAGTTCGAATGTGCTGGTGGATCGGGACCGCTGCTTCGACATCATCAACCAGATGCGTGTCTCGATACCCGAAGAGATAAAGAAATCCAAACGAATCTATCAGGAACGCGACCGCATCATCGCGCATGCCAACGAGGAAGCGGAGCGCATCATTGCCCTGGCCCGTGAGCAAGCAGTGGAGATGACGGACGAGCACGGGCTCACCAGGCAGGCGCAGGGCAAGGCACAGGTGATGATCGAGCGGGCACAGCGCGAGGCAGAAGAGGTCAAGGCGGGGGCCGACGAGTATGCCCTCTCTGTCCTCCGCCAGCTAGAGGAGCAGCTCATCAAGAACCTGGGGACCGTGCAGAACGGCATCCTCGCACTCGACCATGGCAAGCTAGCCGAGGAAGTGGCTGAAGAGTAAGTAGGCGGGCTGGCACACGCGGTATGCGCCAGCATTGCGCTTCTCGTACAGCACGCTCGGCCGTCGAGATACGGCCGCACGAGCGACGGCGCGTTACCATGCTGCCTTTGCGAGTTTGCCTCCCACTGCTTTCCGTGGGGGCCGGCACGTCGCGTCCACCGATCTACATCTTGTGCCTACGCAAGCGGTTCACGTGGCACAGAGGTGGCGCGGCACGCATGCGGGCGCGGCCCCCCTGCTACAGCTTGACATGAGGCATGCTATTGTCTATAATAGTGTACTGCGTTGGCGGTAGAGCATTAGCTGGTAGGTTCATAAATCTCGTGTAGGAGTGCTTCTGTGGCAGGTGTCCCGAAAAGTAAGGTTTCGAAAGGCCGTCGAGGCCGACGGCGAGCGCACGACGCGCTCAAGCTAACTACCTTGGTCGAGTGCCCACAGTGTCAGGCAAAGCGGCTTCCGCATCACGTCTGCCCGTCTTGTGGGTACTATCGCGGCGTGCAGGTCGTCGAAGTCTCGTAGACCGGCGATCGTAACCTTGCGCTGTCGGACTGGGGCCGTGCCATCCTGGCGATGTGATCACGGCCCTTGTTGCATGATAGAGTTCTCCCACGGGCACTCGCGTGCCGCGTTGAGCCATAGCGTAGCAAGAAGGATGGGCGCATGATCCACACCGTACTGTGCGACCTCTTGGGCATCCGCCACCCTGTTATCCAGGGGGGTATGGCTTGGATCTCGGACGCAAGGCTGGTTGTCGCAGTGTCAGAAGCGGGAGGGCTCGGCGTTATCGGTGGAGGTAATGCACCGCCTAGCTGGATCGCATCGCAGATCGATGCCGTACAGGCGCAGACAGAGAAGGTCTTTGGCGTCAATATCCCTCTCTTCTCGCCCTATGTGGCGGAGGTGATGCAGCTTTGTATCGACAAGGCTGTACCTGTCGTCACCAGCGGCGCAGGCAGCCCAGGTTCATATATCGACGCACTACACGAGGCAGGGATCATCATCCTTCCGGTCGTGTCATCAGTTGCCCTGGCGCGGCGCCTGGAACGGCAGGGGGCAGATGGTGTGATCGTGGAAGGGCAGGAATCTGGAGGACATATCGGAGACATCTCCACCATGCCTTTGATCCCCCAGGTGGTCGATGCTGTAGATGTTCCAGTCATCGCAGCGGGTGGCGTTGCCGACGGGCGAGGCTTGGCTGCAGCCTTGGCTTTGGGTGCGGCGGGCGTGCAGATGGGCACACGCTTCATCTGCACCACCGAGTGTACCGTCCATCCGAACTACAAAGAAAAGATTGTCCAGGCTCACGACCGCTCGACAGTCGTGACCGGCCAGTCGCTGGGCCATCCGATCCGCACGATCAAGAACAAGATGAGCCGCCAGATGGCACAACTCGAGCGCGATGCTGTGGTCACCGAAGAGGAGCTAATCGCCTTTGGCACGGGCAAGCTACGCCTGGCGGCCGAAGCAGGTGATATCGATAACGGATCGGTCATGAGCGGCCAAGTCAGTGGCCTGATCGATGACATTGTGCCGTGCCAGGTCCTGCTGGAACGCATCATCTCTGCCGCCGAGCAGCAGATCGAGGCACTCAGCCGCCTCCGAACGTCGTGCATACCTACGTGAGCAAGGAGCACAGAAGGTGGATCGAGTATCCGGTTCCGTAACCATCGCTCCCGAAGTACTGGTGACGATCGCACAACTGACGACCCAGGACATCGAGGGCGTGCACGAGATGAGCCCGGCCTGGACACGCGAGGTGAATCGTTTCTTTGGCAACGAACATGTCGGTGACGGCGTACAGATCAAGGTCCAGGACGGCGAGGTAATCGTCGACCTGTACATCATCGTCGACCACGACGCGAACATGCTGCAGCTCGGCAGAACACTACAGTCAGAAGTCACCCGAGCAGTAGAAGAGATGGTCGGTATGGACGTCAGGACCGTCAATGTGCACATTGAGGATGTGTACTATGCATCAGAGGAAAGCTAGGGTGATGTACGCTCGTCGCTCGGGCGAGCATATAGATCGCTTCCGAGGAGGATAGCGATTGCGGGTTCGACGGCAGGCACGTATCGCGGCCTTGCAAGCTCTTTACGAAATTGACTCTGTACAGCATGCGCCAGGACCAGTCCTGCAGCGACGCATTCGCGAGGCGCATTTGCCCCCCGAGGGCGAGGCTTTTCTGCTCAGGATCGTGCAGGGTGTGCTGAAACACCAGGATGAGCTGGATGAGCTGATCGCCACCTATGCGCCCGAGTGGCCGATCGACCAGATGGCGATCATCGACCGGAATATCCTGCGCATCGCCCTGTTCGAGTTTCTGATCGGGGGTGGGACGCCACCCAAGGTGGCGATCAATGAGGCGGTCGAGCTGGCCAAGCGCTTTGGCAGCGACAGCTCCCGCAGGTTTGTCAACGGTGTGTTGGGGACTTTGCTCTCGCAGCATAGCACGTCACCCAGTCGTCGGCCAAAGCACCAGTCGACGGTAGACAGGGAATGAGGTGACACATAGATGTTGGATAATTTCGGCCTAGGCGAGTTTTTCTTTCTCGCGTTATTGGCCCTCTTGTTCTTTGGTCCCGAGCGCCTTCCCCAGATGGGCGCACGGCTCGGGCGTTGGGTCGGAAACCTGACCCAGTACTCCAAGGCCTTTATGACGGAGTGGCGTGAGGAGGCGCTGGCGATCCACGATGCGGTCGCCGAAGTCAAGGGGATCCGCGACGAGATCGTGGCCGCACAACGTGAGATCTCGGGCACACTCGATACTGCGCGCGAAGATATGGTGGACGGCATTGATACTGCGAAGGCAGCGGTCTCTGATGCCACTCAGGATGTTACATCGCGTATCCAGCAGCAGCGCCTCCGCGCAGCACAGGATTTTGATCAGCTCAGCGAGGAGCAAGGGAACACAACTCCGTCTGCGGCAGGGTCCGATGGATCGGGCACCACTGCAGCCGTTGCCAAGACGCAGCAAGTGCTGGCCAACCTGCAGGAACGGCGTTCGGCAACCGGGGCTGAGGGGACTCTGGGCGCTTCGGCGGTGTCCGGAGAACCGGCGGCGCTCAACGCTACCGTCTCCGAAGCAGCAGCAGATGCAGTCGGTCAGGAAACGCCAGCGGCCTCTCCTGAGGAAGAGCGGAAGCGGATCCGGCGCCTCATCGAAGAGGGAATAAAGCCCAAGCAGCCCAAAGAGGGGGCCGAGGTCAGCGGAGTAAGCATCCCCAGCGCAGCCATCCCGCCATCCGATGTAGCGAAGCAGTCTGCTTCACAATCGGATGCGGCTGCAGCAGAGAGTGTGCCAGAAAAAGAGGCACCGGCGCCACCTAGAGAGACTGCGTTCGACCGCACGCAGCAAGTACTCGAGACGCTGCGGAGGCGGCGCGCCGGGATCACCGAAGAGCCTGCGGTAGCAGCCGAGGCGGCTGAAGAAGCCAAAGCGGCGGAAGCAGGTGAGACAGCCGCAGCCGCGGCACAGGTAGATGCAGCACCAGCAAAAGAGACCGAGCCTCCATTGCCCAAGGAGACGGCATTCGATCGTACGCAGTTGGTGCTCGAGAACCTAAAAAAGCGGCGAGAGACCAAGGTCCAGGAGGCAGCAGCGCCAGCCCGGCCGTCATCCGTCAGCCGGGATGATTTCGAGCGGCTGACGGACGAGGTCCTCCAGCTACGCGGGCAGATGGAAGCACTTCGCAATGAGATCCAGACGCTGCGGGCCCTGGCCCGCCAGGCGAGCGCGGCGATGGATAACGTCTCTATAGAGGAAGTCGTATGAGTGAAGAAGAATTAGAACTCGAAGGCAGTAGAATGATGACCCTGCTCGAGCACATGCTCGAGCTGAAGGATCACCTGGTCCGGATCGCCATTGCGCTGGTGGTCTGCAGCGCAGGGACCTTTGTCCTCGCCAAGCGCATTCTAGAGTGGCTGATCCTGCCGATGCAGGCGTACAAGGGCCAGTACGCGATCATTGCAACGCGGCCAACGACGACGATCGGCCTGTTTATGAAGATCTCGTTGTTCAGCGGCGCCATCGTGGCCATGCCGTTCATCATCTACCAGTTGCTGCACTTTATCCTGCCCGGCCTGACTGGCCGCGAGAAACGCGCGCTGATCTGGATCATCCCCGGCGCGACGGCCTTTTTCCTGGGCGGCGCGGCGTTCGCCTATTTTGTGATGATCCCGGCGGCTATTCCTTTTCTGCTCGGCTTTTGGTCGGACCTAATCGAGCAGAACTGGATGGTGGACGAGTACATCCCGTTCGTCACCGGCCTGGTCTTCTGGGTCGGCGTGAGTTTCGAGACGCCGCTGATCATGGCCTTTCTCTCGCGCCTTGGCGTCGTCACCTCCAAGCAAATGCTCGGAGTGTGGAAGTTTGCCGTGGTCGCGATCGCCATCCTGGCTGCATTCATCACGCCGACGCCCGACCCGTTCAACATGAGCCTGGTCATGGTGCCGCTGATCTCGCTCTACTTCTTTGGCATCCTCCTGGCGTGGCTGGCCGAGTCCAGGAAGCCCAAGAACCAGCCGACGCAGATCGAGGCCACCTAGCAAGCAGTATCTGCGCAACAGGCAAAGGCCTCCTACCGATCGGTAGGACGTTCAGCCCAGCATCCATCCGGTGGCATACGAGCCACCGGATGGATGCTGTCGATATTGCCAGGCTGTCACTAGGCCTCGACCGTCATCTCGTCCTCGTACTCGACAGTGCGCTCATGCTCGAGCGCGCGTTCACGGTCGACCGTGCGCTCACACACTGCGGCCACAAAGGCGCGAAAGAGCGGATGCGGCCGCGTCGGTCGTGAACGAAATTCCGGGTGGAACTGGCAGCCCAACATCCAGGGATGATCGTCCATCTCGGCGATCTCGACCAGCCTCCGATCGGGCGACAGCCCGGAAAAGACCATGCCCTGGCGTGCCAGGATGTCGCGGTAGGCATTGTTGAGCTCGAAACGGTGCCGGTGCCGCTCCTGCACGACCTCGACGCCATAGGCCTGGGCCGCGATCGTGCCGGGTGTCAGGTGACAGGGATAGACGCCCAGGCGCATCGTCCCGCCCATGTTCGTCACCGACTGCTGGTCGGGCATCAAGTCGATGACGGGGTGGCGCACGTGTGGCTCGAACTCGGTCGAGTTGACCTCATCGGTCTGCAGCGCGTGGCGCGCCAGCTCGATCACCATCACCTGCATGCCGAGACAGAGGCCGAGATAGGGTATCTTGTGCTCGCGCGCGTATCGCGCGGCGACGATCTTGCCCTCGATACCCCGGTAGCCAAAGCCGCCTGGCACCACGATCCCGTCGACCTCGGCCAGCTCGTCCATGCCGCGCCCCTTTTCCAGATCCTCCGAGCTGATCCAGTGAATGTCGACGTCCACGCCGTTCGCGATGCCAGCATGATAGAGCGACTCTTTGACGCTCATGTAAGCGTCCTGCAGCTCGATGTACTTGCCCACCAGGCCAATCTGCACTGCGGGCTTGGGCGCCTCGATCTTGGCCACGAGATCGCGCCACGCCTGCAAGTCGGGCTCGCCTGCTGCAAGCGCCAGGCGCTCGATCAGCAGGCCGTCCAGCCCCGCCTCTTCCAAGATCAGCGGCACCTTGTAGATGCTGTCCACTGTCACCAACGGGATCACGGCCTCCCGGTCGACGTCGCAAAAGAGGGCGATCTTGTCCTTGACCTCGTCGCCCACCGGGTAGTCGGACCGCGCGACGATCACGTCCGGCTGGATGCCGATCGCACGCAGCTCCTTGACGCTGTGCTGTGTCGGCTTGGTCTTGAGCTCGCCCGTGGCCGAGATGTAGGGCAGCAACGTGAGGTGGACATAGACCGTGTTCTCACGGCCGACGTCCTTGCGCATCTGGCGAATCGCCTCGAGAAAAGGCAGGCTCTCGATATCGCCCACCGTGCCGCCGATCTCGACGATCACCACGTCGACGTCCTGCCGTGCGACCTGGCCGATGCGGTACTTGATCTCGTTGGTGACGTGCGGGATGACCTGGATCGTCCGCCCCAGATAGTCGCCGCGCCGCTCCTTGCCGATTACCTCGGCATAGACTTGCCCGGTGGTCACGTTACACGGCTGCGAGAGGTTGATGTCGATGAACCGCTCATAGTGCCCCAGGTCGAGGTCCGTCTCTGCGCCGTCCTCGGTGACAAACACCTCGCCGTGCTGATAGGGCGACATTGTCCCCGGATCGACGTTGATGTAGGGATCGAGCTTTTGCGCGGTAACTTTGAGCCCCCTACTCTTGAGCAGGCTGCCGACTGCCGCAACGGTCACGCCTTTGCCCACGGAAGAGACCACACCGCCAGTGCAAAAGATGTACTTTGTCACATTCTACCTCCATCGTCGCACGGATGGCGACGAACCATGACCGAGGGTGGAGCCCCCTCGATCGCGTGCTTTCCTTCTCCACTTTCCCTGTATCCACAGCCGCACTGTCGTACGCCAAGCGATAAACACATCGCCCGCCGGTGTGGCGGGCGATGCCATTGCTGAGGGTGGGTGGACGGTACCAGGGAGGAGGCTGCTCCCCTGGCCCGCCCGGCGCGGCGTGCAAGCGCTATGGAGCCGCGTGTACGTACACATTGTCATACTGGTAGTATCGCCAAGTCGTAATGTCTGCATTCGCGGCAAAGAACCCAACATAGTACTGGTCGTACAACGCCGGCTTACCGGGCCCAGGAGTATAGGTGGCGACCGTCTGGAAATCGTCGATGCCACGTTTTTCGTTTGTGACCTTGAAGGTGAGCGTGTTCCCCGAGCGCTCGATCCGCATCACGTTCCAGATATTGCATTCCTCAGTGAGCGCGCTCGTTCGGTCGTTGGCGATCTTTTCGACCGCGCCCGCCTGACCGACGCTGCTGACATTCCACCGCTTCACCCACCACCAGCCGCCAGTCGTGAAGCCTATCTGATTCTGAAAGGTGATCACATCTTCCGCCTCGGGGTGTGCCGGATCGATCGGCACGGGACTGATCAGAATGCCGTACTCGAAGGCTTGGTCTGTTGAGCATGACTTGCGTCGCATCCATGCCTGGTACTCAAAGTTCTCGAGCGCGAAGATAGGACCAGTCACAAAGACGTGATCACTATTGTCACGAATGCCGATCTGGTAGACCGTCTGTTTGTCTGGGTCCACGTAAGGCCCATAGTTGAACTCCTCCCGGACCGTGACGACGTTGCGCACACTGCCCTCGGGCCAACCGGTCACCGGCGGCTCAAAATCCTCTCTCGCGGTGATCTCCTCGAACCAACTGTGCGCCAGGATGGGAAAGTAAGCCCTTGGCTCGACGGTACCCGTTGCCGCGACGCTGCTCTGCAGCACCTGCCCGCTCCCCTTACCCGTGGCCGCCAGCCCTCCCCCGCCGCCTTCCATCGCCCCTGCACGCAGCGCTCCTGCGCGCATCACCAGGACCAAGAGCGCGATGCCACAGACCGCCGCTGCAGCGGCAACATATGGATGCCTTATCCTTCTTGCCATCTTTTACCCCTCGAAATAAGTATGCTTTCCCTTGCCTGCCTAAAGGCCGGTGCTGCACGCAGCCCGGCCACGCCTGGACGCCGGTTCGCCTAGAGAATAGCATGCTGGCGAGGCAATACGTGCTGCGATGGTCCCTGTCCAGCGGCCAACGACGGGGATTATAGCACCCTCTCCAGAACAGGTCAATCGCGCGGGATCTGCTTACTGCCTGCAGCATGTATATCGACTGTGCCCTGCGTTCCGTCCACGGTCACCTGGGCGCCATCGGGAATACGCTGGGTGCCGACCAGTGTGTCGCACACGGCAGGGATGCCGTGTTCGCGCGCCGTTGCTGCGGCGTGTTGGCCCAGGCCGCCCGTATCGAGGACGAGTCCACCGAGGACGGGCAGCAAGGGAGTCCACAGCGGCGCCACATTCTCCGCGACCAGCACGTCACCCGGCGCCAAGTCGGGCATGCGGGAGGGGTCGAGGGCCACACGCGCGCGGCCGGTATGTCGCCCGCGACTGGCCCCCAGGCCACGGACCTGGCCCCGATTGCCGGTGGGCGCGCGGCCTGCGGACACGGCGGGCCCGCGCGCGGGCAGGTCGTGCGAGGGCACGCCCAGGATCGGAGGCGCCTCGAGATCGGCCCAACTTGCGTGTTGTGCCTGGCGCTCGGCGATCCGGCGCTCTATGGTGCGCCCGCCAAGGTCAGGCCCAGGCGCACGGAGCGGCGCACGCAGCGCGGCCAGGATCTCGTCAAAAACAAGCCAGTAGGCCTCATCCGGCGCAGCCAGCACCCCCGCCCCGACCAGCCAGCGCGCCGCAGCGCGTACGGCGTGCCGGAGCTGCCCAAAGGCCATCTGGTCGATATAGTGGTTGTGGTAATCAAGGACCGCCGTCACCCGCCGCGCCCGGTACAGCTCCTGCCGGAACCTATCCACCGCATCGGCGTCGGTACACGACGCCAGCAGCGCCTCCACTTCGGCGTCGGTTGCCCGGCGCGCCCGCGCCCGCTGCTGTGCCGGATGCTCGATCTCCGCGCCGAGATAGGCTGCCAGCAGCGCAAAGACCTGGGCCGGCTCCTCCCGCCAGGTGAGCGTCGTGAACCGTGGCTCAAAGCCCCAGCCCCGCCCGACACGCTCGCCAAAGTCCTCCATAA
>Ga0307425_1001806_pt1 | contig 12468 bp, 12 predicted proteins | sample SalMarWE160330MG_FD_202152 | JGI IMG/M metagenome (GOLD analysis project Ga0307425, IMG submission 202152) | Salt marsh sediment microbial communities from the Plum Island Ecosystem LTER, Massachusetts, United States - WE1603-30 | ecosystem: Environmental > Aquatic > Marine > Intertidal zone >... | reverse complement strand
TATCTGACGTTAAGAATACACGTCTCGTACATAATGGCAAGAAGATGTAGGTTGCCCTTTTTTTGTCCTTCTTGAATGAGGGATTTCAGTTTCTCGGGGTCCAGTTTAGCTGCCAGCTCCAGGAGGTATTTGTGCATAAACTGGTCATTTGGGTGTTTGCTGATATACTCAAATGCCTTTTTAAAATTCAGTCCTCTTTCGGGAATACATGAAAACCAGCCTACACCCACCGCCGTACCCTTGCGCTCGAGTTTGTATCTCATCTGTTCATTGTCCCCGGCCATTAAACAGTTGTCCCTTTGAATTTCTTGATCATTTTTGATAACTTGCTCGATTAAAAGACAAAACCCCACTCTTCACAAAAAGAGCGGGGTGTTAGGTGTTGTGTTTTTTGTGACTAAGTATTACCTTCTTTCATTGTAGAACTCCTCGATTCGATTGAGCCTCGCAAGGTATTCCCGTTGAAGATCTAATTCAGAATAGAGACCGATCTCTTTTTTAAGAGGTGCGATATATGGCAAGACATCTATGCCGTAACTGTTTTCGCCCTTTTTGTCTGCATCGTGGACAATCAATACGCAGTAATAATTGGCAAGTAGCCTAAGGCTTTGCGTTCTTCGGAATAAATAGGCCCTTCCCCCGGTGGTATTCAGGAAAAAACCGGCATATTGATATCGCTGTGCCGAGGAAGGCCTCAGGACTTCAGGATCAGGACATCGATTATCAAGAGTTATCCATCGATAAAGCATTGCCAGGATGTACTCCATGGAGTCCTGCTCGTTAGCCATGACTTCGCGGATTAGTTTAAGGTCTTTGCGGCCCAGCACGCGGAAAAAGTGGTACAGGTTTTTTATTATGATTTTGGGATCGGTGCCCTCCCCTGCCGGTATAGGCGGGTGGTCCGAGCATCGTTTGAGCATGTCTTTAAACCGCGTATAACTGTCCCCGTCAGGATCAAGGTATTTGACGTAACGCTTGTGGTCCAGGTAATGAAAAAACTCTACCATTTCCTTTTCAATTTTGGTGCAGTAATCTTCTTCGGGGGATGGTTTCAGCGGGGGCTCCTCTTTGGTTGGGACAGGGGAACTCTCTGGTTTTCCTTCTTCGACTTTCGCTGTGCTCGGTTCTTTTTGCATGAGGCGCTCAGGCTGGAGCGGCGTGACTTTTTCAGGGACTAACTTTTTTTTCTGATCCGGCTCCATTTGCGCGTACAGGTAGTAGCCGAGTCCCGCAAGTGCCAAAATAAGCAACAGCCACCACCAGTTACGACCTTTTGACCTCTTTGTCATGACGTTTTCCTCCATGATGAATGGTAGTTATAAATGTTCTCCAAGGCCACGTGCTTATCCTTCCGCCTGTCCGGATCGTCACCCTTGCCCAATGTCAGTATTGGGCTTTTTCTGTATTATTGCCTGACGGGAAAGCTGAGCGTAACCCGCGTTCCTTTTCCTTCTTGGCTTTGGATTTCAATCTCTCCGTTGTGATTCATTACGACTTGATGGACCATAGTTAATCCAAGACCGGCTCCCCGGGTCTTGGACGTAAAAAACGGATCATAAACGGAAGCCTGATCTTTCTGGGCAATACCGCACCCGGTGTCAAGGATGTCGATCTTTATGTAATTTCCTTCCAGTTTGGCCGTGAGTGTTAGGTTTCCACCATCCGGCATGGAGTCAAGGGCATTCTCCATAACGTTGGTCAGTGCCAACATTAACTGGGCAGGGTCCGTTCTGATAAGCGGCAGCCCTCTGTCTATCTGGAATGAGAATACAATGTCCTGTTTTTGGGCGAGAGGCTTATATTTTTCAATAATTTGATCCAGGACACTTGTGATTCCGCCTGTCTCAAGTGTGGCCGATAGAATATCGGAAAATTCTCGAACCTGTTTGACAATGTTTTCAAGTCTTTCCGATTGTTCTATAATAAAGGAAATGTATTTTTGTAGTTTCGGGCGGTCTTTGAGCTCTTTTTCCAGTCTTCCGGCAAAGCCGCCAATGGTGGTCACCGGGTTTCTTATTTCGTGCGCTACTCCCTGTACAAGATGGCCCATTGCTGCAAGGCGTTCCGAGCGAATCAGTCTTTCTTGGGTTTCCTTAAGCTCGCTTTCGGTTAGTTCGAATTTTTTTTCGAGCCGATGATATAGTTTTGCGTTATCCAAGGCCACGGCAATCTGCTGGGACATGGTCGTTAATAGCTCCAGGTCGGAATCAACAAATGACTTTTGTGATTTCTTGTTGAGCACCTGAAGGGCACCGATGGTCTTGTCTCTTAAAATCAGTGGCACGCAGACCATGGATCTGGTCTCAAATCCGGTTTTAGTATCATATTTTCTGCTGAAGTTCTTTTCCTTGCGCGTGTCCTGGATCACCACGGGCCGACCTGTCTGTACTACTCGACCGGCTATTCCATCTCCCAGTTTAAGTCTAATCAGTTTTACGGGCTCCTTTTTGCTTCCTCTGGCAATCCGAATAAAAATTTCGCCCTTTTCTTCATCTAGTTCATAGACGGTGCTGGCCTCTGCATCCATGAATTCCTCGGCCCATTGCATAGCATGATTGAGCACATCCTCAATCTTTAACGATGAGTTGATAATGGAACTGAACTTTAGCAGCGTACGGAGTTCTTTTTCGTGTACATCTATTGGCTTCCGCTTTTTCAACTCAAAGTGACCTTGTTTTTGTATTTTTTCCAATTGTTAACGTAACGGCGTTTTCTAACGGAATGTTTAAGGGTTTGACTTTTTCATGGTGGATCATTTAGAAATGAAAGAGTTATGTGGCCGTGAGCGGTCAGTTTATCATCCTAGGAGGCTGTCGGAAAACCCCCAGCTACTGCGTTATCCTCATCCCTCGTCACTGCGGCGTACTTCTATGTACGCCTCATTCCTCGGGATTTCGGAGGCCTTGTATCTGGAGATTTTCCATCAGCCTCCAAATAGAACCGGTTCCCCAACAGGATTCTAGACCGGTAAAACGTATATATTATAAGCTGGATTATTTTTTTATCCGGCGGCTTAATGCCTGTCAATATACAAAAGATCAGGCTGATAAGCAATGAAAAGTGAGAATTTCAGAAAGGTTATATGAAAAGATGAGAATCCTTTTGACCAATGATGACGGGATTCATGCTCCGGGACTTTTCGCTCTTCATGAGGCACTGAAATCCGATCATGATGTGGACATCGTGGCTCCAGAGTCGGAAATGAGTGCAGTGGGACACGCAATTACGCTGACCTCACCGCTTAGGGTCCAAGACATTTACAAAAACGGTTCATTTTATGGCCTTGCAGTCACGGGGACGCCGGCAGATTGTGTAAAAATTGCCTTGCAAGAACTTCTTGAAAGACCCCCGGATATCATCCTTTCCGGAATAAACCCGGGGGCCAATGTGGGGGTCAACATACTTTATTCCGGCACCGTCTCCGCCGCCACCGAAGGGGCTTTCTTAGGGGTGCCCGCAGCCGCAATATCCCTTAATAAAAGACAGAACCCGGATTTTGATTTTGCAGCCCAGTTTTCAAAAGAGATTATCCGGTTCATTGTAGAAACCGGCCTGAAAAAGGGAACTGCTCTTATTGTCAATATCCCTGCTGTGTCTGCTGATAAGATAACAGGCGTGCGTTTGACGAGGCAGGGAGTCTCTAGGTTTGAGGAACACTTTGAACGTCGCACTGACCCGCGAGGAAATGTCTATTATTGGCTTACGGGAGAAACGCCGGTCGAAAACGGCAGTGTCGATACAGATTCAAGGGCGTTGATGGAAGACTGGATCACAATTACACCCATACATTACAATCTCACATGCGATGAGGAGCTTAAGAGACTTAGATCGCGACTTCCGTTTTCGTGGAGGGGATTCTAAACGAGAGCTGTAGTTTTTGATTCATATTCTGTTGTTTGTCGGGATCTCTTATGTCCACTCAGATATCAGGCCAGTGGTCGTTCCATGGACGTGCCTGTTCATATGCATGGGCGGCCTGGAGGACAAGATCATCGCGGTGTCTGGCTCCGATGATCTGGAGTCCTGCGGGCAGGCCTGTTTTCGTAAGTCCCGTGCGAACAGTGGCTGCCGGGTGGCCTGACAAATTAAATGGATAGGTAAAGGCAACCGCAAAGAGAATGGGGATTGGGTGTCCATTAATCTCACTGGGGGGCGGACCTTTGGCAGCAAAGGCCTCGGTGGGCATGGTGGGGGTCAGGAGGAGGTCAAAGCGATCGAAAAATTCTTTCAGGGCCTCATTGAGGTTTTTACGAATTTCCTGAATTCTTACGTAGTCGTTCACTGAAAGGCCTTTTGCATAATCCAGAAATGTCACAAGTGTCCTTCCCATTTCAGAACGGATATTTTCAAGGTCTTTATGAACCTGGGCATAAATATCACATGCGGTGAGGTCAGACCAGGCTTGACTCACCTCAGGTATTTCTCCTTCCCAGACCTCAACTGTATGCCCCATGTCTTCAAAAGTCTTTACTGCCCGTTCTGCCAGGGCCATTACATCTTCCTGGACAAGGGCATATCCTAAGGTAGGGCTGAAGCCTATCCTCAAGCCTGCCGGAAGTTTATCCAGGCACTCCACGTAGGAAATACCCGGAGGGGGCAGGGAGCCCGGATCGGAAGGGTGATATCCTGCAACACAGTCCAGGTAAAGGGCAGCATCATTCACTGTTCTGCTCAAGGGACCAAAGGTCAATACACCGCTCATATAAAGCAAGTGCATTGGGGCTAAAGGGATGCGTCCATTGGAGGGCTTTAAGCCAAAACATCCTGAATAGCAGGCCGGAATACGGATTGAGCCACCTGCATCGGATCCGGACGCTAAAGGAACCATGCCTGATGCGACTGCTGCAGCCGAGCCGCCGCTGGACCCACCCGGTGTACGCTCTTTGTTCCAGGGGTTCCGTGTCACGCCATAGAGCCTGTTTTTTGTAAAACCCGTAAATCCAAATTCCGGAGTATTTGTTTTGCCCACCACAATTGCCCCTGCCACCTTGAGCCGGGCCACCTGAACAGAATCCTGCAGTGCCAGATTGTCTTTGAAAGGGATGGAACCAAAGCTGGTAACAAGGCCCTTCACATCTTCCAGGTCCTTTACACCAATGGGAATTCCGGCTAACGGGCCTGGATCATCACCTGAGGCGATACGTTCTGCCATCAACTTCGCCTCGTCCATGGCCTGTTCAGCCCGGATGGCGACAAAGGCATTGAGTGACTGGTTTATCGCCTCGATTCTTTTAAGGGTTTCCTCCATTAGTTCCACTGGCGACAATTGTTTGGACCGGATGAGTTGCACCAGCTCTTGGGCGGGTTTGTAGTATATGGAAGTCATTTCTCAGCCTTTCCTTTATGATTATTCGCCCTAAGGGTAGCTAGATGACTTACAGGCATTAAAAAAATCAAGTGAATCCTTTTATCCTGTTTAAGCGCCCAGCGCATCATCCGGTAAATGAGTACAGCAAGACTGTTCAGATATAAAATTGGCAGAAGGGAAGGTTGAAGCGGTCTTTTTTTCGATTCCCTCCGGGCCGAAGGCCTTCCGGCAGTCACTACAAAAAGACTGCTTCAACCTTCAACCGCGCAGTCATTTGTTCTCTTGAGGTGTACTCATTAACCGGATGAACCAGCCTATCTGAGTAGTTACTATTTTCAAATGAGGAGGCCCCTATTCAAGGGGCCTTCTCTTAATTCGCAAAAAACTATGATCTATAATAACATTCTAAAACAGCGGGTACAGCAGAAAAGCGCAGGAGGTGATAATAAAGAAGGCAAAAAATACCAGAAGAAGCCAGCCCATTATCTCCCTGAACTCGAGCTTGGCTACTGCAAGCATTGCAATGGCCCAAAAAGGCTGAATCATGTCGGTCATCATATCACCCCAGGCATAAGCCACGACGGTCTTATTTGCAGCCACCCCTAACTGCTTTGCGGCAGGCAGGAGATAGGGCGCTGTCACTGCCCACTCTGATCCACCTGAAGGGATAAGGTAATTTAGCAATCCCGCGTACCAGTAAGTAATAAGCAGGAATGTTCCTCCGCTGCAAACTGCAACAAATGCCTTGGTAAATACCGTGGCCAGCGCGGTGTATTTGAATAGACCGAAAATACCCGCGTAGAACGGGAACTGAATGACGATGCCCCAGACGGCCTTACCCGCATCCTCTGTGGCCTTCAGGAAGCTCCATGGCCTCCAGTGGAAAAGAACGCCTAACATAAGAAAGAACAGGTTGATATTGTTCAGGTTAATGGTTTTTGCAAAACCAACCTGACTCATTTTCCATCCCAACCACCAGAAACCGCCTATGGCAATGATGAGGTTCCATCCCCACCACCAGTTGGCCCAGGATGAGAAGTTTTCAAATTTTTCCGGCTTTGGCGGTGATTCATACAGCTTAAGCCTGTCCATTAATTCAGGGGAGACCTTAAATGTCTTCTCTTCGGAGGGATGCATGAGCGCCATAAGGGCTGTTACGACTACAAGGATGACAATCAGCAGTATGAGATTAAAAGGACTAAATATTGTTTGGGTTGTGGATATGGTTTCGGTCAGGTACCCGCCTTTGATGAGGAAGTTGTCAGGCGTATTTACCAGCAAGGGTGCAGAAGCCGAGAGACCTGAGTGCCAGGTACATCCCAGACCCAAATAGGCGGAAGCTACAAGGAGACGGTAGTCAACCTTGGGGTTGTTTTTGACAATGTACAAGGCCAGCATGGCGCTCCCGATCAGGCTAAGCCCCCAGTTGAACCAGGCGATGAGCATGGAAAACAGGGCCATAATCATAATTGCCTGCCACGGCTTTTCCTTGTTGGCCCAGCCGGAGATACCGTTCAACAAGGCCCTGACAGGAGGTGAGCAGGCGAGGATGTAGCCCGTCATCATGATCAGGCACATCTGCATGGCGAATTGCAGAAGAACCCAGAACCCTTTTCCCCATGCCTGTACGGCTTTGGCAGGTCCCACATCTCCCCAGATAAGGGCCATAATAAAGGTGATTATGCTAAGGATCCATACGATGACCAGGGCATCGGGAATCCATTTCTCAGTCCAGGTTGTTAATCCACCGCCCCAATTTTTTAGAAAATCCAATCCAGATTTTTGTTCGTTTTCGGCCATAATAACCTCCTTGGTTAAGAAGTTAACGCCAGCCAAATATATTTTGACCAAAGAGTATGTTTATTCTTTCTACCACCTCCTTTTTCATTAGCTTGGCCTAATTGTTTTGATAATCAGTACTTTCAAAACAAAAAAAACCCCTGTTACAGGGCCACTGCTTCAGGGGTTTTTTCACAGGTATTTTCACCGGCAAGCCTTTGATTCAGATTGCTAGTCAGAAACTCGCTCTCTCCCTCATAATTAACAGATAAAGAATAATAAATTTGCATAAAGTTGTCAATACGAAAAAGCACCTTAATACTTACGTAAAGCTGCCGTGTTTATAGGCCATATCATTTTGAAAAGGGAATACCCAGAGCTTCCAATCGTGGGAGTGGGAGCCGTGATTATGGATGATGAGGTCATTTTGTTGGTACGGAGAAAACAGGAACCTAGGAAAGGCCAGTGGAGTTTGCCGGGCGGTGTTGTGAAAGTGGGCGAGTCTCTTAAGGAGGCAATAAAAAGGGAAATCCTAGAAGAGGTCTCCACTCAGATTTTCATTCAATCTCCCCTATTTGATCAGCTTTAGAAAGCGTTTCCAGTTTGGCCAAGACCAGTAGATGATAATTGCATTTCCCTTGAGTTTGTTCAGGGAAACAAAGCCCCAGTACCTGCTGTCATGGCTATTGTCACGGTTATCGCCCATTACAAAGACGGATTCTTCAGGGACAGTCACAGGGCCATAATTCTCGTGTTTAGTATACTCGTCCAATATGTAATGCTTGCATTCTCCGAGGAATTCGATATATTTATCTGCCTGCGTTAAGTCCCTGTCCCTATACTTATCAACGTATTGAGCCACTATTTTTTCACCGTTTACATGCAATACATCGTCTATGATGGAAATCTCGTCTCCACCGACTCCTATAACCCTTTTTATGAAATCCTTGCTTTCATCCACTGGCCATTTGAAGACCACTATGTCGCCTCTTTTCGGCCTTTTTATCTGTACGAGATAATGGTCAGTGAATGGAATTTTTATGCCATAGATGAATTTGTTTACAAGGATATGATCGCCGATCAAGAGTGTTGGTTTCATAGACCCCGAGGGAATCTTAAATGCCTGAACAACAAAAGTGCGTATGAAGAGGGCGAGCAGTACAGCTATTACCGCTGCTTCAACATATTCGCGAAACGTGCTCTTTTTCTTTAACTTAACCCTTGTCGATATTTCTTTGTCCAAAGCAACCTCCTTATGGATGACATGGGAATTTAATCTTTCGCATTCTGGTTTGTAAAGGGTTTTTTAATACAAAGTGAAAACGTAAAAGATTGAATTGACCTTTTCATCAAGCAAAAATCGATTTAACTGCAAGTCATCCCAGACAAAAGAAATGCGTAGAGCGATGAAGAAAGTACAATATATAGTGCTAGGATTATCTGTTATCTACTATATATATATAAATTATATAAATTTTAGTTAATTTATAAATAATGGTTGACAAATATTATTGCATATGCTTTTATAAACTACAATAAAGTATATCAATAGGATCGTCACCAATAGATTAAGAATTTAGTATGCAAGTTAATGTGGAGGGTAAAGTGGCTCAAAATGTCATACAGAAGACCAGAGAGGGCCTCCTCATGAGCAAGGCGGAGCTTGCCAGGAAAGCAGGGGTTTCGCCCTTGACTATTGACAGGGTTGAGAAGGGAAAGGACTGTCGGATGGAGACCAAGCGTAAGATTATACTGGCTCTTGGTTACAACCTTTCTGACAAAAGCAGGCTTTTCCCAGAGGATTGAAAGCGTCAATTATGGCAATTCATAAAAAAAATCAGTTAATTGGGCTGGATATCGGTTGTCACTCCGTCAAGCTGGTCGAGATAGATGACAGCAAGAAGGGTCGAGTCCTGAAGAATTTCGGGATAGTAGGGCTGCCTTTTAACGCTATTGCGGAAGGTTCAATTAAAGAAATGGAGGTGGTTTCTTCAGCAATAAAGGATCTTTGCAGGAATCTAAAGATAAGAAATAAGAATGTAGCCACTTCAATATCCGGTTTTTCTGTGATCGTAAAAAAGATCACTTTGACAAACAAGGAAGAATCAGAACTTGAGACCACTATTCAAGACGAGGCTGAACAATATATACCATTTGATATTAGTGAAGTGAATCTTGATTTTGATATCATGAGTGGCGGAATTGAATCTAAAGAAGTTTCTGAGGAGGAGGGTGAGAAGGAAGGCTCGGATCAAATGGAAGTCATGTTAGTGGCCGCGAAAAAGGACATTGTTGAGGATTATGTCAACGTACTTGACCTTGCGGGTCTCAATTCGGTTGTTTTGGATATTGATGCTTTTGCTTTGCAAAACGCATTTGAGATAAGCTCCGAAAAACCAGAAGGCTGCTATGCCTTGGTAAATGTGGGGGCAGAGGAGCTCGGGATAAATGCCATAAAGAATGACATATCTTTGTTCACAAGAGACTCATCTTTCGGAGGTTCCCAGATTACAGAGGCGATTATGTCCCAATTCAGTGTGAGTTTTGAAGAAGCTGAAAAGATAAAATTGGGGGGAATCACGAAAGAGAAAGACAAGGGAGTACTGGAAGAGATTTTTGTATCCGTGATTACAGAATGGGTCCAGGAGATAAAAAGGGCTCTTGATTTTGTGTCGGGCACTTATCCGGATGAAACCATTGAGAAGATCCTGGTAAGCGGAGGGTCTTGCAGGATTCCGGATTTTAAAAGGTATTTGGAATTGGAGACAGGCATTCCCGTAGCGGAGCTCAACCCATTTGCAAATTTAATAATAAATGAGAAATTGTTTGACCCCAAGTACCTGAAGTATATGGCTCCGCAAGCTGCGGTAGCCGTGGGCCTGGCTCTGAGAAGCATTGGTGACAAATGATAAAAATCAACCTTCTGCCCTTTAGGGCTGCCAGAAAAAAGGAAAACATAAGAAGGCAGATCAGTATCTATGTTCTAACGGTAGTGTTTGTTCTTGCGGTGACAGGTTATTATTTCCTGAAGCTCAACAGGGATATAACAATGTTAGAAACTGAGAAAACCCAGAAAAAGAAAGAGCTGGCGACCTATGCACAGACCACCAAAAAGATTAAGGCCTTGCGAATAAAAATAGATCAAATCAAAGGCAAGCTTAAGGTAATTCAGGAACTTGAAAAAAAGAAGACAGGACCGGTGCTCCTGTTGGACGAAATAGCCACTGCAGTGCCAAAAGACCAACTATGGCTTACTTCACTATCCGAAAGAGAGGGCATTTTGACCTTGAGGGGTACGGCTAGGGACAATAACACCGTGGCCCTATTTATGACAAACCTTGAAAAGCAAGAGAATATAAATTCTGTTGATCTTAACTCCGCTCAATTAAAGGAGTTAAAGACACACCAGATGAATGTCACCGATTTTGTACTGACCTGCAGAACATATGCATACAAGGAAAAGGCCAAGGCGACGAAAGCTGCAACGCCGAAAGGGAGACGGCCAAGGAAACGCTAGCCCTCGAAGGCCACAATTTGATGAGAAGGGATTATGAAAGAGTCTCTTATTGAAAAAGTTGAAAAGATAAAGATGCTTTACAGGATTATTATCCTGGTGGGAACGTTTTTGCTGCTAGGAAGCGTCTTCGTCTTTTTGGTGTATCTTCCAAAGGCCGAAAAGATATCTCAGACCACAAAAGAGATTGTGGGGCTCGAAAAGGAGATCAACAAGGCAAGGATAACAATTAAGGACTTAGCGAAGCTGGAAATGGAAGAGGCCCAGATCGATGCGCAGTTCAAGGAGGCCCTAAGGCTTTTGCCCAATGAAAGAGAGATTCCGAGCCTCTTGAGGAACGTTACTGAGCTGGGAAATGAATCCAACCTAAAGTTCCGTCTATTTAGGCCAATAAATGAAAGGCCTCGGGATTTTTTCATCGAGATTCCGGTTTCAGTGGAAGTGAGTGGTAAATACCACAATGTAGCCTTGTTTTTTGATAGGGTCGGTCGGATGAAACGGATTATGAATATCCTTAATGTTACTATGGTTCCGGAGAAGCCTCTATCTACTACCCTAAAGACAACATGTGAGGCCGTAACCTTCAGATTCAAGGGTGATTAGGAATGCGCATAGCGCAGAAAAAAGGAAACGTTCTTAAAATAGTATTTAAAGCAATCGTGATATTATCACTAATGCTATTTGCGGTCCCGCTTTTGTTCGCCGGCCCTGACGTGTTGTATAAGAAGGCCCGGCCACAACAGGACCTGACAAAAGAGGAGCAGTATTTTTATAAACCCTTGGGAAAAGTTGATCCTTTTGCTCCTTTTATAATCCAAGAGGAAGAAAGCCGCGAGGATTTTGGAGTAGATGACCTTACAAGGAAGAAAACCAAGCAGCTGGCAGCCATGGAACTTCTGTTAAAAAAGCTTAAAGAACCAAAGACGGAACTCCAGAGAATAGGCATATCAAAACTTACACTTACTGCTATAATCAAGGGGAAAACCAAGACCTGGGCTATGGTTAGTGATGAGAAAGGGCGAGGATATAAGCTGGAAAAGGGCACATACATCGGAACGAACGGTGGGGTTGTGGATATGATAATTTCTGAAGAGCAGAATACCGCTTTCGGGAGGCAATCGGTCAGGAAAATAACCATAAAAGAGCCTTACATTAATCGAGATCAAAAGTTGGATTACAGATTCATTGAGATGGAAATGCCTTACAATATATCTGTTTATAAGTGATGGTAATGCGGCCAGCCACCTGACAGTAATATTCGTCATTACGGGGGAGAAAACAAATGAAGATAAGAACGTACATTATAGGGATTTTGATCCTGCTTTTTAGTATTTCCTGTGGTCAGGAGGTTAGGCAGACTCTGAGTCCCGTGGTTCCGGATCCTGCCGATGGTAGGTTGAAAAGGATAGTTATACTTCCCTTTGCCGATTATACGCTATCGTTTTCCTCATACGGCCACTGGCGAAGGAGCCTTCTGGTGCATGAAGCAGTACAAGATGAACTATACCGAGCAGGATTCGTCCCTGCGGCAGAAGAAGCCGTTTCAGAATATCTTTTGCGCCGAGGTGTATTTCAATATCCTCAAGAGGTATCCGCTGACACTGCCTCATTACAGAGAGAACTACAAGAGGACTGGTCAGATCAGATGAAAGAGGAAATGGCAAAGACTATTTCTGAAAACATCGCTAGAAGCGGGACCCTCAATAAACAGCAAGACAACAGGAGGCTCGTCGCCATAAACAGCCAAATGATAAAGGATTTGGGCGATACCTTGGGGGCGGATTATGTTGTGCGGGGCAGAATAGTGGAATTTCGCTGGGGCCACGAAGATACGTTCAATTTTGTAAAGATCGGATTCCTACCATGC
>Ga0307425_1001804_pt1 | contig 12474 bp, 9 predicted proteins | sample SalMarWE160330MG_FD_202152 | JGI IMG/M metagenome (GOLD analysis project Ga0307425, IMG submission 202152) | Salt marsh sediment microbial communities from the Plum Island Ecosystem LTER, Massachusetts, United States - WE1603-30 | ecosystem: Environmental > Aquatic > Marine > Intertidal zone >... | reverse complement strand
CCGGCGCTTCAACGGTCATGGTTCTGGAAATCGTTTTCTGCATTTCGGTGATAAATCGGAACTCACCCCTTGACTCTTTTATATCTAAAATCTGTTTTAGGCGCCTTCCCTTTAAGTGGTATATAACGCCGTCCAACTCAATGACATATTGTATATTATTATTGTTCATCGCCACCAACATCTCAATGGTTCAATACGTTTTGATTTTTTACAATAAATGCGCCTTTAAGGGTCATTAGAATATCCCCGGCTTTATTTTCAAACATTGTTTCTGATACCTTGTCATTATTGCCAATCGCTTTTAATGATTTAATATGAAAAGATACCGGTCTGAAAAAGTGAGAATTTGCATTGGAACACTGCTTTAAAATTGTCTCCATCTCCGAAAAGGTCACCGTATCTTGTATGTCGATATTGTATACTTCCCATTTGTTTTTTTCTAATCCTAATAATTTGGCATAATTAACAAAATTATTTATTTTTAAAATGCTGTGCAATTTCTGTTCTCTCTCGCTTTTAAGTTGACTCAACCATTTGACTTTCTGGACCAACACTGCCTTTTTGTCCTTATGTGCAACATATGCTTTATAATTGGTCAGAAAATAATGGCCGGCTACTAAAAATAACATCGCAAGAAGACCGGTAATGATACATGATCTAAATATTTTCATGGCAACTTATCTCTTAAAAATTCATCTTCCAGCGTGCGCTGACTTCGGTATATGGAGCTCCCCAGTCCGCATTGACGGTATCGGCAGTATTAAAACACAAAAAATCACCGGAAGTTCCATCTGCTACGTTGTCGATGATGGTATCCAGGGCCATCCCCAACTCATTTGGGAGCCCTTCAACCCACATGTAATTGTATTTATCCTTACGGTCATATTTAAATCCAACATTAATGCTGTGCCCGCCGCCATCTTTATCCGTATAGGTATATTCCCAGCAGTTGCCAGTGTTGGTCGAAGGTGCCGTAAGGCCAACATCGTCCAAACCTCTGAAATCGGTTCCCAATGGATCCCCGGTTTTGAGATATCCTCGTTCGGTATTGCTGATTATTCCGTCATGACCATTATCGGTGTCAGTTTTTCCATCCTGTCCTTCTGATGAAATCGATGCATCATAAAAATCACCCAGCCGTTTTCCGGTTCGATCATAAAAGTTGGCATATGTCATTCGCCAGGCATTTAAATATTTCGTGTAAATTTTCTTTTGCTCCGCGCTCCTGATGAGGTCCTTCCCTTTAATCACCGCTCCGATGATAATACCGATGATAATCAGCACAATGGCCATCTCAATGAGCGTAAATCCCTGATTGTTAGCGAATTGCTTAAAACTTCTTCTTAATTTTGACATCGTAATATTGATCTCCTTTCCATTAATTAATGGTCAAAAATCGAACTGTTTATCTCAATTAATGGTTAGAATCGAACTGTTTCTGAATAAAATCGATGTGTTTTTACCATTAGTTATGTAGAATTATGCAAAGTTTAGGCCAATAAAAATAAATTATATTAATTTAAGGAATTCAGAATGTTATTCAGTAATTGAAATGATAGTATTTTAAAAATGGGAGAAACCAACCATGATGCGTCAAAAATTTGCCACATGCCCAAGCCTTATACCCACATTCTCACGTAAACCTTAACATGGTCCTTTTTTACAAATTTTAGCAGTAAATTTGGGGAAATATATAGCGATGGGTCACCTTTATCAAAATTCACCTGAACAAAACCTATCCAAATAACATCAGATAATGTTCCAGCCTCCGGCTCCGCTTCCAGCCAGTAGGGCTTACAGGCCGGAGGGTAGAGCCTACGCCTCGGAAAGCAGAATTAAAAGGTGTGAAACTTGACAGTATTTTAAGTTTTAAGTAGAAAGTGATGCAATGGAGATTATCAAGGAGTAGTGGCCGCTTATCTTAATCACCATGAAGAATTCATCAACAAATTAAGCGCATGATGCATTGTGGCTAAATACTAAAACGCCATTTCCCTTTCTGAGTCGGTGCTTTTAGAGATTTTTCAAGCTGATGTAAAAAATGTATTCTGGGAATCTGCCTTGCACCAAAACGGGTCAAATGTTCGGTAGGGACCTGACAGTCTATCATGTCAAACGATAATTCTTTAAGATGTTCCACAAGTTTAACAAGCCCTACATTTGAAGCATTGCTGATTCGTGTAAACATGGATTCTCCGAAAAAACACTTCCCTAAAGAAACCCCGTATAACCCTCCTGCAAGATATCCCTGATGCCAGACTTCCACCGAATGCGCAAATCCTGCCTCATGCAGATTGCAGTAAGCATCGATCATATCTCTAACGATCCAGGTTCCTTCATTTTTTTGTACCCGAACTTGTGCACACTGGTTGATGACCTCATTAAAAGCCAGATCTATGGTCACACTGAACACGTCTTTTTTGATAATCTTTCTTAATGTTTTTGAAATCTTTATCTCATGGGGATACAATACAAGGCGGGGGTCGGGTGACCACCAAAGAATCGGTTCATTATTTGAAAACCATGGAAAAATGCCCATACGATAGGCGAGAAGAAGACGTTCCTGGCTCAGGTCACCGCCAACAGCCAGCAATCCATCTTCGGATGCAAGGTGGGGTGTCGGAAATTCGATTGTATCTGATAAAAGAAAAACAGGCACTCAGATATCATCAAGTCGTTAGGTGGGGCAACACGTTTAGTATTCCATCACTCCAGTGTTTCTGATACCCTAATTTTTTCACTTAACGACGTCTTGGCATTGTAGTTAAAGGTCAACTTTTCATTTTTAACATCAATAAAAACATTACCGCCTTTATTAAGTCGCCCAAATAGAATCTCATCGGACAGGACATCTTTTATTTCAGTTTGTATCAATCGATCCAATGGCCTGGCGCCATAACGCGGGTCATGCCCTTTTCTGGCCAGCCATGTCCGTGCATCCGGAGAAAGAGTAATGGATACTTTTTTAGCAACAAGCTGTCCTTTGAGCTCATTCATAAACTTATCCACCACTTTTTTCATAATATCTTCATTCAACGCATTGAAATGAATGATACCGTCGAGACGGTTTCTAAATTCCGGACTGAAAAACTTTTCAATGGCTTGTTTTCCCTTATTTTCTGTGTCATATTGCTTGTCTCCGAAGCCGATGGTTTGCGTGCTCATCTCCCGTGTACCGGCATTGGAGGTCATCATGATAATGACGTTTCTAAAATCAGCCTTTTTACCGTTGTTGTCCGTAAGTGTTGCATGATCTAAAACCTGCAAAAGGATGTTAAACATATCCGGATGCGCTTTTTCTATTTCATCAAACAAAAGCACGCTGTAGGGGTGCTTTCGGATATCATCTGTCAAGAGTCCGCCCTGATCAAAACCGATATAACCCGGCGGTGCACCAATCAGACGGGCCACAGCATGTTTTTCCATATATTCACTCATGTCAAATCTTAAAAAATGAACACCGAGAATCCTTGCAACTTGCAGACTCACTTCTGTCTTTCCAACACCTGTTGGGCCGGCAAATAAGAATGATCCAATGGGCCTTTCAGGTGCTCCGAGCCCGGCACGGGAGCGCTTGATGGATGTGACCAGGGATTTAATGGCATTGTCCTGTCCAAAAACTACCTCTTTGATCTTTTCTTCAAGGTTCTCCAGTTTTGTTTTATCAGGGGTCGACACACTGATGGTCGGTATTCTGGCCATTTTAGCCACAATTTTTTCAATATCTTTAGGATTGATCTTCTTTCTGTGGGGAAGATTGGACAATCGAACAAATGCCCCTGCCTCATCGATGACATCTATCGCCTTATCAGGCAGATAGCGATCATTGATATATTTGGCAGAAAGTTCGGCTGCAGCTTTTAAGGCCTGATCCGTATAAACAATACCGTGGTGTTCCTCATAACGGGATCGCAGTCCCTTTAAAATTTGAACCGTCTCTTTAACCGGAGGTTCCAAAATTTCGATTTTCTCAAATCTGCGCGAAAGGGCTCGATCTTTTTCAAAAAAATTCTTATAATCTTCATAAGTTGTAGAGCCTATACACCGCAGATCACCGGTTGCCAAGGCTGGTTTCAATATGTTAGAGGCGTCCATGGAACCTCTGCTGGTGGCCCCGGCACCAACCGTCGTATGAATTTCATCGATAAATAAAATAGCATCTTTTTTCTGTTTCAAAGAAGACAAAACGCCTTTTAAACGCTGTTCAAAGTCACCTCTAAACTTGGTACCGGCGAGCAAGCCGCCAAGATCAAGGGAATAAATACGAACATTTTTAAGCAATTCGGGAATGGATCCATCATTTATCCGAATGGCCAGGCCTTCAGCCATTGCTGTTTTACCAACTCCGGGGTCGCCCACAAAGATTGGATTGTTCTTGCGTCTACGGCATAGCACCTGAATGGTCCGCTCCATTTCGAGCTCTCTTCCGATTAAGGGATCCAACTTTCCCATGTCTGCATATTTTACAAGATCGATGGTAAACGCTTCCAGCGGATCGGTCTTTCGTTTCTTCTCACTTTTTTCTGTTTTTACAAAAGGATCCAAACCCCTATCCACCGGTCTGGAAACATTGTGAGAAATGTAACTTAAAACATCGAGACGGGAAACCCCTTCGGCACTCAAGAAATATTCAGCGTGTGAATCCTTTTCCTTAAATATCGAGGCCAGTATGTCACTTACATCAACCTGCTGCTTTTCTGCAGAGCGGACATGATTAATCGCCCTCTGGATGACCCTTTGAAACCCGACGGTCTGCTGAAGGACATATTCGTTTTCCTCAGGGACACTGTCTATTTGTTGGCTGAAAAATAATTCAAGCGCATTTTTAAGACTTTCAACGTTACCACCACAATTTTCGATAATTTCTATGCCGACGCTGTCATACAAAATAGCAAAAAGCAAGTGTTCTACACAGACATACTCATGGCGTCTTCTCTTGGCTTCTCTTACTGCAAAACCGAGTGTTTCGCTTAGTTCTTTGCTGATCATGGTCTATTCTTTCTCCATTGTACACTTCAGGGGAAAACCGTGTTGTCTTGCCAGGGCTTTAACGGTATTCACCTTGGTTTCCGAAACTTCAAAAGTATATACACCACAAATTCCGATACCTTTGTGGTGAACGTCTAACATTATTCTCACTGCATTTTCCGGCGATTTATTAAAAACAAGCATCAGGATTTCAACCACAAACTCCATGGTCGTGTAATCGTCATTATGCAGGAGCACTTTGTACATGGAAGGCTCATCAATATCATCCCTGACTTCAGAAATGACGTCTTCTTCCAGTTCAGGGCTGAACCCGTTCATTGAATCATTTTCCATGATTAGGCCCTTGAAGAATTTAATCCGAACCCTTTTGTTTCAATAGAATCAAATTCTAAATGAACAGGGTTGGAATGATTCTTTTTAATACTATAATCATCGATGCCCGATCTTGTAAAGAGTACAATCAAAATAATTGAGTCCTTTATACTACATGCCACAACATTTTTTATATTTCTTTCCGCTTCCACAGGGGCAAGGAGCGTTTCGCCCCACCTTTTCTTGGGTTCGTTTAACCGGATTTTTCTTTGCAGGCTCATCTCCGCTGGAAAAGACCAGTTTCTGTTCCTTTGGCTGTTGTAGATCGGCAATATTCTGGGGTTCGGATATTTGAATCCTGTACAATATTCCCAGCGTCTCTTCCTTGATCCTGGAAACCATTTCCTGAAATAATTCAAACCCTTCCTTTTTGTATACGATGAGAGGATCCTGTTGTGCATACCCCCTTAGACCGATTCCTTCCTTCAGGTGGTCCATACTCAAAAGATGGTCTTTCCACAGATTGTCTACCGTCTGGAGCATAACAATGCGCTCAAGATGTCTGAATTCTTCCGATCCAACGGAAGCCTCTTTTTCGTTATATACCGTTAGGCCGGAATCGGCGATCATCTGGGCCAGCCCTTCCCGGTTCAAACCGTCCATGATATCATCATCAATTTTATTCAGCCGAAAATTAAATTGCTTAAATACTGCCTTTTTCAATCCCTTCCAGTCCCATTCTTCAGGATGCGCTTTTTCGTCAGTAAAGCCATATGCGATCTCCTCGGCTTTATCTATAATCATCTCTTCGATGGCGGGTTTCAGACTTTTTCCGTTCAAAGCTTCTCGGCGCTGTCTGTAAACGACTTCCCTTTGTTGATTCATGACATCATCATACTCCAAGAGCTGCTTTCTGATATCAAAGTTGTGTCCCTCGACCTTTGCCTGGGCATTTTCGATGGCCTTGCTGATCAGTCTGTTTTCTATGGGCTCACCATCTTCCATCCCTAGCTTTTCCATAATTCCGGTGATTCGTTCGCCACCGAATATCCGCAAGAGATCATCCTCCAAAGCAAGGTAAAAACGCGACGATCCCGGATCCCCCTGTCTTCCTGAACGTCCCCTGAGCTGATTATCAATACGTCGGCTTTCATGTCTTTCGGTTCCGAGAATATGGAGCCCGCCCAGATCGGTGACGCCCTCGCCTAAAACGATGTCCGTCCCACGACCGGCCATGTTTGTCGATATGGTAACCGCTCCTTTCTGGCCGGCCAACGAAATAATCTCCGCCTCCTTTTCATGATTTTTTGCATTCAATATCGTATGTTTAATTCCTCTTTTTTTCAATTTTATTGAAAAGTTTTCTGAAACATCAATTGAAATGGTCCCCACCAGAACAGGCTGTCCCTTTTTATTCAGTTCAACGATCTCGTTGATTGCCGCATCAAATTTCTCTTTGCGGGTTTTATAAATCACATCCGGGTTATCGATTCGAATCATGGACTGGTTTGTGGGAATAACCATAACGTCAAGATCATATATTTTTTTAAATTCGGCGGCTTCCGTATCCGCGGTCCCTGTCATTCCGGCAAGTTTATTGTACATTCTAAAATAGTTCTGAAACGTAACAGTGGCCAGTGTCTGGTTCTCATTTTCGATTTTCACGTTTTCTTTGGCTTCAAGTGCCTGGTGCAATCCTTCACTGTACCGACGGCCGGGCATCAGACGGCCCGTAAATTCATCTACAATGATAACCTCCCCATTTTTCACAATATAATCAACGTCTCGTTTGAAGAGCGTATGGGCCTTAAGCGCCTGGTTAACATGGTGAAGCAGTTCGATATATTTTGGATCGTACAGGTTGTCGACCTTGAGCAATTGTTCCGCTTTCGCTATCCCTTCTTCGGTCATCACGGATGATCGGGCCTTTTCATCCAAAGTAAAGTCACGTTCGGAAACAAGACGTGGAATGATACCGTTGACCAGATGGTACAGCTCCGTCGATTTTTCAGCCGGTCCGGATATGATCAACGGTGTTCGAGCTTCGTCAACCAAAATACTGTCCACCTCGTCAACAATTGCAAAATTGAGCTCTTTTTGAACGATGGTATCGATGTCAAACTTCATATTGTCTCTTAAATAGTCAAAGCCGAACTCATTGTTTGTGCCGTAGGTAATATCCGAACCGTATGCGGCTTTGCGTTCATCATCATCCAGACCGTGCAATATACAACCCACGGAAAGTCCTAAAAATTTATAAATATGCCCCATCCATTCCGTATCACGTCTCGCCAGGTAGTCGTTTACCGTGATAATGTGTACTCCCTTTCCTGAAAGTGCATTCAGATAAGCCGGGAGGGTTGCCGCCAGGGTTTTGCCTTCACCGGTCTTCATTTCAGCAATCTTCCCCTGGTGGAGAACGATGCCACCGATAAGCTGAACATCAAAATGCCTCATTTGGAGGGTACGAATTGACGCTTCTCTGACGGTTGCAAAGGCCTCCGGGAGAATATCGTCAAGGGACTCGCCATTATTCAGACGCTCTTTGAGTAGAGGCGTCTGAGCTTTCAGTGCTTCATCACTCATGGCTTGCACTTTGGGTTCTAGTTCGTTGATTTTTTCAACGATGGGCTTTAACTTTTTAAGTTCCCGTTCATTTTTACTTCCAAAAAATTTCGTTAATAAGTTCGTCGCCATTTAATAATATATCCCTTCTATATCGGATGTTTTATTACCCGAATCGTACTTGATTCAGGTATTATATTCTACATACCACGAGGACGACATGGTCGTCATCTGTCCATTTTATGTAATATGCAAATTTTTGGCCAATATATCATCAATCAATATATTTTGCAAAATACTGTTAAGATAATTTGTAAAGAAAAAGTTTTTTCGATGAAAAAGAAAAGACAGGTGAAAAGAAAATTTGGGGGCTCACAAACGATATTGTTAGTTTACATCCATAAATGAGGATTTTTTTCAAGATCAAGGCATGCGAAAAAAATAGCCACAGGCATATGTTTAATATTCCGAGGATTATTTTTTGAGCATAACGCAGAGATTGGACAAAAAGGCCATTTATGGATGGAAACTAGTTTAGAATGTATTTTTGGGGATTAACAGGAAGACCGTTTAAAAAAACTTCATAATGGAGATGGGGTCCGGTGCTGCGCCCTGTGTTGCCCATTAATGCAATGACATCACCTCTTTTGACCGCCTCACCCCGCTTTTTTAATGCCTTTTGAATATGCCCGTAACGGGTAATCATCCCGTGCCCATGATCGATTTTCATCATATTGCCATAGGAACCATTACGCCCGATAAACGTTACCACTCCATCTGCGGTAGCGATAATCTTGGTTCCCTTTCGTCCTGCAATGTCAAGGCCTTTGTGGAATTCACGTAAACCGGTGAACGGTGAGATGCGATATCCGAATCCCGAAGAATACCACCCTTCTGTTGGACGAACGGACGGTGTACAAGACAACAGGTTCCGTTGGCTTTTAAGACCTTCATATAAAGATTCAAACACTTTTTCCTGATGGGTTGAAGCTAAAGTCAGCTCCCGGGTCTGTTCATGCATGTCACGCAGCAGGCTGTTATGTTTCTCAGTTAGGGGAAGCTGTGAATCAAGATCTTCAGGAATGGAACCACCGACACCAAAAAGGCTGTCTTGTTCAGAGGATTTTTCTATGTTGGCAATAATCCGTATCTTTTGTTCAAACGTATTTAATTTAACGAGACTTGATTTCAATGAATTGATCTCATCTGCAAATTTTTGAATTTGTTTTCGCTGATTGAGAATCTCTTCAGATTGTTTGGCAATTGTATTTTTAACCTTGTGTTTGTTAAATGTAATCTTAAGGTTAAAATAATCGATAAAGATAGCTGCGCTAATCAACAAAAAGAATGCGAAGATACTACTGACAATCAATAAATGGCGTCTGGAAACAGCCAGCTGCTTCACAGTCTTGCCCGTATAATTTAAAATGTAAAAAGAAATTTTCTCGTCCATAATACTTTTGACGGTCTATAAAAACACCGATCTACAATATATGTTATTAATTCTAAAGAGTTATAAATTAATACATTTTGCTGGATCACCAGACGCAAAAAACCCCATACTAAACACTCTCATAAAAAGACAAATGGACTGGCTTTTTAGGAGAGCTCTTATTCAAACAATTTTCTATAGTCTATCATAAAGAGATTGGGTTTGTCAATAACCAGGACGATTTGGCAGTATTCTAATTTGCCAATGCAACAAAATCTCCAATAAACCACACCCTATTATCAAGCCCTGTTTATGTTGCCGGTAAAGTCCTAAACAACAGCCGTTATTAAATTATCGGCCTTTTTGCTAAAAGCATTAGTTATTCTTGTAAAACCCCCTTTGACATCCTCATGGTTAAGTTCTGTATTCCCACATAGGGACTTGATATTTTTGGTATATTCGGATTACCAGAAATAATCGTCTTTTCTGTTGATGTGGCTTTTGGACCCCGATAAATCGAAATCTCCGCTTAAAGGCAGGGAGAATATTCGGTTAAACACCAAGGGAAAGGGATGTTGTAGAATAACGGGGAAAGAGCATCTCTCCCCGTTATTCAGGATGATAGGATTAAGCGATTCCAAGTTTAAATTTAAGGGACTTCAGTGTATTTTTCATCAGCATGGTGATGGTCATGGGGCCGACACCGCCCGGTACCGGGGTAATGTAACCGGCAATCTCTTTGGCAGCATCAAAGTCGACATCGCCACTTAAAATCGCGATTTTCTTTCCGGTCTTTTCACTGATCTTTTCTCCGATCCTGTTGACACCAACATCAATGACGCATGCACCCGGTTTGATCCATTCGGGTTTTACAAGACCCGGAACCCCAGCGGCCACAATCAAAATGTCTGCACGCTGACAATGTGACGCCAGATCTTTTGTGCCTGTGTGAACGATGGTTACGGTTGAGTTGGCACCGACGCCCTTTTGGAGCATCATATTGGCAATGGGTTTACCCACGATATTTGAACGACCGACCACAACAACTTCAGCTCCTTTTGTTTCAACGCCGGCACGAACAATCATTTCCTGTATACCGGCAGGGGTACAGGGCGGAAATTTAAGCTCACCGCCGCCAATCATGAGTCGTCCCACATTGACCGGATGAAATCCATCCACATCTTTGTCAGGGTCTATGGCGTTTAATATCTTCTTTTCATCGACATGCTTGGGCAGGGGCAGCTGGACAAGAATGCCGTTGATGGTATCGTCGTTGTTATACTTGTCAATCAATGCTAAAAGCGCTTCTTCGGAAAGATCATCGGGCTGGGTATCTTGTATCTCATGAAAACCGACGCGGTGGGCAGTTTTAATTTTTAGCGTCACGTATGAGATGGAGGCGGGATTTTCACCCACCAAAATGGTGACAAGGCCGGGCACAACACCATGTTTTTCTTTAATTTCCGCAACCTCTGCTGTGATTTCTTCGAGAATCTGTTCACGAATCTCAGTTCCCTTAATAAGTTTTGCTGACATTTTAAATCTCCTTTCACCAAAAGTTAAAAAATGTTGATACAATCCTTTTAGATAATCGGCTTGCGTTATTTATGTTTTAATGTGTTAATGAATGCTTAGAAATTATTCTGCCCGTGGTATTGAATTCATAAATACTAATAAGCTAAAGGAATGTTTAATAACAAAACGACACGTTTTATTAATCTAATAAAATCGTAATGTCAAGAGGTCTATCATTTGATTCTTATAAAAGCATCATGCTTCTAACAGAAAAACCATTGTATCTGAGAAATCAAATTTTTATTGTCTTATTTCTCATTTTATTATATCGGATTTCAATAATTTGTAAGGAATTTCCATATTATTTTTCCTTTACCATCCATTTTATTACCTAAAAAGGAGGAAACTGTGATGACCAAAAATATCGCGATGTTTTTCTGGACCGTTGTTATCGGAATAACTTTGACAGCAACAAGCGCGCTCGGTGCAGGAACAAAACCAACCAAACTGACCTTCAGTATTTTTTTCCCTCCGACACATGGACAGACAAAAGCTGCAATGGCCTGGGCAAAAGAGATTGAAAAACGAACGGAGAATAAGGTTCAGATTAGTATTTTCGCAGGTGGAACCCTTACAAAAGCGCCCCAATGCTATAGCGGCACTGTAAAGGGGATATCGGATTTGGGCTTCAGTCTTTTTGCGTATACCCGTGGACGTTTTCCGGTCATGGCCGCAGTTGACCTCCCCATGGGTTATCCCAATGGAAAAGTCGCCAGCAGGGTGGCCCAGGAGTTTGCCAAAACCTTTAAACCCAAAGAGTTAAGTGACGTAAAAGTGCTTTACCTTCATGCTCATGGTCCCGGACTCTTACATACCAAAAAGCCGGTTAAAAAACTGGAAGATCTTAAAGGCATGAAAATCAGGGCCACGGGCTTAAGTGCCAAAATTGTAAAAGCGCTCGGCGGCGTTCCTGTGGCAATGCCCCAGGGCGGGACCTATGAAGCGCTTAAAAAGGGAGTTGTCGAAGGGACATTTGGCCCCATGGAGGTTTTGAAGGGATGGAAACAGGCCGAAGTCATCAAATATACAACAGAATGTTACAGCGTCGGCTACACCACCACCTTTTTTGTTGTTATGAATCTGGATAAGTGGAACGCACTTCCAGCCGATGTAAAGACAGTTTTCGATGAGGTGAGCGATAAATATACCGATGTTCACGGTAAGGTTTGGGACAGCACCGATCAAGAAGGCAGAAAATATACACTAAGTCTTGGCAACAAGATCATACCACTGTCTGACAAAGAGAGTGCCAGATGGCGCAAAGCTGTTGAACCGGTCATCAACGACTATATCGCAAATACTCCCGACGGAGATAACTACGTTAAGAAAATAAGAGAGTTGATGAAAACATATTCAAAATAGGACGATGAATTTCCGGGTTGTCCTGGCCAGACATGAATTGCCATGGACAACCCTTTTTTTTCGATCTTGAAAACCTGGTCCTTTGAGATAGGTCAGAGTTAAGAAGTTCTGCCAGAAAGTACGGTGCGATAGTTTGAAGTGAACTATAGTTAAAAAAGGTTGTGCCCGTTGGCCCGTTATGCCGGTTCGCCCGTAATTTAATACCGGCCAACCGGCTAACCGGTTAACCGGCGAACCAG
>Ga0307425_1001803_pt1 | contig 12476 bp, 14 predicted proteins | sample SalMarWE160330MG_FD_202152 | JGI IMG/M metagenome (GOLD analysis project Ga0307425, IMG submission 202152) | Salt marsh sediment microbial communities from the Plum Island Ecosystem LTER, Massachusetts, United States - WE1603-30 | ecosystem: Environmental > Aquatic > Marine > Intertidal zone >... | reverse complement strand
TGTTATAAATAAAATGTAAGAAAATTTAAGAATAATCCAAAAATATCGTTTGACAGAGGTCGTTCCATATCAGGGTGTGCATCGCACACCATTTATTGTCTAAAACAGGTCGGAGCGTGACGTCCGGAGCCCTGCTGGCGATATAAAGATCAGAACAAAGTTTCACGGAAAAAGTCTGCACATTCACGACCGCCGGAAGACCTATAATATAACCACCCAAGCCCTTAAAGCCCAATTTCAGACTTTTTGCCGCCGATAACAAGGTATGGATTAGAGAAAAGACTTGACTTTTCGAGCTTTATCTGGTTTAATAGTACTATAGGATCAATAGCCGCACAGCGGTATATATGGATAGCGAGAATTTGTCACAACGGGGGTGGAATTTGATGAAATGGGGGTTTCCAAAATTCCTTGTACACGGACGTATAATGTTAGTCATTGCAATTTTTGCATGTGGACTGACTATACCTGCGCATTGCCAGACACAGGACATTGTGCTGCTTCTCGAGCAGACTCCTGTTAAAGGCGGTGAAATAACTCCGATTGCAGGCGTTCATCATTTTAAGCCGGGTACGGAGGTTGTGCTGACAGCAGTTGCCAAGCCCGGCTATAAATTTACTCACTGGCTGGGCGAGGTAAGTGACGCCGCGGCATCCAGTACTATTGCATACCTCAATAAGCCGAAAGTTATTATTGCGGTATTCGAGAAGGCCGAACACGGTATTTCGGCTGATGGAGATGGCTTGTCCGCCGGCGGTGGAGGAGCTTCGGGCGGCCTGTTCCCTGCGGCTTTGGATTTGAGCCGGCCGGGAGGCTTTAGCGGAGGCGGAGGCGGTGGAAAAGCAAAACCGCAAAAGCTCGTATATTTTGTAAAAGACACTAAACCAATGCCGAAAGCGCCGGAAGTGCCGGAACCTGCAACCGGATTGTTGCTGGTACTGGGAAGTCTGTTCGCTCTTAAGCGGCGAGGCCGAAAAAGGATCGCCGGATAAATAGCTGTAGCTGAAAAAGCCAAAACAAACGCAAAGCGGGATTTTAACAGGGTACACGCCGAGCGCATAATTTCAATGATTGGCATTATAATTATATTACTGTTTGTCCGCAAAGCTGTGACGCCGCGTAAACATCTATAAATTGCGCAAAGTAAAGATCATATTACTCGAATCTATAGCCGCACTTCTCTTGAGTAATATGTTCCGATTCGGTTCTTGGGTATTTTCTGCAGTTTAACGGTCGAACCGGGTAAATGGAACAGAGAGCTTTGTTATCCGGCGTGAACTTCAGGAACGGGCAGACGTTCGGCAATTTGCAGCATGCACCGCAGTTAACGCACTGGCCTTTGCGTCTCTCGGAGACAGGCAGCACGGCCGTAAAGGTCCTTCTGATTCTGGCACGCCAGGTATTCTTATTATCAACCATAAACCGGAATTTTCCAAACGATAGAATCGAAATAATTACTATTACAAATATATGTTAATTCTGCTAAAACATCGGAAGCAAGTCTTACCCCACACAAAAAATGACATAAGCCCAGTTTGCAAAAAACAGCGCGCCCGCCACAACCCATGCGGCTGAGCGTTCTGTGCTCGTCAGGCTGATGCGCAAACGGCGTGCCCAAATAACCCGGATGGCGATGGCGGCGGAAAATAAAGTGAGTACAGAGTACAGCAGGGGATTATACAACCAGGCTTGGGCAGGATGGCCGTGCAGCAAAGACAGCGCTCCCCGCGTGAAACCGCAGGTCGGACATGCAACGCCGGTCAAGTGTTTGATCAGGCAAAGCTGTACCGGCCGGTGAAAATACGCGCTGAGCCAAACCAGCGCCAAACCGCAGGTCGACCATACTAACACGATCAGTATAGCCCAGAGCGGCCACGGGGGACGCCGTGAAACATGGATTATTTCAATCTTCATATCAGTGAGTTAGTTTTATCTTTGTGAAAACGAAGTCGCGATACCTAAGGACATGAACAACAGCCAGATGACAAGTCCGACGATTTGTAATATTACACTGATCATGCCGCAGATCTTGCCGGCCTGGGTCAATCCCTGGCCGGATGAGTCCATTCTGCCGGCAGCCATTTCCTTCAGGTCATTGCTCCCCATTACCCACGCGATAATGCCGCAGATAAAGCAGCAAACAAGACCTATTATCCCAAGAGCCAGGATGAGGCTGCCGCGATGAGGCCTGAGCGTTTGTTGTGTAGAGTACTGGGGTCCTATCGGTGCTACGGGAACCTGTGTTTCCTCTGCCATGAAATTCTCCTATAATTTGAATTTCTATTATTTTATATCATAAAGCGATTTTACGATTTTCTGAAGACCGCGACTACGTTCTCGATCTCCACCACGAACAGGCGATTGTCACCCTCGAAATCTACGGGGATGGCGCCTTTGGGATTGAAAAGCACCTTGTCGTATTGTCTTAGCGGTATGTCCGGCGAGCGTTCGATCTCGGCGGATATTGTGATGATTCGGCCGGTGATTGTGGGAATTTCGATATTGTCCGGAAGCTGGATGCCGCCCTTGGTCTGTTTCTTGTCCTCGTCCTTGCGAATCAGCACGCGCTTGCCTATCGGCTCGACCGTCTCAAGCGGATTCGTTTCTGTTAGCTTGTCTTTACCCATTTCCCATCAATCCCCGGCAAAAGAATTTCTTATTGTCGCCTCGATTATTATACCGGCCCAAGAGATGTCCTGCAACTATGATCCTCAAATTTGCAGCCGCTCAATTTCTTTTCTAATCTCTTCGATTACTTCGGTGTTGTGTATTATCTTCTTGTTACCGTCCTTGATAGAAATAATGTAAAAAACTTTACCCCCATGCTTCTTTTCAAATTCATTATGTGTATTTCGCTGTATTTTTTGTTCTTTGAATATCTGCGGGATATGTGAAACACCACTAGCAGGTTTTATCTGAAGTCCAACGTATTTATCTTTTATCTTAATAAAGAAATCAACATTGTATAAACGATCCCATTCATCCGGAGCTGGTTCTATCTTGATCTCAAATATCTTCTGCAATTGTCCATAAATCGTTTTTATCTCGGTCATGTATCCGTCAAACGTCCTGTTTATAACCATGTTAAACATATACTCAATACAATCGCATTCTGTTACTTCATCGACTTCCGCTGAAATTACCTCAGTAACTTTAACATACAGCTTTCTTCCTAAATCCTCAATATGTTCTTTAGACCTAACATTGGAGAAATAGTATTCTTTCCAATCTTCTAATGTTTTTGGAGTACATTTTCTTATTTCGTCTGAAACCGCACCAACATTACGTTTAAAGTTCAATTGGAAGCGATTCATGGCACTGTTTAGGATCCATTCCTTTGCCATTGATTCTCTCCACTATAGACAAAAATTTTCGTTTAAATTTAAACTCCAGTGATGTATCCACATCAACCAAACCTTGTTTTATCAAGTGGGCGTTTATAAATGTCTTGTTCTGCAAATATAAATAGCAGAGTAAATTGTTGTCACAATCGTGTTTTACATCGTCAAACTTAATAAAAACTTTTTGTCCGCGCGTCTTATCTCTTAGAAATTGAACTGCTTGGCTGCTCGTTTCGGGCTTTTCCTTAATGCCAAGCAACCTCACATTCAGCCCATCTCCTATAACCAAACGCTCTGGTGAAATGACATCTTTCACACTGTAATATTCTTGTTTCCTTGGAGTGTGATTACTAATCTTCGAGCCGAACTGTAGTTTTCTCGGATCGATTTTCTTGTCGAATTCGACCGGATCTTTGAAAACATAAGGCAATTGCATGACCGTTTCTTTATAGGCAACATGTGCATTATTCTGCCGAACTATTTCAAATTCAGCTTCTTCAAACATCATCTTCTGACGTATACCTAACTTCTCCTTTATCAACGGCAGGAATTCCGGATTTATCTCATATCCAATGGAATTTCTATTGAGTTTTTTGGCTGCCAGAGAAGTTGTGCCGCTGCCAAGAAAAGGATCAAGCACCGTATCATTTACGAAACTGAACATCTTGATTAGACGTCTGGGTACTTCTTCAGGAAACATCGCCAGGTGCTTATCTTGCTTTTCACCCGGGATATTCCAGTGACCGGCAAAAAATTGGTTCCATTCTTCGATAGTCATTCTCGATTGTTCTTTTATTTCTTTGCCGACTCTGGGTGTGGCACCGTGTTTTTTCAAAATCAGAATAAATTCATAATCGATCTTAAGAATTCCATTTCTGGGGAAGGGAAATGATCCCATTATAGTTGCCCCGCCAGTGGTATTGCAGGTCGTAACCTTTTGCCAGATAATCGCTCCCATGTAATCGAAGCCTATGGTTTCGCAGAACTTTATGATCTCAGTTCTGATAGGAATAACCTTGTATCTTCCATAATAAACGGATCGTGCAAACTGATCGCCGATATTAACGCATAAACGACAGCCTTTTTTCAAGACCCTGTGGCATTGGTTCCAGACTATATTAAGACTATTAATGTAATCTTCATAACTGTCATCAAAGCCTATTTGACTGCCGTTTCCATAATCCTTGAGCTGCCAATATGGAGGAGATGTAATAATAAGATGGGCCGACTCATCAGCCACCTCCATCATATTCCTTGAATCACCAATAATTATTTTGTGATACGTCATTCTTAGCTCATAAGTTTTTTCAGCAGCGCCCTCTGGAAGTGCAGGCGGTTTTCGGCCTGGTCGAATATAATCGAGTTGGGCGATTCGGCGACTTCGTCGGTGATTTCCATGCCTCGATAAGCCGGCAGGCAGTGCATAATCTTGACGTTGTCCGGCGCGGATTTTACCAGTTCGGCGTTGACCTGGAAACCCGCAAAATCCGCCTGGCGCTTTTGCTTTTCCGCCTCCTGGCCCATGCTGACCCATGTATCGGTATAAATTACGTCGGCATCGAGAACAGCGGCGCCTGGGTCGTTCGTCTGCCGGACACAGCCGGCCGATATTTGATTTACATTTTCGATTGTCTCGGCGTCAAGTTCGTAACCGGCCGGCGATGCAACCACCATTTTCATATGCAGCTTCGAGCAGGCATGAGCCAAAGAACGAGCGACATTGTTGCCGTCACCGATAAACGCAATCTTCACGCCCTCGTAGTCCTTGCAATGCTCCTGGATGGTAAGCACGTCGGCCATCGCCTGGCAGGGATGCAGCCAGTCCGTCAGGGCGTTAATGACGGGCACCTTTGCATATTGTGCCAGTTCGGTGACGGTGCTGTGCTCGAAGGTTCGCGCCATAATCCCATCGACGTACCGGCTGAGAACTCTTGCGATATCTTTGACCGGCTCGCGCTTGCCGATGCCGCCGATGTCTTCCGGTTTGACGTAGATCGGACTTCCGCCCAGGTCCGTCATCGCGACCTGGAAACTGATTCGCGTTCGCAGGCTCGGCTTTTCGAACAGCATGGCAAGCGTCTTGCCGGCAAGGCATAAATCCTTGCCTCCGACAGTGTATAGACTCTTTAGCCGGGCACTCATCCGCAGTAATTCTTTTAGAAGTTCCGTAGGATAATTATTAATGGAAAGAAAATCTTTCATTTGTTCTTCACTCCAAGTATAGTCTCTGTCTTTATCCCTGGCCACAGAGTATGTTTTTTGTTTAGCCACAGAGGGCACAGAGGTCACAGAGAATACAATTTTAAATACATTCTTTAAAACAAATTACATAGCTTATTACATCAGATGCACTTGTTGAACCGCGAATTTTGTTCTTTGTCAAACTTCCAAAGTGATTTTTCTATCGTCCTTATAGAAAGACCATATTTCTTTGATAAAAATCTTACTCTTTTGCAATAATTATCCCAGGAATTAAATTTATACGATGAAGGCTTATTCCACCCTAAAGAGCGTATGACTCTGAAGTCCATTATAGGGTACATGTCTGGAAACGCAAAATGTAAAATAGTTGAAGCAACCGGATATCCAACTCCCCTTAAGCCCCCTTTTTGTCCTAATAATGATTCTATACGAATTTTCTCATCTTCCGTCTCAAAGGATTCTCGAGTTTTTCTCTTAATCATCGAGAGAGTATTTTCATTAGCATAATTTCTTATTCTCAGCGCCTTCCAATCCATAATACTCCAAAGATTCTTCCGGGTTAGATACCTCTGTCTTTTCAAAAGGTATTTAATCCTTTCCTCGGTGTCTTTATTTTGAGAGCCGTAACATTCTTCATATTTCTGTGCCCTTTTATCGATATTGTCTTTGCTAAATATGAACTTCATTCTCTGTGTCCTCTGTGCCCTCTGTGGCTTAAAAAATCAAAGCCTCTGTGGCTATCAAAGAGCGACACGTTTGATGCCATCAATCAGTCTCTTTTCACCAAAGTTCACTATCAATCCTCGTTTAAGATTTGTTGCTTTCAAATACGAGAGTGTCTGGGCCAGCGCAACTTCCGGCATTTTGGACAGCGATTTTATTTCTACTACAACTTCATCCTCAACAAGAAGATCTATTTTTTGGCCTTTAATAACCTTGCCTTTGTAAATTATATCAGCGGGCACTTGTCTTTTATATTTTATGCTCTGCAAGTCAAATTCATAGCATAGTGCTTCTTCATAAATCGACTCAAGAAGTCCAGGGCCAAGTTCTCGATGGACTTCTATGGCCGCTCCGATTATTTTCTCTGTTAATTTGTCTTGCATTTTATTTTTTTATCTCTGTGTCCTCTGTGCTCTCTGTGGCTTAAAATAAAATTGTTATACTCCGTGGCTAAAGCATCACCTAAGCTAAATCACTCATAACGCCGTCAAGAATCTCAATTGCCTGGTCGATTTGTTCCTTCGTGGTAATCATCGCCGGCATGAACCGCAGAACTGTGCCACTGGTGCAGTTGATTCGCAAACCTTTCTCTAAGCATTTATCGACGATATTACTGCCCGGGCTGGTTAACTGAATGCCGATCATAAGACCGATGCCGCGAACGCTGTCTATAATGAAATGTTTCTGTTTCAACTGTTCGAGCCTGGCTTTAGTGTATTGGCCCAGCTCAGCGGCGTTTTCCAGCAGCTTGTCTTCTTCAATCGCCTCAATTACCGCGATGCCTGCAGCGCAGGCCAGGCAGTTTCCGCCGAACGTCGAAGCATGTTTGCCGGGCACCAGCGAAGCTGCTATTTCTTCCCTGGCCATCATCGCCCCAATTGCAACGCCGCCCCCGAGGGCTTTGGCCATCGTAATGATGTCCGGTTCGACGTCGAAATGCTGGTATCCGAACCATTTGCCGGTCCGGCCGATTCCAGTCTGGACCTCGTCTAAAATCATCACGGCCCCGTTTTCATCGCAGAGCCGGCGAATCGCCTCGAGATATTCGACTGTAGCGACGTTGATTCCGCCCTCGCCCTGGATCGGCTCTACCATGACCGCCGCCACCTCGTCGCTGAATGCCGATTCGAGCGCCGCCACGTCATTGAACGGCACATAAGCGAAACCCGGCAGCAACGGCAGAAAGCCCTCGTGATATTTCGGCTGGGCCGTCGCAGTTACCGTGGCGAAGGTTCGGCCGTGAAAGCTGCCCTCGGCGGTGATGAATTTATACTTTTCCTGTGCCGTGTGCAGGCGTGCCAGTTTCAACGCCGCCTCGTTGGCCTCGGCGCCGCTGTTGCAGAAGAAGCATTTGCCGCCGAATGCCCGCTCGCTCAGTAATTTTGCCAGCATGCCCTGCGGCTCGGAATAAAAAGTATTATCGATATGCAAAAGCTCGCCGGCCTGCTTGCGCAGGGCCTCGACGACCCTGGGATGGCAGTGGCCTAAACCACTGACGGCCCAGCCGGGGAACATGTCCAGTATCTTATTGCCGTCGGCGTCATAAAGGTAACAGCCCTCGCCTTTGGTGATTACCCGCGGCAGACGGCCATAATTGGCGATAACATACTTGTCGAACAATTCAATTGTCTCCTGTGTAGTCATAATTCTTTTCCTTTTCAGTGCTTAAAGTGAGCTAAAGTGAACTAAAGTTTGTAAAATGCGATAAGGTCAATTCAATACTTTAGGCACTTTAGTCACTTCAACTTTTAGGCACTTTTAATTATTTGTGTTCCGATTCCCTTGTTAGTATAGATTTCGAGCAGCAGCGAGTGGGGAATCCTGCCGTCGATAATATGCGCCTTGCTGACTCCCGCGTCGAGTGCCGTTATACAAGCCTCGACCTTTGGGAACATCGCATCGGTGATAATGCCGGCGTCGATCATCTCCTTAATCTGCTCTTCATTCAGGCTCGATACCCAACTTTCAGGGTCGTTGATGTCGGTTCGTATCCCGTGAGTATCGCTGACGACAACGAGCTTTTCAGCAATAACTTCGGCTGCAACCTTGCCCGCGGCACTGTCGGCGTTAACGTTTAGCTTGCCCCCGGCCTTATCTTTGGCGACTGAGGCGATTACGGGTATGGTTCCGTCGGCGCATAATTTCTTGAGCAGTTGTCTGTTCACATTCGTGACTTGTCCCACCAGTCCGACGTCGATTTTTCGCCCGTTTTCGCCGGCCAGACGCAGTGTCTCGGCAAACAGGGCGCAACTGCCGAGCGAATGCAGTCCCATCGGCTCACATCCCAATTCGGTCAGTGTTTCACAAATCGGCGTATTGATTTTGTGTACGAGCGTATGCTCGGCAATGGTCAGCGTGCGCTCGTCGGTATATCTTCGGCCCTGCACCCAGACCGGCTCTAAGCCCGCTTCGTTCATCGCCCTGGTAATAGCTTTGCCGCCGCCGTGAACGATTATCGGCCGCATACCGACTGTTGCCATAAAGGCGATATCGGTCAGCAGTTCTTTTTGCAGAGACGTATCGTCCAGCACGCTTCCGCCGAGCTTGACAACAACGATCCGCCCGTGGAACCGCCTTATGTATTCCATCGCCTCAATTAATGCACCAGCTTTTGCAATAGCCTCTTCCATGGAAACTATCCTTGAAAAAACACCGCTTGAGTAAGTCGCTTAATTTATTGATTTTCCCTCGTTTCGTCAAGGCATATTTACCTTCCATTCTTTAAATGTTGCAAACAAAGATTTTTGACCGTTTAATTCGTATGTCCTGAAAATTTTATTGACTTAATCAGCAATTTTCTTGAAATTGATTTCGAGAATTTCTGTTATTATATGTGCGAGGACGGTATACATTGAGATTACCTTGTAAAAAATATGTTTCAGTCAACTAATACAAATAAAAGCAAGACGACTCGCCCGTCGAGTCTTGACCTTAAAACCGGCCAGAGACTCGGCAAGTACCGGCTGGCAAAATACCTTGGCGAAGGCGGTAGCTGCGAGGTCTGGAAGGCCAGGGATACCATCGAGAGTATCTGGGTGGCTCTGAAGATACCGCTGGCCGACGTACACGGCAAGCGTGACAACCAGGCCCTGCTTCGTGAAATCCGCCTGGTCGCACAACTGCGCCACCCACACATTATGCCGGTTAAGAATGCCGATATTATCGGCGGCCAGGCAGTCCTGGCGACAGAGCTGTCCGTCGGAACGCTTGATGACTGCTCGAGGCCGATGAGCATCCGCAGAATCATCTCGATCGCCGCCCAGGTCCTTGACGGCCTTGCCTACGCCCACCGCAAGCGGATGGTTCACTGCGACGTAACTCCCGGCAACATTTTCCTGTTTCCGAACGGCCGGGCCGCACTTGGCGATTTCGGGATCGGGCTGAAGCTGCAAGGTCGAATGGCAACCGTCGACGACTTCGGAACGCCCGGATATGTCGCTCCGGAGCAGGCGTACGGCCGGCCTACCTACCGCAGCGATTGTTTTGCTCTCGGGCTTATCTTGTACGAGTACATCACCGGCGTGCTGCCGAGATGGCCTTTTCGCTGGCCGCCAAAGGGCTGTAAGCGCCTACGGGACAAGACCAGCCTGGCATTCGTCGGATTTCTCAAGCAGGCCCTGGCAGTGGATCCCGATAAGCGTTTCGGAAACGCCGAGAAGATGCGCTCGGCCCTGCTACAGGCTGCGCCGAGGAAACTCAAGCTCGCTTCCTTCCTGAGATCGACCAGTCGAAAAAAACTCGACTGGCAGAAGATGCGCCGGGCGGCATTCATTAAACGCTATGCGTCGGTGGTTCCCGTCGTTTTCCGGTGTGTCGATTGCAGTGAGCCGATCGCCGAGAGCATGGTGATATGTCCATGGTGCGGTAGCGATCACAATCGTTTCGATACGAATACTCCGTTCAGCCACGTTTGCACGCGATGTTACCGGGGCGTTCTGCCCGAGTGGCGATTCTGTTCGTGGTGTTTCGGGCCGGGTTTCGCTTCGCCTGCCGAAACACACACGACCGGCACGCGATACCACAGCCTCTGTAAACACTGCGGTGGAAAACTCATGCGTTTCATGCGTTATTGTCCCTGGTGCCGCCGGAAGATTCACCGGCCCTGGCAGGTTCGGCCCTTCCCGGAAGTATGCACGCGATGCGGCTGGTCGGTCGATTCGGCCTTCTGGAATTATTGCCCCTGGTGTAAGCAGAGACTTGTCTGATTCATTGAACAAAAGGAGTGACAAATGGACGAGATGATGGAACAGATACTCGTTGTCAGCCCGCCCGCTCATTTCCGCTGGGGCGCTGAGACGCATGTCGGAATGGAACGTCAGGAAAACCAGGACAGATTCTTCGCCGATCCCGAGCCGGCACTGTTCCTCGTATCCGATGGTATGGGGGGCCACCGGGGCGGCGCCCTCGCATCCGGAATCGTCGCCGAGGATCTGCCCGTGATGATCGAAAACGCCCTCGACAGGCTGAAGGTCGGCACCCCGCGGACTGTAAGGTCTTTGCTCAAAAAATTGATTGCCGAACAGAGCAAACAATTGCAGATGGAAGGAACCAGCGAAAGCGGTTTCAGGGATATGGGCGCCACGCTTGTCATTGTCCTGCTGAGAAAGGGCCGCTGCTTCGTTGCCAACATCGGCGACAGCAGGGCCTATAGACTGCGCAAAGATCGAATGGCCCAGCTCACCCGTGACCACTCGGTCGTATCCGAACTCATCGAAAAGGGCCATATCGAGCCGGAAGAGGCAGTCAATCATGAAGCTCGGGGCCAGATAACCCGCTATGTCGGCATGGAAGAAAAAGCACACTCTCATGTCCATTCCTTCGCTCTGAAAAAGGGCGACCGCATCCTGCTCTGCACTGACGGCCTGACCGATATGGTAGACGACAAAGGTATCGCTGCTATACTGTCGGCCGAAACTGATCCTCAGGCTGCCTGCGAGTCACTCGTTTCGTCCGCCAATAAAGCCGGGGGGCACGACAATGTCACGGCCTTAGTCATCGACTGGCTCGGCAACCGGAACCAAAATTCCCAGGGCTGAATCTATATGCAGTTGGAATTAGCCGATTATGAGTGTTGAGCAGGCCACGATTGATGATGCACGGGAAATCCTGGCATTGCAGAAGCTCGCCTATACGAGCGAGGCCGAAATTTATAGCGACTTTACTATCCCTCCGTTACATCAAAAACTCGATGAAATCAAAGCCGATTTTGCGGATCATTGTTTCCTTAAGTTTTGTGAAAAAGGAAGAATTGCTGGTTCCGTAAGAGCTTACGTAAAGGAAGGGACTTGTTATATTGGCAAACTCATTGTTCATCCTGAATGTCAAAACCAGGGCATCGGCACTAAATTATTACAAGAAATTGAGAATGCTTTTGATCATGTTAGTCGGTACGAGCTATTCACCGGCCATAAAAGCCAGAAGAACCTTCATCTTTACGAGAAGAATGGTTATCAAATATTCAGAAGTCAAAAACTCACAGAGGATTTAACAATCGTATTCATGGAGAAGTATCGTAATAACACATAAACAGCGGTTCAAAACAGCTTGGCGCTGTCGAGCAAAAATGTTACGGGGCCGTCGTTGATGCTGGTGACGTGCATATATTCGCCGAAGATGCCCTTCTCGACGGGTACGCCCTGGGCGGCTATCAGGCCGGCTGCTTTTTCGTATAGCTGCTCGGCCAATATCGGCTCGGCTGCGGCGTCGAAGCCGGGACGGCGGCCCTTGCGGCAGTCGCCGTGAAGCGTGAAATTGCTGATAAGAAGAATCGAGCCGCCAACATCCCGGACGCTGAGATTCATCTTGCCCGCCTCGTCCGCAAAGATTCGCAGGTTCACGAGTTTGTCGGCCATGAACTCTGCGTCATTGATAGTGTCACCCTTGCCGATGCCAAGATAAACCAGCAGGCCCCTACCGATTGTGCCCACCGGCTGGTCGTTGACTATGACCTTCGCTTCCAATACACGTTGACAAACCATCCGCATAGTTATTCCTTCTCTGTTATTTGCTTTATCAAAACCACGGCGATGAGGTTGCTCTGCGAATGCGCAGCTCGTCCACGACGGCGTTACCCTTGTGTGTCACGAGGTAGAGAACCAGCTCAGCGATTTCTTCCGGCTTTATCAGCTCATCCTTGGCAATATCAGGACGAACACTATCGACCATATCCGTATCGACCCCCCCTGGACAAAGCAGGTGCACCCGAATATC
>Ga0307425_1001802_pt1 | contig 12477 bp, 12 predicted proteins | sample SalMarWE160330MG_FD_202152 | JGI IMG/M metagenome (GOLD analysis project Ga0307425, IMG submission 202152) | Salt marsh sediment microbial communities from the Plum Island Ecosystem LTER, Massachusetts, United States - WE1603-30 | ecosystem: Environmental > Aquatic > Marine > Intertidal zone >... | reverse complement strand
AGTAACGGAGGCGTGCGAAGGTAGGCTCAAGCTGGTCGGAAATCAGCTGTCGAGTGCAAAGGCATAAGCCTGCCTGACTGCGAGACTGACGAGTCGAGCAGAGACGAAAGTCGGCCTTAGTGATCCGGTGGTCCCGCGTGGAAGGGCCATCGCTCAACGGATAAAAGGTACTCCGGGGATAACAGGCTGATGATGCCCAAGAGTCCATATCGACGGCATCGTTTGGCACCTCGATGTCGGCTCATCACATCCTGGGGCTGGAGCAGGTCCCAAGGGTTCGGCTGTTCGCCGATTAAAGTGGTACGTGAGCTGGGTTTAGAACGTCGTGAGACAGTTCGGTCCCTATCTGCCGTAGGTGTAGGAGAATTGAGAGGATCTGTCCCTAGTACGAGAGGACCGGGATGGACGCACCTCTAGTGGACCTGTTGTCGCGCCAGCGGCACAGCAGGGTAGCCAAGTGCGGACGGGATAACCGCTGAAAGCATCTAAGCGGGAAGCCTCCCTCAAAACGAGTTCTCCCTTGAGAGCCGTGGAAGACCACCACGTTGATAGGCTGGGTGTGGAAGCGCAGCAATGCGTGTAGCTAACCAGTACTAATCGCTCGATAGACTTGATTGCTTTCATTGTCAGCGCCCATCCTCCTTTGCCCGAACAGGGCGGGGGTGGCGCGTGTGAGGCCGGATTTGACAAGCGCCCTTTGCTGGCCTGGTGATTTTGGCGGAGCGTGTACACCCGATCCCATCCCGAACTCGGCCGTGAAAAGCTCCAGCGCCGATGGTACTACGTCTTAAGACGTGGGAGAGTAGGTCGTCGCCAGGCTTGTTAAGGGCGCATGCCGGATCAACGGGCTGCCAGAGCCCTCATCGAGATTGCGCAAGGCTAACCCTTGCGTCCCCTCTTTCACGATTGTTGGTTTCGACAAGAGCCGCCGCCGGAAGCGATTCCGCGGCGGCTTTTTCGTGTCTGGATTTTTGGCGTTCAAGCGTTGCGGCGCGCCGGCGATATCGGCCATAGTCCGCCCGCATTCAACAAATGAGGGGCCGAGACGGCATGGCTGAGCGCATCATATTAAGAGTGGGTGAGAGTCTGGTCGCGGGCGGGCCGCCCGGCACGGCGGCGGAGCCGGAAGTCGCGATCGGCGAAATGGACGGGCCGTTCGGCGCCGCGTTCGCCAATTTGCTTGGCGACCAGGTCAAAGGCCATAGCCGCGTTCTGGCTCTGCTCAACACCGACGTCATGGTGCGCCCGCCGACGCTGTGCGTCAGCAAAGTGACCGTCGACGATTCCCGCTACACGAATATTCTGATGGGAACGGTGCAATACGCCACCGCCATGGGCGTGCTTGACAGCGTGCGCGCCGGCGACATCCCCAAGGAGAAGGTGGACGAGCTCGGCATTATCGTTTCGGTGTGGCTGAACCCGAGCATCGTCGACGTCAAGGATCTCGATCACCAGGTCCTGTTCGACATTCACCGCAGGGCCACGGCGCAAGCGATCCACAAGGCCATGGCGTTCGAGCCGTCGATCGACTGGCTGCTCGAGAACCAGGACAAAATCGTGCATAAATATTTCGAGCGCGGCCTCAAGGGCGAACTTTAGCCGTCTGGACGATCGCCCCTCCGGCTCGTTGCGCGACCGCCCTTCGAGTTACTTGAGCGCGTTATGGCAAAACGCAGCGCCGGCATTTTGATGTATCGCCGCCAGGGCCCCGCGATCGAACTTCTTCTCGTGCACCCTGGCGGACCGTTCTGGCAAAACAAGGATCGGGGCGCGTGGTCGCTGCCGAAGGGCGAGTATGCAGCGGGCGAAGACCCGCTTGCCGCGGCTAAGCGCGAGTTCGCCGAGGAACTCGGCAGCGCGCTTCCCGACCGGGCTTTTCTCGATCTTGACGCAATCAAGCAGCCGGGAGGAAAGGTGATCACGGCCTTCGCCATCGAAGGCGATTTCGATCCGGCGGCACTCAAATCGAATTCTTTCGCGATCGAATGGCCGCCTGGAAGCGGTCGGACGCAAACCTTTCCCGAGGTCGATCGGGCGCAATGGTTCTCGCCCGCCGACGCCTGCGAAAAAATCCTGCCGGGACAGTCAGGCTTCATTACCCGATTGCTGGAAACCCTCGGCCACGAGAGCGGGTTGCAACCTTAGCAACCCGCTTTGGCCGTTGCGCCGGGCCGCGAGATCGTCCATTTTTTGACACTGAAACCTGAACTTATGCCGGAAACACGGCATATTTGGAGCAAAACAGGCGAAAAGCGAGGGAAGATCCTGCGTAGAATGACCGTCACAAGGCCGGCAAGACGCCGCGCCGCGCTGCCATTCGCCGCATGGGCCGTTACGGCCGCCATGCTGGTCGCGGTGCCCCCGGTTGCGCAAGACGCGATCGCCCAAAGCCCGTTCAATCCCTATAGCAGCTTCACCGATAGCGGCCCGGTCACGCCACAGGAAAGAGAGCGCCGGCAGCAGGTGCGCAGCGATCTTTACGATCGCCTCAGCCCGGACTACCGGCTCGGCGTGCCGCTTGTCAGCGCGGATTCGATCGCCGCACTCGAGATCGCCATCGAGCGCTACCGCCAGATCGTAGCCTCGGGCGGCTGGCCGGCCGTGCCCCAGCAGGTGACGCTGCGGCCCGGCGACTCGGGCTCCGACGTCGCCGCCATTCGCCGGCGTCTTGTCATCGAAGGCGATTTGCCCGCCGGCTCGCGCCGCAGTGCGACCTTCGACAACGAATTTCTCGAAGGCCTTTCCCGCTACCAGATCAGAAACGGTCTGCGCGTAAGCGGCTTCGTCAATCGGAGAACTTTGGCGGCGCTCAGCATTCCGGCGCAAGAGCGCCTGTCTCAGCTCGAGTCCAATCTCGTCCGTATCAAGAAATTGATGCGGATCAACAAGGCGCCGCGCTATGTGCTGGTCGACATTCCGGGCTTCTTCGCCCAGGCCGTCGAACACGGCGCTCTTGCGCTTGAGAGCAACGTCATCACCGGCAAGCCGTCTCGCGCCACGCCGCAGATCTCGGCCAAGATCGTCGAAGTCAATTTCTATCCGACCTGGAGCGTGCCGAGGAGCATTGCGCAGAAGGATCTCATCCCGCAGATCAGGAAGGATCCCTCCTATTTCGATCAAGAGCATTTCAAGGTGATGGTGAACTGGAAGTCGCCTCCGCTCGATCCGGCCGCGGTGGATTGGGACTCGCCGCAAGTCCAGAATTACGTGTTCCGCCAAGAGCCCGGTCCGTTCAACGCACTTGGGGTGGTGCGCATCAACATGCCCAACAAGCACTCGGTCTACATGCACGATACGCCGCTGAAACAGCTGTTCAGTCAGAGCGCACGGGCCTTTTCGTCGGGCTGCGTGCGGGTGCAGAAGGTGCAAGAGCTCTCGGCCTGGCTGCTCGGCGAGCAAGGAGGCTGGACGCTGACCAAGGTCGAGGACCAGATCGCAAGCGGCAAGAGGCTCAATGTCAAACTTGCGCGGCCGGTGCCGGTCCACTTCGTTTATGTCACGGCCTTCGCCAGCGGCAATGGAATTGCGCAGTTCAGACCCGATATTTATGGACGCGACGCAGGCTTCGGCGATCCCGACGACGATGCGGACGCCACCGTCACCCAGCAGGCTGCCGCCGTCACACCCTGACGGCATTTTGTCGCGCCAGGCCATTTTGTTGGTTTGGCGGAAGCGAGCCGTCCGTCCCGCGACATCTCGGCACAAGACAATCGCTCCGGCGCGACCTAAGCAAGATCAGAATACTGCAGATTTCCGGAGAAACACATGTTTGGGCTCACCAGACTCCGTCTTGTCGAGATTGGGATCGCGCTTGTGCTGACACTTGCCGCGCTCCTCTTCGTCGGACTGACGGTCTGGACCTCTGATGAGAAACTGATCGAGATGTCCGGCCACAGGTGAGGGTCTGAACTCGCTGATTTGCGCGCTCCAGCGGAAGTTCATTTGGCTTGGCAGGCGCGCCCGTCTCGGCCAAGATTGGCAAGCAGAACGCCTTGGCGTGACGCAAGGCAGGTTTAAGCGCAGATCTCGGCGAGAAGAATGGCTGTGCAGCTAAAAGATCTCACGCTGGTCGAGCAGGCCGTGCTTGCGCTCTCGCTCATCGTTTTCAGCATGCTGATCCTCGATCCGTTCATGCTGGAGCGGTCGAAAGCGCTCTCTCCGGACGTGCGAAATTTCTTTCGCGCCATCACCGACATCGGCAAATCGAATTGGATGCTGATTCCGACCGGCATCGCCATTGCGCTCGCCTTCGTCATGCGAAAGCGCGATGGCGGGTTGAGGCGCTCCGCCGCTTACGGGCTGATTGCCAGCACGATCGGTTTTGTGTTCGTCAGTATTGCCGGGGCGGGGCTCATCTCCAGCCTCACCAAGAACATCCTGGGCCGGGCGCGGCCGAAGCTGTTCGACATTGCCGGTCCGCTCGACTTTCAATTGTTCGCCTTCGATCCGGATTACGCGTCCCTGCCTTCGGGTCATGCGACCAACATCTTCGCCTTCGCCGCGGTCATCGGCATCCTGTGGCCGCGGGGAAGGGTGCTGCTCTATACGCTTGCGGCCTGGATCGCGGCGAGCCGGTTCCTGATCGGCCAGCATTATGTGACCGACGTGGCGCTCGGCGCCGTGCTGGGCACCGTCTTTCCTTATTATGTGCGCGACCGGTTCGCCGCGCGCCGTTGGCTGTTCGAGCGGACACCCGACGGCGGCTACCGGCTCAGAGGTCCCAGGACCCAGCGCTGGCTCGGCTGGCCCGAAATTGGGCGGGAAACGAAGAATTCGCGCCAGCCGGCCTAAGGCTCCCTGCCGGACTATGTGCAAAAAGCCTCGGGAACCCCTATATTGAGCAACGCCTTGGCCCCCTTTTTGTGCGGTCCAAGCCCTTCACATCCTTTTTGAGGATGCTATAGGTTCCGGCCCCACCGATTCGGGGACGAACATCGCATTGGCGCGGGGTGGAGCAGCCCGGTAGCTCGTCAGGCTCATAACCTGAAGGTCGTAGGTTCAAATCCTACCCCCGCAACCACCTTTACCGAACGGGCCATCCTCTCGTTGAGGTTGGGCCCTTTCTTTTGGTCTTCGTCCATACCGATTTCGATCATCTGGGCGATGTCCCCGACAATTTCCACCTCGAAACCAGTTTCTGCAGGGGCGACGACGACCCTTTCGAGGAGGCTGCGCAGGACCTGGATCGCCTCCTCCCGGATCTCAGGATCGTTCAAGGCGTGTTGAAGCCGCTCGACCTTTCTTCGATAGACTTGCGCAAGGTTTGGATGCAGTCGAATGGGCGGCGTAGATGCCGATCCGATCTCCTGCTCGAGCTCCGCTCGCCGGAACTCCAGTTCTTCGAGGCGTTTCTGCAAGCCGGGAGCACGCAGGCCTTCAGCTATTGCGTCAATGAGTCCATCGGACTTTCGCTTGACCTCTGCAAGCTCGCGTTTGTTGGCCTCGAGGAGGAGATCGTCTTCGCGGTGGCGACTGTTGACTTCATTGTGGAAGGCCCGGACGAACTCCTCGACAAGCTCTGGTGCCATCAGGCGCTGTCTTAGACCCTCGAGGATCATTCTTTCCAACGCACCACGCCGGATGCTCTGTCGATTTGCACAGGTACCGCTGCCGCGGGCAGCCGAACAGGCAAGATAGTCACGTCCGATCGAGGCATAGTGGCTCCCGCATTTCCCGCACTGCACGAGACCACTTAGGAGGTGTCGAGAGCGTCGGCGCTCCCAGAAACGGGTGGCCCGCGCATTGGTGACGCGGTCACTCCCCCGAATCGATCCTTGACGTGCCTTGACGGCGTCCCACGAGTCGTCTTCGACAATTCGGAGGTCAGGGACCTTTTGGGTGATCCATAGCTCTGGCGGATTGAGTCGCGACCGACGTCGTCCCGTCTTGGGATCCTTGAGATAGGTGAGACGATTCCAGACGAGACGACCGACATAGAGCTCGTTGTTGAGGATTCCCGTCCCGCGCGTGAAGTGCCCGCGAATCGTAGTGTCTCGCCACGACCGACCCGAGGGCCCAGGTATTCCTTTCTGGTTGAGCTTCTTGGCGATCGCGCGGGGGCTCAGACCTGCCGCATAGTCACGAAAAATCGTCCGTACTATCCTGGCTTCACTCTCGTTGATGCGACGGACGCCCGTCTCCCCGGGTAGGACGTCGTAGCCGTAGCAGAGACCACCGCCGGACAAACCCTGTAGCACTCGGCCCTGGAGCCCGCGCCGCGTTTTCTGGGCGAGGTCCTTCAGAAACAGCGCGTTCATCGTCCCTTTGAGGCCAACATGGAGTTCGCTGATCTCGCCTTCGGCCAGAGTTGCAATCGAGACGGCGGCGAAGCGCATCCTTTTGAAGAATCCGGCGACGTCCTCCTGGTCGCGGCTGATACGATCGAGCGCCTCGGCGTAAACGACATCGAAGGCGCCACGCGTCGCATCCTGCATGAGCAGCTGGATTCCAGGCCGCATCAGGGTTGCGCCCGAAACGGCACGGTCATTGTAGACTTGCACCAGCTCGTGCCCGTCCCGCTCAAGGCGTTCACGGCAAAGCCGCACTTGATCATCGATGCTCGATGCACTTTGAAGGTCGGTACTGTACCTGGCGTAGATGACTGCACGCATGGGATCAGTCCTCACTCCTGAGTCGCGTCGGCCGCAATTTAGCTCGAGTCCCTGCGAGATGGACCGCAAACCGGCGGCTGGCTTCCACCGATCGAGCCAGATTGTAATGCTGTTCGCTCACATCAGGCGAGGCGTGCTGGAGCACACCCGGCACCAGACCGAGCAGATCGGGGGCATCCATCGCGACGAAAGTGGCGGCTGCCCGGCGGAAGTCATGTAGGCCCATGGCTTTTCCGAACCTGTCGGAAATCAGGGTGCGTATGACGTTGTAGATCTGGTCCGCGGTCAGGGGGCACCCTTTATAGGAGGCCCATAGACCGTCATGCTCACGGCGGCCAACTAGGCGAGGACGGATTTCCCGAAGATAGCCCAAGAGGTAGGGTAAGAGCTGCTCTGGGACCCGGAAGCATTCAGCCCGCTTGCCCTTCGTGTCTCCCGCATGAAGTAGGATGTTCACCCCGGCAGCATCGAACTCAAGATGCCGGCTGACGGTGAGAGCGGCAAGACTGCGACGCCGGATCAGCCACAAGCTAAGCAAGGCCAAGAGCAGCCCGTTGCGATAATGCAGCTCTCGCTGCTTACGAGAAGATGGCAAGTCGAGTGCCTCGTCCATCATCTCGATGCCGAGATCGAGCGTATGCCAACCGGGAACCAGCCGGTCGAAGCGATTCTGAGGCTTGGCACTGGCGGCTAGGCGGGTCTTGAGCGAAGCCAGCCAAAGCCAGTCGGCCATCGGAGCGATCAGCCGAGCGGCAGCGTAGAGATTGGCGGCGGTCATCGCGACGGTGGTCGGTCGGACTTCGGTGGAAAGGTGCTCGATGAAGCTCCGCACCCGTTCAGGCGTGATCCGCTCGGCAGGCAATTTGAACAGATCATCTGGGTAATGTTCCGCCAGAAAACCAAGCCAACGGCGCCAGGTGGTCCCGATCATCCGGCGCCAACCTTGGCTGTGGTGGGCGCCGGGGCCACGGCCTTCATCGAAGATGTCACCTGGCAGGTAGGCAATGTCGAAGGCGTCATGATCGGCCTTAGGCCAAAGTGCAGGCGGCAAGTGCTTCAACTTGCGCATGGCGTCTTCTCCTCCTGTTTCTTGTTGTTGCGCTTGGGTTTGCTTTGCCGCTTACGCCTGAGGCTAAGAGCCTCACGCTGCTCGAATATGAACCGGTTGTAGGCGCGACTGGCACGCCGACTCGAAGAGCCGACATAGATACGAGTAGTCTTGGTCCAAGCATGCCCAAGCAGCGCTCGCGCAGTCTCCATGTCCTCGGGGTTCTGCTCGAGGTAGGAGGACCCAGCCAGATGCCGAAATTGGTGCGGCGACATATCGATGCCGAGATAGCGTTGGATTGTCTTGATGATTTGATCGGTGAGCGTGTCTTGGCCTTTGCGCTCTCCGTGTCGGGTAACCAAGAGATCGCCATTCGGATCGCCGTTGAGGCGCGGGAGAATGTGTCGGCGATACCAACGAAGCCGACGGGAAACGTGGTCCGGGACTTCGGCAATGAACTCCTTCCCAGACTTCATCTCCGTTTCCGGAATATGAAGTATCAACTTATCTTTTGAACTATCCGGCTCGATGAAGTGGCGCTTCCAATTTAGCCGGCAGAGATTCTGAGGCCTCAAAGGGATCGCCAGCTGGATCTCGATGGCAATCGCCGTCTGGGCCTTCACGAAGTCCAGCCTGCCCTCGCTCAAGCCCTTTGTGACCTCCGCCACTAGTCGCTCCGGCAGGAACACAAGCTCTGCCCGGAGCCTGTCGGATTCGAACTGGCGGAGGAGCGCTTTATTCTTAGCGGTAAGCTCGAGAGGGATTGAAGGAAGCTTGGCTGCAATCCGCTTGAGTTGAGCAACCTGCTCCTGTGACGCGCCGATGTAGTGGTAGGCGACCTGGATGAGGGTCTTGGCCAGGCAGACGGCGAAGGCGTTGGGCTCGCCATTGGCGCGTTCAAGGTAGTGGCGGAGAACGGTCTTGAAGTGCTCGGGCTCCACCAAGACAGCGAGCGAGGTCACTTCCTCGGCCGTCATGCCGCTCTGGACCAGGACAGAGGCCGCGAGGCGGACGTGCACCTTCTGCTGTTGGACGGTGTTCGCAGCGAGGGGGCGGGCAGGCGCGTTCGGCCTCTCGTCGAACGGGTCTGGCTTTGCGCGCATGGCGAGATAAGCCTCGGCGTCAGCCAGGAGGCTCGCCGGCAGGTCATCCCATTGCAGCCTCTTGGCGGGGGTTTTGAAGGAAATGAGCGTGAGTTTCGTTTTTGGCCAAGCGGAAACCTGCTCCCGCGCAGCATTCCACAACTGAGGTGTCCGCCGGATGATATCGTGAGGCTTGGGGCAGAGGGTTCTATACTCAAGCCACGCATGGAACCGCTTGAGGACATCGTCGTCGACGGCATCAGGGAGAACGCCTTTGGCCGCGCACCAATTGTAGAAAGCGGCCAGGCCGTTCGAAAGCCTCTTGTCCCCGGCAAGGGTCTGAACCAAGGGACTCCAGGCGGGGTGACGGAGCGCGTACCCCTGATAGTTGGGATCGATGACATCGGCGACCCGCAACTCCCGCCGAAAGCGGCTGAGGAGGTTCGCCCAGGTCTTGGGAGCCATTCCATGGGCGGCAGGGCGGATCTTGGCGAGCAGTGCCCTGACGCTTAGGCACTCAGCCGGCACCTGGCCCGGCGTTAAGCCAGCCATGGCGCAGATCCGTTCCGTCGCTGACCTGCCGTTCCGGCGCCTGAGGTCCGGCGTCTCGGTCGATTCGACGAGCTGGAGCACGTCCTCTAGTGTTTTCTGGTGCTGTTTTTCTTGGGCCATAGTTCTTCTCCTTGGTTACTGGCCTGTTCTGTGTCAAAAGGTGTCAAATGGTGCCATTTGGGAACACTATCATAGAATAGATGGAACGTGTGCGTGCCTTATGCTTTCCCGATTAGCTGTGATATCTCTGAATTCCCAATCATTATTCTTTCCTCATCGGAGCCGCGTTGAGAGGCACCTCTGTCTCCAGAGAGCAGGCGTTCAAGGTCCGCCCTTGCGACGAGTCTTGCGCCACCCAACTTTCTGGAGGGGATCACCTTTTCGGCGATCCACCGGCGTACAGTTCGGATCGAAGCTCCAGTGAGCTCGGCGATGTCTGCAGCGCGCAGGTACTGCTTGCCTGCGTTCATTCTTGGGGCTCCATGGAGGCGGTTTGAGGGAGGTCGACGCCTTGGGTAGCGTCAGCCCATTCGCGGGCGACTTGCTTGGCAAGCAGGCGTGCAAGCGCTATCAGCGCAGCGGATGTAGCCGAACTGTCAGATTTTCTCGTCTGTGCGCGAGCGTTCTTCATGACCGCCCGGAGATGGATATCCGGGTCGGTGGAACCGAAATGGCGCAATCGAATCTATTTTTGCCGACGCCCGCCGGTCTGGTTGTCACGAATCCGACCGCGCCAAGAGTCGGGCGAATATTTGATGCCTAAAGGTGCGCCAACGGCTTCCAAGAAACGAATTAGAGGACCACTGGCTTTGCCCCTGCCGGGTCTGCCTGGTGCAACGGTTGAAGTGCTCGCCTTTCGGCCAGTGATTTTCTCGTACAGAGACATTATCATCGCAATCCATTCGTTCTCTGGGGAGTCTCCAGAATGTCCCTCAGGAATGAGTTTGCTGTAGCGGACGGCTTCTTGGGTCGCTCTGGTCGCACAAGCTTCAAGGAACTTCGTGCCACGAAATGATCCTAACAATTCTGCCAGTCGTCCCACTTGGGCTGTGGCATTTGTGACCTCCTCCTCGGTCGCACCACCGTAGGATGCCAGAAAGATCAGGAGGTCTATGTCTCCAGGCCCGTCCGGGGCTTCGCGATGATCGCAGACGCCGAGATGCTTCAGCAGTTTCGCGGCGGCGGCTTCGACCTGCTTCGCCTTTTTGCGCAGTTCGTAAGGTGTCCTCGGCTTTTGGGGAGTGCTGCTTGCCGGTTCGTCGGACGTCTCGGGCTCTTTCGAGGGGTCCTTCCGCAACCGCAGCTCAGCAGTTGGTCCTTCGTCCCTCTCGACCGGTGGTATGCTCAAACGGTACCATCTCGCCGCGGCTTCGAATTCATCTTGATACTGCAGGACTTCAGCCACGGTTCTGCCGATCGCTTTGGCAATCTGTTCGTACTCTTCTCGCGAATACGTCTGCACCGGGGCGGGGCTCTCAGGTCACGAATCGTTTCTGCTCACGGGAGGATAGTCCCCTAAACGGTGATCCACAGTTCGAATCTCGATATCTCGGCCACACAGTCTTAGAAGGTCACACTAGCCAAACGGACTTCGATGCTGAGCATGACCGCTTTGAGGGGTGAAGCGGACATCCCTGATCCGCCCGCCCGATGTCCGCTAATGACCCAAAGCGGACATTGCCGCGCGGCCAGCATGGGGTCAAACATGCTTGGGTAACTGCCACGAAAGAGCCACAACTCGGACGTTCATGAGCCACGGCCCGCGTCATTGCTTTGGTGTGAATTTCCAGCCATGAGGCCGTCTGGATCGCCTAGCTTGGCGATCTCTGGTTTACATCCGTAAGGAGAATCCAATGGTCGTGATCAGGCGTTTGTCGAGGTTTGCGGCGACGGGAGGGCTCGCCATGTTTCTTGTCCTCGGTGGAGATCCGGCCGAAGCGCTTTACGACGTCGAGCCCGGCGAGATCGCGGGCAAGCCCGGCAGCATCATTCGAGTGTGGCCGCTCGAAAGCGGCGCCCCGGGCAATAGCGAGGCGTTCCGGTTTCTTTATCGCTCCACCAACCCGAAGGGCAAACCAATCCCGGTCTCGGGCGCGATTTTTATCCCGTCTGGTCCTGCACCTGCTGGCGGCCGCCACATAATCGCCTGGGCGCATCCAACTTCGGGCGTAGCGCCGGATTGTGCGCCATCGCTATATCCCGACAGAGCGGGCCTGATTTGGAACCTGCGTGAGATGCTCAGCGAGGGTTACATCGTTGTCGCCACAGACTACCCTGGTCTCGGCACTGACGGCGTTCATCCCTATCTGATCGGTGAAAGCGCAGGCCGCGCGGTACTCGACTCTGTTCGTGCGGCGCGACACCTATCCAAAAATACCGCTTCCAATCGCTTCGCCGTATGGGGTCACAGCGAAGGCGGCCATGCGGCTCTCTTTACCGGCGAGCTTGCCGCCCGTTATGCGCCCGAGCTTAAGCTGGTCGGGGTGGCTGCCGCAGCGCCAGCGACCTACCTCGTCGAACTGTTCGAAGACGACGCGAAAACCGAGCAGGACCTGATAGCGATGGCGTTGCTGTCCTGGACACGGTTGGAGAACGTCGCGCCCGCGACCATCGTCGAGCCGGCGGTGATGCCCGCCTTCAAACAGACCGCCCTAGGCTGTCTAACGTCGATCGCCCAGTTCGAGGCCCTCGAGAAGAGCGAAAAGGCGTTGCAGAAGGAACGCTTCCTAAAAATCGATCCAACCAAGACGGAGCCGTGGAAAGGGATCATGGTGCGCAATTCGCCGGGTCAGGCGCCGGCTGGAGCACCAGTCTTTATCGCCCAAGGCACTGCCGATACGACAGTGGATCCGCAAGTCACGAAGCGTTTCGCCAAGCACCTATGCACCCAAGGGGTCAAGGTGAACTGGGTCGAGCTGCCCGGCGTCTCGCACATTTTTGTCGCACGCGACGCGGCGCCTGCGGCGATCAGGTGGATGAACGACCGCTTCAGGGGCGCGCCGGCCCCATCGTCCTGCCAATAGTGATGGCGTCACGGTCCTTACCACGAGCCCGGGCGAATATCGGCCTACGTCCGTTCCTGGCAGTAAGGCGGACGTCGTCTCGTCGCACGCCAATGTCTGCTTGTGACGCTTAGCAGCCTTAGGCTCAGACCGATCGAATCGCCATGCGGTTCAGCTAATTT
>Ga0307425_1001799_pt1 | contig 12482 bp, 9 predicted proteins | sample SalMarWE160330MG_FD_202152 | JGI IMG/M metagenome (GOLD analysis project Ga0307425, IMG submission 202152) | Salt marsh sediment microbial communities from the Plum Island Ecosystem LTER, Massachusetts, United States - WE1603-30 | ecosystem: Environmental > Aquatic > Marine > Intertidal zone >... | reverse complement strand
CGCTTTAAAAAACTTATGAACAGATTTATTCCCGTAGGGGGCGGCGACACCATTGCAGTAGAGTTACATTTTAAGCACAAAAACGCCGACCATTTTCTTAAGCGAAAATGGGGTCCATCGGCTGAAGCCCAACTGAAGCTACCCAATGGCAACATCATATCAGATGAATCGACAATAGCCGAATATTTAGAGACGTGTCTGAGTGCATCCGAAGGTACCTATCGGGCGGTTTTGATGACCAAACAAAGCGGCCTGACCGGCACTCTGGACGCACTAAAGAACGAACATACGGATACCGTAAAAAGCCTTGGCGATATTTTGAAGACAGCAGTCCTTGAAACAGACGGCGTTTCCATCGAAACATTTAAAGGTCAGCTCGAAACGCAGTTTAACGACTATTTCGGTCGCTGGGACCCGGCAAAAAATTACCCTGACGGCGGCAAAGGTATTGAAAAGCCCTGGAAAAAACAGGTCGGTAAAATTCTGCTGGCCTATTATAATAAAGAGTCGGTTCGGGTCGCCTTTGAGAAGGCTTTTCAGATAGAAGAAGCTATTGACCGGGCCAATCAGAACATCGCCGAAACAAAAAAAGAGAGAGATGATATCGAGCGGTACGTTGCAACGAACAAGAAGGCTGCCGACGATGCGCAAGAACGCAAAGTTCTTCTGGCTCAGATAGAAAATGTGGGTAAGGATCTTGAAGAATATAAGAAAATAAACAGAGACTGGCCCATACGGGAAAATACGCTTCAGGATCTAAAAAGCAAAATTCCGGATCTTGAAAAGAAAGTTGATGAACTAAGGCAAAAAAAGATCCAGGCTGAACAGTCTGAAAAAAACCGTAAAAACGTGGAAAAGTATAAAGCTGTTTCAGCCAGAAAGAAGCTGGTGAACGATGCCGAAAAAAAACTGAAATCCGCACAGGTCCTCACCGGAGAGGATCTAAGCCAAATTGACAGTGCCTTAAAACAGTTGAGCCTGTTAAAAACGGAATTGGAAGCCGGTAAGCTGTCTGTGGTCTTTGAAGCCAAAACGTCTGTTATTGTCTCGGTCACAAAAGATTTGGAAGCGCCAAGAGAAGAGAGTTTCAAGCCTGGCGAGTCACAATCGTTTGAAGCAGGAGGCAGGTTAAGATTAGACCATCCTGACTGGGGCATGGAAGTCTTCACGGGTGAAGGTGATTTTGCCGATCTCGTTCAAAAGATAGAAGCCGCAGACAAAGCCCTCGATAAACTGTTAAAAAAACACCATGTCGGATCTTTAGAGGAAGCAAAAAAAATACACCGAACATATGAAACATGCTGCCGGACGCTTAAAACAGCCCAAGACAATCTCGAAACCGATTTGGGAGATACTAGCTTTGAAGAACTTGAGTCATCCATAAAAAATGTTGCGGAATTACCGGATATCGAGCCGTTAGCAGATGTGGTTGAGAAACTCATAAATGCACAGAATCAACTGGAAAAAATGAACGGAGATTTAGCCGAACAGCATAAAGTCTTGGATGAGTATAAAAAGAAATACAACGATCCGGATTCACTTTTAATGACCATGACCGACGCTATCCAGAAAGCAAAAGAATTAAACAAAAAGTTAGATGCGCTTTCACCGATGCCTGATGGAATCGAAAATGTTGACGCATTTATTGAAGCGTACAAACAAAAACAAGAAGAATTAACCCGGTTAAACCAGGATTTAAAAAAACTCGAAATCGAGCGTGCCGGAATACACCCGCCGGATCAGTCCTCGGAAGAACTCCAGGAACAACTCGATGAATTGAACGATATATTTGATATTGTGTTGCGGAAAGGGAAGGCGATTCTGAGGGTCAAAGAAGTTGCCGATGAACTCAGCGGACATTTGGACCAACAGGCATTTCTCGGTTTAAAAAGCGATATTGAAAGCTTCATTTCCGGCATGACGGATCATCGATACGAACAAATAAAGATTGATGAAAGCCTTCCAACCGGATTCGTAAGAAGTGACGGAAACGTCATCGAAACAGATCTTCTCTCAACAGGTACTTTAGATGTTCTTGGCTTGGCCCTAAGGTTATCCATGGCAAATTATTTTCTGAAAGAACAAGAAGCCTTTTTCGTTATGGATGATCCTTTTGTTGACATGGACCCTGGCCGTCAGTCAAATGCCGCCAACCTTCTTAAAGAATATTCAAAGACAAAACAACTCATTGTTTTCACCTGCCACCCGACCCATGCCGATCTTATGGGCGGCAATAAAGTTGTAATAGATAAAAATATGAGACACTTACAAGCCCTGACATAATTTCAAAAATCATTTTGTTTTGTACCCACCCCCAAATATCGCGTAACAATGCGCAAAAATTATATCGCGCATTGTTGCGTAATCCCCGAGGGACTATATAAGGGCGGTTGAAATTTTATCCATTTATTTATCCAATTATATCCATTTTGCTTGACATTGTGCCCTTATTGGGTATAAATGGATACCAAAACGGCTATTTTGAGAAATGAACGAATCAGCTCGTGAATTTCTTGTATAAAAAAGAGAACGCATGACCCCACGCATTGTAAAACTTATTGCTGAAATCGATGAATTCAAGGGATACTGGAAAGGGATGTCAACGCTTAACGTCGACTTCCTTTCAAACCTTCGAATCCTTGCAACCATTGAATCCATCGGCTCCTCAACCCGGATTGAGGGTGCCAAACTCAGCGATTCGGAAGTTTCGGCACTTTTGAAAGGGATCGAAAGGCGTTCTTTTAAAAGCCGTGATGAACAGGAGGTTGCCGGATATGCCGAAGCATTGCAGCTTGTGCAGGAATCTTATGATGAAATCGATTTAACCGAAAACAACATAAAATATCTTCATAAAGTTTTGCTCAAGTTCTCAGAAAAGGATACCTGGCACCTGGGTGAATATAAAAAACATCCGAACCATGTGGCCGCCTTTGATGTTGACGGCCATGAAATCGGGATTCTTTTTGAAACCGCATCGCCGTTTGATACACCACAAATGATGGAATCCCTGGTAACGGCCACCGGGAAAAACTTGAAAGATGCTGATACGCATCCCTTGATGGTCATTGCTGACTTTATCGTCCGATTTCTTGCCATCCATCCGTTTCAGGACGGCAATGGTCGTCTTTCTCGCGTATTGACCAACCTTTTATTGCTTCGCAGCGGTTATGCCTATGTGCAATACAGCTCTCATGAAAGCATTGTTGAAGCAAACAAAGACAAGTATTATCTGGCGTTGAGAACGGCACAAAGTAACTTGAGTTCTAGTGAAAAGTCACCCGAGATTTGGACGGCGTTTTTTCTGGAAATGCTTAAAGATCAAAAAGACCATTTACTTAAAAAGATCGAGCGGGAAAAAATCGCCCATGCATTGCCTGATGTGTCGATACAAATTTTAAATCTTGCCAAAGAACACGGGCGGGTAACTGTATCTTTTGTCACCAACGTGCTTCAGGTCAACCGCAACACAATAAAAAAGCACCTTCAGCATCTTGTGCGAACAGAAAAACTTGTTCTCCACGGAAAAGGAAGGGGATCATATTACTCTCCTTTCACCAGAGGCTATTAGAAAGTATGAATAAGGCATAATAATGAAGACAAATACCATTTTACTGGATCACGGCAGCGGCGGCAGGATGTCCCACCAACTGGTTACGGATCTCATGCTCCCCATTTTTGATAATCCAATGCTTGCTGCTCTGCATGACGGCGCAACTCTTGATATTGACGGGAACCGTCTTGCATTTTCAACAGATACCTATGTGGTGGACCCTATTTTTTTTCCTGGCGGAAATATTGGAGATCTGGCCGTAAACGGAACCGTCAACGATTTGGCCATGTGTGGTGCCGAACCACTGTATCTTAGCGTTGGCTTTATCATTGAAGAAGGCTTTTCAATGACGGATCTTAAAAAAATACTCAAAAGTATGGGCATTGCGTCAGAAAAGGCCGGTGTGAAAGTGGTCACCGGAGACACCAAGGTGGTACCCAAAGGTGTGGCGGATAAGATTTTCATTAATACTTCCGGTATTGGCAAGATACCCGATAAAGTGGATATCTCCAGCCAGAACGCTCGCCCGGGAGATACCATCATCCTCAGCGGAACCCTAGCCGACCACGGCATGACCGTTTTAACCCAACGCGAAGGCATGACATTTGATTCTTCACTTAAAAGCGATACAGCGCCGCTAAACCATATGGTGTCTCGGATGCTTTCGGCATGTAAGGATATTCACGTGCTTCGAGATCCGACCCGCGGCGGTGTAGGTACGGCTTTAAATGAAATCGCCGAAAAATCCAATGTCGGCATAAAGATTTATGAAGAAAAGATTCCCCTGAAAAACGAAACCGAAAGCATCTGCGAATTATTAGGATTTGATCCCCTTTATGTCGCCAACGAAGGAAAACTCATCGCCTTTGTCGATGCCGATCATGCCAAAGAGGTTCTTTCCATAATCCAGGAGGATAAATACGGAAAAGATGCCGCCATTATCGGAAAAGTGGTTTCCGATCATTGCGGCAAAGTGGTCATGAAAACCCGAATCGGCGGAACCAGAATTATCGATATGTTGACGGGGGGGCAGCTCCCGAGAATCTGCTAGAAGTGGTTTTAAAACCTCCCCTCGGGCTCAATCTTCCATCTTCGCGATAGCTACGACGGGACAAAGCTGTGTTGGACTGAGACGGCCAATCCTCGGAATATCCACTATATGCCGGCTTGTCCCGGTACTTCAACGGGGCGGTTATTTTTTTCGTAGGCCTTCCGTCTTCGCCTAAAGGCTACGCCGGACAAGTGTAAGCGGTTAATGATCAGCACTATGGCAAGGAGGAAGTAAGACCTTTTTTATCCACAAACTGCGGCAGCAGATTTTTATAGCCCTGATCGGTCTGGGTCAGAGGAAGTTTTTCAAAAATGTATCGCAGATAATTGTATGGCTCCAATCCGTTTGCCTTTGCTGTTTCAACCAGGCTGTAAAATGTCGCACCAGCTTCGGCCCCGTTCGGGTGACCGGCAAACAACCAATTTTTTCGGCCTACCACAAAGGGCCGGATCGCGTTTTCCGCTGCATTGTTGTCCGGGCTCAAGCGACCGTCTTCTATGTACACAATAAGCTTTTCCCAATGGTTCAGCGTATAATTGATGGCTTTGCCCAATAGCCCTTTCGGCGGCGTGATCTGCTGTTTCGATGACAGCCAGGTTTTAAATGCCTCCAACACCGGTTTGGCCTTTTCTTGACGCAGCTGATAAATCTGTATCGGCTCAAGGTTTTTTATCTTCGCCTGTTTTTCTATCTGATACAGCCGGCCGATAAACTCCAGCGCCTCATCCGCCAGGCTTTTAGGCTGAATCTGCTTGGAACGATTTTTCTTCTTGGCTTTAATGACGTTAACAAAATTACGCCGGGCATGCGCCCAGCAGCCCATATGCGTAATGCCCTTTTTCTCAGACAAACACTCATAACCGGAGAAAGCATCGCTTTGAACATATCCTTGATAGTTCCCCAAAAAATTGAGTGCTGCCTCTCCGCTGCGGGTGCGATGATATTGGTACAGCAGGGCCGGGCTGTTCTCCTGGCCGCCTTTAAACACCCACATGTACGATTTGCTGGTGTTGTGCCGGCCGGGTTCGTTTAATACCTGGTACGGTGTCTCATCAACATTAATCAATGGACCGCTGCGAATCTCTTTTTGAAGCAAGTCCATTAACGGCTGACAGCGCCGGGATGCTTTGACTACCCAGTTGGCCATGGTGGCCCGAGATAAATCAATGCCCAGCCGACTGAATATTTTTTTCTGGCGATACAACGGCAGGCCATCGGCAAATTTGGATACAACCAGGTGGGCGATCAATCCTTCCGAAGCAATACTTTTGGGAATTAACTGTACCGGCGGCGGCGCGATCTTTACGGTGGGACCTTCGCTTTCAACGCCTTCACAACTCTTGCAGGCATATTTGTACCGAATATGGCGGATGACTCGAATTTTGGCAGGCACATAGTCCAGCTTTTCGCTGACATCCTGGCCGATACAACTTAATGTGGCGCCGCAATTACACTGCTTTTCTTCTTCCGGTAAATCATGAACCACATCTACCCGGGGCAGATCCGCAGGCAAAGGCTTACGGCCTCGCTTTTTGCGGGTATGCTCAGGAATGACTATCTTTTCTTCAAAAATCCGGCGATCTGATTCAGGCGCTTCTATGGAATCAAACAGCGGCCGTTGCTCATGGTCCGGCAAGACATGTTTTTCACTTTTACGGCCAAACAGTTCTTTTTGGAGCAGACAAACCATCTGCTCCAAATAGTCGATGCGCTCCTGATATTTTTCCTCGTTGTTTAAATGCAAGGCGATGATTTGTTTAAGCGCGGCGGCATCATCAGGCAAGTTCAACAGATCCGAATTCATGACCTGTGCATAGCATAACCGTTTGATTTTGTAAACACTTTATTGAGAAAAAAGATAAAAAATCAGGCCACTGCTCGATAATATAACCGTTGATGCGCACGGGTATAGTCCAGACCATCCAAAAGCCATTCAAGCTCTCTGGGGCCGATCATGACCACCTCCTCGGCAGACCGGGGCCACTGGAAGCGATGCTCTTCCAAACGCTTGTGCCATAAACAGAAACCGTTTTTGTCCCAGTAAAGTATCTTGATCATATTCCGCCGACGGTTGCAAAACACAAACAGGTCCCCTGAAAAAGGATCCTTGGACAGGTGCTGCTCCACCATGATCGAAAGTCCATTGATGGCTTTTCTCATATCCGTGCTGCCGATCGCTAAATACACCCGAGAATTGGTAAACGACAGCATCATAAACCTCTGACCGTAGTAATCAACTGCCGGAGTTTTGAAAAATCAAACCCAGTGTCACATTCGATTCGATAACCGTTGGGGGTGACCACACTTATACCGGTTCGTGATGTTTTGTTTGATGAAAAGCGCAGCGGAACAAATGTAACATCCGTCTCAGCTGGGTGTGAAATTCTTTTTCGCCAATACCACCACCGGTGATTCTTAAGATTATTCTGCCGGCAGTATTCGGCCTGGGTGAGTCCGCTTTGTTGCCAGGTTTGAACGTGGTCTTCCCAAAATTGGCGCTTCTCTTTCGGATCGAGTTCTTCCGGTGAACTTGTGACTTCTTCCATGCGTAAACCTCCTTTTGAATTTTGAGGGTTATCATGGCACGATTTTAACCCCTTGTGAAGATGGGGTCTATTGACCGCTTACGGACAAGTGATCTTGCGAAAAATTGCTCATTTCTGAATCGAAAACTTCGATTAGCATTTCATATTAATACTGGGGATGGACACTTTTTAGGAAAAATGTTATTTGCCTCTTGTAATTAATAAGGTTCTAATTGGGAAAAAATAAGAAATATTGAAAGTGGAAAATAGCTTTATGGAAAATGACTCATCCAAAATTGGTTCAACTTTAAAATACCTGCAAACACTCTTCTTGATCTTTTTCATATTATTATTTGCCGGTTGTGGTCCGAAAAAGGAAGTTAAGTTTTCGGGAAAAACCATGGGCACGATTTACCATATTAAAGTTGTTGCCGGATTATTCACGAATACAAAAGACCTGAAAGATCAGATTGATATGCGCCTCGATGAGATCAATAAAAGCATGTCCACTTTCAGAAAGGACAGTGAAATCAGCCGTTTCAACGACTATCAAACCGTTGGTGAAAAATTTAGAATCTCAGATGATTTTTACAATGTCATGACCGCTGCAAAGACGATCTATGAAGAAACCGGTGGCGCGTGGGACGGCACCGTCAAGCCGCTTGTGGACCTCTGGGGATTCGGCAAATCTGAAAACAAACACACCATTCCCGGAAAATCACGAGTAGCGGCACTTTTATCCAAGATCGGATTCAATAATATTGAGATCATCGCAGGTCACTATCTTGCCAAAAAAACTGCGTCCATAACCCTGGATCTCGCGTCCATTGCTAAAGGTTATGGTGTTGATCAGGTCGCTGCACTGATCCGGGCCAATGGGATACCTAATTTCCTTGTGGAAATCGGGGGCGAGGTCTTTGCGGCGGGTCTTCGTGAAGACGGCAAAAAGTGGAGAATCGGTATCAACAGACCCCAGAAAAATGCACCTGTTGATCAGGTCTATAAGGTTGTCGATTTACAAGACAACGGTTTTGCAACGAGCGGAGACTATCGAAATTATTTCGAAGTCAATCAAAAACGTTTTTCTCACGTCATAGATCCCAGAAATGGATACCCTGTGGATAACGGCGTTGTTAGTGTCTCGATCATAGCTAACACATCCACCTTTGCAGACGGACTTGCAACTGCCGTTATGGTTCTCGGTCATAAAAAGGGACTTGATTTGGTCAACCGTCTGGACAACACCGAATGCTTCATCGTCACCCAAAGCAAAGACGGCGTCTTGATCGACCATTATTCAAAAGGCTTTAAAATTAGAAAATAGGAATTAGTAATTAGAATAGAGATGACCGCAAATGGACGCAAATGAACATAAATATTATTCCTAATTTGAGAGGTTCCGAGTTCCCCGTTCAACGTTCAAAGCTGTAAGGACATTCAGTTAGAGCTCATTAGAGCCTGGTTATAGACAGCCGTAGTAATTATCCATCAGGTGGACTGACGAACATTGCTGAATTCTTTATTAAACCTTCCTGAAGGGCTGTGAATAGTAACGAGTAACGAGTAAAAAATCTTGTCACTATTTACTTGTTACTTGTCACTCAAAAAACCGATTTCCTGTTTTCTATTTCCTATTTATCGCTTAAGAGGTCTCACAATATTATTGACATCCAAAGACGAGTCCTGTAGTTTTTTGGGTTCAAGAATGTGTCTTTTTTGTTTTTTTAAGGGGTTACACCCTATCAATCCATTACACCATTGCAAACTACATGAAAGGAAAGGTAACGAAAGTGGAAATTGTTGTATTGCTAAAACAGGTTCCGGCAACAGAGTCGCTCATAGGGATTGCCGATGACGGCGTATCCATTAAAAGTGACGATATCAAATGGGTCATTAATCCCTATGATGAATTCGCAGTTGAAGAGGCACTTCGAATAAAGGAAGCACATGGGGGGTCGGTTTCCATTCTTTCTTTAGGATCGGAAAAAACGGTTGAAGCCATAAGAACCGCCCTGGCAATGGGTGCAGACAAAGGGATACTGATCAAGGTATCTGATGGAGATGTTAACGATGGGTTAACCACAGCAAGAATTTTATCCGCAGTACTCAAAGAAACCCCCTTTGATATGATCATCGCCGGTCAGCGGGCAGTTGATGACGACAACTTTCAAGTGGGACCGGCGACAGCCGAATTTTTAAATATTCCTCATATTTCCATGGTGATCAAACAGGAAATTACCGATGGTAAAATAAAATGCCACCGAACTGTCGATGGTGGAACGGTTATCCTGGAAACACCGCTGCCGGTCCTCTTTACAACTCAGCGCGGGATAAACGAGCCCCGTTATGCCTCTCTTCCGGGAATCATGAAAGCGAAAAAGAAACCCATTGACATGAAACCCATAACGGACCTCGGGCTCGATCCTGACATCGTTGGCAAGCCGTTAACAAAAATCGTCTCATTGAAAACACCTCCGGAACGTAAAGGCGGCATAATGATAGATGGTGACTCTGCACAGGCAAAAGCGGCTAAAATTGTTAAAATATTACATGAAGAAGCAAAGGTTCTTTAAATTTGAATTCACCGCTGCTTGTCGGAACGCAGTGGAGATCCCGATCCTTCGGGGTTGGAGCGTGGCGGAAATCCCGTCTCTCTGGGCAACGCGGGATGAATTCAAATATAGGAATTATAACCTTTCACCAAAATAGGCGGCATAGCCGCGTTTCATAAAATCGTTACACGATTTTATTGGGGGAGATGAATATGTCACAGAATGTCTTAGCAATAGCAGAACAAATAGAAGGTGTTTTCCGAAAAGTGACTTTCGAAGCATTAAGCGAAGGACGGCGTATCGCCGATCAGTTGGGTTGTGGACTGAACGCCCTTGTTTTGGGAGATAACATCGAAAACATTTCAAAAGAACTCGAACAATTTGGGGCGGACAGGATCATCGTTGCAGAAAATTCCGCCCTTTCTGAATATTTACCTGATGCATACGGCAACGTCATCGCCGACGTTATTAACAAAGAAACGCCGGATGTTGTGATACTGGGTTCATCCACCCAGGGGAAAGATATTGCAGCGCGTCTGAGTGCTCGCCTGAACGCACCGCTTGCCATGGATTGTGTGGCCGTTCGTTTTGAAGACAACAACCTCACGGCAACCCGTTATATGTACGGCGGAAAAATTCTGGCAGATGTCGTGCTCAGCGGAAAACCTCAAATCTTAGCCATTCGACCCAATGTCATGACCATTGCCAGTACTGCCGGAACCGGATCTGTTGAAAAGTTTGAGGTCAATATTGGTACAACTTCGATAAAGTTCATTGAAAAACATCTTGATACCGGCAAAGTTGAACTGACCGAAGCAGATACTGTCGTGTCCGGAGGAAGAGGAATGGGCGGTTCTGATTTTACCGTCGTAGAGGAACTGGCCAAGGTGCTCGAGGGTGCTGTGGGTGCGTCGCGATCGGCTGTAGATGAAGGCTGGCGAAGCTCCTCGGATCAAGTGGGACAGACCGGAAAGGTCGTTTCTCCGAACCTCTATATTGCCTGCGGCATATCCGGCGCCATTCAGCACCTTGCCGGAATGTCGTCATCCAATGTCATTGTGGCCATTAACAAAGATTCGGAAGCACCCATTTTTTCCAAAGCCGATTATGGTATAGAAGGAGATCTTTTTGAGATCGTGCCCTTAATTACCGAAGAAATTAGAAAATTAAAAGGCTGAATCCGAATTTAATTCCATTTGGTACTAATTTTGTGTACAACATTTTATGCCCTTTAAAGGCTGCCGATACCTTCCGGGAGCCTTTAATGTTTTAATGAATGTAGTTTTATCAAGAATATTTATGAAACTCTATCTGGCCAGCTTAGGTTGTGCGAAAAATCTCGTGGACAGCGAAGTGATGCTGGGTCGATTGATAAAAGCAGGTTGGCGCATCACACAAGATCCACAAAGCGCCGACACGATCATTATCAACACGTGCAGTTTTATTGAATCCGCAGTCAACGAATCCATCGACACCATTTTAGAACTTGCAAGATTCAAAACCAGCGGATCCTGCCGGCGTCTCATCATTACCGGATGTCTCCCGGAACGCTACAGAGAAGCCATAGCCGAAACACTACCCGAAGTCGACGTGTTTTTAGGGACCGGTGCTTTTGATAAAATTGTATTGGCTGCAAGCAACAATATGGATATCGGGAGGTGTTTTCTACCGGACCCGAATATCATTTCCTATCACCAACAGGAATCTTTGAGGGTTTTAAGTTCTTCTTACATGGCGTATCTCAAAGTTGCGGAAGGATGCAGCCGCCACTGTACCTATTGTATCATCCCAAAGCTAAGAGGAAAACAAAGAAGCCGCCGTCTCGAAGATATCGTGTCCGAAGCCCGTGATTTGATCTCATCCGGAGTCAAGGAACTCATTTTAATTGCACAGGATACCACCCATTACGGTACGGACCTTAACCCTCCTTTGCCCTTCCATGGATTGCTTGAAAAAATATCGGAACTATCGGATGATATATGGATTAGAATACTGTACGGACATGTGGAAAGCATAGAGAATTCTTTTATTCGAACGGTTGCCGAACATGAAAACATATGTTCTTATTTTGATGTTCCGATTCAACATGCCAGCGACCGGATTCTAAAGAAAATGGGGCGGAATTATACATCCCAAGATCTGTATCGACTCTTTGACAATATTCGATCCGCTGTTTTTGATGCTGCGCTCAGAACAGCCGTCATCGTCGGTTTTCCCGGAGAAACAGATAAAGATTTTGAAACGCTGTCAACATTTATACAGGACATATGTTTTGATAACCTTGGCGTATTCGTCTATTCCGACGCCAAAGATCTTCCTTCCCACAAACTCCCGAATCGCATTCCGAAAAGCATCGCCATGGATCGATACAACCGGCTGATGGCGATCCAGCAGAAAATTTCTTTGCTCAACAACCGTAAACACATCGGCAAGAATTATGACGTCCTTGTTGAAGAATCCATGGACAACAACCATTATAAAGGCAGAACATTTTTTCAAGCTCCGGAAGTCGACGGCATCACCGATATTCATTCCAGGAACCTACCCATCGGGTCCTTTGTTCATGTTAGGATTGAAAAGACTTCTGAATATGATCTCAAGGGAAAAGTGGTATGAACGATTTAAAACATAAAATCCTTAAGCAGGTAAAAAATGATCTTGAAGAAATTGAGGTCGCCCTCAAGCAAAACTTAAATCCGTATCTGGACCTGGTCTCTCAAATTGCCGGGCACATATTGTTTAGCGGCGGCAAACGTTTAAGACCTTTACTCATGGTTCTATCGGCCAGGATTTGCGGTTACAAA
>Ga0307425_1001797_pt1 | contig 12488 bp, 10 predicted proteins | sample SalMarWE160330MG_FD_202152 | JGI IMG/M metagenome (GOLD analysis project Ga0307425, IMG submission 202152) | Salt marsh sediment microbial communities from the Plum Island Ecosystem LTER, Massachusetts, United States - WE1603-30 | ecosystem: Environmental > Aquatic > Marine > Intertidal zone >... | reverse complement strand
AGTCTTTGCCGAACGTGCGCATATCGATGTAAAACACCGCCGCGTCCAATCCATTGCTGCTGTGCTCCTTGGCCAGCATGGCCTCCTTGATGGCGTAGGTGCAGCACACACCCGAACAGTAACCATGGGCGCCCAGGTGCACATCCCTGGAACCGATACATTGGAGCCAGGCAATCTTTTTAGGCTCTTTATGATCCGACGGCCGTACCATGTGCCCCCCGAACGGACCCGATGCCGACAGAATCCGCTCAAATTCCATGGACGTCACCACATTGGGATGCTTCGCGTAATTGTACGTGTCATGTAATCCAGGATCATACACGTCTGCTCCCGGTGCCAATATGATCGAACCGACTTCGACCTCTATACTCTCGTCCTGCTGAGAATGATCAATGGCATTCACCCCGCAAAACTCGACACATACCTGGCACCCGCCGGTTTTAAAGTGTACACATTTGGTACGATCGATCACCGGTGTATTGGGCACTGCCTGGGCGTACGGCACATAAACCGGTTTGCGGCCAGCAAGTCCCATTTCGTACTCGGAAGGAATCGGCTTAAGGGTATGTTTGGTGATGTGCTCCTTAATCTTGTCGATAGTGATGTGTCCTGTGGGACAGACAAATGCACATGCGCCACAGGCCATACAAACCTCCGACTGAACATGAAAGGGTGTGTCCACTTTAAATTCCACACCCCTGCCGGTAAGGCTGATGGCGCCGCTCCCCATCTTGTCGCAAATTCGCGTGCAAAGACCACAGAGAATACAATCGTCGTCTTCGGTTTTGAAGCGTGGTTCTTTTATACCGTATTGATCAGCCAAGTCTTTAATGACAGGCACATTCGGACAACGGGCAAGCAACATTTCCACGATGAGTTTGCGAATCTGGTGAATCCCTTCGGTGTCGGTTTTGATCTCCATGCCTTCCCAGATGGGATAATTACAGGCAGTGACATGTTTGACGCGTCCGCCGTAATGCATTTCCACCGTACACAGACGGCACATGCCGGCTGGTTCGAGGGCTTTGTGATGGCAAAGGGTCGGAATCTCAATCCCATGTTCTTCAGCAACTTTAAGGAGATATTCTCCTTCTTTTCCCTGGACTGTTTTTCCGTTGAGTGTGAAACTGATCATAGGGTTAACCTTCTTATGTCCTGTTATATTTTGAAAATATGATTACTTAATAACGACGGCATCGAATTTACACCCATCATAACAAATGCCGCACTTGATACATTTGTCCTGGTTCAGATGATGAACCTTTTTCTTTTCACCGGTAATGGCGACTTCAGGGCATTTTTTCGCGCATAATGTGCAACCCGTACACTTTTCTTCATCAATTTCATAATAAAAAAGCGGTTTACAGACTCCGGCCGCACATTTCTTATCCCTTATATGGGCTTCATATTCATCACGAAAATTATGGATGGTGGTGAGTACCGGATTGGGTGCTGAAGTTCCCAGGCCGCAAAGGGAGGCTTTTTTCACCATATCGCCGATTTCTTCCAAAAGCTCGATGTCCCCTTCTTTCCCGTTTCCCCCACAAATGTCCGTTAAAATCTCCAGCATATGCTTGATCCCTTCACGACAGGGATTGCACTGACCACACGACTCTTCTTTGAGAAAATCGAGAAAATATCGGGCCACATCCACCATGCAGGTATCCTGGTCCATGACAATCATACCGCCGGAACCCATCATGGAGCCCACTTTTGTCAGCTCATCAAAGTCGACGCCCAAATCCAAGTACTTTTCAGGAATACATCCGCCCGAAGGACCGCCGGTTTGAACCGCTTTAAACTTCTTCTTTTTGGGGATTCCGCCGCCAATGTCATAAATAATGGTTCTTAAGCTCGTTCCCATAGGGACTTCAACCAAACCGGTATTGACCACTTTTCCCACAAGTGAAAATATTTTGGTCCCTTTACTGTTCTCCGTCCCGATGGAAGCAAACCAATCGGCGCCCTTATTGATGATCACCGGAATATTGGCCCAGGTCTCCACATTGTTTAACAACGAGGGGTTTTCTCGAAAACCCTTTTCAACGGTATGAATATATTTTGCCCGGGGCCGGCCGGGATTTCCTTCGAGCGACGCCATTAAAGCGGTGGATTCACCGCAAACAAAGGCGCCGCCGCCTCTGCTGATATGAACGTCGTAGTCAAAACCGGAACCTAAGATATTTTCCCCCAAAAGTCCCAGTTTCCTGGCATTTTCCAATGCAAGTAACAAGTTTTTTACTGCCAGAGGATACTCGTGGCGCACATAAACATATCCCTCATGAGACCCCACGGCAATGGCGCCGATAATCATCCCTTCCAAAACACTGTGAGGATTGCCTTCCAACAGGCTCCGGTCCATGTAAGCACCGGGGTCCCCTTCATCCGCATTGCATATCACGTATCGGTCACCGTCATGCCTGGCGCAAGTCGCCCACTTAATCCCTGTGGAAAATCCACCCCCGCCACGCCCCCTTAGGCCCGATTTTTTGATCTGATCGATGATCTCTTTCGGTGCCATATCAAAAAGCGCTTTTTCAAGGGCCGAATATCCGTCCACCGATATATAGTCTTCGATGCTGGTGGGATCGATCAAACCGTTGTTTCCGAAAATGATCCTTTGCTGGAGTTTATAAAAAGGCACATCATGCTCATGGGAAATCCTTTTTTTGCTTGCCGGATCTTTAAAAACCAGCGATTTGACCAACTCACCGTTTTTAATGGTTTCTTCTACGATTTCAGGAATGTGCTCTGGTTTTACCTGCGGATAAAATATGCCTTCAGGATGGATAACAAGAATCGGACCTTTTTCACAAAAACCGTGACAGCCTGAAAGTTTAACTTCCACGTCATCTTGCATGCCGTGCTGAGTCAGTTCCGCCATCAGTGCCTCATGAACTTTTGCCGTTCCATAAGCGCCGCAACCGGAACCCGCACAAAGGGAAATCAATCGCTTTCCATCTTCCTTTTGCGTAACTTTCAGCGAATTTCTCAGCTCTTTAAGGGCCTCTCTATTTTCTAATTTTGTCATGTTAGGGTATAGCATCCATTACTCCGTACGTTTAAGAGACATTTTGATTGTATCCGTCAATGGCTTTGACCGCGGTGGCCCGGTCGAGACCGCCGTGAGTCTCCTGATTCACCGTAATAACAGGTCCTGATGCGCAGCACCCGATGCATCGCACACCCTCTAAGGTAAACAGAAGATCATCGGTGGTTTCACCTTCTCTGATATGAAGATGATCCTGTAATGCATCCATAATTTTGTCGGCACCCCGCACGTGACAGGCAGTTCCGGTGCAAACATTAACAATATATTTACCCCTGGGCTCTAAACTAATGGTCTTATAAAAGGTGGCGACACTGTAAATCAGGCTTTTTCGTACACCCAACTTCTCAACCAAAAAAGGGATCACTTCCGGCGGGACATAATTGTACATCTCGCTGATATCTTGCATGATCATCAGCAAAGCTTCTCGGTTCCATTTATACTTTTCGATGATCTCATCGATTCTATTCCAATCAATTTTTTCTGAATTTTCCATAAATATCAAACTCCTATGCTTGACAACACCTTAAAAGGCCAAATCACAGTTGAGCTTCAAACATCACCGGGCAGTTTTCAACGCAACTGCCGCACCCGGTACACAGATCCATGTTGACACTTCGTGCACGTTTGTTGATTTTTACCTTAAAGTTACCCTCTTCCCCTGAAATGCTTTCCACATCTGCAAGGGTAATCAGTTCGATGTTGATGTGCCGGCCGACCTCGACCAGTTTGGGCGAGATAATTCACATGGCACAATCATTGGTTGGGAAGGTCTTGTCCAGTTGCGACATAATCCCGCCGATGGAACCGGATTTTTCAACCAGGTAGACATAATAGCCGGCATTGGCCAGATCCAAAGCCGCCTGCATCCCTGTAATCCCGCCGCCGACCACCATTACTGCACCTGTTTTTTCTTTTGACATGTTCTACTCCTGATTTAAAAAAGATGTAATCTCAGTAATATCGAGCTGATTCATGTGGATCCCCAATGTGCCTTCATCGATACCCAAGCACAGACCGAGGAGTTGTGGATAGACAATTGAAGCAAGGGCTTCACTGCCGTTTTGAGACATCATCATATTCTGCACATGGTCAAATTGCAGCTGACAGTAAGGACAGGCAGCGCACAAAAAATCAGCGCCGGCTTTCTTCCCGTTTGCCAGTTTTTTTGCCGTTATATCCATGGAAAGATCATCATTCACACCCATTACCGGCGCCCCGCAGCATTCCAGTTTGCTTTTATAATCGATACTGTCGGCACCCGTTACCTCTACCAGTTTGTCAAACAAAGAGGGGGCAACCGGATCATCAAACTGGGTGATCTTGCTCGGCCGCAACGCATGGCATCCATAATGGGTCGCGATTTTAAGCCCTTTATAAGATTGGGAGATATGGCTTTTTATCTCATCGAGCCCGACATCATGATACAGTACGGAAAGAAAATGCTTGACCTCAAATTTACCTTCATACCGGAGGCCTTTTTGCACAAGGGCTTGTTTGATCTCTTCCTGAACATCTCCTTCTTCCTTTAAAAAATGTTCGGCTTCCTTAAGGCTGCCGAAACAACACTTGCACAAGGCCACGATGTTTAAGCCCATTTTTTCAGCTCTTGCCAGATTCTCCGATGCACTAAGAAGAAATGCGTTCCGGTCCAAATTGCGTACAGGATAACCGCAGCATTTAAAATCCCGGCTGTCCACAAGTTGAATACCAAGCTTTCGCATCACCGCCCTTGCAGCGGTTTCATACTGAACAACTCTGGCAGGTATGTTACATCCTAAAAATAATGCGTATTTCATAATGATATCCTTTTCATTATGTCATTTTGGATTCTTCAGATTCTTTTGAAGTTGTCACATCTTCTTCTAAAGGCATGGATGCTGATTCTGAAACTTCAGTCGCTTTTTTCGCCGGCATGCATGCATTTTTAATAGAAAGATTTTTTAAGCCGTAGAGCACATCCGTCACCTTCACACTCTGCGGGCAGTGCTCCTGGCATTGATAACAGGTCAAACAATCCCAGAGCATTTGTGGACCCGTCGCCATTTCCGTCAGACCCAATCCAAGACAGTTCATGATTTGATGGGGAAGCAGCCCAACGACCTCCTGAGGATTTTCATAGTTCATCACCACCGGACAAACCGTGGTGCAGGTCTGGCATCCAAAACAATGAACAAATGTGTCAGCACCCGGCAATTGATCCGAAACATCTCTTTTTTTGTCTGAAAGTGAAATCGGCGTGGTTTTATCCATCAGCTGCTCAAAATTGCAGGCAACCGAACGATTTGCCGCTTCAATGGGTTTGCGATAATCATCCGCAGCAATGTTGTTTCGATTCAACCCGCGATAAAAGGAAAAAGGAGACAGCGTCAAAAGTTCCGGCAACTCTCTTTGCAGCAGATCCTCTCTTACGTTGAACCACAGTTCCTTTAGATTAATGCCGGACGGACAGACCACCGTGCACCGATCACAGTTCGTGCAGAGGTAAACACCTTCCAAAATGGCATGCAGTTTATCGTCGGAGAGATTTTTTCCTTTGGCCAAGGCTTTTAGAAATGTCATTTTTTCTGAAGGCAGGATATATTCATTGCCCAGAACATCAAAAGATGTCGAGGCGGAACACCGAAGGCTGCAGGTACCGCAATGGGTGCAGGCATCCAGTTCCATGACCTGGCGGGTGACAATATTCGCCGGATCCGCTGTTTCCTTTTCCATAACCGCATTGGCAAGCAGGCTCACGGGTGTGGATATGATATGAAACATTTTGGAAAAGGGAAGATAGGCCAAACCGATAAAACATGCCAAAAAATGAATATACCACAGGATGTTTGCCGTATCCACATTGTCCAGCGCCAAAGCAAACGGTTTTATTGTTTTGGCTACCGCATAACCTGTAAACGCCCATCCCGGACGAGAATGACAATCAGCACAATTAGCCTCGTGACTTTCCAGTCCCTGCTCCAGAATCTCCTCGTCAAAGGGACCTTGCACATTCGGAGAAACAAGATCAAAATTCTCGACCCAGTAACTTTCAAGGGCTTCGATTTCTTCGGCGTCACTGTCTTCATCGAGACCGGCGTAATCCGCGACCATTCCCTGAAATGCCGTGTGAGATGTAATTTTAACGCCTTCCAAAAAAATGCCGGAAAAGATAATTACGACCACAATGAATATCGCGTAGACATCCATGCCGCTGGTTTTAAGCCGCGGCACTTTCATAATGAATCGCCTAAATATTGCAATACCGATGCCGACCACCACCATGAATCCGAAAAGATCTCTTAAAAACATAAATGGATTGACAGTTGAATAATAATCGGAAAAGAGCTTTGCAGAGATAAAGTTTTCCAAGGCATGCATCAAAAGAAGGAGCATAAATCCGCCATACAGGAGCATGTGCATTATCCAGCGCAGAAAATCTTCTTTCAAAGCCCTTCTTTGAAACACAACATCCAGAATAAAAGCTTTGATGAGACGCAAAATTTTCGAACTGAAAATAACGCCGACAGTTCCTTTGACGGCCGCGGAAAATCTCTGAGCAGTCGTGTAGTCTTGGGCTGAAATGCCGATTTTCATTGAAAACCAGGTATAGACCTTATAGATCAGTCCAAGGATAAAAATACCAAGGGAAATATAAAGAAGCACATTAAAAACCATTAATAGACCTCCAGATTTTAGCTTAAAAGATGAGACCTTTGCAAAAAACTTTATTTTTCAGAGATCTCAGGGTAAATGGTCTTGAACATCGTTACGGCTTCGATCCTTGATTATTGAATCATGGATTCCAAAAGAATTTTAATATAAAGTACCAGAAATTTTGTCAAACGATAAATATGGTTTTCATAAAATAATGTCCCGAGATTTTGAGATACTACTCATAACATATGAACGAGTATGTTATCAAAGAACGGTGTCTATCTCTTCGACGATTCTAAGGGCAGCCTCTTTGGGGTTGTTTGCATCTCTGATGGGACGGCCGATTACGAGATAATCTGATCCGTTTTTAACCGCAATTGCCGGTGTAACAACACGCTTTTGATCATGCGTTTCCATGTCATCCCAAACGGGACGTATCCCCGGGGTCACCGCTATAAAATCCCGGCCAAAGGTCTTTTTAATCATCTTCACTTCCCGTCCGGAACATACGATACCGACACAGCCCGCAGTTTTGGCCATGTCCGCTCTTTTGATGACAAGTTGTGTCAGGCCCTCATAAAAAGGTTTCCTAAAGCCAGCGGCCTTAATGTCTTCACTTGCAACACTGGTTAAAAGCGTAACACCGAGAACACCGACCCGACCCTTAGCACCGTTAACCGCAGCCTCAAGCATCCTGGGCGTCTCTCCGCAATGGACCGTTGTAAATGCAACGCCCAGATCTGCGATACGTTCCATTGCACGAAAGACTGTTTCCGGGATATCATGAAGTTTTAGATCCAAAAACACATCCGCATTTCCCGAGGCTTTAATGAAATCAATAAGTCCTGGCCCGGATTGAATAAACAGTTCCAGCCCCACCTTGAACATGCCAACGGATTCTGAAAGAATTTCAACGTACTTCTTGGCCGCCTTCTCTGTCGGCACATCCAGTGGAAAAATAATATAATCTTTAGCTCGCTTCATTTTTTTAACCATTCACCTTAGGTAATATTAATATTTTGAAATGATATTCAAAGCACCGTGTACTGTTTTGACGACGATCGGCAGCATGCCTGGCTGCTCTCCATCCACTTCAAGAAGCACCCGGTCATCCGATATCGCCGCCACCTTTTTCCCCGTCAGAGTCATGACTTTGTCAATGTCATATATCCGTCCGTTATAAAGTTTTGACAGATTTAAAAACACTTCAGGGATCGTCAAATCTCCAATAATCGTAACATTCAACAAACCGTCGCAAACCGAAGCATCCGGAGCTACCCACATGCCGCCGCCATGATATTGGCCATTTGCTGCCGCCACGTTCCAAACAATCATCTCCTTTTTATCATCGTTATCGACACGGATCTGTATCCTTTTCTTGCCATATAAAAAAATGGAGATGAGTGTTGCCCACATAAATGAAACAAACGGCCCCAGTGCTTTGGTCGTTCGATTGACCCGCCGGGCAACTTCACCCCCTAAGCCAAAACTTGCGATATTATGGAAAAATCGACAGCGATCACGGCCTTTGTGATTTTTTAAATAAAGGACTCCCAAATCTATACATTGAACAGAACCTGAAACAATCAGATCCATAGTCTGTTCGATGTCCTGGGGTATTGAAACGGTTTTGATAAAATCGCATCCGGTGCCGTTCGGGATAAAACCCAATGTCAATTCCGATCTCACGGACGCTTCATTCATCATGATACCGTTAACCACCTCGTTTAACGTACCGTCTCCGCCAACACAAACGAGAAGTCTTGTCTTTTCAGCAACGGCATTTTTGGCAAGTATGACCGCATCTCCGGGTCCTTTTGTCATATAAGCTTCAAAAGGTCCCAGTCGATCTTTTGCTAGTGCCTCAATAAACGGCCATATTAATCCTGTTGATCCATTTCCGGCATGAGGGTTGACGATAAAAACGATTTTTGACAAAACGATACATGGCCTCCATCAACACGGTTAAGCCTGTTAGCCCGTTATCAACTCAACCCACAACTAAAAACGAGCAAACCGGACAACGGGCTAAACCATTTACCATCAAATAGTTAGGTGCTTAACGCCGCAACATTGACAAAATGATGTCAATGAATATAAACATATTCTTTTTCTATTTGTAAACGAAAAGAAACTGGAAATTTGAAACTTGAACCCGAAGAGGCCACTCCTTCCGAGCAAAGTCTCGAAAGAAACATAACATCAGACTTTATCGCTAAAAAAAAACACATAATTCACTGTTATAGAGATAGTTACCGTATAATTTCCCACCCATAAACAAAATTTTCAACAAGTATTTCAAGTTCATAATAAATCTATTGAAATAACAGGCGTTAAAATGCTATGAATTCTTTTTTAATGAAAACGTTTTATACTTTAAGACAATATTTGAGGTAAAAATGAACATCACCGAAAGCCAGCAGACACTTTTACGAATGATTCCCGGGGTGGATTCTATTCTTGAGATTGCAAAAGCGGATACTTTTTTTGACAATGTTCCGAAATCTGTGCTGGTCAGATCGATACGCTCGGTTATTGAACAACTCCGGATGGTTATTTTGGATGATCAACAGGATATCACGGAAACAGAACTCTCCAATTCCGAAATCCTCAATAAAATAAAAGAAAGTGTCCGTAAAACGTTGTCACCGAACTTGATCCGCATTATCAATGCCACAGGCGTCGTTGTACATACCAACCTTGGCCGCTCGCTGCTTGCCGCTGATGCCATTGAAAATCTTTTAGCCATTGCAGGCAGATATTCCAATTTGGAATTCGATTTATCAAAAGGGACCCGGGGATCCAGGTACAGCATCGTTGAAGACATCCTTTGTGAGCTCAGCGGTGCTGAATCCGCTATGGTGGTCAACAACAACGCCGGTGCCGTCTTCCTTTCTTTGGAAACCATCGCTAAAGGTAAAAAAGTGATTGTTTCCAGGGGAGAACTCGTGGAGATCGGCGGATCTTTCAGAATCCCCGATGTAATGGCCAGAAGCGGGGGAATCCTAAAAGAGGTCGGCACAACAAACCGTACCCACCTTAAGGACTATGAAAACGCCATCGAACACGATACGGCCCTTCTTTTAAAGGTCCATACGAGCAATTACAGTGTCGTCGGATTTACTGCCGATGTTTCTCTTGAAACATTGGTTGATCTCGGTGAAAAGTACAAAATTCCGGTAATGGAAGATCTTGGCAGCGGCACCTTTGTAGATTTTTCGAAATACGGCCTGTTAAAGGAACCCACGGTTCAGGAATCGGTAAAAACGGGTGCAGACATTGTAACCTTCAGTGGAGATAAACTTCTTGGCGGACCCCAGGCAGGCATCATTGTCGGAAAAACTAAATTTATTGAAAAAATCAAAAAAAATCCCATCAGCAGAGCACTTCGTATCGACAAGCTCACCCTTGCCGCTCTTGAAAGTACATTGCGACATTATAGAAATATAGAAAAAGAAATGGATGCCATCCCAACCTTGCGCCTGATGACACTTCCGTTGGATCACATTGAATCAAACGCCAAAACGCTTTTTAAGATGCTCGAAAACATCGGCGATCCCAGGTTATCCGTAAGCCTCATCAATATATTCTCAAGACCCGGCGGCGGCTCACTTCCACTTTTAAAACTCCCCAGTAAAGGCGTAGGGGTTAAGGTACAAGGAATTTCAGCCAATACCGTTGAAAAACAGATGCGAAACAATGAATGCCCCATTATTGGAAGAATCGAAGAAGATCTTTTTATCATGGATCTTAGAACCATACTTGATGATGAGCTGAAACTCATTGAAAATGCGTTTAAACATATGTTTAAAAAGGCCGGATGATGACCCACCAAAAAACGAAATTATTTCACAACCGCTCTTCCAGTAAAGAGTTTCTCTTTTACAAAACCGATGCTACATCCAAAAAAGATACGGACCAAGTTCTCTTTTCGGATGAGACGAACAAAATTTTAAACGCATTCCCGGATATTCTGGTGGGAAAAACCTTTATTGAAAACGCCTTGGCCCGATTCGAAACTTTTGAGAAATTTATATCCATGGTCATCAAAATTGACCGTTTTAATCATGAAGGTTCTGAAACAGCCGGAAACGATCTAATTGACATCTTCCTCGATGTAGCGAACGTTATTGATACCATATGCACTCGTGAAAACGGGATGTGGGGACGGCTTGACCAGGGAATGCTCGGTTGTTTCTTCTCGCCGACCAATCAAACGTCTTCCTTGGAATTTACCCAAAAAATTAAAAAAGTCCTTCAAGAATCCACAGATGAAACCATTTCCATCGGAATTGCCTCATATCCAACGCTTCACTTCACCAGAGACCAGATCATTGAAAATGCCGGAAAAGCGATCGATCATGCGGCATTCTTTGGTCCTGACAGTATCGTTTCCTTTGATGCCGTGAGCTTAAACATCAGCGGAGACAAGCTGTATCAAAATGGTGACATCCACGGCGCCATTACGGAATTCAAAACAGCACTCTTGCTTGACCCTTCAGATGTCAACATTCGTAACAGTCTGGGTGTATGTTATGGCATTTTAGGTGATTATGGGAAAGCGTTGACAGAATTGAAAGCAGCCCTCAAAATTAATCCTGATGAGGTTATGGCCCTATACAACATCGGTTTGATAAACATGTTGAGCGGCAAAAACGCTGAAGCGCTAAAATACTTTCTGGATGCCAACAAGAAAAAAGAAGAGGATATCTTTGAAGTTGCTTTTCAAACCGGAAGGGTTTATCTGAACATGGGAAAATCGGAGACGGCAAAAGAATTTCTCGAAAAAGCTCTAGAACTGAATCCCGAATCATGGTCTGCTTTGCATTCTTTGGGTGAATGCTGCATGGCCTTGAATATGACCGATGAAGCGATTTCGGCCTATAAAAAGGCCATCCGAATAAACCCGAATGATGCCGAATCACTATCAGCTATAGGTTGCCTGTTTGATCTTCTGGGTGAAAATCCTGAAATTACGACGATTTTTTGTCAGCAGAGTATCGATATTGCACCCGAAAACGGCCTTTATCGATACCGCCTTGGCAGCCTTTTCCTTAAAAGGAACCAGCTTGAAGACGCTTTAATACAGTTCCAAAAAGCGCACGATTTGGGATACGACGCCAAGAAAATGATTAAAAAGATAAAAAAATTGATGGGTTTGAAATGAAGAACATTATTCTGAATACACTTAAAGAGAGCGTCAACGTCAAAGACCGATTCATCAAAGAAAATATCGATTTCATTCAAAAGGCGGCGGACATCCTCGCTTCGTGTATTACTTCCGGTCACAAAATCCTGCTTTTCGGTAATGGGGGAAGTGCAGCAGATGCCCAGCATATCGCTGCTGAATTCGTCAATCGGTTCCAGATCGAACGGCCGCCCCTTGCAGCCCTGGCATTGACCACCGATACATCCATCATCACCAGCATCGGAAACGATTATCATTTTGATGACATATTCGCCAAACAAATTTTAGCTCTGGGAAGAAAGGACGATATCGCCATTGGGATCAGCACCAGCGGCAACTCGAAAAATGTTATCCAAGCTGTTCACACAGCAAAAGATATCGGAATCTTCACCATCGGATTTACCGGTCGTGGCGGTGAACTGGCTGAGTGCGCGGATCATGTTTTTTCTGTAAAATCAGATGTAACGGCAAGGATCCAGGAAGCCCATTCCATATTGGGTCATATCCTGTGCGACCTGGTGGACCGGATTTTGTTTCCGGAAAAATTTCACGAATAGTAACACTTTAGCTTTTTAAAACATTAGAGCTTCTGGTATCATTTAATTTATGGCTGAA
>Ga0307425_1001796_pt1 | contig 12505 bp, 9 predicted proteins | sample SalMarWE160330MG_FD_202152 | JGI IMG/M metagenome (GOLD analysis project Ga0307425, IMG submission 202152) | Salt marsh sediment microbial communities from the Plum Island Ecosystem LTER, Massachusetts, United States - WE1603-30 | ecosystem: Environmental > Aquatic > Marine > Intertidal zone >... | reverse complement strand
AGGAGAGAACCTCGCCGAAAAGAAAGTCAGCACCATTGGAGAAGTGCGCCCAAATTTTAGCGAAGATCATAACTTTTTGATATTACTGGGTTAAAAAAAATACTTGACAAGAGGACTATAGAATGTCCCCCAGAGTCCACGAATAAAATTCTTAAACCTACAATTTTGCACCCAAAACGCTACGTTTAAGACAAAAAAACGGCTGTTTTTAGAGCTCTTTTTCCTTTTTTTCAAATAGTTAGCGCGGCCTGACCCCCATTCGAAAAATCGATGGAGAAATAGCACATCTACGCAAATTTCTTCATCGGGCGCATTCTATCCAGATTATTGATCAATGTTCTCATAATAACCGATGACACCCTTGCCGATTTTCTTGATGGAGAACAAGGCTTGATCAGATGCCGCTAAAAGCGAATCCGTATCGACAGCATGTTCGGGAAAAGTGGCTATCCCACAGCTGGCTTGAAGCTGTACCGCTTTACCTTTACTGCGCAAATAGACTGTCTCTTTAATTTGAGATTGAATTTGTGATGCTTTCTTTGCGGCTTGATGTTGGTCTAAGCCTGGCAGAACCACGACAAACTCGTCACCTGCGTAGGCCACCGCATAAGCCGGTGATTGGAGGGTATTACGTATGGTGGCTGCGACCTCCTGGATCGCATAGCTACCATTTAAGTGGCCGTGAGTATCCACAACTTTTTTGAAATTGTCCAGGTCCATGAAAAGAAGCGATAACTTTGTTTGATTGTTTTGGGCAGTTTCGATCAAACCAGTCAAGGACTGGTAAAGAAAACGCCTATTATAAAGGGAGGTTAAATTGTCACGTAGAGACTGCTCACGAAATTTTTGCTCGCTGGCTCGTAAGGCTTCTTCGGCTTCCTTGCGCTTGGTAATATCCACCATAGAAATTACAACTCTTGATAGGGTATCTTCATGACCTGCAATAACCAAAGCGCGAACAAGGACACTTTTCTGTTTTCCTTTCAATGTCTGAATCGTTTGTTCCCTCTCGCGTCGAATAGTGCCTTGAGCCACCATCAAAATAATTTCCTCTGCCATCTGTTGGAATTCGCTACCCAGAGCTATCAGAGGAAATTCCGACATAAAAACGTTCTTGTCCTGCACTTCCAACAGTTCACAAAAAGCATCATTACAATCAACTGTTTTAATAAGTGACATACAACGTGGCACTTCTTCGGGATGTTGCCGCAAGTAATGGCTTAAATTAGTAACACCCGATTGACGAAGTTCTTCAAGATGGGCTCTGAGTTCAGAGGCATCCCTTTCCATCATGGCTATTGGTGATGACTGAAATAACAAGCGATAGCGTTGTTCGCTTTCCTCGGCGGCTGTCTGGGCCAGCTTCAAGTTGGTAAAGTTTTCCACAAACGCCATGATATCCGACACGTTACCAGTAGAATCTACAACAGGGCTTATGTAAAAGCGTAATTCCAGGCAATTTCCATTATCGTTAATACAAGAATAATCGCGAATAATTGATTGTTTGGTTTGCCAGCAGTTGCGTATGTCATCACTGACTCCCGAATCCATCAAAGGCTGAAATTCAAAAATATTCATCGATTCAGGATGTTGACCTTCAGGCCACGGGAGCATCTCCTGCATTCTGCGATTCAGACCGGTGATGCGCCCTATGAGGTCAGTGGTGAAGATGCCGAACGGCGCACTATCACCAAGCACCCTATTTCTCTCTTCAATCGTCTTCAAGGCGGCTTCCGCCTGTTGGCAACGTTTTTTGAGCCCTTCCATTTCTGTCTTTTGGCGGCGCAATTCACCCAGTTCTATAAGCAAATCATTCCGCGAACTTGATTCATTTTCTATCATTGTTCCATGCTTCTGAATTTTAAAGTATTTTTCTAAATGTAAAACATCACTAATTGAGCTTTCAAGTTTTCAAGCTTAAAGAAGAATATGTACACTTCGTGAAAAGTTGTCAAGGAGGTTTTATTATGCAAGGAATGCCTATATTAATTATACTGAAAAACTGACACTTTTAGGTATAAATGCATGATTCTTGGATGGTGAAAAAGTGCACGTTTCTTAATGGTGCTCAGTAGTTCACATCAAAAAATAACATGAGATTTGACCAATATTCCTCAATCGAAATAAATAAGGTGGATACAACATATAGTGGTTCAGCTTTCGGTCTTCAAACCTTTGATAAATTGAGATAACCACATGAAAATCGGGATTGTCAAAACCTGTGATTTCTTGCCATTAGTACAACCTGAAACCGAGTCTCGTTCAGTACATATATCTTATTTCTTATAAAATTGCCAATAAAGGCAAACCCACGAAAAAAGATTTGCCTTTATTGGAAAACGATAAGCATCAGTACGCAAAAGGACATTGTAAACTTTAGCCTGGCGCAGAAATTGGACAAAAAGGAAGAGGCAAAGGTTTCGGGGCACGATGTATGCGAAACCCGAACTATTCATTTTGATTGACAAGTAACGTAAGAGAATATATTTTGACTTTTCAGTCAAAATTATGACTTATTGGTCAAATCCCAGAAGAAACACGGCATGTCAAAACTAAAAACAGAGCGAAAACGCCTCTTCGACCAAATAACCCGGAAGGCCATTCAGGAGGCCGTGGTGAACCTTGTGACACGCACGGGAACCCGAAAAGTCACCATGGATCAAGTTGCTGCCGAGGCCGGGTTATCCAAGGGTTGTCTCTACATCCATTTTCGCAGTAAAAAAGAACTGCTGGAATCCGTGAAGACAGCCAGTTTCAAACCCCTCGGCGACCAACTCCAGGAAATTCTGAACGGGTCGCTTACGCCGAACCAAAAAATTGAAAGCATTGTGCACCGGTTATTCAGCTATTTTGATGAAAATCGGGGTCTATTTCGCTTTCTCTTGGAAGAACGCGAGATCGCACAGTCCCAAGCCACACGACAGAAAAACAGCCGTTATCGTAATTTTGTCGAAAGGATTGCCAATGTGCTGGACGATGGGGTCGCCTCCGGACTTTTCCGTCACATGGACTCCAAAAAAGTGGCGTCCATATTTATCGAAGCGATGATTGCCATGACCGCCCGTCGTCTGCTGGAAGAAACCCCCGACCCCCTGGATGAAGATGCCCGACTTCTGATTCAAGTGCTTTTTCGGGGCATCGCTTTGATGCACGACTTACAGTAAGATCCTAATTGATCAAATTTTGTTTACAATCATTTAGGATAAGAGGAAACCATGAACTATCGAGAAAAAAATCGGACAAAAAATAATCCACGCTTTTTTGCTGCCGTGTTTTTCGCCGCCGTCTTGATGCTGTCCGGGTGCGCTTCAGATCTGAACAGAGTCTGGAAATCCCCTGGGACGGCCCCATCTTCCGCGGTACCGTGGACACCGACGCCCGAAACAGTGCCGAAGTCAACTTCCAAATCGGCCCGAATAACACTGCCCGAGGATATCCTCAAAACCGGACAATCCTTAAGTCTTCTGAATATTGTGGATATTGCTCTTCGCAACAACCCTGAATCCGCTGCCGCCTGGGCCCAAGCCCGATCTGCTGCTGCGGCATACGAGAGTAATAAAGGCACGTATTACCCGCAGCTTGGCGCAACCGCCGGTACGAGTTACATCCGGGGCCACAGGGATAATGGCGATACTTCCTACAGTCAACGGGATTCTTTGGGGGCTTTGGAACTCAACTGGCTCATCTTCGATTTCGGAGGGCGTGAGGCAACCTTGGATGAAGCCCGGGAAGCCCTCATCGCCGCCGATTGGTCCCATAATACCATCATCCAGAACATTATTTTTGAAGTGGAAAAGGCTTACTACAATTACGTCACCGCCAAAGTCCTGCTCGAAGCCCAACAAGCCACCTACAAGGAGGCTGAAACAAATATGGAGGCCTCAAAGGACCGTCATCATGCCGGTGTTGCCACCATCGCCGATGTGCTTCAGGCAAAGACCGCTCTGGCACAGTCCAAGCTGGCGTTGGACATCCTTCAGGGACAAATACAAACCACAAGGGGCGCTCTGGCAACGGCCATGGGACTCCCGGCCAATACGCCGTATGACATTGTCGTTCCGGAAAAAGAAATCCCTCTCAAAGAAACTCTGGAAAAAGTGGAGGCATATCTTGCTCAGGCTGAGAAACAGCGGCCGGATTTGGCAGCTGCGCGTGCCCAAGTCAGAAAAGCCGGGGCGAATGTGCGAAAAGTGGCGGCGCGGGCCTATCCCTCCATCAACGGAGCTGCCAACTGGGGAAACACATATTACGGCACCACTGCATTGTACAAGGACAATTACAGCGGTGCCTTGCTGTTCAGTGTCCCGCTTTTCACGGGCTTTTCCCAACGCCATAATGTAGAACAGGCACGGGCTGACGAAGAAACGGCCCAGGCTCGCCTGAACAGTCTCGAACAACAGGTGGTCCTGGAGGTGTGGACAAGCTATTATAATCTCAAGACCGCCGAACAGCGCGTTAGAACCAGCGAAGATCTGCTCAAGAGTGCTACCGAATCCTACCAGGTGGCTCTGGGGCGTTATAAAGCCGGTGTCGGCAGCATCCTGGACCTTTTGTCGGCTCAGAGTGCCCTCGAAGGCGCAAGGGCCCAGCGGGTTCAATCCACTGCCGACTGGTTCGTGTCGCTTGCTGCCTTGGCGCGTGACACAGGAACGTTAACCTTATCCAACACCAATACTCTGGAAAAGGTTCCCATTAGCATGGAAAAGGTAAAGAAACCATGACAACATTTTGCCATTTGCCGTTCTTCGGAACAAAACCTTTCGGATTGCTTCATAATTTCCTTGCCAATCTCCTGACGGTTGGGATTGCGGTTCTCATGTTGACAGGCTGTACCGGAAATGCCGAAAATAGTCACATCCCGAAATCGGCGCCAGTAACGGCCAGCCTCGCTCTCAAGAAAGATGTTCCGGTGGTTCTTAAAGCCATTGGAACCGTGGCACCGTATAACACGGTGTCCGTTCGAGCGCGAGTTGTCGGTGAAATCACACGAATTGCTTTCAAAGAGGGGCAGGACGTCTCCCAGGGAGACCTGCTTTTCAACATTGATCCAAGGCCCTACCAGGCGACTTTGGAAGGTGCTTTGGCCGATCTCGACCGGGACAACGCCAGGCTGAAGAGTGCCAAAGAAGATGTCCGGCGTTATGCCGAATTGGTCAAAAAAGATTATGTGACGTCACAATCATACGATCAAACGGTGGCGAACGCGGATGCGCTCAAGGCCACCGTTGCAGCCGACCAGGCGGCTGTGGAAAGTGCCCGGGTCAACCTCAATTACTGTACCGTCCGGGCGCCGATCTCCGGTCGTACGGGGAACCTTTTGGTGAGGCTCGGAAATGTGATCAAGGCCAACGAGCAGCCGGTCATCACCATCAATCAGATCATGCCCATATATGTAAGTTTTTCGGTACCCGAAGAATATTTGGCGGATGTCCAGCGCTACGCTGCAGACGGAACTCTCGGCGTCGAGGCCGCCTTCCCCAATCGAACGGAGCCGAACTTCCAAGGGGAACTCTCGTTCATTAACAATACGGTGGACGGGTCCACCGGAACGATTCTTTTGAAAGCCACGTTCTCCAACCCTGACAAGGCTCTCTGGCCGGGACAGTTTGTGAATGTCACTCTCAGACTCGCCACCAGTCGGAGCGCTGTTGTTGTACCGTCCCAGGCCGTACAGCGAGGTCAACAAGGGGACTATGTTTTTGTAGTCAAGGCTGACATGACTGTAGAATCGCGCGCTATTCAATTGGGACAAGGGATTGACGGAGAGACGGTGGTTCGGAAAGGACTTAAGGCAGGCGAACGTGTGGTAACGGACGGGCAGCTTCGTCTCTTCCCCGGAGCCAAGGTGGCATTAATGAATCAACCGGCATCATCAGGGACAAAGAATCCATGAAGGGACTATCCGACATCTTCATTCATCGGCCGGTCATGACGACGCTGGTCATGTTCGGCATACTTCTTTTTGGAATCACCGGCTACCGCCTGCTTCCGGTGAGTGATCTGCCCAACGTTGATTTCCCTACAATTCAGGTGACGGCTTCCCTGCCCGGAGCCAGCCCGGAGACCATGGCATCGGCCGTAGCGACACCCTTGGAGAAGCAATTCTCAACCATCGCCGGGCTTGATTCCATGACCTCCTCGAACACGCTGGGCACAACACAGATCGTTCTCCAGTTTAATTTGAGCCGGGACATCGACGCAGCGGCCCAGGATGTCCAGGCGGCCATCTCGGTGGCCCAGGGCAATCTTCCGGATGACATGACGAATCCGCCCTCCTTCCAGAAGGTCAATCCGGCAGACAAACCCATCATCTATTTTGCGCTCACGTCGCCGACACTTCCCCTTTCCGACCTTGACGAATACGGACAGACACTTCTGGCACAACGCATCTCCATGGTGAGCGGAGTGGCGCAAGTACTGGTCTACGGCTCCCAGAAGTACGCGGTTCGCATCCGGCTGGATCCCAGCAGGCTGGCAAACAAAGGCATCGGCCTGGACGAAGTGGCACTGGCGGTGCGCCAGGGAAACGTGAACCTTCCCACGGGAACCCTTGATGGACCGCACGTGGCCTACACCGTCCAGGCCACGGGGCAGCTCAAAAATGCCGCCGCTTACATGCCCCTGATTGTCACTTATCGAAACGGGAACCCTGTTCGCCTTCAGGATTTGGGAGTTGTGCTGGACAGCGTGGAAAACAACAGAACCGCGGCCTGGTACGTGGACGCAACCCACAACGACCGCTCCGTGATTCTGGCGATCCAGAGACAGCCCGGCACCAACACCGTCAAAGTGGCCGGCGACGTGCGCAGGCTCGTCACCACACTTCAGAAGCAAATTCCGGCATCTGTTTCGTTGCATGTGCTTTATGACCGCTCCGTGCCCATCCGAGACTCGGTCAATGACGTCAAACTCACCCTGCTGCTGGCCCTGGCCCTCGTGGTTCTGGTCATCTTTCTCTTTTTGAGAAATCTGTCGGCCACCGTCATCCCCAGCCTGGCGCTTCCCATGTCCATCGTCGGCACCTTTGCCATCATGTACTTTCTGGGTTACAGCCTCGACAACCTTTCTCTCATGGCACTGACACTCTCGGTGGGATTTGTGGTGGACGATGCCATTGTCATGCTGGAAAACATTGTACGTCACATTGAAATGGGGGAAGAGACGTTCAGTGCGGCACTGAAAGGATCCCGCGAGATCGGCTTCACCATCCTCTCCATGACCCTCTCCCTGGCAGCCGTTTTCATCCCGGTCCTGTTCATGGGCGGGATCATCGGTCGGCTTTTCCACGAATTTGCCGTGACCATCGCGGTGGCCATTTTGATCTCGGGCTTTGTCTCTTTGACACTGACCCCCATGCTTTGCAGCCGGTTTCTGAGTCCCCCTTCCGAAAAGCGCCGCAGTGCCATTTATGACGCTTCTGAGCAGGTCTTCAAAAAAATGCTCAATATCTACGAAAAGGGACTGAAATGGAGCCTTCATCACCGCCGTTTGGTCCTGATCTTTTCAGGAATCATTCTAATGGCAACGGTCTTCCTTTTCGTGGTCATCCCCAAAGGTTTCATTCCCAGTGAGGACAGATCAGCCATCTTTGCCTTTACCCAGGCTGCGGAAGGTATTTCGGTCGATGACATGCTGGAACACCAACAGGCTGTGGCCGCGGTGATCCGACAAGATCCCAACGTGGAAAGTTTCTTCTCCACTGCGGGCGCCAGGCACTCCAGAACCAGTAATACCGGTATCGCCTTTATACACCTTAAACCCCGATCTCAACGGAAGTATTCAGCCGACCAGGTTATCGAGCAGCTCCGGCCCAAGCTGGCCAAGATTCCGGGGATCATGTCTTTTTTGCAGAATCTTCCGCCCATCCAAATCGGCGGACGCCTGACCAAAGCCCAGTACCAGGTCACCCTTCAAAGCGCGGACACCGAAGAACTTTACAAATACGCTCTGATTATGGAAGAGAAAATGCACGGCCTGGAAGGCTTACACGACATCGTCAGTGATCTTGAAATAAAAAACCCCCAGGTGACCGTCGACATTGACCGGAACAAGGCCGCCGCCATGGGCGTAACGGTGGAAGCCATCGAGAACACACTGTACTACGCCTACGGTTCCCGGGAGATTTCGACCATTTACACCCGGAACAATACGTATCAGGTTATCATGGAGGTAGATACGCACTTTCAGCGTGATCCCTCGGCCCTGTATCTGCTCTACGTCCGTTCCAGGGACGGACAACTTGTTCCGCTAAAGACCGTGGCGAACATCACCCAGGATTTGGGTCCCCTTTCCATCAATCACACAGGCCAGGCTCCTTCGGTGACATTATCCTTCAACCTCAATCCCGACTTTCCGTTGAGCAAGGCGATCAGCCTGGTGGAAAACCTGGCCCGTAAAACGCTTCCGGCCAGCATCAGCACGAGTTTCCAGGGAGCAGCCGAAGCGTTCCGGTCTTCCATCGCCGGTCTCGGACTTCTTCTGCTGATGGCTATACTGGTGATTTACATGGTACTCGGGATCCTTTATGAGAGTTTCATCCATCCGATCACCATACTTTCGTCCCTGCCGTTTGCGGGGTTTGGCGCACTGGCCACACTCCTTCTGTTCCGGATCGATCTCAGCATCTATGCCTTTGTGGGCATTATCATGCTGGTGGGACTCGTCAAGAAAAACGGCATTATTATGATCGACTTCGCCCTGGAGGCGGAACGGAAAGAGGGCAAAGGGCCGGTGGAGGCCATCCATGAGGCCTGCATCGTCCGGTTTCGGCCTATCATGATGACCACCATGGCGGCCCTCATGGGGACGCTTCCCATTGCACTGGGCTTTGGCGCAGGTGCTGAATCCCGTCGGCCTCTGGGGCTGGCGGTCGTCGGCGGACTGCTCTTTTCCCAATTCCTGACCCTTGTGGTAACCCCTGTTTTCTATGTTTACATGGACGATCTCCAGTCCTATTTATCGCGGCGATTCAAAAGGCGCAAGAAAGGGCTTTGATTGTTTCTGATAAACCAAGAAATAGATTACTTGCGATTCGCTTTCGGGTCGGGATGGAACAGAGAATAGACAGCCGGAATTAGAGAACCTTTCACAGCTTGTGGGAGTCGATGTTCGCACCGCTTACATATGTACGAATCAAAGCTAAACCCGGATCTGTCAGATATGTCAAAGGTTTTTGAGATGGATGATATATCATCTTATTGAAAATGTCGGCAGGTTACATCAAATCGGTTTTATCTTCAAGAACGAGGCTGGTATTATTTGTTTTTGATAAGATAATTATTTTTGATTTCATTAAGAAATATGGTGAAATCGCCCAAATGCCGCTTAAGAATGGCGTAAATCAGACTGTCGTCAATCTTGTCATAACCATCTTTCTTTAGATATAATAATCTTTCCGATATCCAGGCATGTTTCAATGGCTACCTGTAAATTTCTTTCGGCAATATCTTTAACCTCAAATGATTTCTGGTAATCGGCAAACGAAGATAACGTATCTGCTATTATTTCCAATCGTTGCAGACGCTCTTCAGCCTTCTTGATTTTTCTTTCAATGGATTTTGTCATTGATAACTCTTATAGGGCCTTAATGCAATCCTTGCGCAGCTTATCCAGAAACGGTTTGAAATCAAAATACATCCCCTTGACCGCAATCTCGTATTCCAATCTTTTTCCCGGGTCTGTTTCGAGAATACAGTGGCCGGAAGTCAAAATTTCGTAAGCGATTTCCAAAGATGCACCGTTTAAAATAGTGACATCGGTTTCTCTGTCCAATGCCATTCCGGCGCGAGTTGCAGCCAGGTAAACCGGTGCAATTGCTGCAACCGAGTCTGCTTTATATGATTTATAAAATTTGGTTGTCAAGAGCAATTCTTTATTCGCCTTCGCCAGAATACCCTGCAGCGCGCTGTCGCCATAGCGGCTTTGTTGCGTCGGCGACTTGCTGCAAGGATGAATGGTGTGGCGACCCGCCGAAGCTCGAAGAGCGAAGGCGGGTTGGCTTCGGCGAATTCCGCTTTGATACCCCGCAAGCTTGTCGGAGTGAAGCGGAGATCCCGATTCTACGGGGCTGCGAGGAGCTTCATTTAACCCGTTTAATATGGATGTAACGCTCCTCAACGGCATGTATCTCTTTCGAATTGAACACTTGAGTCTAAGCGACCGTTCGCCTGAACCGGGCCGGAGTCATTTAGAAACAGAATAACAAAATGGCACAGATCCGGTGATCGATAGCAGATGCAATCTGGGAAAGTTCGGATCTGTCAGACATATCAAAGGTTTTGAAGGTGGATGATATTTTCACCAGAAAGGATGCTATCTCAGGTCTTAAAAGCAGTCCTTGGGCGGGTTTAGGTAAACTGGTCAATACACCTCTGGACAGTTCAATTTTTGCTGGACGATATCACAACCTTCAATATTGGTTTTCCTATTCCATATATATTGCAGAACTCACAAGATTAGCTCAGGTTGTGATATCGTATTATGGTATCATAAAATAAATCAGGCTCTTGATATCTGTTAGTAATTGCGAGATTGTCGAAAAAGCCTTAAAAGCTAGATTTTGGCAATTTCGACTATAATGATTTCAGATACTTATAAATGATAAAATCGTTGATCGGATGTTTTTCGACAGTCTCTGCAGTTATCTCAGACCCCAGAAAAGAGGGCACCGTGGGAGAACCAATTGTGTTTTACCATTATTAAAAATTGGATTTACCCTTCTAAAGCTACCTCAATTGTAAAACTTCCGGAATCGACCTTAAAAGGAATAGCAATTTTATGACTTTTGGCCATTGGTATAAGCTTATGGTTTTTGCCGGTAATTACTGAAGGAATGGAACCATAAAATACTTTACCTATTTCCTCTAATTCTTTTCTTGCCTGACCAGATATCATATTGGTCAATTCACCCACAGCATCTGCAATTTCATTATTTATTTCCTTCATCTCCTCCCCGAACATGTTGGAAACAATTTTTAGGATGCATGATTTATTAAATGTGACGGAAATGGTTCCATTTGATTCACCAGTAAATCCGATAACACCAGAAACATCTCCTTGGGCAAAATCATCTTTTTTGAGATAAGGTTTTCCTGCTTCAGGCTTAATAAATGCCATTGTTTCAATAACATTCAACGTCGCATTAATAAATGGATTAATAAGTTTTACATCCATTGCCACATCCTCTTTGATCATTAATTGGAATTTGAAAACAGTGAAGAATTGAAAATCAATCAAATACCTTCTTTAATTTTTCGCTGATTTTTTCTGCCGTAAACGGTTTCACCTAGCAAATACTTGCCCCTGCCCTGATTTTCGTCTAATACTGTTCGACGTTTTAATTTCGTCTATCTTTGGGTTTGCTTCGATACAGGCAGGACACTTGACTATATACTTGTCAGTTGAAGACTTAAATAAAACGCCACCCTGCAACCCAAATCCCCCTGATGTTGTTGTTATTTCAAGGATTGTTTCGCATCCGCAGTCTGAACATTTACCATTTAATACGATTGTCGATTTTTCTGGGTTAGCGTCAAACATTTTTCTTAATATCTCAATCATTATGGAATGCTTTCTTAGAAGTATCGTTTTGCTTTACCCTTCTAAAGTGCCTCCTCCTCACACTTATAAATATCAGTTTTCCTATTTAAACAACTGAATTTTTGGATCAAATCCTCATATTTCGGTTTTCTGATCATGCTTGGTCCTTTATCAAACCACACTCTTCATGGTCCAGGTAACTTATTATTATAATAATAACATAAATTTTAGCATGATTGTTGGTAAATAACTGGGAGCAATTTAGTAGTTTTTAACTACTCATAATTATCTGGTGAGAGATTGGAGATAGGTCCTGAGATTGATTTTTTTGTGTGACAATCCCAGCTTTTTTCGGATATTTTTCATGTGAAACAGAACAGCATGAGGCGACACATTTGACAACAAAGCAATATCTTTATGTGTTTTACCCTCCCTGATGAGGTCGGCTACATGAATTTCAGTTGGCGTAAGATCTAAGTATCCTGGCAACTGGTTTTTTGCAAAAGGAAAAATCACTTTATTAAAATTTGTTTTTATAATATCCAAATAGGTTTTATTTTTTGGGCCTATGCCGCCAGCCTCCAGCTTTTCAATGTAAGGGAAAATGAATTTTTTTAAGTTAATCAATATATTTTCTTCCAATTTTTTCTTTTCTTCCTCAAGGTGCTCTAGGAGAACCTCCAATGCTGTGTTTACTTTTTCAAGATGTTTAGCTTTTTGCGAAAGTTCCTTCCTTTTTTCCCGCAATGTCTCCTCTGTCTGCTTGCGTTCGGTTATATCTCTTACCACTCCACAAAGTATCCGGCGATCCCCCAACTTAAATGTTCCAGAGGATATTTCAACAGGAAATATTGTCCCATCCTTTCGCTTATGGTATCGAATTGGGATTCTGGAAATTTCGCCGGAAAGGACCTGTTTAATGGATTGCTCGGATTCTTCTGGTTCGGCTGTAATGCTCGAATGCCTT
>Ga0307425_1001793_pt1 | contig 12509 bp, 13 predicted proteins | sample SalMarWE160330MG_FD_202152 | JGI IMG/M metagenome (GOLD analysis project Ga0307425, IMG submission 202152) | Salt marsh sediment microbial communities from the Plum Island Ecosystem LTER, Massachusetts, United States - WE1603-30 | ecosystem: Environmental > Aquatic > Marine > Intertidal zone >... | reverse complement strand
ATTTTATAATTTAGATAATTAAAATTATGTAGTTAACCATCGATGGCTGATCATTCAAAATATATTAAGCGCTGCTTTGTGCTGGCAAAAAAAGGAGAGAGTCTGGTAACTCCAAATCCATTAGTTGGTGCTGTAATTGTTAAGAATGGTAAGGTGATTGGGGAAGGTTACCACAAAAAGTATGGAAGTGCACACGCTGAGGTTAATGCAATAAAAAAAGCTGGAAAAAACTTAGCAGGTTCTACCCTTTATTGTAACCTTGAACCGTGCTGCCACACAAATAAACAAACACCTCCCTGTGTTCCTTTAATAATCCATAAAAAAATTAAAAAGGTCGTTATTAGCAATTACGATCCCAATAAAGAAGTTAACGGCAAGGGAGTAAAACAATTAAGAGAAGCTGGTGTTGAAGTTATTACAGGAATTCTTAAAGAGAAAGGCAAAGAGCTAAATAAATTTTACTTCAAATATGCTCAAGAAAAATTACCATACACCACTCTGAAGGTTGCACAAACATCTGACGGAAAAATTAGTCTTTCAAAAAACAAACAAACCTGGTTAACGGGAAAACAGTCAATCAAGTATGTTCATAAACTGAGGAGTGAATATGATGCAGTTTTGGTTGGTGCAGGAACAATAAAAACTGATAATCCCCTACTTACAGTAAGAAATGTGAAAGGCAGAAATCCTGTCAGAGTGATTATTGATGGAAAGTTAAACATTCCAGTTAACTCAAAAGTAATTGAATGTCCCGATCCTGAAAATAATTTTATATTCACATCGAATTCAGCAAGTGAAAGAAAAGTTAAGCTGTTCTCAAAAAAAGGAGTGAGAATTTTCAGACTTAAGACCTCAAGACATAGTCAGATTAATATAAAAAGTATCCTAAAGGTTTTGGCAAAACACAAAATTACTTCAGTGCTAGTAGAAGGCGGAAGTGAGATTTTTACCCAATTTGTAGACAAAAACCTGTTTGACGAGATAATTATTTTACAATCCCCAAAAATTTTAGGACGAGGAATAAGTGCTTTCAATCCTAAAAAATTGAAAAGAATTCAGTTTTCCAGCACCGAAAAGATTGGTAAGGATATTAAATTCATTTATAGGAAAAATTTATCTGATTAGTTTATCCCTAGAAATAATTAACTTTGGGATATGTTTACAGGAATTATAGAAGAAATAGCCAAAATTGAAAAAACAAAGCCAATTGCTGGTGGATTATCTATAAAAATTGGGGCAACAAAAATCCTGGATGATATTTCTGTAAATGATTCCATTTGCGTTGATGGTGTGTGCCTGACGGTTACAAATTTTGATAACTCAGGATTCTGGGTTGATGCTGTTGGAGCTACTTTGGAAAAATCAACCTTCGCATCTATCAAACCTTCAAGTTTTGTGAATATTGAAAGATCAGTGAGATTGAATGACAGATTAGGAGGCCATTTAGTTCAGGGGCATGTGAACGGAATCGGAACTATATCAGAAATTAAAAAACTTGGTGAGAACTACCTTTTACAAATTACTGTTCCTGAAAATTTGGAAAGGTACTTAATAAAAGAAGGATCGATTGCCGTAAGTGGAATAAGTCTTACAATTGCTGATCTCGATAAAAACTTAATTTCAATATCAGTTATTCCTCACACCTGGCAGAATACAAATCTGAAATACAAAAAGATAAATGATAAAGTAAATATTGAAATTGATGTTTTGGCAAAGTATGTCGAAAAACTTTTAACAAAGGATAATAGTGGTTCAGAAAAAAATATAACCGAAAATTGGCTTAAAGAAATCGGATACTAATGAAAGAAAAAATAAAAAATAACAACGAGTTTAAATTCAACACAATTGAAGAAGCAATTGAGGATATAAAAGCCGGAAAGATGCTCATTGTTGTTGATGACCCTGATAGAGAGAATGAAGGCGACCTGGTTATGGCAGCGGAACTCGTAACTCCTAAGGATGTAAATTTTATAACACGGGAAGGAAGAGGAATTCTTTGCTTACCAATAACAAAGGAAAAAGCTAAAGATCTCAATCTGGATTTAATGGTACAAAACAATACTGCACTTCATGGTACTCCTTTCTCAGTCTCAATTGATTATAAGCACGGAACAACGACAGGAATATCAGCTCACGATCGCACGATAACTATCAATAGGGCGGCTGATGAAAAAGTGAATCCAAATGATTTTGCAAGACCAGGACATATATTTCCTTTAATTGCAAAAAGAGGCGGAGTGCTCAAACGAGCCGGTCACACTGAAGCAGTTGTTGATATTGTTAAGCTAGCAGGGTTAAAACCTATTGGTGTATTATGTGAAATTCTTGCCGAAGACGGAACAATGGCACGCGTACCTAATCTGATGGAATTCGCAAAAAAATATAACTTGAAAATAATAACCATTGCCGATCTGATTGAGTACCGGATGGGTAGAGAACATTTTGTTAAGAAAAAAGTAATAGTTGACCTGCCTTCCAAATACGGAAGCTTTAAGCTTCATTTATATGAAAATACTTTAGACCCGCTCGATAATCCTATTGCATTAGTTAAAGGAGATATCAGTGGTGATGAACCAGTTCTTGTTCGTGTTCACTCAGAATGCTTAACAGGCGATGTCTTTGGTTCAAAGCGTTGTGATTGTGGTGAACAGCTAATTGCTGCAATGAGTATGGTTGAAAAAGCCGGTAGAGGGGTTGTTCTTTATATGCGCCAGGAAGGGAGAGGTATTGGATTAGTTAACAAACTCCTCGCTTATCATTTACAGGAACAGGGTAAAGATACTGTGGAAGCTAATGAAGCTCTGGGATTTAAAGCCGACTTGAGGGATTACGGCACCGGTGCACAAATCTTAAAAGATCTTGGGTTAAAGAAAATAAGGTTATTAACTAACAACCCGAAAAAAGTTATTGGTTTAAAAGGATACGATCTTGAAATTGTTGAGAGGATTCCGTTGGAAATTCCCCCGAATCCTATCAATGAAAAATATTTAAAAACTAAGAAAGACAGATTGGGTCATCTTCTTCAATCGGAAAAATTTATATAACAAAATTTTAAGAGGATAAAATGGCAAACATCATCGAAGGAAAACTTAACGCCAAAGGAAAGAAATTTGGAATAGTAATTAGCAGGTTTAATGAATTAATTTCTTCACAGCTTCTTTCAGGAGCAAAAGATTGTTTACTAAGACACGATTGTAAAGAAGAAGATATAACCATTGCATGGGTTCCTGGTTCATATGAAATTCCCGTAACTGCAAAAAGAATGGCTAAATCAAAAAAGTATGATGCAGTAATTTGTCTCGGTGCAGTTATCCGCGGAGGTACCCCACATTTCGATTATATAGCTTCTGAAGTTTCTAAAGGTGTTGCGCAGGTCGGCTTGGAAGCCGGATTGCCTGTAATATTTGGAGTCCTCACAACGGACACAATTGAGCAAGCTCTGGAGAGATCTGGAACCAAAGCAGGCAACAAAGGATGGGATGCAGCACTATCTGCAATTGAAATGGTTAATCTGTTTGGGAAGATTTGATTAGCGGTTAAATGTTTTCTCTTCCGGTAAAACTACATCTTTGAAAGTTGAACTCTCCCTTTATCCCTCTCTTAAAAAGAGAGGGATTCATTATCAATAATACTTTTTATAAAATTTTCTGACAGAATGTTAATGATCAGATTTAATATTCTTATATGCCCTTCTCTTTTGAAGAGAAGGGTTGGGATGAGTTCACCATAAATGGTTGGAAAGATTTAACGGAATTGTAACTAACCCAATTTTTAATTGGCACCCTGCCCTACTGAACTGACGGATGCTTAGTAAGGGGTAACTACTTGATATAATAACCCGATACTCTCCAATTGCCATCATCGTCCAGCATGGGTGTGATTGTCTCAACTGCAGCCTTCTTATTCTTGAACTCTGTTTTATATTGAATTACGACATACTCCCCATCCGGTGCACCGGGAAGCGAAGTCATATATTTCTGAGAATCGAGTTTTCTTGAGATCACTTTACCCAAAGGCTTTCTGACCCCTTGTATACTTTCTACCCATTTTGCTTCACTGATGGCTGACTTAAAAAGTTCTGCTGCTTCCTCCCAACTCTTTGCATATTTTTCGGCATCTACAATTTCCAGCCAGGATTGTGCTGAAGCAATGGCTGATTTCTCTGCTTCAGAATTACTTTCTTGTGCGCATCCACCAATTGTAAAGAGTAAAATTCCTAACAGGGTAAAAATGGAATTTCTCATTATTCTCTCCTTTATTGTTATACTTTATACACCTTTTATTTGACCGGACTATCCCTCTCTCATACTCAACTGAATTCGTTTTCTTTCAACATCAATATCAACAACCCTAACCATTATTTTCTGATCCAGCTTTAACACTTCGGAAGGGTCTTTAATAAACCGATCTGTTATTTGAGAAATATGCAGCAAGCCGTTTTCTTTTATTCCTATATCTACAAAAGCACCGAACTTAGTAAGATTTGTTATTACACCCGGCAAACGCATTCCCGGTTTTAAATCTGTTATTTCGTTTATCGTTTCTGAAAATGAAAACACTTCTGCCTTGCCCCTTGGATCCAGCCCCGGCTTTTCTAATTCCTGCATAATATCTTTTAACGTCGGCAAACCTACTGTATCTGTTACATAATTATTGATGTCAATCTGCTGACGTAAATTTGCAGCTTCAATTAATGATTTAACAGGCTGGGATAAATCCTTTGCCATCTTTGCAACTATGGAATAACTTTCCGGATGAACAGTGCTGTTATCAAGCGGATTTTCAGCCCCGGGAATTCTTAAAAATCCTGCCGATTGCTCAAATGCTTTTGCACCCAGTCCGCTTACTTTTATTAGTTCCTTGCGTGAACGAAAAGTTTTGTTCTCACGCCGATACTTTATAATTGATTTTGCAAGCTTCGGTCCGATACCCGATACATAACTAAGTAAATGCTGGCTGGCAGTATTTAAATTTACACCAACCTGGTTTACAGCAGAGGTTACTACCTTATCCAGACCATCTTTCAAATTATCCTGGTTAACGTCGTGCTGATATTGTCCCACGCCGATTGATTTAGCATCAATTTTAACAAGCTCGGCAAGCGGGTCCATCAACCTTCTACCGATAGAAATTGCACCGCGGAAAGTTAAGTCGAGATCGGGAAACTCCTCTCTCGCAGTTTCAGAAGCAGAATAAATTGATGCACCTGCTTCGTTTACCATAAATATTTCTGTTGTGCTCGTTTCACCAATCAGAGATTTTATAAATCGTTCCGTCTCCCTGCCTGCAGTTCCGTTTCCAATTGCAATTGCTTCAACTTTATATTTTTTTAACAGCTCTTTTACTTTCTCAGTTGCTTCATCCACTTTGGGCTGCGGGGGGTGTGGAAAGATTGTATCGTGATGTAAAAGATTTCCCTGCTGATCAAGACAGACAAGTTTGCAGCCTGTTCTGAACCCGGGATCAATTGCCATTGTAACTTTTGGACCGAGCGGTGGTGACAAAAGCAACTGGCGCAGGTTTTCAGAAAATACACGGATTGCCTCTTCATCGGCTTTGGCTTTAGAACTGTTTTTAAATTCGGTTTCAATTGAAGGCGCCAATAATCTTTTGTGAGCATCTTTGATTGATAATCCAACCTGAACAGCAGATTCATTTTTATTTTTTATAAAGATTTTTTCCAAACTCTCAATTGCGTTTTCATTATCTATTGAAATTGATACACGCAAAATCCCTTCCTGCTCTGCTCTTCTGATTGCAAGCAGACGGTGACCTGCACAGCGTTCTAACGGTTCGCTAAAATCGAAGTAGTCCTGGTACTTTGTTCCTTCATCTTTCTTTTTCTCTATTACTTTTGAACTGATTATTGCATCACGCTCAAATAGCTGTCTTATTTTATTCCGGGCATCTGTATTTTCATTAATCCATTCTGCAATAATATCCCTTGCCCCGGCTAATGCTGATTCAATATCCGGCACTTCATCATTTAAATATTTTTCTGCAATCTTATCTATCTTATCTTCCTTCTGAGCCATTATTATTTCTGCAAGGGGTTCCAATCCTTTTTCCCGTGCTGCACTTGCCCTTGTTTTACGTTTTGGTTTGTATGGAAGATAAATGTCTTCAAGCTCTGCCATATTCCAGCAGTTATTAATTTTCACTTCCAACTCAGGAGTTAACAATTCCTGGTCTTTAATGCTTTTAAGAATAGCTTCACGTCTCTTAACCAATTCCAGCAACCGCTTCCATTCCTTTTTAATTGCTGTTACTTCTGTTTCATCAAGACTCCCGGTAGCTTCTTTCCTGTAGCGGGAAATAAAAGGAATTGTCGCTCCCTCCTCTAACAGCTTAACTGTGTTTGAAACCTGTGATTTACTTATTGAAAGAGTGCTGCTTATATGCTTAACTAAAATTTCTGTCATTGTTTTTTGTAAAAGATTTATTGTGTCATTCCGGAATTCCGGTTTATCGGAATGTCCGGAATCTGATTTATAAGTTCGCAAGTCTTACAACTACAAATATAAGCGGCTATACTTCCCCCCGAAAGTCTCGTTTAATATTTAAATGAAAACCTTTTGGTGTTAGAGTTGATATCAATTTACGGTTTATCAAAGATTAGGTAGAGACAAGTTTTAGTTATCAAAGATGTTGAATGCTTTTTATCTCAATATTATTTCAACGTTTGGTATAAGAATACTATCCGACTGCGGGCTTCTTTCCTAGTTGTAGCGGGCTACAACCCTTGAATTTATTACTAAACCGGTTATTATTTTTATACATTGTTGTGCAAGGTACTTTATTCATAAACTTCTTCCATCAATTTTAAAATATCCGGATTATTTGGCTGCAACTCGATTGCTTTTTTTAGTGCCTCTTTCGCAAGAGTCCAGTTGTTTGCTTTTTTGTAGCAAAACCCTAGATTGTAATATGCTTTCCATGAGTTGGGATGTAATTCTATATTAGCTAAGAACAAACGTATTGAAGTAGATATTTCTTTATCAATAAACATTCTACCAAGAATGTTTATTTCATTTTCTTTATTTAGGTACGTATTTCTGTTTTTTGCCATTTCTGAAATTGCAGTATCAATGCCATAACTTAATATTATATTTAATAAACTTGAAACAATAGAATTATCATTTGTATCTTTTAGTATATATTCATTTGTGGGAATTTGAAAAGTGTTCTCTTTAGTATGAAGGTTAGGTAATGGTTTTAAGTATGCCGTGAAAAATTTCAATACTGTTTCATTCATTAAATCATAACTTTTAGTAATGGGATTAATACTAATATTATTACTAGATGAACATATATCGAAGAATTTCCAATATGAAACGAATCCATTATGATCTATGTGCTGCATCTTAAACATAAATTTTTCAGTTGAGACTATGGAATTATAGTATGGAAAGATAGAGATATCTTCAATGTTATTTGTCAAAAGGCAATAAGGCATAGTTGCATTATTAAGATTAAAATCTTTTAATCCGAATAGGTTTATGTAAGAAAAATATTCATTACCCCCATCCAAACTAAAGATGGCATTTACATCATTATTTCTCATTTGGAATAACGCTGTCGCCATGCAACCACTACTAAAACCTAATAATCCCAAATCTGAATATTTGATATGTAATGAGTCTTTTAAATACTTGAGAATAAATTCCATATCCAAAACCTGAGCTTCGGTACTACTCTTTTCTTCAGTTCTTGTCAATGTCATAGTACCTGCTGACCCAACAGAAATTACATTGAAACCATTACTTGCAAGGGTTTCACAAATTATAAAATTTTGGACTGATGATTTACTATTAGAAGGAGCGTAAATAATTAGTGGAAATGAATTATCAATCATTGGTGCATTTTGAATTGCTTTGACAGGATAATCTAAAACGTTTTGTGTTGTAGTACTTGAATCGATATTAAAATTTTGTTTAGCAAATCCTAAATAAGCATTTATAAAATCATTACTATTCGCATTTATCTCGTCGATAGGTTTATTATAGTCTTCTCTTATAGCGATTAAATCAATATAGTTTTTAAAAGATAATCTGGATGCACTAATTTCTCTCTTACAAGGATACCAATAGTGAATTAACAAAGGACGAAAAGCAGTATCATTATTTGTAACATATTGTCTGGATGTATCGAATGTCTTATAGTACCGGAATCCGACATTATAGAAATCTATTTCACTGTTTTGAGCAAAACAATAAATAGGTATGCTAATAAATAGGGAAAAGTAAATTATAATTGTTTTCATATTACAAGATTTGGTTGAATGTGTTTTTATTTTAGCTTTTCATCATGTAGAAATGTTTAACTCTAGCATCTAACTGTATATTTCACAACGTTTCGTATAAGAATAATAGCCGATTACGAGCTTCATTCCTGTCAAATTACAGGAAAGTTGAAGTGGACTATAACCCTTGAATCTACTACTGTCTCGGCTATTATTTTTATACATTGTTACCAACCGTATTTTTATTGATGATAGTAGAGTAATTTTTCATTCTCTACGTAATCTACTGCAAACTGAATCCAATCTTCAACAGATTTATCCAAATGAATATCAGGTTGAATTCCGATATTGTCGATAGGATAATCAGGAAGTCTCATGGCTCTCCAAGTTGGTAGTAAAAGTTTATAATTTGAACAACCGAATTCAAAATAGCGAGCCGAACCGTAATCTAATGCCCCGTAGGTAGGTGTTCCAAATACTTTAACTTTTTTACTCTGCTTCATTCGAAACAGGAAGGCTTCTCCTGAACTGGCAGTATTCTTATTAGCTAAGATTATAACATGCTCCGGGCTGTGTGCTGCAATTTCTACTTCAGTTATGTGAAAATCTGTTGAATCGGTATTCACAAATTCACCTAAATTCTCCTTAAAGAGCTGAATCCATCCGGCAACCATTTTCTTATCTGATTCATACTTTTCTTCATCTGGTGTTATATCAATCCAATTTTGTAATCCATCAATTAATGTCTGGGTTGCAAGGTACTCAGCACCCATTGATCTAATTGAATTTGTGCAGATATAGGGCAGTAATTTTTCATATGCATTATCTGTCCCTCCACAATTATCCCTCACATCTATAATAAGGTTCTCACAGCTTTCGATGAGTTCGATATTTTCATCAATTAACTTTTGGATACGTTCAACATAAGTATATTCAAAACTTGAAAGGCATAGAAGAACTGTTTTTTCGGTTAGCTTTTTAAAATAGAAACCTACAACCTCATTTATTTTTATTTCTGATCTGCACCCTTAAAAGTGGACACAAAACTTAACTAATTATTTTAGAACTATATACTTCATCCGGGGTTCTATATTTTAAGGATGAATGTAATCTCTTTTTATTGTAATAAATTTCAATGTATTCAAATATTGCGATTCTTGTCTTATATCTAGTTTCTAATTTACCCGAAAGTAGCAATTCATTTTTTAATGTATGAAAGAATGACTCCATAGGAGCATTATCATAACAATTTCCTCTGCCACTCATTGATTGAGTGATTCCTAAATCATTTAACAGTTGCCTGAATTCATCGGCTGTGAACTGAACACCCCGATCCGAATGGAAAATAGTATCGGCAGTTATCTGATAACCTTCAATTGCTTTTCTTAATGCTTCAATGACCAACTCTTTTCCCAAATATTCTTCTAATGCCCATACTAGTATCCTTCTGCTATATAAATCCATTACAACTGCCAGATACAGCCATCCTTCCGTTGTTTTGATGTATGTTATATCAGATAACCATACCTGATCTTTTCTCTGAGCCTCAAAATTCTGTTCCAGAATATTCTGGCTAACTTCTCTTTTATGATCTGATTTTGTTGTCCTTTTATATCTTCTTGGACAAACCGCCTTTAATCCGAAATTCTTCATTATTCTGAGAACATGCTTACCATTTATTACTATTCCTGCTCTTCGGATTTCTGCTGTTATTCGTCGGTATCCATATCGCCCTTGATGTTCCCGGTAAATAATCTTTATCAAATCGCTCAAGGCTTTCTTCTCCGGATCTTCTTTTTTATTTACCCACTTATAATATCCACTCTTCGAAACCCGCAGAACCTGGCACATCTTCACTATTCGAAATTCCTTTCTGTATTGTGCTATGAACCTATACCTGGCTTCGTGGGTTGAGTGAAGATAGCCATTGCTTTTTTTAGTATGTCTCGCTCCTCTTCTACTTCTCTGAGACGTTTGATCAGTTTCTTTACTTCTGCTGAGTCATCTTCTTTACTAATAATGTTATGATTGTCTTTTCCATATCTTCTTCGCCAGCTATAGAGTAAATCAACTCCCAACCCCATATCTTTAGCCAATTCTTTTATTGGCATTTCTTTCTCCTCTAAGATTCGGACAACGTCTTGTTTATACTCATCAGTAAATTTCCTTCGTTTCCTTATTTCCATTTGGACACCTCTTTTATTGTTACAAATTTAACAACTTTTATGTGTCCTCTCTACGGGGTGCAGTTTAAACCTGCGAAAAGGAGGATAACGACATGACTAAAAGTAGAAATGTAATAATGCTTTTTTTCATGATCTTAATTTTGTTATTTAATGAAATTAATCATTAGTATGACGATTTTACTTTAATTTTGCAACTTTTGTATCAGGTTGCCAAGCCGTTAATATGGTTGGTAACCTCTCAGTATACGCATTGCGTATAGCAGGACTATAAGTTAATTATTTGATTGTCAATTCAAACTAAAATAAATTGTATGTAAACACAATTATCTTCTATAGGAAGGGTTCATTCATCTTTTATAATTAATAGCTTTAGCATAAGCTACATCATCAACAAAAAAGCCTGGTAAAACCTGCCTACCGGCAGGCAAGTTTCACGAATAATTATTTAACTCTTTAACGCTTCCTCAACAGAATTAAACTGCTGAAAGATAGACTCTATTTTTATTTTTCTGAAAGTTTCCTTCACCTTTTCAGGAACTGCAGCTAACTTAAATGAACATTCTCCGTTTGTAGCAGTAGTGTAACCATGAATTAAAATGCCTATACCCCAGCTGGTAATAAATTTTACTTCGCTTAAATCCACAACAACATTTTTTTTCTTTTTATTCAGACTTAATTTAATTGCTTCATGAAACTCATTTGCCTCATATCCTAACATCATCTCTCCTTCAAGTTTAATTATCACTGCATTGTCAGTTTCTCTTATTTTTACCTTCATTACAATCTCCTGAGAATTTTGATAACGTAAATTATGTATTATTTTACTTTTAATATAACTAGTGTAATATCATCATCCTACTTCCCTCCCCATCCATAATCTAGTCTTGTATGAAGATACACAGGATCTAAATATGACAGGAAATGCACAAGGAAACTTTAAAATAATTACTTTTGTTTAGTTACAAACAAGCTTAAAATAGCCTGTTTGAAATAAAAACAATTTTGTATTTTTGTACTTGTTAAAAGTAAAGATTTGTAGCATTAAAATTATTTATGAAGAGACTGCTAGAAACAAAAGTTAGAAAAATTGATTCTAATCATAACACAGTTATTTATGTTAATGATGTACGCATCGGTGAAGGATATTTCACTGTAATTGCAGGTCCATGTGCTCTCGAAAGTGAAGACATTGCAATCAGAACCGCAAAAGCAGTTGAAACCGCCGGTGCAAAAGTATTTAGATGTTCCTTATTCAAACCGAGAACTTCCCCATATACATACCAGGGATTTGGCATTGATGGAATCGAACTGCTAAAGCTTCTTCACTCCGAAACAAATTTACTGCTGGAAACCGAAGTCTTAAGTACAGATCACCTCGAAAAACTCGCAAGTGAAGCTGACATTTTGCGTATTGGCTCAAGGAATATGGATAACTATGAATTATTAAAAGAAGTTGGTAAAGCTAATAAACCAGTAATTCTTAAAAGGAATATGAGTGCAACACTTGAGGAGTTTCTCCTTGCTGCTGAATATATATTATCTGTTGGCAATGACAAAGTGATTCTTTGCGAACGTGGAATAAGAACTTTTGAAAATTATACAAGAAATACATTAGACATTCTGGCAGTTCCTGCATTAAAAGAATTAACACATCTTCCAGTGATAGTGGATCCTTCGCACAGCACAGGAAAAAGCAGTCTGGTACCTGCAGCAAGTAAAGCTGCTTTAGCCGCAGGTGCGGATGGTTTAATGATAGAAGTTCATCCTGATCCTCTAAGGTCTTATTCAGATGGTGAACAATCCATTGACCTACCTACATTCGATAAATTAATGAAAGATTTATCTGAAATGGCAAATCTTTTAGGCAAAAAATCATCTACACCGGTTCTTAGCTAATCAACTTTTATATTAGTATAAAAATTATATGCTAAATTTTTACGAAGAAGAGGCAACGAATAATTTACTTGAGTATTTTTCAGAAAAGTGATTTCAAAAGAATTCAACTTTGATTTAGCAAAGTTACCAGATTTTTTTTGATTACTTGAGTAAAACCAATTTTCGAACTTGTTCTTTTTCATTTA
>Ga0307425_1001791_pt1 | contig 12511 bp, 12 predicted proteins | sample SalMarWE160330MG_FD_202152 | JGI IMG/M metagenome (GOLD analysis project Ga0307425, IMG submission 202152) | Salt marsh sediment microbial communities from the Plum Island Ecosystem LTER, Massachusetts, United States - WE1603-30 | ecosystem: Environmental > Aquatic > Marine > Intertidal zone >... | reverse complement strand
AAGGCAGAGATGGTTGTGTGTATACCCTCTTATAATGAGGCCGACTCAATCATCTATCCTACATCTCAAGCGGATAAGGGACTCGTAAAATATTTCAATAATAAAGACTCTGTCATTATTAATTGTGACAACAACTCACCCGATAATACCAGACAGGCCTTCCTTGAGACACCGACTGAAACCCCTAAGATCTACCTGTCCACACCTCCTGGTGTAAAAGGCAAGGGGAATAATTTTAAAAATCTATTCCAGAAGGTTGTTGACCTTCGTGCAAAGGCGATTGTTGTTGTTGATGCTGACCTGAAGAGCATTACCCCTGAGTGGATCAAGCACCTGGGAGAGCCCCTCTTTAGTGGATTTTCTTTTGTGGCGCCCCTTTATGTAAGACATAAATACGATGGCACGATAACTAACGGGATCGCCTATCCCATGACAAGGGCACTATATGGCAGGAGGGTACGCCAGCCCATTGGGGGCGATTTTGGTTTTAGCGGGAAGCTCGGGAAGGTCTACCTGAAAAGCAAGGTCTGGGATGAGGCCGTAGCCAATTTTGGCATTGACATATGGATGACCACGCTGGCAATCAACCAGCGTGTGCCGATTTGCCAGTCTTTTATGGGAAGGCCCAAGATTCATAGAACCAAGGACCCCGCCGCACATTTGGGACCAATGTTCAGACAGGTAGTTGGAACTATTTTTTCCATGATGAGCAACTTTGATTCTTTCTGGACAAAGATAAAATACAGCAGGCCAACAGCTATATTCGGTTTTGGCCTTGGAGACGTGGAAATGCCTCCCAAGGTAGAGGTCGACACTGAGAATCTATTTCAAAAATTTCACGCTGGTTTTGCCGAGTATGGTGAGATTTGGGGGGAAATTCTCACAGAGGACGTGTACAAAAAGCTTTATGAGATCCGTGAGATGAAGGGGAGCGTGTTTAATTTTCCCACCGATTTATGGGCCAGGGTCCTTTTCGACATGGCCGTTGCATACCATGATTCAGTCAAGGACCGGGAGATGATGATGGATTCTCTGATTCCCCTGTATTTTGGGCGGACTCTATCTTTTGTGAAAAAGACCAAAAGGATGCCGATACGGCAGGCAGAGGAAGCCATTGAGAATGATTGTATGACCTTTGAAATGACGAAGCCATATCTTTTGCGACGCTGGAAGGATCGGGCCCATTAGCGAACCAGGATCAGCCTTACATCCATTACATTTGTCTTGGTTGGGCCTGTTATGAGGAGGTCCTCTGTCTTCTCGAGAAAGTGGTAGGAGTCATTATTTTCCAGAAATTTTGTTGCCTCCATCCCCATATTTGTGCCCCTCTTTACAGTGTAAGGGTCTACTATCGCCCCCGCAGCATCTGTAGGCCCATCATTCCCGTCAGTACCTGCACTCAGAATGACTACACGTGGGGGTAGCCCCAAGAGCTCAAGGCAGGCGGCCAGACAGAATTCTTGATTTCTTCCCCCGAGCCCCTTGCCATGGATTGTTACAGTGTTTTCGCCTCCTGAAATAATGCATGCCGGTGGATGAATCGGTTGCCCTGTCTTTATGATCTCTTTGGCAATGGCACTGTGAAGCAGGGCCGCCTCTCTCGCCTCACCTTCTATCATAGAGGAAAGGATGAGTGTTTGGTATCCCATCTGTTCGGCAGTTTGTCTTGCTGATTGGAGGGCAAGAATATTGCTTCCAATAATAAAATTAAAGACCCGATCAAAGATACCATCACCATTCTTGGGTGTCTCATAGGTCCGGTCTTCCATGCCTGCCTTGAGGTGATTTTGGATTGAGGAAGGGATATCACTCAGATCGTATTTTTCCAAGATCTTCCAGGCGTCGGAGAATGTGGAGCTGTCAGGGACAAAGGGACCTGATGCAATAACGTCCATCTTGTCTCCTACCACGTCTGAGAGCATCAGGTTGACAGAAGTCGCAGGGAATGCGGCCCTTGCCATCTGTCCGCCTTTGGAGGATGATATATGCTTTCTAACGGCATTGATCTCGTCAATACTGGCACCACATGCGAGTAATCGCCGGGTAAGCTCCTGTTTTTCGGCGAGGGTGATTTTTCCGGCGGGCTGGGGAAGCAAGGCGGATCCGCCCCCGGACATTAGTGAGAATACCAGGTCTTCTTGTCCCAGGCCACTCAGCAAGTTGAGAATCTCTTTTGTCCCTTCCACTCCGTTTTGGTCCGGCACAGGATGGCCGGCCTCTATAATCTTGATATAGGAGAGGTCTTCTGCGAAACCATATTTGACGTTTACTACACCCTTCCGGATTCGACCGACGAGCAGTTCTTCCAGGGCCTTTGCCATCGGGGCTGTGGCCTTTCCAGCCCCGACTACTGAGATACGGCCGTATGACGACAGATCCAGCTCAGTAACGGAATCGTGTTCCTTTCCCAAGCAGAGTTTATTGCCTTCCACACGGACGAAATTTTTCACTGCCCTCAGCGGGTCTACGGCCTCAACAGCACTCCGGAACATCTTATTGGCCTCAGAACGCATTTGTCCGAGGATGCTTTCATCCATAATTCTCCTCCTACACAAAACATTGCCATTTATGCACTCTTAAAATATTGAGGTGATTATTACAAGGTATTTCAGGATAGTCTTGTCCAAAAACGGTTTTTGATGGACGGCAATGACTTCAGAAATAATCTATTTGCGGGAAAAAAATCCCTGTGGCGGGAACAATGGATGTTGAATCGCTCAGTTCCATCATGTATGCTAAAGAAGCGCGTCATTTTATTGGATGGATTATACATGCGCAAGGGCGCAATCCTGGCTTTGCCTTGCCCCCAGAGGGGGCTGAGTGACTAAAGTGATCTAGAATGCCTAAAGTGTCTAAAGTTAAGGAATTTTATGCCACAATCCCGCCCGGGGCGGGATTCACTTCACAGTCTTGATTTCTGGTACGGCATAGCCTAATTTCTCTGACTCCCGCATGGCGGGACTTTCGCAATTAACAATCAAATGGACAAAGACAAAGCAGGACTGAAAGGCAAGGAGCTAATCCGGAGGCTCAAAGACTTAGGTCCTCTGGTGGTCGCTTTTTCAGGGGGTGTGGACAGTACTTTTCTTCTGGCCATGGCTCACCAAGTTTTGGGACAGGAGGTGCTTGCGGTTACATCCAGTTCCATTACATATCCTAATAGTGAATTGGAGCAGGCCACTAAATTTGCTAGAGAGAAGGATATTCAGCATATCGTTATCCAATCAGATGAGATCAACCTTCCTGAATTCGTATCCAATGGACCCGAAAGGTGCTACCATTGTAAAAGGGCCCTTTGCAAAAGTCTTTTAGAAATAGCTGGAGATAGAGGCTTTGGCCATGTGGTGCACGCAGCCAATGCAGATGACCTTAATGATTATAGGCCCGGGCTCAGGGCCGCTAGGGAGATGGGTGTCCTGGCACCTCTTGTAGATGTCCATTTGGGTAAGGAAGAGATACGTTTCCTGTCGAAGGAAATGGGCCTTCCCACATGGGACAAGCCGGCTATGGCATGTCTGGCCTCAAGGATTCCATATGGAGATGTCATAACTGAGGCCAAACTGGGCATGATTAGGGAGGCGGAAGAGTTTTTGGAAAGAAATGGTTTTAGACAATACCGGGTAAGGCATCATGGGTCAGTGGCGAGGATTGAAGTGGAGAGTTCGGAGATACAAAGAATTACTCGGCCCGAGTTAAGAAAGGCGCTTGTAAAGGGATTCAGACACATAGGTTTTGATCATATTGCTGTTGATCTGGAAGGGTATGTACCGGGAAGCATGAATAGAGAATTAGGTGATACTGATGAGAAGGGGACAAAGGAATGAGTCACAAGATTGTCTTGAAGGATGCATTTAAGGGCTATACCTTAGATCAGGACAAGATACTAAGCCCGGAAGAGACGGTTGCGAGGTTTAAGAAGAGACTAAAAGAGGTGAATCTCGATATCTTGGAAGGGACTGTGAGAATCGATAACGGCAGGCTGGATATCCCTGTCTATTTCAGCCTGTGTGGTAAGGATGCAGAAGAAGTGATTGGTACAAAAAAGCAGATGGGCAAAGGGGGAACCCCGCAACAAGCTGAGGCAAGCGCGGTTATGGAGCTGGCTGAAAGATTCAGTTTTTTTAGCTTCTTCAAAAACCCCGAGAATTTTATTGTTGGGGAATACCGAAACCTGAAAGATAGGGCCTTACCGTTTGAATCGATCGCACTTTCCGTTCATGATGATTCTGGTGAATTGGACACTGGAGAGGAAATTTTCTCCAGGCTTCCCCTTAAATGGGCCTGGGCATATAACATGACACGCGAAAAAGAGGTCCTCGTTCCCTTTAACTGGTTTTATGCCATAAACGAGTTCAACGGCCCTAGTGCGGGAAATTGCACAGAAGAGGCCCTTGTTCAGGGTATCTGCGAGGTCGTGGAGAGACATGTCTCTTCCATAATAGGACTCGAGCGGCTGACGACACCGTTAATCAACTTCGACTCGATTACCGATCCCCTGGTCCTTAAGATGATAGGGAAATATGAAAGGGCAGGAATCAGATTAGTTGTCTCTGATTTCTCACTTGACACCGGGATTCCCAGTATAGGTGCCCTCGCCTATGACCCATCCACGTTTCCTGAAAAAAGCGAGATTGTCTGGACGGCAGGAACAACACCCGATCCACAGAAGGCCTTAAGCCGTTCACTCACTGAGGTTGCACAGCTTGCAGGTGACTTTAATACGGGATCCAATTATGTGGCCAGCGGGCTCCCAAAGTTCAAAATCCTAGATGAGGCCCAATTTGTAGTAGATGCCAAGGAAGAGATTGATATCCATAGTCTGCCGGACATCTCCAGTGACAATATAAGGGTAGAGGTTGAGAGGTGCATAGATGCCCTGTCCCGCATTAACATGGAGGTGATTGTCGTCAACGTGATGCACCCAAGGTTGGAGATCCCGGCGTTTTACACTATTATACCTGGAGCACATTTTAGAGAACGTGCCATGGGAACCAGTATAGGTATGTTTTCGGCAAAGCTTATCGCTGAGGGTGGGGATCCAAATTGGGCAGTCAACGAACTGAGAAAAATGGATAAACTCTTGCCGGGCAAGTACTACACCAAGTTTTTTCTTGGGCAGTCCCTCCTCTCCATGAATGAAGCAGTGCAGGCGTTATCATATTTTGAAGAATCCCTGAAACTGGGGCCTAAACAGGAAGATATTGTGAGCATTTATTCTTACATTGGGCTTTGTCTAAAGGGGCTCGAGCGGTACCGAGAGGCAATTAATATACTAGAGTTGGCGGAATCATATGACAATGAAAGGACGGATATTTACAACCTTATGGGGTTCTGTTTTTTTAAGCTCAAGGAATACAAAAAGGCCATAGGGTGTTTTAGAAAGGTCATCAAGCTAAATCCTGGATCTGCTATTGACTATGCCAATATAGCATCCAATTACAGGGATATGGGTGACAGGGATGCCGCTATCCGTTACTATCGATTCGCCCTTGAATTAGATCCATCCATAGGTTTTGCGAGAGAGAGCTTACAAAAGCTGGAGCAAGGGCAAAATATATAGTTTATTGTCCGTTGATGATTATTTCAGAACGCTGAACTATTGATTACCTCAGCGTTGCCCAAAAATTGTTTTTTTGGACAACACTTTGGGTTAGGGATTGCCCAAACACATTCGATTATTGAAATCCCCCCTTCCCCCCTTGACAAATCCACAAATGGAATTATTTATTTTATATAACGCATGTCTTCCGGATGGCTAGAGACCTAAGGAAGAGCAAAGTTCTTATTTGAGAGGAAAGGAGGGATGAACTATGATAGTAAGAAGGATCGAAAATTGGCCTACATGGGATCGGAGTAGCCCTTTTGAGGAGCTGGAACGTATGAGGAGACAAATGGACAGGCTTTCTGAAGGGATAACCGGGCATTTTCTCAGGGAACCTTCTGCCGGGGTATTTCCTCTGGTCAATACCACTGAGGATCATGGCAACTATTATATCCGTGCGGAGCTTCCAGGGGTAAAGGGGGATGACCTGGAACTTTCCGTAACCGGCAATACCCTTTCTATTGCAGGGGAGCGAGAGATAGTTCCCCAAAATGAAGGTGCCAAATACCACAGAAGGGAGAGGGAAGGCGGAAAATTTAGCAGGATATTAAGTCTGCCCTCTCAGGTCGATACTGCCAAGGTAGAGGCCCAATGCAAAGATGGAGTTTTGACGATAATTATGCCAAAGTCGGAAGAGGCAAAGCCCAAACAGATTACAGTAAAAACCGCATAATTGGGTGAATCCGGTTTGAAGGGAGGGATAGATTATGGCCGATATGGAAAGAAAAGCTTTGCAGGTAAAAGGTAAAAAAGAGGTGGTTAATCCTGCTGAACAGACTAAGCCGGGACCCATTTTTACGCCAGCAGTAGATATCTTTGAAACGGACAGGGAGATTACCCTGCTTGCGGATATGCCGGGTGTGAAGGCTGGAGATCTTAATATTGATCTTCGTGATGATGTTCTTACCCTGGCCGGTGAGGTGGAAATACCAGAGGGATCGGATGAAATGGAGGTGTTCAGAGAATATCAATCAGGTAAGTATTATAGACAATTTACCCTCTCAGAGGTAATTGATCAACAAAGGATCGAGGCGGATTTGAAGGATGGTGTTTTGCGATTGAATCTGCCAAAGGTTGAGCCCGCGACTCCCAGGAAAATTACTGTTAAGGCAGGATAAACGCCGACCATACAGCCTTAAGAATGTCAGGGGCCCTAGACAGGGCCCTATTTTTTTTGTTAGAGTAAGGACAGAGGTCTATTTGCACATGATCATTCAGATCTATGAGATCCAGTCGCCGGAAGAGGCAGAGAAATGTATCCAGCTAGGTGTGGACCACATAGGTAGCGTGATTCCATATCAATATGAGTGGCGTTTGCCCTCTTTGAGGGAGGCCATTAGTTTGTCTACAGGCGCAGGCGCCAAAACCAGCCTGATACCCCTATTTCAACACCGTGAAACAATTTATAAGGCACTAGATTACTATCGCCCTAACTATGTTCATCTTTGTAACAGCCTCACGGGAGATGACGGTAGGCTGATAGACCTGGGTCCATTGCTAAGCTTTCAATCAGACCTGAAAGAGAAGTTCCCAGAGATTGATATAATTCGCACTATTCCCATTCCCCGGCCAGGAGTCCCCCATTCGTTTTCCAGCCTAAAGATCGCCAGGTCATTTGAGCCAGTAAGCAGCCTTTTATTGATCGATACCTGGGAGCCTAAAGGGCCTGGGTATGGCTTTATTGGTATCACTGGTAAGACCCCGGACTGGAAAATGGCGAGGGAGCTCGTCCTTCAAAATAGTATCCCGGTCATTCTGGCCGGAGGTCTTTCTCCCAGAGATGTCTTTGATGCCATAATGGAGGTCTTACCTGCCGGTGTTGATAGCTGCACCAACACCAACGAGATGGATAAGGCAGGAATGCCGAAAAGGTTTAAAAAGGATTTCTATAAGGTAGAAGAATTCGTAAGAGAGGTCCGTCGGGCAGAGAGGGAAATAGAGCACAAGAAGGTACAATTGGGTGAAAGGTTGTATGAATTGGAGGCGGCACTCAGAGAACGGGAGGCGACTCTGCCGCCACATTCTATTAAACCACACCAGATTATGGCAATTGAGGAGCTTGAAGAGGAGATATCGCAGACGGAAAGAGAGCTCAGGGACCTGAAGTAAGAGGGTAAGGCGGTCATGCCAGAAAAAGAATACCCAAGAATTGAATATTTCCAATTCCGCGGCCTGCACCCGAATATATCTATTGGAACGGCGAGTGATCGTTATGCCGGTTGGATAGGGCAGATCTACTCGGCAAGACGCTATGCCAAGGATATCATACATCGTTCAAAGAGTGTGGGTGGCAAGGTCTTTACAGAAGAGGTCCTGCCGGTGGAAAGTGTGGAAGAGTATTTTCGCCATTTTGGGGTCCTTGAAATGGACTTCACCTTTTACCAGCCCCTGCTGGACAAAGATAAAAGGCCCACCCGGAATTACCATGTGCTCAGCAAATACAGCCATTATCTCAACAAGGAGGATCGCTTGATCCTCAAAGTGCCTCAAATTGTATTTGCCAGGAAGTTACGGAGTGGTGGCGCCTATGTTGAAAACGAACAATATTTGAGTGCAAAGGTGTTTACGACCCAGTTCTATGAACCGGGTCTCGGCTTGCTGGGCCCCTGGCTTGAGGCCTTTATCTTTGAACAGGAGTACCAGCGGAAGTCGGAACGACCTTCTGCTAAGGTAATGGCTGCGGAGCTTGATGGCTTTTTTGGTACCATCCCGAGAGATAAGCGCTATCATGTTGAACTTCGCACAGATTCGCTTTTGGCCCCGCCGGTTTTTGATGTCCTGGTAAAATATGGTGTAGGGCAGGTCCTGTCACACTGGACATGGCTACCACCCTTGGCTCGCCAGTTTGCACTGTCCGGGAGAAGATTTTCAAATGCCGGTAATCGCTTAGTGGTGCGACTGATGACCCCTCGAGGTATGCGTTATGAGGATGCGTACGCCCGGGCACACCCGTTTACGGGCCTGGTGAATGGTATGCTTGACCCGCGGATGGTAGATGAAACCGCCGATCTCATGTGGGCGGCGGTGAAGAAGGGTGTTCAGGCCAACATCGTAATTAATAATCGCTCCGGAGGCAACGCACCGGTCATAGCACAACGTGTGGCAGAAAAGTTCCTGGCCATGGGTGCTGATAGTTGAGGGGCAGGGTACCAAGGCGGATTTGTGTTCGAAACGCTAGGGCATTACAAACGGACAAACATGGTGATTGACAAGGGATAGCTTCAATTATAGTATTGTGAAGCTTCGCAATAGATAGTTCGCAGGGGATCTATCATGAAAAAATATGATTTTAACGGAAAGACAGTTCTCATCACCGGCGCATCAAAGGGGATTGGAAAGGCCCTGGCCATTGAATTTGCCAAGAGGGGGGCAAACCTTGCCCTGAGTGCCCTGCCAAAGGAAGCGGATCTCCTTTCCGGCCTGGGAAAGGAGCTTGGGGAAAGTTATGGTATCAAGACCTGGCTCTTTCCTGTTGACCTGTCTGAGCCGAGCGGACTCGATGAACTTTACGAGGCCGTTACCAGGGAGGTCGGAGACATCTATGCCCTTGTGAATAATGCCGGCATAGCGGCTTACGGCAGGGTCTGGGAGTCTTCCTGGGAACCTCAGTTAAGGACCGTCCAGGTCAATCTAGTGGCCCCAATGAGGCTTATGTATCTATTCCTTAAGGATATGGTAAAGAAGGGTGAGGGAGTAGTCTTCAACACTTCCAGTGTTGCGGGGCTTCAACCGACCCCCTTCCATACGGTATACGGCGCCACCAAGGCCGCACTTCAGAGCCTGTCCCAGGGGATCAGAGTGGAACTCAAGGGCACAGGGGTCACAGTCTGCACACTGAACCCATCCTATACGGATACTGACATACTTAAGGCGGAGGGATTTCCAGAAAAGCTTCGCTGGTTTTCTATAAGTGGCCTCAGTACTCCTGAGTGGATCGCCAAAAAGGCCATTAAGGCATTTGAAAAGGGAAAGTTCATCTATGTCCCCGGTGTCTTGACAAAGTTTATCCACCTTTTTTTGATAAGGGTCTCCCCCAAGAGGATTGTAGATGCTATGTCCCAGCGCTTTTTACAAGGCCCGGGGAAAAAAACACGGCATGTAAGCTAGGAGCTGGCGATGGATTTTCTTGAGGAATTTATTTTCTATGGAGACGATATCCGAATTGAGCGCTTCCATCCGGATACTCGTTTAGTATATGCCAATCCCCCCATGGAACCGCTGGCGGACTTCAAGGGAGCGATCTCCCAGGCGCTTGATAACCCACTGAAAGTGGAGCCCTTAGAAAACCAACTGAAGAGTTCCAGTCGCGTCACAATTGCATTCGATGATCCCTGTCTTCCGATTCCCCTCATGCGGGGAGATGTCAGAGGTATTGTGATTGAGGAACTCCTCACACGCCTCCATCGTATAGGAATAGACAAGGATCAGGTACGATTGATTTGTGCAAACGGCCTACACAGGAAGTGGACTCTCAAGGAACTTTCAATTGTGCTTGGGAAGAACGTGGTTCGAGAAATGGGCCCGGGGCGTATCTCGTGCCATGATGGCACAAGAGAAGACGGGCTGATTTCCATTGGAAGCACTGATTCCGGGTATGAGGTAGAGATAAATCGGGCGGTTGAGGAATCCGATATCCTGATATATGTCAATCTGAACTTCTCATCGATGAATGGTGGCTGGAAGAGCATCCTTGTCGGTCTGGGTTCATGGCGCAGCATTCGACACCACCACACACCGCGGCAATGGAACGCCGAGCAGTCCATTATGGACCCGGAAAGGAGTCCCATGCATGCGATTTTGAGAGATATGGGCGCGCTTGTGCGGCCGAGGTACAATATCTTTCAAATCGAGTGTGTTGTGAACAACCACGTATGGCCTTCGCCCATTGATCGCATATTACGTCCTATCAATTCGAGGGAAGATAGTGCCCGTCCCGGGATGATGACACGGGCCATGCTTTCTTTGGCATCGTATTCTCCCCGTAAGATGAAAGAGATAATCCGCAATTCCTTTCGCTCTGACTATAGGCCGTGCGGTGTCTTTGCCGGTGACATTGATGAAGTGCATAGACACACCCTGGAGATGCTTTTAAGACAGCAGAACGTCAAGGTGGGGGAACCCGTTGATGTGCTCATCTTTGGTATGCCAAACCTGAGCCCTTATAGCGCCCAGTCAATCTTCAATCCAATCCTGCTGCGTAGCCTGACCCTTGGCTACCAATTTGGTATGTTTCGTGGCAGCCCATTCGTCAAGAAGGGAGGAATAGTTGTTGCTTACAACCCAGGGATAAAAAAATTCCATCCCAGGCATCATCCCTCATATATTGATTTCTGGGAGAAGGATCTCGAAAATTTTTATGATCCTGAGGAATGCTGGGATGGGCTGGCAGAAAAATATGCACAAGACCCGGAGTATATAAGGAAATACCAGGATGATTACGCCTATCATGGTACTCACAGCCTCATGAACTGGATGTGGAGCGGCATGGTGCTGAGGCATCTCAAGGGGGTAATTCTGGCAGGTGCGAAAGAGCCTGAGACGGCGAAAAAAATTGGGTTCATTCCCGCAGCGGATTTCAATACCGCTATTTCAATGGCGAGAGAGATGGCCGGAAATGGTGCAACAATGGCCTATCAAGTGGTGCCACCTATGTTTTGTGTGGATGTGCTGTGATGCTTGGATTTATTGGAACCTTAGTAACAGTCTAGAATAGGGCCTCAGAATCGGTGATAGGAGGAAGCAGTATGTTGAAAGAGGTCGAATCCCTTTTAGAAGATCGAGGAATGGATGTGGTTGGAGTTGCCGATGTCGCCGCTTGGCAGAGTCCCCTTGCGGAATGCAGGCCCGGGGAAATTCTTAAGGACTGCAAGAGGATCATCGTATTCGGCAAGGAGATTCCCCGTCCTATCTATATCGCGGAGGAACATCCGCTTGACCTCTATTCCCATGTTGCCCACAATTACTATCAGGTCATTGACGCGGCGGCCAACGAGGTTGCCGTGATGCTCACGCGCAATGGCTATCGCTCCATTCCACTGGGTGCATATCTGCCCCTTCTGATGAGGAGGGGTAAGTATTGGGGGATAGTTTCGCTCAAGCATGCGGCGGTGCGCGCGGGCATTGGCACTATGGGCAAGAATACCCTGCTTGCCACCAAGAAATTCGGCAACCGGCTGCGGCTCGGGGGCGTGCTTACAACCGCATCCCTGGCGGCAGGTGAGCCTCTTGAGAAATCACTGTGCCCGGAGGAGTGCCGCGAATGTTTTGATGCCTGTCCAGTACATGCCCTTGACGGACGAGGTGGTATAAACCAGTACAAATGCCTTCGCAACTGCATTGGACACCCGCTGCTTGCCACCGCATTTTTGTCTCAGTGGTTTCGTTCATTTCAGTTTGTAAACAAATATTTTGAACTGGTCACCGGCTCACTGGGTTCGCGATACTCAATTACCTGTTTCAAATGCCTTATCAGTTGCCCGCATTTCAATACGGATACCCTACCTGGCCATAAGTAGAACCGTTGCGGGGACCGATGCGGCCTAAAGTGCAACTTTCATCCTGACATTTACACTCATCTTTTTCCAAGACCCTTCCGCCAGTCCGAATACAATCCCCGAGCAAGCTTCTCCAAGATTCCGCTCCTTTCCATCTCGTAAAGTGTTCGAGGATGGATACCTGCGCTCAGGGCGTCTCCTGTCTTAAGTACGCCACCCCGATCTCGGAAAACCTTTTTCGCAGTCTTAAATCTGTCTGGATTTTTCACTGTCATTTCATTTGCCATGGATAAAAATACCAGCATTTGTTAACCTTTGCTGGTAATCTTATCCAAGCAACATCCCTTTGTCAAATATAATTTCAGCCCGTAATGGATAGATAGGACTTTTGGTTTTAGGCAAGATGAACTCACTG
>Ga0307425_1001790_pt1 | contig 12515 bp, 15 predicted proteins | sample SalMarWE160330MG_FD_202152 | JGI IMG/M metagenome (GOLD analysis project Ga0307425, IMG submission 202152) | Salt marsh sediment microbial communities from the Plum Island Ecosystem LTER, Massachusetts, United States - WE1603-30 | ecosystem: Environmental > Aquatic > Marine > Intertidal zone >... | reverse complement strand
CCAAGAAGAATTATGTGTATAATATGATTAATTTATACACATAGGAGGCTGAGATGAGGACCAATGTTGTGATCGATGATCAACTGATGAAAGATGCTCTTAAGATATCCGGATTCCGTACAAAGAAAGCGGCTATTGAAGCCGGTTTGAGACTCCTTGTCAAATTCAGCCGGCAAGAAAAAGTGAAAAATATTCGTGGAAAACTTAAATGGAGCGGCGATTTAGACAAAATGCGGACGGACAAATGATACTGGTTGATTCTTCTGTTTGGATCGCTTACTTCAACGGAATGATTAATCCTCAAACCGATTGGCTGGATTCTGCTCTTGGGAGAGAATTAATCGTTGTAGGGGATCTCATCCTGGCTGAAATCCTTCAGGGTTTCAGGAGCGATCGTGATTTTAATAAAGCTAAAGAATTATTATCGCATTTCAGATTCATGGAGATGCTGGGTCGAGAGTTAGCTATAAAGAGCGCAGAAAATTATCGCTTTCTCAGAAACAAGGGAGTGACTGTTCGCAAAACCATCGATGTCATGATCGGAACATTCTGCATTCACCACAACATATCTCTTCTGCATGATGATCAGGATTTTTATCCTCTTACAAAGCACTTGGGATTAAAAACCGTGACATGATTAATTTCGTGCCAGCCTTTGCTTGGCATCCTCGAGTTCCGTTATCCACAGGTCAGCATCCTGACCGAGGTTGTAAGGAATCACTGGCTGAGTCAACTAAAGGTCTCGGCGCCGCGACCCATTTTGGCAATCCGGGCTAAAAACGATGTCAAGGCCGGCTAAATGCAGAAGGGTCAAAACCGCCTATATCATTTTAAAATAGACTGTGATACATTTTGTTTTTCTTATCTGGAAAATGATTGAGGAGATGTCGTTATGAATCAAAATCAAGGTCCTTCCACTCGTTCGGTTCACCTGGGCAGCGAAATAGATCCTGCTACAGGTGCCCTCATACCCCCTATCATCCAGAATTCGGCTTTTTGTTACAAGGATTTGGATCAATGGCGTGCGGTGGCTCTAAAGCAGGTTCCCGGCCATATCTACAGCCGCAACGCCAATCCAACAACCGAAACCTTTGAAAAAAGAATGGCTGCATTGGAGGATGCAGAGCAAGCTGTAAGCTTTACTACCGGGATGGCCGCGATCAACACAACTTTGTTCGCATTGCTGGACGCAAAAAAACGGGCAGTTACGGTGAGAGACGCTTATGGCGCGACGTACCTCCACTTCACACAAATTTTACCCCGTTTTCATGTGGACTGTGTGGTTTGTGATACAGACGATTCAAAAGGGATCGAGGCAGCCATAGAAAAGGGATGTGATCTCTTATACTTGGAAACCCCGACCAACCCGACTCTGAAAGTGCTTGACTTAGAAAAGTTGATCGCTATTGCACACCGGGCTGGAGCCGTTGTGGCGGTGGACAATACCTTTGCCACTCCGATCAACCAGTCTCCTTTTGCTTTAGGAGCAGATGTCGTCATCCACAGCGCGACCAAGTACATTTGCGGACATGGCGATGTGCTGGGCGGAGTCGTCTGCGGCGGCAAAGATATCATGGAAAAGATTTACCGCTATCACGAATTGACCGGGCCCTCTCTCGATGCACACTGTGCTTTTTTGCTGCTGCGCAGTTTAAAAACCTTGGGGCTGCGGGTAGAACGACAGAATGAAAATGCCATGGCTATCGCCCGTTTCCTCGAAAAACAACGGCAGGTCGAACGGGTTTTTTACCCGGGATTAGAAACTCATCCGGGCCATGATATTGCCAAAAAACAGATGAGCGGGTTCGGGGGAGTGCTCAGTTTCGAGCTCAAAGGAGGTTATGAAGCGATAAAACGCTTCCTGCCCCAGCTTAAATATGCCTATATGGCAGCCAATCTTGGCCAGGTGGAAACCATTGTGGGGCCACCCTCCACTACCAGTCATGTGGAATTAACAGCAGAGGAGAGAAAAGAAGCCGGAGTGCCAGAAGGCTTGATCCGTTATGCCGTGGGCATCGAGGATAAAGAGGATTTGTTGGCTGACCTCGAAGCGGCTCTAAAGGCTATTTAGCCAGGCTGTATTCCTTAAGCCGGCAAATAACTGTCCTTCACAAGCGACAAGGATGGGAGCAAGAGCAGAGAGGGTATTTACTGGAATGAAGATTAAAACTTTAGGCGTTGGATTTATTTTGCTGGCATTGATTGGCTGTGCCTCTGTGCATCGAGATGATCCGATCGAGATCTTCCAGAAAACCCAATCCTTTAATAATCGGTCTTTCGATGTTGTCTGGTCAGCAACGATAAAATCTATCGATGAAATGGGATTTGTGGTCAGGAAAGCGACAAAAAATATCGGTCTCATCCATGGCGAGGCAAGAATGAATCCTGATCTTCAATTCTTACCTCCACTTATCAATGTCATAATCAAGGCAGAAAACAATAGGATCGAAGTGAATTTACACATCGAGTTGCCAGGCCAAAGAGATGAAACCGGGAGAAGAAGAACTTACGCCAATCGGTTCTTCAAGGCCTTGAGAAAAAATTTAAGATAAGAAGTATCTTTGGAGATATTTTTGGAAGAGAAAGCCATGATGGAGGGAAAGACCATGAAGAAAAATAATTTACTTCTTCTTAGTTTGTTTGTTTTGCTATTTCTTCTAATCTCTTGCTCTAGATCGGAAGACCTGGTCATCCTGCATCAGGTGACAGGACCGGTCGATACGAACTGTTATCTTTTGTATGATGCCGACAGCAAAGAAGCTGCGCTTATCGATGTCGGAGGGCCAATCGACACCCTATTGGAACACATCAAGGATAACGATCTCCACCTTAAATACATTTTTGCCACCCATGTTCACATGGACCATGTGGAAGGAGTCCCCCAGTTACAAGAAAAGTTCCCTGATGCCCTCCTTTGTTACAACAAAAAAGATTATGAAGATTTCCTCATTTCCATTGATTGGATGGAAGAATCTTTTCCAGAAGATGTAGCCGAAATGAAAAAATCTGCGGAGTTTAGAAAGTGGTTCGAGTACGACATGTCGATTTTCAAAGAACCTGACATCTATTTGGAGGATAATCAGGTCTACAAGCTGGGAAACCAGGAGATCCGGACATTCCTTTCACCCGGCCATTCGTCGGGCAGTATTTGTTTTCATGTGGGAGATGTTTTGTTCTCGGGCGATGTCCTTTTTTACAGACAGGTCGGCCGGACCGACTTATTGGGAGGATCGAAGGAGGACATAGTGAAATCCGTGCGGAGACTGTACAGAGAGCTGCCCGATGAGACCAAAGTTTATCCAGGCCACGGGGAATTCACGGATATCGGAACAGAAAAGACCGAGAATGAAGAAGTCACGATAGATGTTGTGACGATAAAGAATTAGCTAAGGGACGTTATCACGAATTGAAACCTTGGTTGGCTGGTCCACCCATGCCTTGCCATCATAGTACAAGATTTTGTCTCGTAGCTCGCTTCTCACTTTATCCTGCAACCAAGACATGGTCGTTTGCGTGTTATAGAGGGTCTCATACTTCATCTTGAAAATATGACTCAAATTTATGGAATGTAATGAAAAATCTTTGTTGAATTCAAAGTACAGGTGAGAAACTCTCATGTACACCAATATTTTTTGGTTCTTCTGGAGATCGATCGAATTGATACTTCCGATATCGTCTTCGGCTTTGTCCACTTCTGTTCTCGGCAAAAGCACATAAAAAAGCTCTGCGCCCGTCGAGAGTTCGGAGCATCTGTATTCTTCTGTCTGGGGAGATCCTCCGTGGATATTTTCAGGATCTAATACGAGGAGGCATCCCTTTCTGTACTCGTTGTTTGTCCCGCCTAAAATGATTTCCTCTTTCCCATCACCATCGATATCTAAAAAACCATAATCGATCAGGTAACCTGAATGCCAGTATTCCCCGATTATTCTGCCCTCCGCATCGAGCAGTGCTATTTGATTCGGGTAGTGATTTTTGTGCCGGGAAATAACAAGAATCTCACAGGTCCCATCACGGTCGAAATCGTACAGATCGAATCCTTTGATCCTGTAATCATTGGAGTAAGTCGTTGTCCCGAATTTAATTTCTCGTCCTGCTTCGAAACGCCACATTTCTTTTCCTGCAGCATCGAAACAAATGAGGACCCCTTCTCCGAATTCATTTTGCGTTTGAGTCGAAAATAGAATTTCAGGTTTTTGATCAGCGTTTATGTCTTTTATGATGAGATGGGGCAGTTTTCTCTCGCCGTCCTCATCTATACGCTTGTATTGGAAATGCTTCATGTATTCATTTTGAGCGCAGAGATTTTCTATCCCCGTTTCATAGCGCCACAGGGTGTTTCCCCGGGTGTTTTGAATGACGAGTTTCGAATTGTCGATCTGAAAATGGGCTGGGGTTTTCGGCACAAAAACCTTCGTGATCCAACCGATCGAGATTAAAACGGCAGAAATCGCCACTGTCAGCAGGATGGGGAATAATGTCGACTTTTTGAAAAATCGCTTTTCAGCGATCTCTGTTCTTTTCTGGTCTGTGGATTGCAGCCACTCATTCAGGTCTTTTTTGAAGGCGATTATGCGCGGTCTTTCTCCCTCTCCGATTCGTCTGACCGGCAGACTGAGCTGTTTTTCCCATCTGCGGCATGTGCGGGGATCGCAACCTAAATAGGCGGCAATCTCTTTCCATGACTGAAGAATCTCTCCGTTTTGGCTGGTTTCGTTCATCGAGCCAGATAAGTATATAAAAGAGGATACCCATTTTCAAGGGTGACGAGAAGCTGAAAGTGAGGCATTTTTTTAGGGCATTTGAGGGCATTAGCGGACAAAACGCCAGTTGGCATTGACATCCATTCATTTCATCCCCCATCATAATAAAGCCCCCGGTGCTATTCTTGAGGGAATGGATTCAGCGGGTGTTAGCATCAGGGGGGTTGGTGCTGTCAACGGATAATCTTTTTTTCTCCGCGTTCTACAAACAGAAATATATCTTTGTAGTTGGATTTTACTGCATCGATCTTGTTCGGTGCATCGGACTCCGATTGTATAGGGAGATGCATAAGTCCCACATGTGCGGGTTTGAGGACTTCCTGGATGATCCTTGCTCCATCTGGAAGTAAAGGAAACCAGTAGTGGACAAGGGCGAGGTCGAGCTTCTCTTTGTCCAATCCCGTGTCCTGAAAGACCGCAAGTTTTCCGTCGGAATCTCCCTCATGAAAAATGGTTCGTCCGTTCATTTTGATCAGATACATGAGATTGTGAGGGCTTTCTAAATCTCCGCTGTGGAGCGTTCGGTACATTTTGATGGCAATCTCCCCGACCGTTTTCTTAGCCGTTTCTCCTGGTTTTAGTTCGTAAGAAAATACCCTGTCCTGCACATACTCCCAATCCTTTGAGTTGTCTTTCATGGCAGTGACGGCATCTTTGGCAGCGATTAACAACACATCGGGATTGTTTTCTATGAACCGTGCAGCAAAGCTCGGGCTGAAATGATCCGGATGGTTGTGGGTGACTAAGACAAGATCCACATCGTCGAAGGGAGCCTTGCCTGATAGCAATTGTTCCAACACGTCTTCTGAGGGGGCCCTGTAATTTGGATTCGGGTTGTCGAAAAGAGCATCGATGAGGACCTTATTGTTTTCTATGGCAACAAGAAACCCTTCGTTGGCAAGGTAGGTCACTTCGATCACGCTTTCCTGACTATTCCCGGCGGGCCATATCATCGAAACACAGACCAGAATTGTCACGGATCTAACAATCATGTTGATTCTAGACATGGACTTCTCCTTTTTGGCATATTGCCTGTTTCCCCAATTTGCATAATACAGCCAGCACAATTTTCTTTAGAGCATGTATGATGTATACGTAAGTGAACCCGCCCCTCTCAAAGACTCCCAAAAACATCAAAAAGATCTGCCGTGCATCCAGGAAGCAGCTCCTGCAGTTGAAATAAAAGGGTTCGGGTTCCATTCCGACTAGAGGAAACCTTCTCTGCTTAAAAATCCAGAGCATTCACAAAAATGAGGGCATTGTGCATAAAATCGCCGGCCCGATTCCGATAAAACACATTGTTAAAAATACACCTGCCCTAGTCGATTCCCAACCTAATCTGCTTAGTAGCCAGAAATCCCCCCCCCTTTTTGGTTCCCAGCGCCTTTGGCCTCTTTTATATGTATTCTTTTACTTTGCTCAATAAAACTTCCCGATCGAAAGGTTTGGCCATCAGATAAACACCGTCATGAGTCCTGCTGTACTGTTCTTCTTCTTTCTTGATCAAGGATGACAAAAATATTATCGGAATATTTTGTGTCGAGGGATCATTTTTCAAGATGTTTGCAACCTCCCCACCGTCTATATCGGGCATAACGATATCCAGGATGATCAGATCCGGGATGTCATTTTTGGCAATATTTATGGCTTCGTATCCTCCAGAGGCTTGAAGAACATGGTATTCTTTGTTGTTAAAGATATTCTTGAGCATTTCAAGATTGACAGATTCATCGTCGACAATGAGAATTTTTTTGTATCTCATTTAGAGTTCACCTGGAAAAAAACATTCCTTCTCTATACAAGTTTTAATGTGAAAGAGCGAAAAATCAATATGTTGAGACAAAATGTCACATTATGTCACATTATGTCACATTATTTCACTTTTAAAATGCCTAAAAAGACAATATCGTAAACTTTAGAATGATAAATTCCAGAATGTCGGACCGGCTTCACGATGTCCTGATTGACAAAAAATTTTGCAAAGGGGATAATAAATTCACAGATTTGGGGCATCGCATGAAAACGGATGAAATTCTTCACTCATGGAAGGAAATTTCTGCGTACCTGGATAGAGATGTCAGGACATGTCACAGGTGGGAAGATGAGCTGGAATTGCCGATTCACCGGATTGATGAAAATTCCCCAAGGTCGAAAGTTTTTGCATATAAAAAAGAAATCGATGAATGGCTTAGAGAAAAAGCGAATAATCACAATAATCATCAAGATGAAAAAAAATCTTCGATCTGGACAAACAGGAGGGTTATTGCCGGACTGGCCATCGGTTTTTTAGTAGTATCCGTAATTTTTGCATGGCTTTATTTCTCCCGGTCTCCGGCTGTTCCTTCACTTTCCGGACCTACCCTTGCGGTCCTGCCTTTAAAAAATCTCGATTCGTCAGAATATGAGGAATATTTCTCCGAGGGGATCACGCACGAGATTGAAAGGAGCCTGATACGGCTGAACAAAATTAGGGTGATCCCTGGGTCTGTGGATGACCCGGGCCAGGATTCTGTATATGACATGGACTTGCTCGGTCAGAAGCTCGAGCCTGACTATCTTGTGGTGGGTGAACTGAGACAGGAGCAAGATAGGATTTTGTTAAGCATCAGCCTGATCAGAACAGAGGACAATAAAAACCTGTGGAATGCATCCTATGAAAGCGATCAGGAAGATATCTTGAATATCAGTCAGAGTATCAGTCACAAAATCCACGAGCAATTGAATTTCAAGGTGGATGAGGCCCAGTTCGCTCGGTCACAAAGCGGCAGCACCGACGACTTTTCGGCCTATGATACCTACCTCAAAGGAAATTTCATCCTGACCAGGATTACAGAGCAGGATGATGATCCCTGGAAGCTGTACCATCAGGGCAAGTATCTTTTAGGAAGATGGACGCCAAAAAGCAATGAGTTGGCCATTAGCCTTTTCGACCAGGCCATCGCGATCGACAGTAACTATGCTCAGGCCTACATCGGGTTGGCTCAGTGTTATGCGAATTATATCAATCTGGGATGGGATTCTGACATAGAGTGGTTGAACACAGCGGAATCCCTGCTGGAAAAAGCCCAGGAAATTTCTCCCGGTCTTCCTGAATATTACACAGCCCTGATCAAGACTTCTATATTGAGAGTGGCTTTATTAAACGAAAACATGAGCCAAATCGTTTTTAGCCTGGCAAAAGAAGCTATCGCAAAATTTCCCAACCATCCGCAATTGAATGCCGTAACAGCATACTGTTACCTGACAAAGTTCGGGGAAGGGGGGGATGAAGCGGATTTTGAAAAAGCCTTGGACTACTACGAGAGAAGTTTTTTACTGAATCCGTCCAGCCTCAACAACATCAAGTATGCGGAGCTTCTGATGCTTAAGAAGGAGTTTTATCAAGCGATCGAAGTTTGTCATATTCTCGAGAGGTCCGATCCTTCCTTGTTTTCCAAGTTCATGCTGGGGGAAATTTATTATTATCTGGGCGATTTGGCAAAAAGCGAGGAAATTTTTCTCCAATTCGACCTGCCGTTGAATTTCAAAATTCATTCTCTGTATTTTTTGGCGATGATAGAAGCGCAAAAAGGGGAAGCTGAAGAAGCGGTAAGGCTTATCAGTGAAGTCGAATTCATACAACCCGAGGAATACAGAGACCTTCCGTTTCATTTAGAAATGGCTTCCATCTATTTTGGAATCGGAGATGATCAGTCGGGATATAAATATTTGGAATCGTTGTTTACCGATGAACAGACCCAATGCGATAAATTTATTAACTCTAAGTATATGGATATAGATAGGAATTTTGATAATTATAGAAACGAGAGGAGATTTCAAAATCTTACACGAGGAGAAAATTAAATGGCCAAAAGCAAAACCATCCGGGTAACACCCAACGTCAAGAAGTGTTTAACACACTTAAAAGCCGCTGTGAAAGCCATGCCCGAAGGAGAGCTGAAAGACAATGCCAAAGGCGCTATCAGTTATCTGTCGAACACATTCCAGGGCAAACCGCAACCTGGCAGAGGAATCAAGTGTCCCGGCGTGACCAGAATCGTCCCGGGATAAGTTCAAAATATATTTCAACTCTCTCTTCCCATCCTTTTTAAGTTTTAGATCACAATGAATATCCAGAGTATTACTCTAGTTGTTACTGAGGACTGCAATTTCGATTGCGACTATTGTTACAAGCAGAAAAACTATGATCGCATGAAATTCGCTACGGCCAAAAAAGCGATGGCCTTTTTTTTGCCGTTTCTATCCGATCACTACAACCTCAATTTTTACGGAGGAGAACCCCTTCTCTGCTTCGATCTTATTGAAGAAACGGTGTCCTTCCTCGAGCAAAAAAATAAGGAGTATGGCAAAAAGCCTCAGTATTCACTGACCACCAACGGCAGTTTGATTACCGATGAGATTATCAAAGCGTTAGAGACACACAAATTTTCGGTTGTATACAGCTTCGACGGCACCGCTCAGGAAATCCATAGGAAAGATGGAAGTTTTGATTTGGCCGTGTCGAATATTAATAAAATATTGGAACGCCCAAATATCGGATTGGAGGTCAACAGTGTTTTTACACCGGAGTCGGTCGGTCATATTTCAGACTCCCTGGCGCTAATCATGAACTTGGGCGTGAAAAACATCAATCTGTCTCTTTCTCTTTTCCGGCCATGGAATACACTATCTGTTGAACGTTTGGGCGAGGAACTGGCAAAATTGAGGGGAATTCTTGTCTCCCAATATTTGAAATCCAAAGATATCCCGGTCATGAACTTCCGGAAAGATGGCACGGAAGGGTTTTTTTATTGTGCCGGAGGGCAGGACAGGATGGCGGTCACGTCTGAGGAGAATGTCTGGGGGTGCGATCTGTTTGCCGATTATTTCAGGGGGAAGGAAAAACGGCCCGAATACCAGGACTATTTTTTTGGGAATCTAGACACCTTCGTAAAAAATTATAAAAAAGTATATCCGAAGATATCCTCCAATTACGCCGAGCTATCCATGGATAATTTTGCCACTTCCCAACGAGCATGCCTGTTTTGTTCTAATCTGGAGGATTGTATTGTGTGTCCGGTAGCGGCGGCATTTTCTGGGGTTCCTATCGGCGAAATCCCTCCCTTTGTGTGCGATATCCAGAAAATCAAGATTGCAGAACGACAAAAATTCCTAGGGGAAATTATCAAGTACTAAAGGAGTTGCTAAATTATTGGAACTCTTCGTTGTGGCTGAGATAGAGTTACAGTCTATCCGAGGGGATCGATCTTGTGAAAACGCAGTCGCCGTCCCAATCGATGTAAATAGGGAATGGGCTCATGTGTTGGGGATCTAGGTCGAGATCACGGATTATCAGGTTCGTCAGATGCATGACTTTGGTGCGGCGGCTGGTCCACATGTTATAAATAATATTGCGTGCAGTCAGGATCCGGTCGATGATGCCTTCATCTAGGGAGGATACGACGCCCGATATCGTGGCGTATTTATGTTTTTTGTCGATGCGCGAATCGTCCAAAGAGAGGATGGAATATCCTTCCTGGTAGCAGGTGTGATTGATGATTTTTGTCTGCCCATGCAAGATCAGGTCGTTTCTGTCATTTATTTCATCGAGCGGGGGATAAAACTCTGGCTTGGGGAATGACATTCCTGTTCTTGCTGCGAGAGCATCGAATGTCTCGGCATACCGTCCAGACGGATTCCACACCGTCCAGGTTTGGATCTCATTTTCCGTCACTCCCTGGAGCTGGGCATCGATCTCCTCGGGTGTGTACCAGAAACCTTGGATCCAGGGACGGATTTCCTTGTCCGTGCGCTTTTTCATCTCCTGGAGGCTTGACTTCATGATACTGTGGGGGTATTGGCCAGGATTTTTCAGGCTGAGAAAATTCTCGGGAAAGTGCGATGGATATAACATAGGGCAGATCACGTCCACATGCGGGGCGATCTGCTCCAGCACTTGTCCTACGCCAAAATCCTTGGTTTTCCAGGCCGTCATGCCGAAAACGTCCACAGAAATGACCACTCCGGTCGGTTTCAATCGGTCATTAGCGAAAGCAAGGAATTTTCCGATACACTCTTCTTTGGAGATCCCTTCGATAACGATGGGGTATTCGATAGTGGACATGTTGCCGTCGCTCGGAAACCTGACGTAATCGAATTGGATCTCATCGACTCCCAGTGCGATTAGCTCTTGACAGAGCGCGATCGTGTAATCCCAAACCCGGATGTCATACGGATTGGCCCAGTGAAGCCCCTTGTGGTCTGCCCACAATTCCCCGGTCTCAGAGTCTCTTACTCCCAATTCTGGAAAATGGGTAACGAGTAAACTATCTTGAAAAACGTCCACTTTGGCTGCGGTCCAGATACCCTTTTGTTTGAGGGCGGAAATGGCGTTTTCGAGTGAGGCGTTCGGAGCGGAAGCCTGCATATTTTTAGCCGTGCTGTTTTTTGAATTCCAGGACAACCGGCCTAGGGGATCCTTGGCATGAAGGACAGCCAAATTCATGCCGGCGGCTTCCATGTAATGTACGATCCCGTCGAAACTCCGGCCGCAGAGGTGTGCAGAAGGGAAATACACACCGGTTAGTTGGTCCGGCTTTGCCGGCGATCGAGGGGAGAAGGGAAAGGCGGTACAAGTTGAAGAGTCGCGCGAAGCGGGGATAAAAACAGCGAGAGAAAGGGCCAAGAAAAAAAGGAGTGTGTAAGTCTTAGTCATTTTTCGAGCTCTGAGCATTAATTTTGTCGTTTTACCGCAGTGGTTCATGCTTTTTTCTCGAAGATTGGACAAAATATCTTTTGATATACCTAGATTTTCTAGGTATAATACCTAAATATTCTAGGTGTGTGAGGAAGAAATGATATCGAAAAACTTGATGGCAGCTTCAACCAAACCTCTGATCTTGTCCATTCTGGCGGGAAGAGAAATCTACGGGTATCAGATTATCCAAAATGTCGTCGATATTTCTGGGGGAACACTGGAATGGTCCGAAGGAATGCTCTATCCTGTCCTCCACCGGATGGAGAAGGAAAATCTCATCCGTTCCCAGTGGAAAATCTCAGAAAAGGGGCGGAGGCGCAAGTATTACAAGTTGACAGAATCGGGAAAAAAAGAGTTGGAAAAAGAAAAAGAACAATGGCTGAATATCCATAAGCTTCTTGCCAAACTATGGGAACCTGTCCCTGGCTTTGAATAAATCGAGATAGTGTGAAAACAGGAGAAACCGATGTTTGATCTTGATCGAGCGATACGACAATGGAAAAAGGCCCTCGACAAAAACAGCGCTTTAGAAGACGGCTATAAAGAAGAGTTGGAAAATCATCTGAGAGATAAGATCGATTATCTGATGAACCTAGGTTCCTCAGAAAGAGAAGCTTTTGAAGAGGCTGTGCAAAAAATCGGGGAAGCAAATGTCATCGGGGAAGATTATTATAAGACGGACACCCGGCATGCCAGCGGGCGTCCTCCCTGGAAAAAAAGCCGTTGGATTCCGCCGCTTTTTTCGAACTATTTCAAGATCGGCCTCAGAAAATTAAGAAGGCAAAAAATCTATTCCCTGATCAATATTGCGGGTTTGGCGGTGGGGCTTGCCTGTTGTGCTGTGATCATCCTGTATGTGACCAATGAGCTGACTTATGACTCTTTTCACGAGGATGCAGACCGGATCTATCGTGTGGCGGTGCACAGGATCAGCGTGGTCGGTGAATTCAAGTTTGTGGCAACTCCGGCCCCATTGGGACCGGAGCTCAAAAACAGCTATCCGGAAGTGGAACAAG
>Ga0307425_1001789_pt1 | contig 12516 bp, 11 predicted proteins | sample SalMarWE160330MG_FD_202152 | JGI IMG/M metagenome (GOLD analysis project Ga0307425, IMG submission 202152) | Salt marsh sediment microbial communities from the Plum Island Ecosystem LTER, Massachusetts, United States - WE1603-30 | ecosystem: Environmental > Aquatic > Marine > Intertidal zone >... | reverse complement strand
ATTGCTACTGCGGTCAGATCTTTGTATTGTTCCTCTACTTCCTCAGAAGCCTGTATCTGGGTTGATGAGAGATATAGGGGATTTCTAATGGATGTCGGACCATTATCACCTGAGAACTTGCTAAGAAAATGGGCGGAGATGCCATGACTCGATGATAGGTCGAACGTTCCTGTTTTTTCATCAGCTAGGTAGATACCACCAGAATCAATTCCGTCTAATTGAACCGCAGTCTTTAAAATCAAATCTAGTGCTTCAGTTAGGTCTGGTGTCTTGCAAAGTTTGTTACCTAAATCGCGCTGCAAGATTAGAGCATCTTCGACCTTCCGTCGCTCGCTAATCTCATTGGTCAGTTGTTCATTGACCTTCTGCAATTCTGCTGTTCGCTTTTCTACTCTATGCTCCAGTTCTTCGTATGCCTTTGTCAGAGATTCACCAATTCTTCTCTGCTCTACTTCGGTTCTAATTCTATGCGCTATGTCAATGAATAAATCTCGAAATTCTTCAGTGCCTTTTTTCAGGTAGTAATCTGCTCCTAGATTCAGAGCTCGAATTGCCACTGCTTCCTGACTTCGCCCGGTGAATATGATAAATGGAATATTGGGATTTCCTTCGCGCACCCATTCAAGAAGATCAAGTCCTGTCATACTGTTGGGGCCAAGATAATGGTCACAGACAATTGCATCAAACTCTTCTTCCTCAATCTTCTGTAGTGCCTCTTGATCGGTATTTGCAGAAACTAGCTCAAAGCTGTCATTTTCTTTAGTTAGAAACTTGCCAGCAAGAAATAGTAAGTCCTCGTCATCATCTACGATCAGGACTCGTATCTTCATTTCCTCTCCACCTCAACTCAAATCTCAATCTGACTATTTCTAAGTTAGGTTATTCTATAATATTATACTTGTCATGAGTATCTTCTCTAGAAAAAAAGAACAAGAGCCCAGTGTATTTCACCGGGCTATTTGTCTACTCAATTCCTTGCTTCGGTCTAATGATGAAATAATAGACGATGACCACTCCTATGACAATCACAACCACTCCTACGCCTACAATAAGAGGTAGGTAATCTGGAAGCGGAGTAGTTACTGGTTCTGTCGGGATGAGATAGGAAAGATGAGTACTCTCAGAGGTCTGTCCAAATTCGTCTGTTGCTTCAAGATAGAAATTCACCTGAGTTCCCCATGTCTGACCCGGAATTGTGGCATTGAAACCGCCGCCGGTATCCACCATAGGTACATCAGTCCATGATCCACTTCCTATTTGGTAATACAGACGAACTGTAAACGCACTAAGGTCATTGACTGTTGCAGATACGTTCACATCCTGATTTGCAATCTGAGATGTTAGTTGGATTACTGATATTTCTGGGGCCGGATCATTGAAGAGATAGACATCATCAAACAGAACTTCCATCCTCCCATCTGTATCTGCTTCAATAGCGAGATAGAGCTCGTCTACTTTTGTATCCGGTTCATCGCCAAAAACTGTTACAAAGTCATCATAGATGTTTCTGTGGAAATTGATCCATGTAAGATTCGTATTTGCTTCTGGAAGTACAATGAACTCATCAAAACCATTCCCTGTTGGAACATCAGTGTGATTGACTAAGATATACCCCAACGATTCTCCAGAATCAAAGAAGACTTCAAGATACAACAGGTTGCCAGTGTCCTGAGAATCATTTTCAATTCTCCAAAAGAAATCGAGCCAAAGATCCGTCTTATTATTCACAGGTCTATTGTTAAAATATACACCACTACTCCACGAATAACCATCAATAACGGTAAGATTCCCCGCCTTGGTTCCTGAATGGGCTATATCTGTAACTGTGAATTTTGGATCGATGCTGTAGCTTTTATCCCATGTGTAAATTGGATCACTAACAGCACCTTGATCTTCGTATCCCATATCATCTATTGCTGCTGATTGAAACTGCATGTCATCAAAAAGGATACTGATACCTGAAGTAGGTCCATCAGCACGGATATTAATCTCGATTTCTTGTACGATGATAAAGTCTGTCTGATAGAATGAACTGATATCGCTCCAAATACATCTACTGAATGTATTCCATTGACCTGTTGTGTTAAAGCCAGTTACATTAATGATTCGAGCTCCTTCCCAAGTAAAGGTATTCGTGTTATCTCCATACGCCAAGATATAGAATACATCGAATGATTCTGATAAATTAGAACAAGACACACTGACGTATGCAAAGGTATCCTCATTTGCTCCCTGGTATTCATCCATCCTCCATTGGAAACTGAAATCGTCAGGATTTAGAGGTGAAAGACGACGCTCGGGACTATATGATACACTTAACCTACTTTGATTCCCAATGGATTTCGTTGTCGCATTGAGACTCCAATCACCCTCTTGACTGACTGAGCTTTGGGATAAATCAGCAGCATCATTGTTTGTTCCACTATACCATATTCCTCCTGTTTCGAAATCGCCATTCTTGAAACTTCCATCATTATAGATGGAAGTTCCATTTTTCATGGAAAAATCGTCAATGAACGTTCTTGAATAATCAGAAGACTCGGTGTGTTGTTCGAACCTGAATTGCTGAAACTCTGTAGGATAGGACGCTGCAATTGAAAAGAAGTCCGCAGTGATATTTCTGTCAAATGTGTTCCATGTCTGAACCGGCTCATTAAGGAAGAACCACATGTAATTTGAAGAATTAGTGCGAGCACTATCTTCGCAATTGAAGTAATAGTACATGTGTACATCACTAGGTGACCCTAGATATATATTCAATCTAAAGTAGTCGGTGTCTATGGGTTGTGGTAGACTATCAATGTACCAATCAAACTTCATAGTAAGATTCGTTGGATTGTCCCAGTAGGTCCAATTCGACTTACTCAAATATGCTTCTCCGGGATGATTTGGGTCAATTGCTCTTGACTGCATTCCTCTAGAGCGTGAACCTTCATTCACGGGCCATGGAGCTGTCGCATACCAATTGTAGTGTTCTGTTGTCCTGTAGGTGTACAGATCTGAAACGGTATGAGTATCATCCCAATTTTCAAAACCAGGATTTGCCAAATGATTTAATTTCCATTCTGCACGACCGAGATCTGTTTCAGCTAAGTGATTTTCTGCATTGTCCAAAGATACGAGTGCTTCAGTTGGAGTTGATATCATTGCTGACAACAACCATAAAGAAACACAAATGATTGCAATATGTTTTAGGTGGTTTGACATTTACTTTCACCCCCAAGGGAATAATTATCATATTCCTGAATTGAATCCTTATGATTTCTTCGTTGAGCAAAGAAAAACAAGGATTTAAATTCCAGTCCTATCTGTTTTGGAATTATGTCTGATATTGTGAAATTACTGAAAACAAAATTCTTTCTCATTGGTAGTATTCTAATGATGATTGCGGGAGTAATACTTGTCGTATTCGTTAGTGGTGATGAACGCCTCATGATGGGCATTCCAATGATTGTGTTGGGTCTCCTCCTATTCATTTCTGGATATATCACACCGGTTGTTTCTGAATCAAAGAATGGATTGGCAATTGGCTTAATCCTGACAATTGGTGCAGTTGTTATGCTTATGGGGTTCGTTTTATATGAATACACGATGTTAATAGCTGGTCTCTCAATTTCTATATTGATGATTATAGCTTGGCCCTTCATTTGTTGTCAAGGAACTCAAGGCATTAAATCCCAAGTAGTTGGTGTTGCATCTGCACATGATAGTATATCGATGATAGAGCTAAGTAACAAAACTGGGGCTTCTGTAAAATTGACAAGTGAAATTGTATATGATGCAATTGGAAAAGGAATATTATCCGGTCGCATGGAAGGCGACACATTTGTTCGTTCTGCACCATCTTCAACTTCATACTCTACTCATTCGACCACAACAAAAGAACGTGAAACTGTCAAAGTTCTTGTTATCTGTCCATACTGTGGAGCAAAAACAGAACAAGGTATTGGCAAGTGTCAGAATTGTCAAGCAGACCTGTAATTTCATTTGGAAGAACATAGTAGGGGTTACTCCCCTACACTTTCTTCATTTCATATCTTTTTCATTCCAGAACCATCACAAACATAAGGGTAAGTAGTAGTCATATTATCTCACGAGGAGAATGTAATGGCAGAACCCAAGGAGGACGTCCTTCCAGTTATCCATCTTCGCATTCGTATCTCAAAGCCTCTCGAAGAGGTCTGGAGTGATTTCCTTGACCCGATAATGATGCTTCTATGGCTTGGTAATGAGATTTCAGCAGACGTACGTGTAGGTGGGTCAATCAGATTCCTTGGACCTAATGCGCCTACAACTCCTGAGATAGCTAATTACTGGGAGATTAAAGAAGTCAAGGATAAGAAAGTGCTTCTCCTCAGCTGGCGTATTATGGGCGTTGATACACTTCTTGTTATTCGTTTCAATCCTATTGGACCTGGTACAATGATTCAGGTCAATCATGGAGCCGTACCCGTATCAGCCAGAAAATATCATCTTCCAGAACATTGGAATCTATTGCTTGCTAACTTCAAATCTGCTGTGGAATTAGGAGGTCCTGCTTTACGTTTTGATTACTCTGAATATCATCCACTTCGTGTCACTCGCTATGATCCGAAAGATGTCCGTTTAAGTGTAGTTTGTAAAACTCCACCTCAGCTACCTTTTGATGTTTGGACAAATCCTGAAAAGCTTAAGCACTTCATTCGAGCAGATGATCCTGTTGTTGACAGACAGTATGCCGGTATCTACACCTGGTGGGCTGAAGGGAAAGGACCTGTTGTCTTCAAGAAAATGATTCAGGATAAAGAACTAGAATTCTCTTGGGTCCATGGTGATGAACCCGAGACCTTAGTCGATGTTAGATTTGAAGAAGTGAATGAACACACCTTGGTCACCTTACACCATAGCGGATTTGCAAATCCTGAAGCCGCAGTTGGGTATGATATAGGGTGGTCTGGTATGCTTGCAGAACTAAAATTGGTCTGTGAGTTAGGTGAATCAGGAATCGAGCGCATCAGTGATTGGGGTTAAACTCACTCAAAATACGAATAATGGAATTCCCGGAAATATTAAGAGCCACATAGCTAATGCAGTAACCATTGGAATGAAGAAATTATCAGTCCACCTTACACTCAAGAATTCGGCAATGGTTGCACATAATGCTACAATCAATATTTGTGGTAGGAAGCATAACCTACAGGTGTCAGGTGAATAGATTATCAACGATGTTATGACTGCTAGAGTTGTGAATACGAACACACCAATACTTCCCTCGATTGATTTGTCTCTATACCATTTATTGATTAACTTTCCTCCATAAGGACGACCAAAAACTTCACCTGCGGCATCTCCCCATGCAACTGCAAGTATTGCCGCCACAAAGATTTCAGGTCTAGAAAAGAAAACAAGGAATACAAATCCGAATGATAGCATTGCCATAAAACCAGCCATGAATGTATTCTGACTTGATTCACCATCACGACTACCTGCAACTAGCAATTCTCCGATTAGCTCACTCTTATGTGCCCATGAATAAATAAGAATGAAGAAGAAAATACCCGCAGCAAATGCAGGACCACTTAGATTAGTATATGCAACTAAGGTCAGACCAACGACAGTTCCCATTGAAATGTGGACAAGCTTTCTAGGTTTCCATTTTGGCATACCTGACACTGACAGATAGTATGCAGCTGTTAGAACCACTGATACGATGAAACCTGTTGTTATTGCCATAATAACATCAGTAGGAGCTAGGTCCCCAAATACTAGATCTACCATCTTTGACAACTCTAGATGGGGAACTTTAGCTATTTCATTATTACTGTACTATCCTGATTGTACCACATTACTATCCTATAAGGTATCTTGGGTGGGGTTTCTCTGGACGTTTTCTTTCTTCAATGTACATTCCTGACAACGCAACATCTATCATTGCAACTGAAGGATAAATTATTGGTGCGTGTCTTGCAGGACCAGTTAGTATAAAATCCGCACCGAGAGATACTGACATCAGATTTGTTCCAACTAGTGCTGGTCGCTTTGCTTGTTTCCCAAACTTTGCTTCAAGTCCTTTCCATGTACTATATGCATTGTGCGCTCCATTGCCTACAGGATATCCATACTTGCTCTTGAGAATGTCCTGAGTCTTACATGCAATACCAAGCGAGGGTATGTCCAAGACACCAGTATCAATCATTATCTGTTTAATTCCAATCTTCGTTGCTTTCTTGATCAATTCGCCTGCGGCTTTAGCACGTTTTATTGCAGACACCATTGATGCTGCATTGAATGTAAGAAGTATGACATTGTTGAGGGTTGATTCCTGAATTATTTCATAGAAATCGTCCTTGGTGTCTGGAGTCAATGAGTTTAGAATTACTCTATCCATAAATCCTGCATCTTTTGCATATTTTAATCCTGCAGAATTTACTTCAGGTGAATCTGAACCATCGATAACGAGTGGAAATTTAGTAGCATCAACAAGAAATTCAAGATACCTGATCATTGCATCAGGAGCTGATGCGACAACATCCAACATTGTTGGATTCCCTGTTTTCTCAGACAATTCAGCAAGCATTGTTAGTATACCCTCTGTTGCTGCCTTGTCAAACTCTCCTTTTTTCGCATCTAAAACCAGTTTATCCTTTAAGTGAAAAATGGAATTGATGAGAACTGTAGGATTCAGACCAGGTAATCCACCTATTTTAACACCACCAATCTCGTATGTTTTTTGTGTGGCAATATAATCGAACACTGGAACTTCCTCAGATTCTTGATTTGTACGTCCTGTATTTAAGACCTGCATTATGATAGTTCAAAAATGAGATTATTTTTGGCATCGTGGACAAAAGTAGACATGCCCACCACCGTGTGCAATCTTTTCTATCAAAGATCCACATGCAGGGCAATCTTTGTCTTTCATATTCGGACCCATAACTGGAGTATGTCTGCCTGGTTCACCGTACAGATTTAACCAGTTATCTTTCCCACCAGAACAAATCCGAGCATTCAGTATCTCTTTCATGGCATCATAGACATTCCGTTTTTCATCGGAAGTGAAAGATGAAGTATTCCTTTTTGGATGGATTCCTGCTTTGTAAATGATCTCCTGAAATGCAGCATTACTCAATCCTACGACAATTGCAGTTTTCCCCACGATAGCTGCTTTCACATTTTGCCCCTTTGCATCAAGCAACTCTGAGAAATGGTCAAAAGTGAATTCCTGTTCTCCTACTGGTGAGGGGGTCTCTGAGAAATCCCGTTTGACAACATAAAGGTCTGCAAATTCCGTATCAGTCGCTGAGTAAATAAGACCCATACCTGTCTGTCTTACTGTTAGATAGGTTCCATCTGAGAATTCTACTTTGAAATGATACTTTTTCGGAAGTGATTCGTCACTTTCATGATACAATATGCTTGCTCCATAATCTGGACACATCACAATATTCATTTTCTTACTCATCTGAATGCGAATTGTATTGCCTCTTTGGGAAATTGATTTCACTTTGCATCCTAATAATCGATCATAATCTTTGAGATCTTTATTCATGAAACCAATTTTCTGAAGTCTCTGTGAGTCCTGAATATCATACTGCTTGATGTTCTTCTCCAGGATTGATATGGTCAATTGTTCAGCGAGAACTAGTGCCTCTGGTAGCTCTACACTCATTCCATTCCACTCCTCATGGATTGTATCGAATTACAATTAATTTTGATTATGCGCAATTCTTGATGAGGTTACCGAATTTACTTTTTCTTATGAAACATGAATGGGATGATGCTGCCAGAAATATAACTACCCGCCTCTGAACAGAGGAAAGCAATACACTCAGCGATGTCTTGTGGGCTTACATCTTTCCTATCAAACCATTCCTCTTTGTGGTTACAAAACGCTGTAGCTTGTGAAAAGCTCTCAAAATGTGAAACGGGACCTGGTGCTATTGCATTTATGGTAACACCTTGTTGCCAAGCTTCTTCATAGGCAAGATGCATTGCTTGCAATCTTGCTGCTTTTCCGACATTGTACGAGTATGCGGGGGAGCTCTGGACCGGGTGCAATGTTATGCCAACAAGACGCCCCCACTTTCTCTCATACATCCCCGGAAGTAATAGTCGCATAAGATGGAAAAACGGGGCGATTTCCTGAATAAGGTCTTCCAATGCTAGGACTGGATCAAATACATCTAATGGTTCAGGATGCCATCCTGCGCCTGGATTGATGATGCAAATATCAACTTTCTCAAATTTCTTGAACGCTGCATCAATAAGCTTCTCACATCCATCTTTAACAAAGACATTTGCTTGGACTGATATTGCACTCCCGCCATTCTCTTCGATATGCTGTACAACTTCATTTGCTCTGTCTCTGCTATTCAGATAATTAACGACAATACTTGCACCTTCACGAGCAAGAGTAAGTGCAATGCTTCTACCCATGCCGTGACCTGCTGCTCCGGTCACCACAGCTACTCTGTTATTACAACTCATTTTCAAAACTCCTGTTTCATCAGTCTAAATCGAAACCATGTCTGCGTAGAATCTCGATAAGTGGGTTTCCTATCCTGAAGGCACTTCTGAATTTTCGTGAGATATGCTCGGACCATGAATACTTATCAAAGCCTATCGTATCCTCTTTATCTTCTAATGGTACCTTGGTCTTTGATTTGATATAGTATCCCTGAGAAATATAACCCTCATCCATCTTCTTCATACAAAGATCAATATCATCATCAGAATGGTGCCGATACTCATTTTCGAATGCAGCCATCTCGAGTGGGAATCTGGGACGTATTTCGGTATTCTCCTCAGGGTCTGGATATCCAATGCTCATTCCAACTACTGGGAATACACGTTTTGGGACATTGAAGGTTTTGGCAATCTCATCTGCTTTGAGAGGGGCAAGTCCGTAAAGAACAGAACCGAGACCTAGTGCTTCAGCAGCGATTGTTAGATTCTCTACCATGAGAGAAACATCTTGCACACCTAACCAGATTGCCATCATATCATCATAACCATAGAGATGTCCTCTCTTGGTCATAATCTTCTCAAGTCGTACAAGATCGATAAAGTAGATGAGATGAACTTGAGCTGTAGGATATGTCCATAGACCAGCTTCCAGCATTTTGTCTCGATTTCGTGTATAGATGACCGAACAGAGTTGTGCTGCAAATGGAGCACTGAATCCAGTTTCAAGAATCTGAGTGAGTACCTCATCAGTTACAGGTTTATCTAAAAACTCGCGAATTGATCTTCTATTCTTGATTACATCGAGGAATTGCATACCTGTCTTTTCACTTTGCATAGATATAATAGAATGCAATCCTCCTCATGAGGTTTGTGAATTCAAAGAAAAATATTCCATTCTAAATCCGATTCTGAGGATGTTCAAAAGCCATCGTACTAGGTGTCCAACTCGGATTCTAATGGTAGAATGACCCGGAAATGCGCTCCCAGATTTTTCTCAGGTATGTATTCTATTGAACCACCAATCGCTTCAAGAATAAGTTTTGAGAGATAAAGACCCAAACCCCCTCCAGTTGTTGATGCACCTCGTTCAAATAATTTACCTAAAACAATCGGACTTACTCCAGGTCCATCATCTATAAAGTCAACAATTGCTTTGTCATCATCTTTGTGTATTATTAACTCAATCTTCCCCTCTTTTCCTACATGTTTAATTGTATTCGTAATGAGATTAGTAAAGACCATTGGCAATAAGCGACTACCTCGTATTATGAGTGATTCTGCTTCATTCTTAGGAATAATCGTTATTGTTAACGCCGGTTCGGTTTTTGAAAATTGACCTGCATAGTATTGAAGAAGAAATACAATGCGTTGTTCAATGTCATCTTCAGGTTTCTGCAATGACTTGATTAGTTCATTCATTCTCTCAGCGCTGGAAATTGCTGAGCGCAATGATAAAGACGCATTTTCCGGAAGGTCACTGGTACAGAGCTGAATTAACTCTAGTTCGCTAAGAATCAATTGAAGGTCATTTGCCAGGTCGTGTCGCAGTAGAGAATTGTAGATTTCGATTTCTTTCTGATATTGGTTTCTGATTTCTTGTGCTTTCTCTTCACTAGTTCTATCAATTATTATTACTTCGATGGCATCCTCTCCTTCCCATTTCACGATTGCAGAAGATGCTTCAACGGAGCGTAATGTTCCATTAGGTCGAATAATACGGAATTGCGCACGAGGATTCATAGGTATGTTAGATTCATAGTCTGAATATAGTTGAAATAGTCGGTCACGATCCATTGGATGGATGCAATTCCAAATCTTTTCCTGAGAGAATTTCAGAATCTGGTCAATTAGATAACCAAAAATGTCCGAAGTTGATTTATTTGCATATTTGATTCCATCTTCCATCATAATGATAATGCCCTGGGGCGATTCCTCGGCTAATACTCGAAATCTAATTTCACTCTCTTGCAAAGCACGCTCAGCTTCATTCTTTTGTCTGAGTAAAGCTTGCCTTTCAAGGGTATTTGACACGGTTATCAATAGTTTATCTATATCAAGAGGTTTGGTGATATAAGCTACAACATTTTTGTTAATTGCCTTTATTGCAGATTCTACACTTGCATGACCGGTTACCATAATGACCATGAGTTCTGGTCGAATTGTTACTATATGATCGACAACCTCAGAGCCGCTCATGTCAGGTAACTGAAGATCAAGTATAACCAAATCAAATTGAGTGCTCTCCAAGAGATTAATCGCTTCTTTCCCAGAATTAACTATTTCTACATAAAGCCCTTTCTTGTGAAATATCTTCTTAAGGGTGCTACAAAAGTTAGGATTATCATCTACAACAAGAATATTGGTTTGCGGATTAATACCTGATGCTACGTCTTCAGATAATGCTTTCAATAGATTTCTGCTCCGTCAGGGTAATGATTTTCATTTTGATTTCTTCATTTTACTAGAAAGTATCTCATCAACAACTGCGAATAACTTAACCATGTCTAGAGGTTTGGCTAGAAAGGAATATGCAGAACTTGATATTGCTTCATCTACGAGTCCTCTCATATCCTTTGGGTAACCAGTAATCATGACTGCTATTGTTTTGGGTTGAGCAGTTTTAATTGTCAAATAGGTTTCAAGACCATTAATCGTGGGTAATTTCATGTCAATAAATAGAATGTCAAAAAAATGAGTTTTAGCTAGTTCGATTGCCTTCTCACCATTTTCAGCTGTCATAACTGTCAAACCACGTGTTTCAAGGATACGTTTGAATGAGTCGCTCAAATTTGTATCATCGTCTACAATTAGTACCATTGCTCCTTTCGCATTTTTTCTCGCATCTTCAATGATTCCAATCAGACTGTCAAAACTAGAAAGATCAAGAGGCTTGTAGAGGACACCATACGCTCCATCACTGAGAGCATCTTGGATTAGGTCATCAACAGCATACGCAGTCATCATAATGATAACAGCTCCTGGGATAATTACTTTGAGTTTCTTATGCGTTTCTACTCCATTCATTATTGGCATCTTGATATCCATGAAAACTAGGTCAATGTCTTTGTTCTCTTCCGCTAAAAGTAGAGCCTCTTCTCCATCTGCAGCTGAAATTACTTCATGACCTTTGGTTTTCAAAATTTTTGTCATTGTTATTCTAAGGTTCTCATTGTCATCAACAATCATTATTCGACCTTTTTTTGTCATCTAGATCTTTCCCCGAAAATTTTGTATGTGTTCATAATCTGCTAATTCATCTGTAGAAATCGCAGTGTATTCAATATCTCTTAATCTCCTCTCCAGCTGTTGATTCTTAAAATATGGAATTGTATAACCTACCTGAACGAATAGATTTTCAATCAATATAAGTGAATAACGCATGAAGATTCTAGGTCTCCAATCCCTTCCGAATTTTTTAATTGCCAATCTTATCAGTCTCCATCACATTTATCGATTGGTTTGCTGAAATAGAGGAAACGAGAGTTCAAACGTTACACCAGCACTCTGTACACCAGCAACTCTATCACGTATAGTAATGTTACCAGAGTATTTGTCAACAATGTGCTTTACTTGATGAAGGCCTACACCGCCATATCTCCGAGATTTATCAAACAAGAATTTCTTTCTGTCATCTGGAATCCCGGGCCCATTATCCGACACAGACAATAGAACAGAGCCATTTTTATTTTCAATATTCACCCACACTATCTTATTTGCTTGGTTGTTGTAGCCAATAGCATTTTCAAGCAATGATGTAGTCAGTTCTTTAAGAAAATGGTCACCAAGTATTTCTGCACCATTTGAAGAATTCGTAATTTCAATTGTGATATCTTCCCTATCCCCAAAGAGGTTTTCAATAGTTTCCAGTACTACTTGGCTTACGTTTATTGGTGCTAGTTCTACTTCGGAAAGTTTTTCGGTCCTCTTTATCGAATATATGATGCGACTGCATTGGTCAGCAGCATTCTGCACATCTGTGAACAGATCTCCCCTTTCTGACCTATTTAGTTCTGTTTCAATGATTTCAAGCCCCATTATAATTGCCTGCAATTTATTACGAATATCGTGGCT
>Ga0307425_1001785_pt1 | contig 12525 bp, 11 predicted proteins | sample SalMarWE160330MG_FD_202152 | JGI IMG/M metagenome (GOLD analysis project Ga0307425, IMG submission 202152) | Salt marsh sediment microbial communities from the Plum Island Ecosystem LTER, Massachusetts, United States - WE1603-30 | ecosystem: Environmental > Aquatic > Marine > Intertidal zone >... | reverse complement strand
GCCAGTGCAGCATGTAGTGCTTGCTCGTCGACAAGTTCGCCGCGGGCGCAGTTAACCAAGAGGGCAGAAGACAGCATCAGATCGAGCTCGTCTTCTCCGATCAACCCCACGGTCTCGGGAACGAGCGGCGCGTGCAGTGTCACGATATCCGCCTTCTTCAGAAGCTCGTTGAGTGACACGTACTGCATGCCATAGGTCGCTACGAGATCGCTGTTTTGCACCACGTCATAGCCAAGAAGCTTCGCCCCGAAACCGCTCAATCGCCGACCCACCGCGGCTCCGATACGTCCGGTTCCCACGATACCTACTACGAGTGCGCCGACCTCATGTCCCATGTAGCGATGCCAGGCACCGCTACGCGTCGATCTGTTCGCCGGGCAGATGTGCCGAAGTAGCGACAACATCAGACCAACAGCGAGATCAGCAACGGCTTCGCAGTTCGTCCCGGGCGCATTCGCCACCGCAATTCCCATCGAGGTCGCGGCGTCGATGTCGATGTTGTCGACCCCGACGCCGTGCTTCATGACCATGCGCAGGCCCTTGGAAACCGCGAGAACGGCTTCCGGCACCGGCTCCGCGCCAGGAATGAGCACCTCAGGCTGCTCATTCGCGACGATTGAGGCGAGCTTCGCGCTGTCCAACGGGCGATCGTTCTCACGAACGATATGCACCTCGTACCCCGCATTCTGTAGCAGATCGCTCCCTACCGTGGCCACGCTTCCAAAGGAGCGAGAGCTGACGAGCACGATGCGCATGATCTCCTCCTGGTTACTAGAGCGATGCACCGAGGGCTCGGAAAGCCTCCATTGCCTTGTCCACAAGCTTCTTTTCTGGGGATGCGAACGGCAAGCGGGGGTATCCGGAGTTCACGCCCCTGCGGCCCAGCACTGCTTGGATCATCGTCAGCGTGGGCCCCAAGTGCATGACGTCACGCATGGCCGAGACCTTCTTCTGTAGTGGACGAGCCTTCTCAAAATCGCCTGCTTTCACAGCCTCGAAGAGCTCTACCACCGGCTCAGGGATTGCATTCGCCAGACCGGAGACCGAAGCGAACGCGCCCATTGATACAGCGGGCAGGATGAGCGCCTCAGTACCAATTACCGGAATGAAATCCTTCCGGTCAACTGCCCAGAGATAGTTGTAGAAGACCATGATGTCGAAGCTTGAGTCCTTGACGCCCCGGACTCCAATTCCCGCAAGCTTATTGAGAAAGCCGGGCGAGATGGAGACGCCGGTAGTTTTCGGGTTGTTATAGACGAGTACGGGAATCTCGACTGCATCAACCAACGCCTTGAAGTGGCGCTCCACTTCAGGTTCCTTGAAGCCGTAGTAGATTGGCGGGACAGAGGCGACTGCCACGGCTCCGGCTTGTTCGGCATGCTTGGCGAGGTCGACGGCGAAACGCGTCGTCGGTCCTCCGACATGCAGAATCACCGGCACACGGCCGTTGACTTCATCAATCACAACCTCGGCGACTCGCTTGCGCTCTTCCACGCTCATGAGTGGGCCGGATCCGTAGGTCCCGCATGGATAGAAACCTTGTACCTTATCAACGAGGAAGGAGACTATCTCTCGCTGCGCCTTCTCGTTAAAGGCTCCCTTCTCGTCAAATGCCGTGAGCAGAGGTGGGACAATTCCCGCAATCTTCGGTTCCATCGTTTCCTCCTTGAGGTTTGTAGTGTTTAGTCTTGTATGGGCCGCTACAGAGCTCCCCGTGCATCCGAAGCAATAGACCCGAGGCCAAGCTTGCCAATCCTGGCAGGCGTCGGCCTGCCAGTCTCCAGATCCCAGCCACGCTCATCGTAGTAGTCGTCAAGGATCCGATCTGTGTCCTGTTTGGCGAGGATTTTCGTCTGATAGTAGTCCTGCATCTCAATCCGCCCTTCCGGCGAATCCATCGGACGGAACCAGACTTCGGGAACCGCATCATCTACACGACTGAATCCCTCGCGTACGTTCATGACCTTGGCGACGTTGCTAATCCGCTCCCCGCACTCGACCATTCCGAGCGCCGTCATCTTGTGCCCAGTCGCCGCCGAGTACAGCTCTGCAATGTCGTTCCCGAAGAGCAGTCCTTGATATGTATAGATCGTGCAGAGGCCGATCGCGTTCTTCACCCGCATCATGTCTTCCATGTAGCGGGTATACCGACCAACGTTGAACTTGCCGCTGTAGTCCGATTCGGAGAAGATTCGGTCGATCGTTCCCTCAGGCAAGCCCCACCGCTCGACCTGATCGCGAATCTCCTCAATCGTCTTGTTACGGCTGTTCGTCATCGTGTGCGAACCACCGTGGTGCGGCCGCGGCCGAGTTGTGAAGGTCATCATCAATGGGTGGAAGCTCGACGGCCGGGCATCGTAGATGAAGTCGACACCCTTACAGATCCCGGCGTACCAGTACTCTTGCGGGTCCAATCCGAATTCTCTCTTCAGCCGCATCCACCCATCAGCGAGCACGTCGCCGAACCCCTCCCGAGTGACGATCATCTCGTAGAGCTTTTCGTAGGTATCGTAGTCCCGTGACAGCTTGAGGCCGCCTGTCTGCGACGAGGTTAATCGACCGATCTCGTACATCTTGGTAACAAAGTCGATCAGCCGCGTTGTCGTATAGAAGTCGATCCCGGTTTTCGAGTTGGCATCGGCCACAAAATGGATGACCTTTCGGAAGTCTTCCACCCCGAGCAGCATCCCGGACGTGGCGCTCTTACTGAACGGCGAGCCGTACCCAACTTCTCCATCGAACTCACCGCCCTTCGTCATCCAGCGCAGACGACATCCGAGGATGCACGAGTTGCAGGCGATGACGTTCTCGACAGTCTCAATCCTCGTTTCCTCTCCGTAGAGCTCATCCCAGCGATCCTTGGGCCAGATCCCCGGATACTGCGTGTGCTTGAAGGTGCTCCATCCGGCGGCCAACCCGAGATCGATCCAGTGCTCCCTGCGCGGCCAACGCATGATGCTATCTCGCATTCGCTCCGAGGCGGCAATGAATGCGTCCGGATCTGCCACTTCCACCCCGCCGGTTCCGTTGACGACGATCGCTTTGAGGTTCTTCGAGCCCATAACAGCCCCTAGGCCACCGCGGCCGAGCGAGTTGCCCCGATCTACAATCGTCAAAGCGTGACGAACCAGGTTCTCGCCGGACGTGCCGATCACAATCGTTCCGGACTCCGGTCCCTCTCGCTCAACCAGATCGATCATCACTTCTTCGATTCCGTGCCCCCAGTACTCGCCGGCGTCAACAACATCTATTGCATCGTCACGAATTCTGAGGAATGACGGTCTGTCGGCTTTCCCGGTGATAAGCAGGTGATGACAGCCAGCCCGCTTAAGCGCAATCCCCAAGTATCTTCCGCCAGCTGTGCAAGCTCCGATAAAGTGCTTTCCGTCCTCCGACGCGGTCGTAGGGAACTTCGTGATAACAGTCGTCTTGGGTGTTCCGGGCGTCAGCGTGCCGACGAGGACTCCGGGATTGATGCAAATGATGTTCTCAGGTGAGAGGGGATCGATCCCCGGGCGGAGGGCGTCCGCCATCAGACGCCAGCCAACGCCGGAACCGCCAAGAAACGCATCGGAAAGTGCTTGCTCGACCGGCGCTCGATCAACCCGCCTCGTGGACAGATTTACCCGAACACCCCAGCTTGTCGGACGCGTCATGATCCCTCCTTGCTTGACAAGCGAACCACGACTTTCTCCTGGCTCGGCCCCTTTTCGTAGGTTATGGCGCCATACTTGCAGGCCTTCGCGCAAGCAGGGTCACCGCCGCACAGGTCGCAGCCGATCGGTTTGATCATCGGGGCGGACATTCCATCGGAGAGATGCCTCTCCATTACGATCATCGCGCGGCCCGGGTTGAAAACGCGGGTTTTCGCAAAGGAGCATGCAAGCTGGCAGCTGCGGCAGCCTCGGCAATTCTCGGCCCGAATGACCAAACTGCCTGAAATGGTAGGAGATCCTTCAGTCACTGCCTCACCACCTTACCGGTACAGGTCTAGCACGCCGATCCTGCTCAAAGCTCCAGGTTGGATTATGGCCGATGTACGATCTCAACAGTGTTCCCTTCCGGATCCTCAAAGTACCCGATCCGCCACCCATTGCTTGTCTCTCGAACTCCGCGAACGGCAACCCCTTCTGCGGCAAGACTCTTCTGCGTTTCGTCGAAGTCATCCACAATGAATCCCACGTGACTGAATCCAGGCGATGTTAAGTCTCGATCAACTTGAGGTGCCTGTGTTGGAAGGATCTCGATCTGAGCGCCACGTTCTCCCGAAAGAAAGAAGATAGGCGGACGTCCCTCCTTCTCCAGGCAGCGGACAATGCGCAGTCCAACGTGCTTTTCGTACCAGGCAGCCAGCGCTCGCGAATCGTGGGCATAGAGACCGAAATGCTCGATTATCATGCGCCTACATCCTCCACATCGGCGAATCCCGTAATCATCATCCCCTCGGCTTCCGGGAGAAGGAGAGGGATCGCGTACGACCTGACTAGCGTCTTGCTCACGAGAGGCTTTAGGTCGGCGTCTTCGACTAAATAGAACTTCCGGCCGGTCGTGAGAAATGCCTTGTGTACGGGAAAAGGAGGACTGAGTGTCTTGGCGCGGCCAATATTCTCGACGCCCATCAGATCGGCACAGATGCCTTTCAGGTTGAACGTCTTCATAAGATACTCAGCCGCACCGACGGAGAATCCGGGTTGCTTGGTCAGGTAACGGTCCGGATCGCTACTTCGGTAGCTTGAATAGCCGGTGTATATGAAGAGAAAGTCTGCTTTCCGTAACTGCGTTTCGTACTGCCGCAGATCGTCAACGGTGATTTCCTCCATATCCTCCTTTGGGATCTCCAGCAGGACCGGACGGTCAGCCACGAAGTCTACGACGTCGAACGAGCCGAGCTTGCTCCCGTTCGGGTCCACATGGAAGTTCACGTCAAGGTGCGTCCCGGAGTGGACAAACATCCGGAGGAAGCTCGTGTTGTTATATGAGCTCCACCGAACGCTATCCGCTCCGCCGGATGGCTTGTCGATCATGCGAGAGCGAGGAATCACTTCCGGAGGGTCAATCGGACCAGGCATTACGAGTTGACTCGGGAGCAAGGGGTATGAGAATCGCACTAACACATTGACCTCCTTACGTCATATGGTTCGTGCCTAGTGTAGATGCAACAGACTGTATTGTCAACTCATACTAACAATATTCGGCAATAAAGTATTGACAAACTTACAATAGTGTGCCATACTGATCTCTATGTCAGCAATTGAGACCAGCCCGGATCGAGCGAGAAGCCTGGAGAGCACACTGCTTGAGTTTGCAAGAACGATAAGTCTCGACCCGACATCGGCCATTCCGCTCCATCACCAACTGTTCCGCGTCCTGCGTCAGTTTGCGCATCAGCATTATCTCGCTACAGACGATAGACTGCCGCCCGAGGAGCTCGTCGCAAGGGTCTTCGGGGTGAGCCGTCCAACCGCGGCCCGTGCAATCCGCGGCTTCGTTGAGCAGGAGCAACTGACTAGGACGCCCGGACGAGGTTCGTTCTTCCGCTCAGATCAGCGACTGGATCTGACACTGCTTGCGAATTCGCTCAGCGTACTCGACGCAGTCCGCCCTCCACATCAGCTCACAACCGAAGTGATCACACAAACCCTGACGGGATCGATCCCCTTGGACATCCAGCAGCTCGGGCTTGCCTCGGACATGGTCGCGGTATATCTTCGCCGGCTTCGATCGATCGATGGCCAACCCGTTATAGTCTGTGACTCGTATCTCCCGGCGGATCTGTTTCCTGACCTACAGAACAAGGAGTTGGTCCGGGGAAGTCTCTACGCAACTCTTGCAAGCGCCTATGGGAAGAAGATTGCTGAGTCCAATCGATTCATCGAAATCGCGGAACTTGTGGATAGGGACATCATGGCACTCCTCGACGTACCCATCCTGACGCCGGTCTTCGTGCTAAAAGGCCTTTCGTGCGACGAGTCCGGGAATGTTTGCGAGGCTATCGTTTCCCACATCGTGGGCCAAGCACGCTTCAGCAGTACCGTCAGAACCCAGAGCACAGCGACAAGGCGAGGCGATTCAAGCGAACCTGAGACATTGAGAGAGGTGTAATGTGGTAGGGCCAACGGCGGTTCTCGCACACGACTTCGGAACAACGGGGAACAAGGCCACCCTATTTAGCCCTAGTGGAGAAATACTAGCGAGTCACTACCTTCCGTACGCGACTGAGTACCCCAAGCCAGGGTGGGCTGAGCAGAACCCTAACGACTGGAAAAAGGCTTTCGTTGCTTCGACGTCAGCAGTACTCTCCCAAGCCAAGGTTCGGAGAGAGGACATCGCTGCAGTCACGTTCAGCGGGCACATGCTCGGATGTGTTCCGGTTGCGAAGGACGGAAGCGTTCTCCGTAATAGGGTGTTTCTCTGGGCGGACCATCGAAGTGAGGAACAGGCAAAGGCAATTGAGGATCGCATCGGTTGGGAGGATTTCTACCGGCGCACAGGCGGGGGGCTCGAACTAGCCCTCTACCCGGCAGCCAAGCAGCTATGGCTTGCAAAGCATGAGCCGGACTTATTCAAGAAGACGTACTTGTTCTTGGGGACGAAAGATCTGCTGATCCACTGGTTGACGGGACGATTTGCAACAGACTACTCGGACGCGTCCAACACCGGCCTTCTTGACCTGCAGCAGCGGCGCTGGGCAGAGGACTACGTAGAGACGCTCGGATTGGATCTGAGAAAACTTCCGGAGGAGATACTGCCGAGTATTGAAGTGGTCGGGCGAGTAACGCGAGCCGCGAGCGAGAGTACGGGGCTTGCCGAGGGGACGCCGGTTGTACTGGGCGGCGGCGATGTCCCGTGTGCCGCAGTCGGCGCAGGCGTTGTGGGCGAGGGGACTGCCTACAACTACATTGGGTCAGCGTCATGGGTTGCTGTAGCAAGTCCGGACGGGGCGTTCGACGTCACAATGCGCCCGTTCAATCTGTGCCACCTTGTTCCGGATATGTACGTTAGCCAACTCGCGACCTATTCCGCCGGCGTAGTTCACGAGTGGTTCAAGGACAACATCTGCCTCTCCGAGATCGCCCGAGCGGAGACGCTGGGAACAAGCGCTTTCGATTTGATTGATCAGGTAGCTGAGGCGGCGCCGCCCGGCGCAAACGGATTACTCTTCCTTCCTCACATGCGCGGTGGTGGTGCTCCATTCCACGATCTCGATACGCGTGGCGCACTTCTCGGTCTTGATCTCAGCCACACGAGGTCGGACGTGCTGATGGCAGTGCTCGAAGGGATCAGCCTCAACATCGCCCTGCTTTGTGAGGCACTGCAGAAAGGAACGGGCAGGCCGTTCTCTGAGCTACGTGTCGTCGGAGGCGGAGCAAAGAGCTGCTTGTGGATGAAGATACTGGCAAGTGCCGTGGAGAGGCCAGTTGTGACGCTGGCGAATTCGCAGGAAGCCAATTGCCTCGGTGCGGCAATGACAGCCTACGTTGGTCTCGGCCTTTATGACGACTTCGATCTTGCGGCCGCAGCGATGATTAAGATCGCGGATCGGACAGACCCGGATCCCGCATCCGCAGAAGTCTATCGATCACTCACCAGAATCTTCCGCAATGCCTATGAACGGGTTTCGCCAATCCACAGAACACTCGGCCAACGAGCGGAAGGAAACCAGTCGTAGAGAAGAAAACGCGAGAAGGGAGGTGATAACGCGGAGCATCAACCATGTAAAGGCAAGAATTGGGGGAAGTATTTGGATCAAACCAAATCAGGAGGTGCTGTTATGCGCAGCAAGTGGTACGTGATCGTCCTTGTTGCGGGAATGCTTGGGTTGCTTTCGCTTGGCGTCTGGGCTGCCGATCGGACGATCGGTGTCGGCGCGCAAGGGCTCTCCAGTCCGTGCCCTACCCGAATGGCGAACCAGTGGAGCATTGTCTGCGAGGAGATGGGATGGGACATACTGACCGTTGACGGCGGCGGCGACATGCAGAAGGTGATCGACGCGGCGCTCACGTGGATCCAGATGGGCGTCGACGCGATTCACATCTTCTTCCCGCCGGCCGGCTCGCTGGGTGAACTCGCTGAGGCGTGTGCCTCGGCGGGCATTCCGCTGATCACAACCGGGTACGGCTGTGGCCAGGGCCAGACGTTCGATGTTGGGATGAGCGACTTCGAGGGTGGCGTCAAGATGACACAATGGTTGTTCGACGCCCTTGGTCGAGAAGGTGAGATCGCCGTGCTGCATTGGGATCAAGTTCCTTGCCCGAGACAGCGTTACGCGATGCTTGAAGCAATGCTTCCGGAGTTCCCCGGCATTCACGTAGCCGCGAGTCACGTGGCGAAGTTCCCCGGCGCCGGCGAGGACTGCCGCGCCGCGATGGAGAACATCCTGCTCGCACATCCCGAGATTGACGGGGTTTGGGGAGCCTGGGATGAGTTGACGATGGGCGGGGTACAGGCGGTCCAAGCCGCCGGCCTCGACCTCATTTGCGTCGGCATTGACGGCAACAAATCAACGTTCGACGCCATTCGAAGCGGAGGCCCGTTCAAGATGACGGTCGCTCCGGATTGGGAAGGCGGCGTCACGATTGCCGTCAAGGAACTGGAAGCCAGACTCTGGCAGGGACAGCCACCCCTCCAGCAACAATTCTACATCGATATTCCAATAGTCACAGCAGCGAACTGCCCTCCTGAGGGTTGGTTCTACGGAGAGTGGGTCGCTGCCGGAATGCCGGAAGAGGCCAAGAAATAGGATCAGGTGAATGTGGCGGAGGCTTCCGGTCAGCGCCGTGCAAGCCTCCGCTTTGATTGCGGACCTGCTGAAAGGGCATAATCTCCCATGACTCTGGAGGATCCAAGAGCGCTCCGACTCGAAATGCGGGGGATCACAAAGACGTTCCCCGGGACCGTTGCGTGCGAAGGAGTCGACTTCGATCTGCGCCGCGGAGAAATCCACGCGCTCGTCGGACAAAACGGTGCAGGAAAGTCGACGCTGATTAAGGTTCTTGCGGGGATCCATGCCCGCGATGCGGGCGACGTTATAGTCGACGGACAGCCGGTTGAGCACCTTACTCCTCGTCTTGCGCACGACCTCGGCATGAGATTCATTCATCAGGAGCTGAATCTTATTTCCCAATTCAATGTCGCCGAAAACATCGTGCTTGGGGACCCATACCCTCTACGCCGACCGACCAGACTCATCTCATGGAAGCGACTGAATCAGCATGTCAGGGCGATCCTCGAGGGACTCGGGATTTCCATTGATCCAAGACGATCGGTTCAGTCTCTGAGTATCGCAGAGCAGTGGATGGTCGCTATCGCTCGCGCGCTCTATTCCCGAGGACAGTTGCTCGTCATGGACGAGCCAACGTCGTCTCTTGCAAGGGAGGACGTGCGCGAGCTGTTCAAGCTCGTGCACTCGCTCGCCGAGCGCGGCACGTCCGTCATCTACATCTCCCATCGTCTGGAAGAGGTTTTCGAACTCGCGGAGCGCGTAACGGTCATCAAAGATGGGCGTAAGGTGAAGACCACCGATGTATCAACGCTATGCTTGAGCGAACTGGTTCGCTTGATGGTTGGCGGCCGTCCCCAAGAACTCTATCCAACCATCGAAGAAAAACGGGTGTTGGGTGAGGTCGCGCTCGACGTGAGTGGCCTAACCAGCGCCAACGGTCGGTTGCAGGATATCTCATTCTACGTGCGGGACCGCGAAGTTCTGGGAATCACGGGGCTTCTTGGAGCAGGACACCACGAACTCGCCGAAATTATCTTCGGTGTTGAGTCCGCCGTGTCCGGTGCAATAACGCTGGACGGACGTCGATACTCCCCGAAGAACGCACGTCGTGCCATCGCTCGTGGCGTCGGCTTGGTACCGGCCGAACGAAGACGACAAGGAATCGTTGGCGACATGCGGCTCTGGGAGAACATCATCCTTGCCCACCTCAATCGCTTCCTACTAGATCCGATCACTCGCATTGTGCATCACGGTCGAGCCAAGAAGGAAGCGACAGGCCAAATGAAGGCGCTTCAGATAGTGGCTACTGGGCCGGAACAGGAGGTTCAGTACCTTAGTGGCGGCAACCAGCAGAAGGCTGTGCTCGCAAAGTGGCTCCTTCGCAAACCACGTCTGCTTGTCTTGAGCGAGCCAACGCGCGGAATAGACGTACTAGCCAAGTCCGAGATTTACAACCTCGTGCGGCGACTCGCCGATGAAGGCAGCGCAATTCTCTTTATCTCGACGGAAGTTGAGGAGTTAGCGGGAGTCTGCGACCGAGTGCTCGTTCTGCGTGGCGGGCGTATATCGGCCGATCTGCCTCAAGCAGAACTATCTGCACAGCAGATCATGGAGGCCTGCTACGGGGATCGAACAGCGGGTGAGTCGCGATGAAACGATCCGCCAAATACCGGATGGAGCGGATCGGTCTGACCGTCGGTCGATTCGGCACTGTGATCGGTCTTCTCCTCTTGGTCACAGTTTTCGCAATCCTGAAACCAAACGTATTCCCAACAGCGCGAAATCTGCTGAACATCCTGAATCAGATCTCGCTGCTCGGCATCTGTGCAGGTAGTCTGACGATATGCCTCGCGGTCGGTGAGTTCGACTTGTCTGTCGGGGCGGTGGCGACGCTCGGCGCAGTACTCACGGCAGGATGGCTCCCCCACATGCATCCGGTGTTGGCTGTGCTTGCTGTTCTGGCCATCTGCCTGCTTGTCGGGCTGACAAACGGACTGATCATCACAACCCTTCGCGTGTCGTCATTCATGACAACCCTCGGGATGATGACTGTGCTTACCGGGTTCAGCTACTGGTACACGAGCGGGAGTGGATCGATCCTCTATAGCGGAATACCAAAATGGTTCTTGCAGATCGGCAAGGGATCGTTCCTGCATATACCGTACCTCGTCTTCGTTATGAGCGTCGTTCTGATCATTCTCCATATGCTCATGAACCACACGTCTACCGGCCGACATATCTACGCCGTCGGAGGAGATGCCGAGGCGGCTCGTTTCGCGGGAATCTCGGTTCGAGGCATGAAGATCTTCGGGTTCGCGTTGTCCGGAACACTTGCGGGCCTGACCGGCGTTCTGCTCGTGGCGCGGCTTGGTCTTGCGGAGCCAACAATAGGGGATCGATTTCTGTTCGACGCATTTACCGTCGTCTTCCTCGGCGCCGCATCGATTCGCATCGGGCAGTTCCACATCCTGGGTACGCTTATCGGTGCGCTGATCATGGGCACGATCTTCAACGGCTTCACGCTGCTGGATGTCCCCTACCACCTTCAACTTGTCGTGCAGGGGGCGATTCTGATCGCGGCAGTTACAGCCGCTGGGCTGTGGCAGGGGTTGAGTCAGTCCGTGAGGCTACGAAACGTGAGAGGCGAGTACAAATCAAGTGAAACTAGGCAAGATGCTGAGTAAACCACCCTGGGAGGCCGCTTGCAACACATGGCGCGGGGCACTGCGGGCCTTGCCGAAGCTCCGTCGCTATGGAATCATCGTCTCTCTCTTGCTTCTGTTCGCGATTTTCTCGATCATGCGTCCCGAGATCTTCCCGACAACAGGAAATCTGATATCCATCCTCAAGCAGATTTCGCTCCTTGGGATCCTGTCGGCGGGGCTCACAGTGTGTCTTGTGCTCGGCGACTTCGACCTATCAGTCGCCGCGGTGGCCACCTGGAGCGGCGTCATGGTTGCCGCTCTTCTTCCCCAGATGAGCATGTGGGCGGCGATACCGCTTGTTGTGGCAATGGGCGTCGGAATAGGGCTAGTAAACGGATTCTTCTCCGCGGTCGTCGGGATCTCACCATTCATCGTAACTCTAGCAACGCAAACGATGCTTCGCGGATTGACACTGTGGTACACGGGTGGCTACTCACTCTACTCGGGAATCCCGAAGGCATTCGTGCGTATCGGCCGCGGCACGGCCCTGGGTATCCCTTACCTCGTCTACATAATGCTGCTCATCTATATCCTGATCTACGTCGCTGCCAACCATATGGCGTTCGGCAAACGTCTCTACGCAGTCGGAGGCAACCCCACCGCCTCTCGCTACTCGGGCATTCGCGTTATCCGCGTGCACCTTCTCGGATTCGTCATCTCCGGAGTTTTGGCTGCGCTGACCGGCGTTCTCCTTGCAGCGCGCCTCTCGTCCGGCCAACCGCGGGCAGGGGAGGGATTGCTCCTCAACGCCTTTGCGGCTTGCTTCTTAGGCGCCACTGCATTTCGCGCAGGTCGATTCAACATCCTCGGAACATTTGTTGGGGTCTTGTTTATCGGCGTTCTAAACAATGGGCTCGTAATCCTAGGTGTGCCGTTCTACCTTCAGTACGTAATCCAGGGCGCTATCCTGATCCTGGCGATCGCTGCGTCAGGGCTGGCACGCTCACTCTCCGGAACGAAAGCGCACTAGCGCCCCGTAACACGAGACTTGATCAGCATTCTCGTAGCACTTCTGCAAGCTCGCCAATTGCATAGGCTGATTCCAATCGGTACGCTTCCGTATGAACGCCAATGGACATATATAGATTCCTTGCCGAA
>Ga0307425_1001780_pt1 | contig 12544 bp, 10 predicted proteins | sample SalMarWE160330MG_FD_202152 | JGI IMG/M metagenome (GOLD analysis project Ga0307425, IMG submission 202152) | Salt marsh sediment microbial communities from the Plum Island Ecosystem LTER, Massachusetts, United States - WE1603-30 | ecosystem: Environmental > Aquatic > Marine > Intertidal zone >... | reverse complement strand
AAAGGCAGTTGTATTGACATTGGCGAGGTTGTTACCTGCTATATCAAGCATTTTTTGGTGGGCTTGCAATCCAGTAACTCCGGCTGACAATGCGAAACTCATTTTTGTTTCTCCTTATATTGAAACTTACAAATCTGAAATTAGTTTTTGACCGATATTACGCCTTCTAAAGCGACAGTGTGATTTGCGGTGACCAAAACTATCTGGCCATCCACATTATTGATTACTTCTTCAACGATGCCGCTTGTGATATCCTTGGTTCCAGTCTCGTCCTCCGATGCGAATGAGATCTCCTTGCCTATCAACGAGTTGGCGTAGTTACGTTCCGCGGTGGAAAGAACGCTTGCAAAGTTTGAATTCATCGATTCGAGCTGCTGCAGTTGTGAGAACTGCGCCAACTGGGAAGCCATTTCGTTATTATCCATCGGTTCAAGCGGATTCTGATTTTGCAGTTGTGTTATCAGAAGTTTCATGTAATCCAGCTGGATGCTGCTTGCAGTATTTATTACTGATGATGAATCCATAACTTTTACCACCTTTTCTTAAAGATTAAAATCCTATGAAGTTTCTTTCTTAATCCTGTTACAACTAATCGGTCCTGAATCACCATGCCGCATAAATGAGCAATCGTTGTGCCACATTAGAATTATAGTTGGTTCTGTTGTGCACAACTTCTTGTCAAAAAGAATGTTAGGTGAGTTAAAAAATTGAATGAATATTGAAATGACCTTTCTCCGAGATTTTAACAGAGGACATATTTTCCTATATACCAGAAAATTTTGCCGTATCAGTCGGGTAGAGGTATAAGGAATTGTTCTTGTTATGTTTTAACCGCATTGAATGCCTGCATGACGTCCCATAAGAATCAGCACTGTCTTGCTGCAAGTATTGCTTGGAAGTCTCGTATTTATCGAGGGGGGCTTAACACTGAATCATCCATGCTATGTCCCATAACATCATCGCATCATTTCAATAAGTATTTTGGTCCGACGGAAGTAGTGACATTATGGGCCCGTCCCATAAAAAAATTAAAGTTGTTTCCGACTGTCTGTCGATTTATGGCTTTGGGTTGACCACTTATTTGACTGGAATACCCACATAATTAAAACGACAGAGTAAGAGGTGCCGCTTATAGTTTTGGAACGGACAAGTTTACTTAGAATTGTTGCAGTGAGCAGGGATCCTGAAATTCAACGGCTCGCTCAACAGTATGGCCGGAAAGTTTTTGGGGCCGATGACCTGACCGATGTTCTGGATATCGTTAAAACGGTAAGTCCGGATTTGATTCTTTTCGACCATCGGTTTAATCCGAGCCACATTCGCGAATTCCTGAATAAGGCCGATAAAAATATCATCGATGTTCCTGTGGTGGTGGTTGGCTGCGATGATAGCGATGCCGGATTATCTAACGAATTCATGCGGGTGGGGGCCTATGATTATTTACAGGGAAAGCAGGATTACAACAGGCTGGAGCAGATTATTTGCAGGATAAAGAATAATTTAAGAACTACAGACCCGGGCGCCAGAGACGAAAAAGGAAGTTTGAAATCCGTTTCCGATCAAAGCACGAGCCGTTTTTTCGCTGAGAGCCTGGCTGCCTCTGTCTCTATGGTCGGCAAAAGTTCTGCAATTATCAATACCCTCAAGATGACTAAGCTTGTTGCCGGGAGCCGGTGTAATCCGATTTTGATAGTCGGGGAAACAGGTACCGGTAAAGAGGTAGTAGCCAGGGCGATTCATACTCTTCGACATCCGAACGAGCAGTTTGTCGCGGTAAATTGTGCCGCTCTTACGGCAAATCTGCTTGAAAGTGAGCTTTTTGGTCACGTCAAAGGCTCCTTTACGGGGGCTGATCGCGAGAAGACGGGACTTTTGGAATTGGCAGGATCCGGCACGCTCCTGCTCGATGAAATTTCCGAGATGCCGATAGATTTACAGGCTAAATTATTGCGTGTGCTGCAGGAAAAAACTTTCCGGAAAGTCGGAGGCGTCAAAAATATTGTCTGCAAAGCCAGTATAATGGCATCGAGCAACCGCGATCTAAATAACGAGGTTCGGGCCAATCGTTTTCGGCGTGATCTTTATTATCGCTTGAATGTTGGTCCTATAACACTTGCCCCTCTTAGATCACCTGATCGAAGAGAAGATATCAGGCTTCTGGCCGAGTACTTTCTAAAGACATCAAACATCTGTCCGGAAAAACGCGATAAGGTAAAATCCCTGACCCAACTGGCAATCGAGGCTTTGGAGAAACACGATTGGCCCGGAAACGTTCGTGAGCTGAGTAATGTAATCGAAAGAGCGATTCTGCTGGAGACAACGGATAAGATCGGTCTAAGCGGAATTGTAATCGATCCATCTGAATGCAGTCAGGTATCGGGCAGCCCCACAGCTAACCTTATCAAAGGTTTTTCATTGGCAAAGGCCGAGCGCGAGTTGATTTCCCGGGCTCTGCAGGAAACAGGATGGCAAAAGACGCGGGCCGCCGCTCTTCTTGGCATAACCAGGGCAACTCTTTACGCCAAGGTCAAGCAGTACAATATAGAGAAGAATTCTTCTGCCGCAAAGAAATCCGTAAGCGTTAAAGAAGAGCAAAATGAATTTCCCGTTTCATCCTTGCATGATTCCGTAGCGATTTACTGATAAGGCTATAGCCTTCCGGCATTTGTCAGAAAATCTACCGGTTCGTATAGAATCCTGACATCTCATTTCATTACAAATAGCCTGATTTGACGAGATAGATTCATTTTTCGTATTAAATGCCCCGAAACACTCCTTACTGGCCACTTATAACAAGGTTGGCACAGTTATTGCAGTTCTCTGAAAAAGAGGTTGTGAAATACGCCCTCATATTTATGAACTGGTTCGAATTTCTCAGGGTGAAGTTGAAAACTATGGCGGCAGAAGAACAAAAAAATGTTCCCGATGAAGATAATACTTCCGAGGTGCGGTCGGACGGCGAAATTTTTACAGATGAAACTCATGAAGAGACACCTGATGCCGATATCGATCAATCGGATTTAGGTATCCGAGAGGAGCTTTCAGATTACGAACTTTTTGCCGGCGATGAGGATTTTTATAACCTCCTGGCAGAGTCCTCACGGGAGACACCAATTCAACAGCCTGTCGGCGAACGCCCGGAGCCCCAAAAATTTAATCAGTACAGGTTTCAACGTTTTTCAACCCTTCAGAAAATTCTTGCCGTCAGTATTATTGCTGTCATATCGATGCTTCTTTATGTATTATTGAAATCCCCTTCAGGGCTTGTTGCCGGTTCGGTGTCAATGCCCGCCGGTGAGTCGGCGCAGCCCACCGGGCGAGCGAACGTTTCCAGACCGTCTGCTGTTGGTTCCGAACAGGTAATGCAGGCGCAGATTCAAGTGCCGGAGCCTGTGCTTTCACCAACACAACCGCTTTCCTTAAAATTCGCCCGTGACTTTTATCTGCAAAAAGAATACAATAAAGCTTTTGCCGCCTATAAGGAGCTTCGGCAAGCTCTACCGGCGGGCGAGGAGCTGCTCAGAGATTTTCTTCAGTTGAAAATGGCTTTATGTGCGAAGCAAATCGCTGATTTCGAACAGTCGAGCCGTTTGTTGACAATGGTCTCTCAGAGCCGTTCGCCCGCTGTCAGGATAGTGGCTAATTATCATCTCAGCCTTCTTGAAATACAAAGGAAACGATACCTGAGGGCAAGAACCAGGGCTTATAATACGATTGCTCTAATCAAGGCTGTTGATTTCGATAATGACTGGGCATTGTCATTCGAATGCGATTGTTCGTTTCTGGTCGCCGAATGTCTGACACGGCACATTCTTTTACTTAGCAGCACCGATACGGATATTCCCGGTGATTTATGGGGCGAATCCACAGCTTCTTCGGATCCATTTGACAACTTGAACGAGGCCGAGCTACGAAGATTACTGGATTCCGGCTCCGAGCACCTGGGCAGGGGATTGCTCGATCCTGAGATTCGAAAACTCGAAGAGCAGGGGGGGCTGCCTCGCTTCTCTGTAACCTCTTACGGGGCGCCGGTTGAGGAGCTGCTGGCGAAATTCGCCGCCGGCGCAGAGCTTGATTTACACTGGGCTTTCAACGGAGCTTTGGGAAGGGATTCGGGGGAAGATGCTCTGCGGCAAAGGCCGGTCAGTTTGTATCTGCCGGCGGCGACATCGCAGCAGATTGTCCTGACAGCAGCAGGCTGTGCCGGGTTGCTGGCATGTACGGAAGGAGATACCGGTCGGCAGAAAGTGACTATTTACGATCCGGCCGAATATTCATCTTTACGCCAGCACATCTCTTTTCTTAGTCAGCAGGGCATCTCGCTTTGGCAAAAATTCGTGCTGACATTTTACAGCGACCAGCGGCTGGGCAACGCTCATTTTTTAATGGGTCTCCTGCAATCTCAGATGGATCAGCCGATCGAGGCGATTGCGGAATATAAATTAGTGGCAAATCGTTTTTCGCAAGTGTCACTGGCTCCGTTCGCTTTATTGCATTCGAGCAAATTGAAGGCGAGTCTTCGTGACTATCCCGGCGCCCGGGAGGATTTGAAGCAGCTTGTCGAGCAGTATCCGGATGTCGAGATTTACGGACAGGCTTATCTGCGTCTGGCGGATGCCACAATGGAGGCGGGGCTTAATGCCGAAGCCGCACAGTTGTATCAAAGGGTATATAATTTCGGCTTGTCCGCGGAATCGAAGAGTGCTTCTGCCATCGGAGCCGCCGGGTGCCTGTATGAGACAAAAGAATATGAAGAAGCGGCGAAATGGCTGACTCGGTACATCGGTTTAGCCGGGAGTGACGAAAACAAAAACATGTACTCGGCCTATTTTCTGCTGGGACAGTCAAACCTGGCACTGGGAAAATATCAGCAGGCCTGTGATGCGTTTCAATATGCGCTGGAAGAGCAGAGTTCGCGGGAGCAATATGTCGAGGCGATCACATTGCTGGTGAAAAGTCATATAGAACAGGAGCATTTCGTCGAAGCGCTTGATACGCTGGAGAGCGTACGTTCGGTTGCATTGTCAAAGGAACAATCCGTAGAAATGCTGCTGCTCAAATGCAGAATTTTCCGGATGCTGGGACTTCTTGACACGGCGATTGTTACTCTGCGTGACAGGGCGGGATATATTTCCGATTCGCAGTTGAACGCGAAAATATCTTTTGAACTTGCTCAGTGCCATATTGCCAAAGGTAATCTGGAAAGCGCCCGCAGCGGCTTAAGTGAAATTCTCGGTGTCGTCGAACCCGGACCTTTGGCGCAACAAACCGCGATGGCGCTGGCCGAGGTATGTCTAAAACTCGAACGAGGTTCGCAAGCCGTTTCGGTTTGCCTGCAGCTTCTGGAGTCGGATGTGTCCGAGCGGACCAAACAGGAAATCCTGAGAATGCTCGCAGAGGCTTATAACCAACAGGAAAATTATGACAAAGCGACATTAGCTCTTTCAGGTCAATGGAAGTGAAAATGAAAAACAGCAATAAAAAATACAATTATGACTCACAGATCAAAAGTTCCGCATCTTTGAGTTTCAGGGTATACTTTTATATTGCCTGCTTTACGTTTTTGTCTTTCCGCCTCATAACATCTCTTACAGGTACCGCCTATGCGAATTCCGCCACCGGGGATAGTAAGAAATTATCGCAGAGCAGCGTTATAACTTCGAGAGATTCGAAGAATATAAGCGCGCTCGAATTGCTGAGGTCTAAAGTTAGTATTGCCAAAAGCGAGAACGATACGAAAAGCAGGGACCAGCTCAAACAAATCATCGAACAGATTCGCTCCGTTGAGTTCGAGCCGCAAAAGCAGGCCGCGGCGCCTGTTGTTATCCCTGAAAAAGCTCCGGCGGTCGAACCTAAAGAAACTGTACCTCATGTGCCGGTACAGAAGGAAAAAGAGAAACAAGTAGCCGAGCCCAGGCTGCCGAACGAGCCGATAACCGGCGAGACGTTGCAAATGCTCAGAAATCTGGCGCAAAATCCGGAGAAGCTTAATAATCCTCTTGAGCTTGGTGAGATTTTATTTGTTAGCGGAAACGTGAAAGAAGCTTCGTTGTTTTACCGGGAGGCACTGAAGCGTAAAGATCCGAATGACGTCAGCGTGTCCCTGGACAGGGCCTGGATATTGTTTCAGATAGGCAACTGCCTGCGGAACGAAGATCTGCCGGCGGCGGCGAAGATGTATCGACAACTTCTTACGGAATATCCGAATGCACCATGGGCAGACCTGGCAACCGCCCGGAGTAATTTAATCGCCTGGTACTTGAAAGACAAACCCGTTAAGTTGATTGCCGAAGTAAAGCGTGCCGGAAGTAAACAAGACAACATTAGATGACAGAAGCATGGGTAAACAGGAAGATATTGCGAACGTACTTATAGCCGATAACGATCCCGAGTTGGCTCGATTTATGCTTGAGATTCTGGCCCGCAAGGGAATCCGCGGACATCTTGTCGGCAAGAAAGAAAAAGCGCTTGATTTTATCAGCAAGGGCGGTTGCGATTTTGTTTTTACCAGTGACACGATAAACCCCCGGCCGAACCAGCCCGGTCTGGCTCAGGATGGTTTTGAGCTGCTGTGTAAAGTCAGGGAGAACTGGCCCGAACTACCGGTCGTTATGATCGCAAAGGCCAAAGAAGCGGATCCCCAAAATCAAACTGTAAGGACCGCGGTCAGAGCTGTTCGCCTGGGTTGTTGTGATTTTCTGATCAAGCCGCTCGATCGCGAAAAAATAGAAATGCTGCTGGATACCTTTCTGCCTAATCATAGTGTTTCGACAGCAGCTTCGGCTAATGTGGATACCAACTGTCTGTACAGGATTGTGGGCAGAAGTGCGAACCTCATTCAGGTTGTCGAGCTTGCCGGGAAAATCGCTCCGACTTCGGCGCCGGTTTTAATAAACGGTGAAAGCGGGACGGGCAAGGAGCTGATTGCTTATCTTATCCATCACAGAAGCAGAAGATCTCAGGGCTCGTATATCAAAATCAATTGTGCAGCGTTAAGTGATTCGCTTCTTGAAAGTGAGCTTTTCGGCCATGAGAAAGGTGCCTTCACCGGTGCCTGCGCTCAACGCAAGGGCCGATTCGAAATGGCCCATGGCGGAACTCTGCTTCTGGATGAGATTACAGAAACGCCTATAAAGTTTCAGGCCACGTTATTGAGGGTTCTCGAACAGCAGGATTTTGAGCGTGTCGGCGGAAATGAAAGTGTTAGAGTCGATGTTCGAATAATAAGTACGACGAATAAAAATCTGTTAGAGGAAGTCCGGCAGGGCAGGTTCCGTCAGGACCTCTATTACCGGTTAAGCGGGGCAAGATTGGTAATCTGTCCCCTGAGAGAACGAAAGGAAGACTTATCCGACCTTGTGTGGTATTTCGTTAACCTTTATGCCCACGAGGTGCAACGTCGTATCACGAAGCTTGATCCTGTGATGATGGATATTTTTGCCAAATACTATTGGCCGGGTAATGTCCGGCAATTGCGCAATGTCGTACGAACATCGCTTACTTTGGGAGCCGGCCCTACACTGTCGTTGGCGGATGTCTCCTGGCTCTTTGACGAATTACAGCCACTGACACAGCAGGATCTCGCTGATTATGACTTGTCGCGTGAAAAATATGCACATAGCGATTTCGGACTTGGAGGAGTGCCGCTTGAACAGGTGGAAAGGCGGGCCATTATAGATACATTACGCCAGACAGGAGGCAACCAGACGAAGGCTGCAAAGGTATTGGGTATCAGCGACCGAACGCTGCGAGACAGAATACACCGCTATCGGCAAGAAGGCAGTTTGCAGTTAGCATGATTACAATTTCCTTGTAAGAAATGATTGAGGCAAAAAATGGCAGATGCGGATGATATAAAAGAGCAGGAAGAGCAGGAAGGGCAGGAAGAGCAAAAAGATCCGAAGGCCGAAACGAGTGACAAAAAGTCCTTAATCGCACGATTCCTGCCGTGGATAATCATGGTTGTAGTGGTGTTAATTTGTGCCGGTGCCGGTTTGAGCGTCGGTCGATTGTTTGCCGGCTCGGGCAAACCCGAAGCAGCCGAATCTGACTCAGGGTCCAATGTGTCAGCACGGATAAAGGATCTCAAAGCGGATAATAATTCGACAAAAGACACTGCAAAAGTCTGGTATTATGATTTAGATCCCGTTATGGCGAATCTAAATGAGCCGACTGTGACACGCTACGTTCGGGCGTCTTTAACTCTTGAGATGAGTGCGAATATGGATGTCAAGAAAGGCACCGCCTTTCTTGATGAGAAAAAACCCATATTGGTCAACTGGCTTACCGTATATCTTTCAAGTCTGGGCCTTGAGGATATCAGGGGTGATAAAAATCTCAGAAGTATTCAGTCACACATACGCGATGCTTTTAACGAAAAGCTTTTTCCTGATTCCCAGTCTCAAATCAAGCAGGTCCTGATTAAGGAATTCCCGGTACAATGAGTGGTGGAGTAACGAACAGTTTGAGCAGAGAAAAGATACAGCAGCTTCTGATGGCCGTTAGTTCTGAGCCAACGGAAGATATAACACAAGTCGAGGCCACAGAGTACAATTGGAACGAGCCTCATTACTTTAATAGCGAGCAGCTTGAAAAACTCGGCGATTTTGTAAAAACAGCCGCCGCCGCAGTAGCTGAGAAATTCTCTAAATTATGCCGCAGTGAACTTAATGTAACAATTGCATCTACAACGCAGCACTTTGCAGATGAATTTTTTAACCAGCCCTCAAATAGTGAACAAAAGGATTATTATCTTACCTTCGGCAGCAAACAGGAGCAGATGTGTGGACTTATTGGTATGCCCGAACAGGCAGCACTTAACTGGGCGAGGCAATTGCTCGGCGATTCCGAATCCGAAAAGGATCCGGGCAGAGAGTTATCGCAATTAGAAGAATCTCTTTTATTGGATATGGTCTCGGCTCTCGTTGAAGTATTTTCCGGTCTTAATAAATCATTTGATTTCCATTCGGCAGAAAGCATTGTCAAGGGGCAGAGGCCCCTTGAAATGGAAGGTACCGAAGAACTCTGCAAAATCTCCTTTGATGTTAAGAAAGCTGACTCGGAGAAGAGTTCTGAAGCTTATTTTTTGATACTTTGTCGTGAACTGGATCCTGTAGCAGGAAAAGCGGAACAGGATTCCGCCGATTTTTCTGCCGAGGACGTTTCAAAAATGATTCTCGGGCATTTGCAGGAAATGCCAGTACTCATTACAGGCCAACTGGCATCTGCCGTACTTACTTTCGAAGAAATAATGAATCTTCAGGCGGGCGATATACTTTTACTGGATAAGAGAGTCGATCAGCCGGCGGAATTGATTGTAGATGGCCGGACGGTTTATTATGGCCGGCCCGCAAAATCATCCGGCAAGTACGCTGTCACAATCACAAATACAGCGGCGGCATTTGAAGGTAACGCCGGAAACATGAATACGAGTGCCAAGACTAAATGATTGGGAGGACATAAAGATATGGCGGATACAGCTAATGCCGTAGAAGAAAAACAAGATCAGCAGGAAGATACGTCACAACAAGACGGTAAAACGCAGGCGAAATCGGTAGAATTTTCCGAGGCTGTTGGAACCGAGGCCGCAACCGGTGCCGGAAGTATCGATGTCTTACTGGCTATGGACGTTTCTGTTACAGTTGTTATTGGCCAAACTGAATTGCCGGTTAAGCGGCTTTTACAGCTTGGACCCGGTTCGGTATTAAAGCTCGACAAATCTATTGATGAGCCGGCAGACTTGTATCTCAGGGACACTAAGTTTGCTACGGGAAATATAGTGGTGGTGGATGGCCAGTTTGCTATCAGGATAAAGCAGATTCTCGGCCTTAGTAATTCTGCCGCCGGGGCTGGCGGGGCGTGAGTTTAAGAAGGAATTTTGATGATAGGACGTGGACAAACAAATTTGCAAGGATCGCCAGGATCGGATTCTCTCAACACGCCTCTGGCGTCCTATAGCAATATTGTCCTGGTTGTCGGCCTGGTTACGGTCCTCGCCACTCTGATAATCCCCTTGCCTACGCCGATTTTGGATGTGTTGTTGGCTTGTAGTATCTCTTTGGCTTTGGCTGTTTTGGTCGTGACCCTGTCATCGAAAGAGGCACTCGATTTGTCGACGTTTCCTTCACTGCTTCTTTTCGTAACGTTGTTTCGGCTTTCCCTTAATGTTGCCTCGACGAGATTGATTCTTTTAAACGGAGATGCGGGAAAAATCATTCAGACCTTCGGCGGCTTTGTTGCCGGCGGCAGTTTCGTAGTGGGCCTGGTCATTTTCCTGATCCTTGTCGTGATCCAGTTTATTGTTATTACGAAAGGTGCCGAGCGAATCAGCGAAGTATCCGCCCGTTTTACCCTTGATGCGATGCCCGGCAAACAAATGGCCATCGATGCGGACCTCAACGCCGGGACTATTACCGAGACTCAGGCCAATGAGCGTCGAGCGAAAATCGTGAAAGAAAGCGAGTTCTATGGCGCGATGGATGGTGCCAGCAAATTTATACGCGGCGATGCCAAGGCCGGGCTGATCATCACAGCGGTCAATATAATCGGCGGCATAGCTATGGGATATTCGAAGGGTATTCCAATTGCGGGTGCCGTAAGGACTTATTCTATTCTTTCCATCGGTGATGGACTTGTCAGCCAGATACCGTCAGTTATCATTGCGGTCAGTTCGGGATTTTTGGTCACAAAGATATCGTCGCGCTACAGTGTCGGCCAGGATCTTTCCAGGCAGTTTCTCAAAACGAGCCAGCCGCTGATTATCGCAGGAGTTATAATCGCGTTGATGGCGTTGGTGCCGGGTTTGCCCAAAATTCCTTTTCTTTTGCTGGGTGCCGGTTCGGCTCTGCTTGGACGAGCCGTGGCCAAATCCGAAAAGGGGCACAAGCAAAAGCGCAGTGTCTCTCCCCAGGCAAAGGCCGAGAAACAGCCGGTCGAAGAGCTGCTGGATGTTGACCGGATTTCTGTCCAGGTCGGCGTCCGATTAATCAGTATGGTAGACCCTCGTAAAGACAGCACTATTTTTGACCGCATTGGGGCATTGCGGAGAAAGTTTGCCCGGCAGCTTGGCATCATAATTCCTCTGGTTCGGCTACGCGATAATATTAATCTCGAATCGACAGCTTATGAGATTCGAATCGCAGAGCTGCCAGTAGCGAAGGGGCGATTGGAACCCGAGAAGTTTCTTGCTATGGATCCGGGTACTGTTCAAACCAAAGTCGAGGGGATAGAAACGACCGAACCTGTTTACGGGCTGCCGGCTTTGTGGATTACACAAGCCAATAAGGAAAAGGCCGAACTCAACGGATATACAGTAATCGATCCTGAGTCGGTCTTTATTACGCATTTATCCGAAACAATGCGAAAACACGCCGGCGATTTATTGACCCGTGAAGATGTGCAGCTTCTGATAGACAGACTTCGTAAAACTCAGCCGTCTTTGGTCGGAGAAGTTATCGGAGCCGATCGGGAAGTGTCTATCGGATTGCTTCAGCGTGTGCTTAAAAACCTCATAAAGGATGGAATCCCGATTCGTGAATTAACCGCTATTCTTGAATCGTTGGGAGAACACGCTTCAAAAACCAAGAACACCGCTGTCTTGACAGAGATGGTTCGTAAACGCCTGAGCAGATCTATCACCGAGCAGTGTAAGAATGACGATGGCAAGATTATGGCCATAACATTGGATCCTGCACTCGAGCATCAGATGGCCTCGACCTTGCAGCAGGAGGCAGAGGGAATCAATCTGGCTTTACCGACCGAGATGGCCATGGATATAAGCAGAAAAACAGCACAAGCCTGGAAGTCGGCGATGGATAAAGGTGACGATAAGGTGGTATTGCTCTGTGACGCGAGGTTACGCTCGCCGCTGGCGGTAATGTTGTCGCGAACAGTGCCGATGTTGTCTGTCGTGGCGTATGACGAAGTTGTGCTTGGAACCGAAATAGAGCCGATAGAAATAATATCCATCCAGCAGACCGACTCGATAGAACCAAGGGGGCGGGAACTTGTCGGAGTTTCGAGGTGATGTATTGTGCGTCAGATAAATGCAATATGATATATGCAACAGTAAATACGAGATAATTATGCCGCTACACGTTAGATCAATTGCAGTAAGCATTGCAGTGATATGTTTTTTTGTCTTGAGCTTAGTTGGATGGTTTTGCGGCCTTTCGCCGTTTGTTTGCTGTAAGAGAGCGCTGATAGGGGCGGTGCTTGCGTATGTAGCGGGAGGATGGGCTGTGAGAGCGATAAATGCTATTTTGGTCGAAGCGATAATAGCAAACCAGGTGAATCAGCAGGACGACTCTGGTTTTGGAGCTAATAAAAAAATGAGATTTGAGGAAAAGGGCAGTGTCGGTACAGACTAAAGACATCAGTGAGGACAGGTTTGCCGGCAAGAGCCGAAAGCATCTAAATAATGTTGCCCTGCGCGCATACTCTGTCCAACAAAAATCTGTCCGTGGAGAAATCGAGAACGAACAGATAGCCGAACTTCTGCCCATGGTTAACAAGATAGCCAGGCGGGTCGTAACATATTTGAAGC
>Ga0307425_1001779_pt1 | contig 12545 bp, 17 predicted proteins | sample SalMarWE160330MG_FD_202152 | JGI IMG/M metagenome (GOLD analysis project Ga0307425, IMG submission 202152) | Salt marsh sediment microbial communities from the Plum Island Ecosystem LTER, Massachusetts, United States - WE1603-30 | ecosystem: Environmental > Aquatic > Marine > Intertidal zone >... | reverse complement strand
TATGAGCAACAGCAGCAATACCAAAGACACCAGGAAATGTAAGTCCAATGCTTGATTCAAACTGATCATCTGCAGCAGCTGCAAGTGCTTCTGTGACCTCAGGTGTTGTTGATGAGGTCATCTTCTCAGCTCCAGCTACAAGTACAGTATCATACATTCCTGATTCGATCGCCATTATCCCAGCACGCAAGGCAGTGGCACCGGATGCACAAGCTGCTTCATGTCGTGTTGCGGGAATTCCTTTCAGACCTGCGAAGTCAAGAAGGAGAGGTGCGGTATGTCCTTGATGAACTAACATCTCAGGAATAAAGGTTCCAATGAATGCAGCCTGAATATCCTTCTTAGGAACTCCAGCATCAATAGTAGCCTTGTCTACAGCTTCAGCAAACATTTCTCGTTGAGAGACTCCTTGCAAAGCTCCAAATTTGGTCTGTGCGGCGCTTACAATATTCGTATTATTTAGGGGCACGTTATGTTTACACCTCGTCTTGAGATAATCCTCGGAAATATTTCGACTATAAAAACTGGTAGGCAAGACACATTATTGTAATTATAACGGCAGTTTACGATTTTTTTTCTCCACTCCGATGAGATACCAAACTGTTGTGAATCCAAAAGAAGTGGAATCTAGTATAAACTTGAGTCCGACTCTGCTTCTGGTTGATTCTGTTCATCCTTGGAAAAATCTTGCTCAAACACAGCTATGGTAATAAAAAATAGCATGATAAAACCTAGAATAGCAGTATTAATCTCCATGTTTGCAAGCGCTCCTAGTTCAAGTCCTGATGCCACAAAACTTCCCACGGTGGTTAAGATGATTCCCAAACATGACACAATCATAAGCCCTGTTCTTACCCTTTTTCGTTCCATTATTTCCTACCTGTGATTACTAATGAAGTGAAGCCACTTAATCGTTTCGAGAGTTACTCCAGTACCAATTCCCCATTTGCACGATAGCTCTTTGTAAAGCGCGATAAAGTGCTGGTCCGAAGACATAATAAGACGAAGTTAATCGACCAGACGGGATTGACGATGGACTTCGCACTATCTGAAAAAGACCAGAAGCTTTGGGAAAGAGCCAAAGCATTCACGCTTGAACATATTACACCACGAGCTCATGAGTTGGAAAAAAGGAATGAGTTCCCGAAAGAGGTTATTCAGAAAGCCTTTGAAGCAGGACTCATGAACCTCCATATTCCAAAGGAGGCAGGTGGCCCAGGACTCTCTTTGCTTTCTGAAACTTTTGTATCAGAAGCAACAGGTTATGGGTGCGCAGGATTGGCAACATCAATCATGTGCAACAACTTAGCCTTTGCACCACTCGTTATAGGTGCTACAATTGAGCAGCTCAAGACGTATGTCGAGCCGTTGATTACAGGAAAAGAACCCAAGTTTGGAGCATTCTGCCTAACCGAGAGGGGTGCTGGTTCAGATGCAGGTGCTGTTGCGACTCGTGCTGAAAGGGATGGGGATGAGTATATCGTTAATGGTGTCAAGTGTTACATCACTAACGGTCCACAAGCTTCACTCTTCACAGTCTTTGCATCAACTCAACCTGAACTAAAGACCAAGGGTCTCTCATGTTTCATGGTTCCAAAGGGGAAATCTACAAAGATTGGACACATAGAGAATAAAATGGGGCAGAAAAACTCTGTTCAGAGTGAAGTGATCTTGGAGGATGCTAGAATACCCAAGGATTGCCTTGTCGGCAAAGAAGGGGATGGCTTTAAGATTGCTATGACCACCTTGGATAAGACCAGAGCAGGAATTGCTGCTATTGCAACTGGCGTTGCTCAGAGAGCAGTAGATGAAGCTGCAAAATTTGCAAACATTCGTCATCAGTTTGGCCAGTCAATAGGCAATTTTCAAGGTATCAGTTTCATGCTAGCTGATATGGGTGCACGAACAGCAGCTGCAAGACAGCTGACTCGTTATGCAGCATGGATGGCAGACCAAGGTATGCGTAACTCGAAAGATTCCGCTTTCGCGAAATTCTTTGCATCTGACGCTGCAATGCAAAATGCAATTGATGCGGTTCAGATTATGGGTGGTTACGGGTACATCGAAGAATACCCAGCTGAGAAACTTTTGAGAGACGCAAAACTCTTACAGATTTATGAAGGCACAAACCAAATTCAACGTGTTGTGGCTGGAAGTAACATTCTCAGAGAGAGCGCAAACCTCGAAACCGGCTTTCATGTCAAATATGATGGAAGAGACGCACCAGTAATGTAGACTTAGAGAACTGCCCAAGCTTTTCTTTGGGTAGTTCCTTTCTAGTCTTTCGTTCTTCTCATCTAAAAAAGCAGGGCATGAGTTACTTACTTAAGATAGATTATACTCGGCCAAACCATCAAAGGCTGGAGTATCTAAACCTTGGACGATAACGAAACTATTCGGACAATAAAAAATCGTCGTGCAATAAGGGATTACGACACATCCAACGATGTGCCTGATGAATTGATCTACAAGGTAATCGAAGCTGGTGGATTTGCACCAAGTGCAGAGAATCAGCAACCATGGAGAGTAATCGTTGTACGTGATAAGAAAATACAGAAATTTATTGGTCAAATGGCGGTTGACCGAACAATCTTGCTTTTCGGTCGAGCAACACCACGAGAGGAACTTGAACGAAGGTTGAGCTATATCAAATCGAAGGCTAGCTTAGAACGGACAATTGACATCCTTATCTCTGGTGCTCGTTTTGAATATATCAAAGGCGAGCCAGAAACTGATGGAGCTCCGGTTTTACTTGTTCTCGCCGTAGACCAAACTCATGTAGGTAACTCTCAAGCAACACTCAGAGGAACTGGTGGTGTATATGGATGGTCAAGTCCACGTCATGCAGTTATTGCAGGTTCAATGATGTTACAGAATATGGCACTTGCAGCAGCCTCTCTCGGCATAGGAAGCTGTGTGTCATCAGTTCAGTTGGACCATTTTGATGATGTGGGGGCGATTTCTGAGAAACTTGAAATCCCATTCCCCCATTGGGTTCCGATTCTCTGTCTTACACTCGGATATGCTAAGAATGAACGAACCCTAGGACCTCCAAGACAAGGTCCAGAAGAGATTGCATTTCTCAATAAATGGGGTAAACCATTTACTAAGGAGGAAAAGAAATGAGTAATCTGGATATTCTAAGAACTTCATTTGTTGCTTTTATTGATGGCCTCTGGTGGGGACTTCGTGAAAACACCGGTCCACTTTCTATGTATGACGGTTATAGCGGTGGTTTCAAACAGATAGGAGCAGAGATAGCTGAGAAATCTGGAGGTAAAGGAGCAGAAGCAGCAGCTAGTATTGCTGGTCAGATATTCGAGGCAATTGGTGTTGATGTATCCGTTCAAGTGAAAACAATCATGGTGAAGAAATGCCCAATTTGGGAGAGAATTCTTGAACGCGGGCTAGAGTTTGCGTTTCATATCGAGGAGATATGCTGGATGCCAATGCTCAAGGGTATTGGTGAGAAGGTAGGAGCGGAGCCAGAGATGGTTACGGCACTCAGACTATCTCATATCGAAAGTTCTAAAGTCGAATATAAGAAAAGTAAAGCGAAACAAGCTCTGGAGAAAGGTCAAATAACTCAAGATGAGCACGATAAGGAAATAGCCAAACTTGAACAAGTTCTGAAAACAATTCCAAAATACGGACAATACGTGTTCAAGTAAACCTATTCCTCAAGGTGGTAAAGACTAATGGAAACCTTAGAGAAGGCAGGATTGGCAGTCAACTACAACAAGGTCCCTGATACAAAACCTAAATTTCTCCCGAAGAGAGTACACATCTGGGATGAAACGCTCAGGGATGGTGAACAGACTCCAGGCGTAGCATTGACGATTGATGAGAAGATTGAGATTGCAAAGATGTTGGATGAGGTTGGTACTGCCATTGTTGCTGTAGGGTTTCCAGCTGTCAGTGATGCTGAAAAGAGAGCAGTCAAAGCAATTGCGGACGAAGGGCTCTCAAAGGCAAGTGTTGCTGCTCCTGCACGAGCTGTTATTCAAGATATTGAAGCCTGTATTGATGCAGGAGTTGACGAAGTTCCAGTTTTCATTGCTACTTCAGACTTCAGGTTGAAATACCAATTACGAATGACGCGTGAGGAAATGCTTGAACGCCTGACAGAGTGTATCGAATTTGGAAAAGAACATGGCCTCGTCATTGATTACATTGCTGAAGACTCAACCAGGAGTGATATGGAATTCCTCTGCCAAGCATATCGAACCGCAATTGATGCAGGAGCAGATAAGATATGTGTCGCAGATACTGTTGGTTTCGTGAGACCGGAAGTAATGAGACACATCATGAAAGAAATCAAATCTCACCTCTGGACTGAGAGCAAGTACAAGGTGCCAATGTCAGTGCATTGTCATGATGATTTTGGGCTGGCAACTGCGAACACACTAACTGCAATTGAAGAAGGAGTTGCCTACCCACAAGTCTGTGTGAATGCATATGGGGAGAGGGCTGGTAATGCAGCCTTTGAAGAAGTAGTTATGGCTTTAGAAGAGCTCTATGGAATTGATACTGGAATTAAAACAGAGAAATTGTACACCTTATCAAAACTTGTAGAAAAGAACTTCATCGTACCACTCCCACTCCACAAAGCGATTAGTGGTGATAATGCCTTCACTCATTCAAGTGGAATACATTCTCACGGACAATTGACTCATTCGATGACCTATGAGCCGATTAGTCCATCAAAAGTTGGTCGTAAAAGAGAGTTTCATCTCGGGAAATTCGTTGGTAGACACTTTGTCGAATATTTACTGAAGATGGGAGGCGTGGAAGCAACACCTGAGCAAGCAAGAGAGATTACTGATAGGGTAAAGAAAACTCATGAGGAGCATAAGAAACTCCAATCCCACGCAGCCTTTGAGAATATCAAAGGAGAGCTTCGTGCACTTAGATCTGGCGTTTCTGAACGAGAATTCTGGGCTATTGTATTTGAAGTGATTTAGACAATTCATGCACTATTTGATACTCTTAGCTGCGCGCCTCCGAAGTAGAACTCCAATATCCATTACAATTACGCCTACCAAGAAGAGAATACCAAATATCGTTAGAATCATGATCTCCATATCTGCTGTTGCAGTATTGAGCCCAGACAACCAGTGCTGATTCATAAAGAAATAGATGACTTCAGTAATCAGAAAGATTGTCGCAATAAGTAGCGCAAACTGAATTCCTCTTCGAAATGCATTTGATGCTGTAGACGCACTCTGAGTGGTTGCATTCATTTCTGTTGTTGACTCGATTTTAACGAATCTTCCTTGGGTAAGTTGTTTTGCAACAAACTCGTCAATCTTTGATGGTTCCATGTTCGAAAGAGCAGCAGTGATGTACACAGCTCGAATGAATTTGTATGCTGCACCTCCACTTAGTAGGGTCAGTACTATTACAGTAATGAAGACGACTGCAACGCTCCAGAAGGCAAACATAGCAAGGACTGCAATAATGATAGCAAATACACAAATAATCTCGCCTAAGCCACCGGCACTCTCTACTCCGCCATCAAACAAGAAGCCCAGGCGTTGCATAATCCCCATACTTAGCCAAGTTCCATAGTATTCCTCATCAGCTATACCAAGAATACTCTTGGCATCATTTCCCACATCATCCTTCTTTCCTCCATAGATAGTGATTGAAGCTGTTGGAACATCTGATGATTTCTGAGTTTCATCTTGCGTGCTCATAATTAGTAACTCTCCACCATCTAAATTCATGCATTCATTGAATTTAACAATTCGCATAATCTAATCAGTTTCAAATACCGATTGTTTTTTCTTCTATGAATGGTTGTTAGTTCATATGTCCGATCCTTGGAGTGAGATAATGAAAGATGCCGTCAATGGCATCGCGGGAGAATATTATATTGAGAGAGACGACGGAAGGGTAGAAACTCTACCCGTAATCGATTATCTAAAACCTTTACTGGAATGGGATGATCAAGAACGTCTTGGTATTCAACATGCTAAAGGAAAAATATTGGATATTGGATGTGGTGCAGGGCGAGTATTAATTCATCTTCAAGCTTGTGGGTATGAGGTGGTTGGAATAGATCTTGCGCCTGGTGCGATTGAGGCATGTCAGAAAAGAGGGATAAAAGAGGTTTATCAGATGTCAGCAGCAGATCTCAAGTTCTCTAATGCAGAATTCGATACAATCGTCATGTATGGGAACAATTTCGGTGTTCTAGGAGATGATGACAATATCATAAAGATGCTTCAAACACTTCATAGGATAACATCAGATGATGGGATCATTATTGCTGGGAGTGCAGATGTTGTTAAGACAGATGATAAAGAACATCTTGCCTATCATCAGATGAATCTTAGCAAGAATAGACCTAAGGGATTAGTCCGCATCCGTGTCAAATACAAGGGGCTCGTTGACGATTGGTGGGATTTACGTTTAGCAACACCTGAAGAGATGGAGTACCTTGCAGAAAAATCTGGATGGAAGCTAGAAAGAAAATACCAGAATGGTACTCCTTATGTTGGGATACTTTCCAAGAGTTGAGTATCATGACAATATACGCACTTGGAAATAAAACACCTGAAATCGCATCAACTGCTTATGTTCACCCTCAAGCGTCGGTTATTGGAGATGTGAAGATTGGAGAACGAGTTTTTGTTGCACCAATGGTTTCAATCCGTGGAGATAGGGGCCAAATCACAATTGGTGATGAGACTAATGTTCAAGACGGGGTTGTGATTCATTCGGATCCCAGATTCACCACACGAATTGGAAAACGAGTCAATATTGGTCATAATGCTTCAATTCATGCAGAAGAGATAGGAGATAACGCCGCTATTGGAATGGGTGCAGTCCTCATGCTCGGAAGTAAGGTTTCCGAAGGGGCGCTAATTGGTAATTGCGCATTATTACACAATCGAACAGAAACTGAATCTTACACGGTCTACGCGGGAATTCCAGCCAAGCGAATGCGAAAACTTGAACCAGATGATCCAGCTATGAAGGCGATAAGCATCTACGTGAATTCGTATATCGAAAATGCAGAGTACTATCCTGAAAATCTAAGGGTCATTGATGAATAAAAGACACAACCCAAAACCTTTTCAATAAATTTAACTATAGTTAATATAAGTGAATGAGATGGAGAACACAATCGAAGGAAAAATCGTATCCCAACAGCTAGGTACATTTGGAAAAAACCAGATAGTTTACGGCTATATCGGAATTGAAAAACCAAATGGTGAACATGTAAAGGTGAAGGTTGATTCGTACACACGGTATGAAACTTTAAAACTTGGGAGTCAAGTCTTCGTTGAAATTGCTAATCTTGGTACAACAGACATAATTGTCGCACGAAGGATAGACGTTAATCAGGATCCCATTTTTAGCACTAAATCCAAAGCAGCAGTTAGTGCATAAACTATCATCTTGTAAAATAATATTGCCCGAGAGCGTAAGGTTATACGTAATTCTCTAGGCTGTCAAAAACGGCGAAATAATATGCAGAAGACCGTCAAGGGAACAATAACCGCAGCAAATATCAGTGCAATGGGAAAGATGCGTTATGGATATATTGGCATCGAAACAGAGGATCATGAACATATCAAAGTCAAGGTCACAGCTTTCACAAAATTTGATACCCTCGAAGTAGGATCTAAGATACAAGTGGAATTAGAATCAGTCGGAGATGAAACGCTTCTTACCGCAAAGAAGATCGCAAGCTCTGCTTAAGCGTATCAGCTAGATTTTTAGCAGTGAGAGTCACTTGTTCTTAACAGTATCAATAGGATGTTATCTTAATGCCTGAACTACCGTTGAAGTATTTCTGCTATGTTTGCGGTCATGAGAACAATTTGATTCTTGATATTCCATTTGCTCCGAATATGAGCAGAGAAAAAATCACATGTTCAAGTTGTGGCGACGTAACTCATCTCTTACTTACTTCCTGCCCAGAATGCAAAGAAGCATTCAAGTATTTTCTCTCAGATCTTGATTTTCCACACGAATTAAAGACGTTGGCTGACGTCTATGTAAAATTAATACGTGGAATCAAGGACAGTATTTCTGGAGTTGTTGATAAATTCACAGTTCCATTGCCAAAACGTTGGTCGGTAAAACTTGACTGCAAATGCGGAAAAGAATACGCAGTTGAGATACCATTACCTCAACTCTGACTCATTCCTTCGATTAAGCAACAACAAACTCGTAGTTCAACAATGTTGGGCAGTTTAGTGAATTTGCAACAGGACAGGTCTTATGGGCTAGTTCAATAGCTCGACCAACCTTTTCCATCTGGCTTGCATCATCAATGGTTACTTTGACTCTCAATTCGATTTTTTCGAAGCTCCATATCTGTTCATCATTCTCCGACATAGTACCCGTTGATTTAACTTCGATGTTGGAAAATGATGTATGAAGACTTTCAGCTGCTTTGGAGGCTGAAAGACTGAAACAGGAAGCAGATGCAGCTAGTAACAAAGTGTACGGAGAAAGATGTTTCTCCGGTGCATCAGGCCACCAGTCCGGAGGCGATGTCACCTCAAACTCATCATTGTGTTCAATCTTCACACCGATAAACATCGGGCGAATTACACGAGTACTAATCTTGTAGACATGATCGGCCATAATGTTATTAACTATTTAAAAATTATTAATAAATTATTGGGTCGTACCATTTATTCTACTATGATTTTAAAATCGAGATGAATTGGACATTTCATAGAGTTTGAAACTACACAAAATCTGTGAGCTCTTTCTGCTGCTTTTGCCATCCTTTTCTTATCTTTTTCAGATGGAACTATGATTTGGGGTTTGATCGTAATCTGCTCAAATTCCCAACCATACTCACCTTTCTGTAGGGTTCCTGTTGCACTTATCTTGAAAGATGTGAATTCAGCATGAAATCGTTTTGAAACCCCCGAGAGTGAAACTCCATAACATGAAACTGCTGAAGCTACAAACAAATCTTCTGGAGAAATGGTTGCTTTGGGGCTATCTGGCCAGAAATCAGGAGGAGTAGCTACCTCAAAATCAGGTTTTCCTTCAATTTCAATTGTAACTATCTTTTCCTTTACCCAGCTGCTAGTTATATCATATCTATGTTCTTCGAGATTATCGTCGGGCATATCAAAAATATTTGAAGCTCTATTGAATATCTTTTTGCTATACCAAAACAAGAAATAGTTCCGAGAGTGAAGCTTATTAGGAACTTATTGATAATGAATGTTGGTGGTTAGGCGGCTGACTGGGCATTTGTTTTCTGTAACATGCCCTCATAACTCCCCCCCTTACCATTTGCCTTGTTGGCGCTAGCCACCAACCTCTGTTGTAATTTACAGCAATTTTGATATACCAGAGATATTTATTCGCTTTAGGAGTGTTCATAATTGTCATTAGAACTTGAGAAACGATTAGGTAAAATTTTCCTGTTTTTAGGTATTGTAACTGGACTGGTAGGCGCTGGATTGTTTATGGTTTTGGTGCCGAAAGTTTACGGTCCATTTTCTGATTCGGAGTCGCTAATTGCTAGCCTCACTTTGATGATCTTCGTGCTTGTAGGAAGTATTGTTACAATCACTGGTGGGACATTATATTGGGATTGGAAAATTCAAATGCTCAAGCTCGAGAGAGAAGGTTCTTTGTAGATTTCCTACTGCTTCTCAAAGAGCTTCTGTAGCATCATTGCGGCCCTCTTGTACCTTGCAGATGCCTCCCGAACAGATTCATCATTCTGGGTATCATAGTCTGTACAAATGAGGCTAAAGATCTCTTTGTGTTCAGAAATCATTGGCTGCAATCCGTGTATGAAAAGAAGGGACTCACATGCATGGTTTCGGACCAGATAATCAATATCACTAACCGCATCATACAGAGCAGCAATTGCTTCAGGTGTAGGAAAATCCCGCAGTTTTCTTGCAGCATTCAATCGAACATATGGACTTGGATATTCTAAGAGAATCCTAATGATATACGGAGTGTATTCAGTTGTATTCTCAATAACATTAAGAGCTATTGCAATCTCAATCAGCAGATCAGCACTGACCTTCTCTAGCATTTTTTTCATCAAGGGAACTGCTTTTTCAGAACGTAATTCTCGAAGACCCATAGCTGCATAATGACTTCCCTCTTCCGTGGATTTGATGAGCATTTCTTCAGCTAGGTCGCGTTCAGCTCCTTCTAAGATACATGCAGCAGCAGGATCAATACCATCATGCCACATCATGTAGGGGTCTCCAAAAAAGTTCGCCATGAAATAGTCCCATTGTCTACTAGGCATGATTTGTAAATAATAAATAAAGGAGATATGGGTTTCTAACACAACATGAAGAATCGCTTAGTTTATTATTCTCATTGATAGATGCCAGATAGGGAAAAAAATGGAGTTTCCAAAACAGATAGTCATTTTAATAGTGAAGATTGGTGCTGTGTTACTAATCCCATACTATTTGCTCATTACAACAAATAACACATCTACTTCAGTTATTCTTACTGGAATGTGGGGGGTATCACAGGGCGAATTATTTGTCACAGGAGTGAACCCAATATGGGTTCAAAACCAATTCCTGTTTGCGCTATTGTTTATTCTACCAATAGTTGTATTTTCTTTCTTCTATAATGAGAAACCTGTTGATAAGAAATGCATTAGAGCTGCAGAGGTTTCTGTTTTACTATCTTTTATCATCACATTTTTGACTACACTGCTATTTGGTTCAGCTTTCATTTTAATGGCACCTTCTCTAGTAGCTCCGAGTGTTGTTTCACTATCCATCTTTGTATTTGTTTTTTGGCCGTTATTACAGAATTCATGGCCATCTATTCAGGGCGCTGAAGTGATTCAGAAGGGCCAAAGGAGAATATCGAAAATACGAGAATTCGTAAGTAAGGTCATTCCCATCAATATGGCAACTCTGGTGTGGTTGAGTATAGTCATATTCCCAGCAGTCCTGACAATAACGAGTTTCGTGAATTCAGAAACAGTAATTTCGATAAATTATTTGATTTCAGGTGGATTGTCAGTAATTTCATACCAATATCAGTGGTTTACAGGGGGCGGATTTTATCCTGCTATTTCAATCGATCTTACCTTAATTTTAGCCTCCGCTATATTTTATGATAGCCTGCTGATATGGAGCTTTAATCTATGGCTGGGAGTAACAACATTGCAATACATTCTGGGAAAATCCACAATTAAGCGAGTCCGCGTACTTGCGTTGGTGTCAATCTTGTTCTTTGCGATTCCTGCAGTCATAATGAGTACTATGTCCCTCTTTTTTGGGTCGGAATTAATCAGTTTACCACTGCCGTTTTATCCGATAATCATGTTGCTTGTTGCCAAGTTCGTTCACGCACCTACTCCAAAAGAACCAAGCTCTGGAGAAATGATTCACGTTCCTCTAATAACTAGAATATCATCAATCTTTGAACGTGGGAGAAGCAAAAAAGAAAGTCCTTCAGATGTAGAGATAGTATCGGAAGAAGATACTGAGATGACCGACACATAGAGGATTTGCAAAAGAAAATTTTGTGCTTTGTATTGCATAACTGAAAGGCAGAAAGATTGATGAGAAGGCCATATCGCAGAACAATGAAAAGGAAGAGGTGGTGCCGCAATAAGCAGCACCGTAAAAAAACGATTATTATCCAGATTTAGATTTCAGTTGCCGTACAGCTTCGCGGATGTCAGCCGCATCAACTTCTTGTGCCTCAACAGCAAGATCTTCACTACGAGCTGCAGGAGCTGAAGATGGTCTTGCAGCCATTGCTCTCTTCGTGACACCCTTAGCCTGAACCTTCGCGACTATCTCAGAAATCTTCGCTTCGGTGAACTCTTCATTAGCAGGGAAATCTTCCATGCTGACTCCCAAGTCCTCAAGTATAGATTTCTGAATTGCAATTTTATCGATCTCCTCGACAGCAAGGCCAGTAATGATATTCACGAGCAGCTCAGCTTTCTCGAGAGGGATAAATCGTCCCTGTGAGAGACCTGCGATCTTCTCATAGGTTGCTACACCATTCTCATAATTAGTAATCTCGGGGAAACATCCCACTGTGTGGATAACAATTCCCTTCTCAAAGGCGTTCTTTGCTTCTGTATCCCACTTTGCACCATCAGGGGTACCTTTTGGCCAACGGTCTCCAGACTCGACACCATGAGGTGGTGCATCTCCGATAAGAACTGAAATCTTAGCAGATTCATTGAGAAACTCCATCTTATTCATTACTTGAAGTGCTGTCGATATTGCCTCTGGACCATCACCACCACCGGATGCATCCATCTGCATAACGTTCTGTTCGATTTTTGCAGTATCGGAAGAAAGCTCGAATTTTTGTGTGATGTAGGTGCTCTCTTCGGGAGGATGATCGCGATATGAAACTAAGCCGACCCTGAGTCTGTGACACAATTCCTCCTTCTTTATTGTGCGAATGATCTCTAGAATCTTGGTTTTGACATTTTGAATATATGGACCCATAGATCCAGTATTGTCTACAACAAATACAAGATCTAGTTGCCCTAATTTTTCTGACATTTTCTTATCTCCTAAAATTGCGTGCTAGGAAAAGAC